>Ga0265798_10006760_pt1 | contig 14998 bp, 15 predicted proteins | sample P3T30metagenome_FD_192430 | JGI IMG/M metagenome (GOLD analysis project Ga0265798, IMG submission 192430) | Plant litter microbial communities from East Loma Ridge, Irvine, California - P3 T30 | ecosystem: Environmental > Terrestrial > Plant litter > Unclassified | place: USA: California... | reverse complement strand
TCTTCTTCTGCATCCACCGCTGACTGTATAATCTCCTGGTCAGAAGTTCCCACCCCGGCGCCATTCGAAAGCCGTGCCTTCTTGGTAGGACGCCCATTTGGTGTCGCGGGCGATGCGGGTTAAGACTTCGCTGCAGCACGCTGCATGAACTGTTCGCGTGTTAGCACATGCTCCAAAACATAAGGAATTCCTCCGCACCTTCATTCCCATGAGCCCCTTGGACATGGTCTTGGGGGTGTTTGCGGACGGCATCTTGAATATCAGTAGCGAAAGTGAATATGGAGTCAAACGGCAGTCGTGGTTGCAGTAAAGCTGAACTTTGCGTTTTCGCGATCGCGTCCAACTTTTGGCGCACGGGCCCCGATGCGCTATGATGCAACCGCGCAGAGCAACCACGGACATCCATCCGTTCAGTTAGTATCACACAACATCCATGTCAAGGAATTCAGCCTGATTGTCTTGGCAGAGTGCAGGAACTTGCAATTTTTTCATGGATTTCTACGCCATCAAACATGGAAACCAAGAAAGCCGGCTGATGGACCCAAGACTCCACTAGTACATTTGAATAAGCAATCAGGTGTGTGGATGAATCACACTTCTTGACAAAGACGGAAATTGACACGAATTATTTATATAGTGAGTTATATTGCCCCGTTATATGCTTTACCGAACCCTTCTGAACATCCAAAGACCGATCTAATCTCGATACACATTATTGCATATACGAACAAGCGGTGGACATTCAGATCTTAAAATTATTTCCCTATTCGCTATATTTCCGGACCACAACCGTACACCCTCCATAACTTGGTCAATTCTGCGGGGATTTCGTTGAACATCGACCGAGACTGGTACCGGACGAGAACTCCTGTGGGCGCCATGAGTCGTCAAGGATAGATCGTTTCAGTTATATGTAATTCGTTATTCGTGATGCGGCAACACGCCATACAGAAGCTCTCTAGTTGTTTCCAGAGTGCACAGATGCTCAAGTAGGTCTAGGCGTGTTCGAACTGGTAGCCCTGGCGAAGAGAGTGGCTTTCAGCTGTCGATAAGCTTCGATGGCAGCTTCCCGTGACCGAGAGTCAGGGTCAGATTCTGTAGGCCGATATGAGTTGCGCCCTGGCAGCGATGATGTCCATATTGATATATCGGACGCGCGCTTTGGCGTCAGAAAGGGATGTGGTGACTGGTGCATGGATATGGGAGCCATTGAACTTTTTCCGTAGATAAGTGGAGCGTAAGATAGAGTGGATGAATTGGATGAGCCTTGAGACCGAGGGATGTTTTGACCTGTCAAAAAAGGCGGGCCTCTCGGAACAAATATAACTTTCCTTGACAATTTGTCAGAACTGAAATCAGTACATATTGGATCTACCCGGTGGTCATCTTCCGACATATGCTCCGGCACGATAACAACTAGGGCTTCCAAGACAACGGCTCCATGGAACGAGCTTGTTTAGATAAAGATGCACACGCCATGAGGATAAGATATGTAACGTCAGCAATGCGCGGTCAATCGCATAACAAATCTCAGCGAGCATACAGCAATGGCGTTCGAAATTGGCGGGCGGCAGAAGTAGCGGGCGCGGAATGCCACGGGGCAGAAGATCGAATAATTTTGACGAATTGCGAAACAGCTCGTGGACGCCAATTTCTGTACAGGATGGCTGCCACGGAAGCTATGTGAGGTTCGGTGGTGTTGATTCCAAATCTCTTACACGTAATCGGCGCTAACGGCCGCTAGTGTCTTGGGACTCATCTTGACGAACCCGAAACCTGCGCAACTCCCGCCTGCATGCTTGCACACGAGCGTTATTGGCAAGCCCCCCTCGCTCGGTATGTAGGGTACGGGCTTTCAATCTCACCTCACGCGGCCTTTCAGCTGCAGATATCATCCTGGATCATGACAACGTGTCTTCATGGACATGCGGTTACACACATCGCGTGTGTCAGATGTACTAGTAACACTCGCCTACGCGAGCCGCCTCATCATCTGCCGTCCTGATGAATTACTCATGACTAGCCAGAAAAAGCAAGCGATGCCGCAAACTATTGATCGAGTTTCCTCACCGCTCCCCCGGCCGTGCCGTTCGATTGCCGTGCGGTTGGGGAAGTCTCCACTCAAGTACATGGCCACCCAAGGAACTCCGCAGCCGGGGCATCGGATGAAACACCGTATTCGATACGTTTCATGACATCTTCTTGCGGAAGGTGACAAATTATACAATGGCATTGTGCCAACCCACGCAGACATGTTTCTCGTCAGCCCTATGACTTGTTTTGGTACAGAAGTTCAACTTCCACGCATTAGCAGATGCAGGTCTTACATATTCCCAAGAGGCTAATGCGGGAGCAAGATGATCTCCCTTGGCCGCCCAACGATCTAAAAGATTTGTCACTTCTCAATATCACGTTGCTCGTATATGCGTATGAGGCTTATTACATGCAATGCAGTCTTTCCGACCTACTCATTTCCGACCTTCCACCTGGTGAGAAAACCACGTCATGTCCATCCGGCATCCGGACCTTGCTCTGTGCCAACATTGTTGAGCCCTACCCGTACCGAGAATAGTATCTGTCCCAACGGCATCCAAACCACGGCAGTCAACAAAAGCCTAACCGAGGTGCAGGATGCTTATGTCTCAACAGGAGTCGGCCTTCGCGTACATCATGTGGACCAAAACGTATACGCCGAGGCTAGGAACACATGCTGCTGACAAAGTCTTGCATCACATTACCATTGGCGATGGTACTATGTATCAAAGCTCAACATGAGCTCTTGGCTTAGACCCAATCCTCTTTGTGTCGCGTGCATTAGTCTTAGCCATGCAACCAGGAGCCAGCTCTCATGATCTAATGTCCTTTTCCTTCCTCGCACAAACAGGCCCGTGATCATCAAAAACTACAGTATGGCGTGGATGCGTTCACAGTCCATGGTTGTTCTAAAGACTGCCCAGCGCACGATATAACATCACCACGAAGAGATTTAGTGGTTGTTGCCTGTAGAGGTGTATCATCCCGGCGCGACTCTAAGCTGTGTCGTATATCTGGTTGAGCATGTGACAACCCCACCAACGAACCATACTTTGGGCGAGCGGCTTTCCTCATTCCATGATAAAGCCATCCGATTCACTCAACATTGCCGCGGAAAATAATGATTCAATTTCATTGATGGTTGAACAAAGAGATGAAATTTTTGGTTTGGTTGTGGCACGCGTAGTGCCGCGGTTCCTGAAGAGCGTGAGTGCACATTCGCTACGATGTTGCTTCATTGGGTTGACGACATCATGTCAACCATGGCCATCATGTCCCGTCAATGGAACGTGGAGCGGTCCAGCCCAATTCTTTATCTACTGCGATATTGAACTTCTGATGGATCGAGGCGTGCCCCTCACGACACCCAGACCACTGTGCTACCCTACAACTCGTATATGGCTCTATCCCTGAATCTTTACCAGGGCCAATCCACAACGTCCTTTCAACGAGATGCAGGATCAGTCTCCAGCTTGGTATGCCATGAGATACAAAGCATTGGCAGATATCCGTTACGCGGCTTTGATTCCCGCAGTGATGTTCACCACACTTGCCTTGCTAATGGTGGCTCTACGGTGGTGTTGCCGGATTTTCTCCAGATCAGCCAAAGTTGGCCCGGAAGACTATCTAGTTACAGCTGCAGTGGTAAGTATCCCAACTGTTTTCATGGTTTAGACCACTGACGACCACAGCTATTCTCAATCGCCTTTACAGGTGTGGTTGGTGGAGGCAAGCCTATCCACGAGGAATTGGCAAAGGGGTTCTGCCATACTGACCCTGACGCAGAATTCGGCATTGACGGTGCAGACATCCAGGGAGACAATACGAACCCATCAGCACTCTCTACTATGCTAAAGGTACGCAAGTTCGCATTGCGCGACTGTGCTATTCTAATCGTCTATAGCTCGTGCTCGCCCAAGCCATTTTCTACCATCTTGCAAGCAATCTCGTCAAAGCTTCTTTAGCACTACAATATATCCGCTTGTTTTCGGTCATCTCGCCAATGGTATGGGCATGCTACGGCCTCTTCATTCTGATCCTTGGTGCTGCAACCTGGGGCATATTTGGCAGCGTCTTCCTTTGCGATCCAGTGAAGAGCTACTGGGATGCCACACTACACGGGACTTGCATGGCCGAGAAGGAGCGCTTTTGGTCATCAAGCGTCATCGGCATAGTGCTGGACTTTGCGATATGGCTTTTACCTGTTCCCGTTATTAGGAAATTGAGTTTGCCAAGGCGGCAGAAAATGGGATTGGTGATTGTGTTTGGCTTGGGTGGATTGTACGTATCGTGTTTGCTCCCGTGTACGGCCTTGAGCTAATGGATACCTCAGCGTGTGCACTACAACACTGCTACGGTTCGTCCTCGTATACAATGCTGCACAACGTGGAGAAGTTACCAGTAAGAAGTAGCGCTTCTCTGCTTCTTTTCTCATGCTAATATCCTGCAGAAGCTGGTAACTACGCCATAATCTTCTCGTCGGTTGAAATAAATGTCGCCATCTGCTGTGCATCGGTGCTCGTAATGAAACCCTTCTTTGCCCATTTCCTACCCGCTATCGTATCGGAGCAGCCCCTATCCGCGGCAGAGGATGCGAGGACATGCAGAGCCTTGACTGGTCTACATTTGCTCACCATTGCCGTATCGGAGGAGGACGAGAAGAATAGGAAGAAGAAGGCACAAGATGAGGAACGGCGCGACACTTTAGTCGAGTCCAATACATTATCCCAACGAATTGCCGCGCCCAGAGCAACAAAGAAGGCAAAAAAGGGATGGGAAGTGATAAAACGAAACACCATGTAGACGACAGTTAACTACGCAGCTCATGAGCTTCGCCTATGACGTATGTCGGTCATCTTCACATTCGCATGATAATAGAGCTTCTCGGCGTATATGACTATTCTTCAAGGCGAGCCATAGACACTCTGGGCAGCTGAAGAGTTGGCTATGTATCCGCCAACTAGGTTGTTCAACTGGTCGAATGTTGAGTGTGAGACAATGTCGGTGGCAGATGACGACCAAGAAATGCCCCCACCAGGCCTGGCGTTAGCGCGATAGCTTAGCCTGGTCACCGTGCTCAACCTACCTCATCCTGCTGCAACCAACATCGATTGAATGCAACTCGGCCTGCGACCTCGCTTGCGAACCCGACCATCTTTGTACGACCTTGTTCAGAAGAAGAATATCGACCAGATATCCATATCTGGAGCTCACATTGCCACCGGCAAGGACGAAGTCGAGCCACACCAAGTGCCGCTTCCCGCGAGCCCATTGCTACCTCCGCAAGGCGAGCTTCCTCCCCACGCGCCGCCACACATCACCCTACAGGAAGCCAGTGACGACGAAAGCGACACATCAACAGCCAAGATGCCTCCTGTAAGCTCCATCAGCCGGGCTGCGAGTCTGGCGGCCGCTAACTGAGCATTATAGAAGCCTGACCAGAAGTCAGACATTGACGAGCATGGTAAGCTTGGAAATGCTGGATATGTGCATCGCACACCCTGGAACAGACTGTTGACTTTGTACAGGCCAAATCTACTCCATCTCCGGGTACGTCCGCACATGACAGCCTCGGAGGCGCATACTGATCCGCGCAGTCCTGTCATCATCGCCGAGAACATGATCGGATGTGCCATGTATGAGCTTGTATGTGGAATGCACCATAATGCCAGCGACGATGTTGATGGTTCTAGGTCCGTGTTGGTCATGACAACCTCGTCGGCGAGGTCATTCGAATCGAAGCCGACAAGGCCACCATCCAGGTCTACGAAGAGACCGGTACGCAAGGCACATGCACGCACTCGCAACCGACTTGACTAATACCGTGCAGCTGGTGTAACTGTTGGCGACCCCGTATTCAGGACCGGACAGCCATTGTCCGTCGAGCTCGGCCCGGGTCTTATGGAGACCATTTACGACGGTATTCAGCGTCCCCTCAAGGGTATCGCCGAAGACGCGAACAGCATCTACATCCCCCGTGGTATCAACTTGCCCGCGCTCGATCGTAAGAAGAAGTGGGACTTCACACCCGGCTCGCTCAAGGTTGGCGATCACATCACTGGCGGTGATGTCTTCGGTACTGTCTTCGAAAACAGTCTACTTAGCGAACACAAGATCCTGCTGCCTCCCCGCGCAAAAGGTACCATTACCCGTATCGCCGAGAAGGGTAGCTACACCGTCGACGAGAAGATTCTGGAGCTCGACTTCAACGGCACCAAGACCGAGTACAGCATGATGCACAGGTGGCCCGTCCGAGTGCCCCGTCCCTCTACTGAGAAGATGTCCTCGGACCAGCCGCTCATTGTCGGCCAGCGTGTCCTCGACTCCCTCTTCCCCAGTGTCCAGGGTGGTACTGTGTGCATTCCCGGTGCATTCGGATGCGGCAAGACTGTCATTTCGCAGTCCCTCTCAAAGTTCTCCAACAGTGACATTATTGTTTACGTTGGCTGTGGTGAACGAGGAAATGAGATGGCTGAAGTCTTGATGGATTTCCCAGAAGTATACAGACCTGACGAGTCCGTTTATGGTCCTCGCTAACACGTTGCAGCTCACTATCGACGTCAATGGTAAACAGGAGCCTATCATGAAGCGCACCACCCTCATCGCCAACACGTCCAATATGCCTGTAGCCGCTCGAGAGGCCTCCATCTACACTGGAATTACGGTGGGAGAATATTTTAGGGATCAGGGTAAAGATGTGGCGATGATGGCGGATTCATCTTCGCGCTGGGCGGAGGCGCTCCGTGAGATTTCCGGACGTCTGGGAGAGATGCCAGCAGACCAAGGTTTTCCGGCTTACCTAGGTGCCAAGCTTGCGTCCTTCTACGAGCGCGCTGGTCGTGTGCAGGCTCTGGGTAGCCCGGAGCGATTTGGTAGTGTGTCTATTGTCGGTGCCGTCAGTCCTCCAGGTGGTGACTTTTCGGACCCGGTCACGACCAGTACACTCAACATTGTGCAAGTCTTCTGGGGTCTCGATAAGAAGCTTGCTCAGCGAAAGCATTTCCCGTCCGTCAACACGTCGATTAGTTACAGCAAGTACACTACGCCGCTAGACAAGTACTATGCCAAGAACAACCCCGAGTTCCCGCGGCTGCGCGACCGCATCAAGGAGCTCCTTACTACATCGGACGATCTTGACCAGGTCGTGCAGCTTGTCGGTAAATCAGCTCTGGGTGACAGCGACAAGATTACGTTGGATGTTGCCACGCTACTCAAGGAGGACTTCTTGCAACAAAACGGATACTCGGATTACGATCAGTTTTGCCCGTTGTGGAAGACGGAGTGGATGATGAAGAACATGATGGCATTCCACGACGAGGCCCAAAAGGCCGTCTCTCAGGGACACGCATGGCCCAAGGTCCGCGACGCGACGTCGGAGATCCAGAGCGAGCTTCGTTCGATGAAGTTCGAGCTGCCTAGCGATGGCGAGGAGAAGGTGACCAAAAAGGTAGGCCTTCGTTGTGCATTTTTGATGAACGTATGCTAACAAAGCCGCAGTACGAGGCACTCCTACAGAAGATGACGGACAAGTTTGCGTCGGTGACTGACGAGTAAATGCACGTGACTGACTGGAGGCGGGTTTTCCATAGCGTGTCTAATTGATACATGTACATGAACTAGTATGAAAATTGTACCAAGAGTCAATTACTGCTGCCTGAATGCGCTTACGACGCTCTTTCGCGTCCTGTGACGGCAATGCACACCATGTGCTCTTACCCTAATACTATTCCAGGTAGTGAAACAAGAAAGTCCAGAGCAGTGCTGGTGGCGTCAGTAAAGTGATTGGGCATATCTGCTGGAAGCGAGGGTTTGAAGTGGCATTTGGTGGCTGAGTTGTGGCGTAAGAAGCTTGGGCTCCTCCGACGTTGGCACCTGCAGCAGCTACGCAACCCGCAAGCAACAAGCCCAGCCCAGTGCTACGTCTCAGACACTTAGACTTTCACACACTCCACGTAGCTCCTACATACACATCCTCCCCCTTGCGCGCATAGCCAGCGTATCTGCACGAATCCATCCTACACCTCGCCAGCCATGGCGACAAATCCAAATGCGTAGGCACATGTCTGTAGCCCCTCGTAGTGCCGACGTTGACATGTGTACAGAATCAACGTAAACGACCCGACGCTGATTACACTCGTAAACAAGCTACAAGATGTCTTCACGACCGTCGGCGTATGTCACCCCTTCCCCCGGTATGCGCGCCACCATGAACAACATACTGATGCCTACGTCAGGTCCAAAACCCCATAGATCTGCCCCAAATTGCCGTTGTAGGGTCCCAGTCCAGTGGAAAGAGTTCCGTGTTGGAAAACATTGTCGGACGAGACTTGTGGGTGCTTCTAGCGCATCTGGTAGCAAAGCCGCATGCTGATGGTGTTGATTTAGTCTGCCTCGAGGAACCGGTATCGTTACGCGGCGACCGCTCATTCTCCAACTCATCAACCGCGCAGCGTCGCAACCAAACGGTGCTCCGGCCGAGGGCGCAAAAACCACGGATCAAGAGAATAATGTTGACGAATGGGGCGAGTTTCTGCACATTCCCGGCCAGAAGTTCTTCGATTTTAGCAAGATCAGAGACGAGATTGTAAGAGAGACAGAGTCAAAGACTGGGCGCAATGCCGGTATCTCGCCAGCACCCATCAACCTGCGGATATACTCGCCGAACGTCCTGACGCTCACATTGGTCGACTTGCCGGGTCTGACAAAGGTGCCTGTTGGCGATCAGCCTAGGGACATCGAGCGCCAGATCAGGGAGATGGTCCTCAAGCAGATCAGCAAGCCCAACGCTATCATCTTGGCTGTCACTGCTGCGAATACCGATTTGGCCAACTCGGATGGTCTTAAACTAGCTCGAGAAGTCGACCCAGAAGGCCAACGGACGATTGGTGTCTTGACCAAGGTCGACCTGATGGACGAGGGAACAGACGTTGTGGATATTCTTGCTGGCCGCATCATTCCACTGCGATTGGGCTATGTGCCAGTGGTCAACCGTGGTCAGAGAGATATCGAGAACAAAAAGGCCATCTCCTACGCGCTCGAGCACGAGAAGCAATACTTTGAGAACCACAAGGCATACCGTAACAAGGCCGCTTATTGTGGTACACCCTACCTGGCCCGCAAGCTGAACTTGGTACGTCTACGGTCTGCCAATCTGGAGTGCAATAGCTAACAACCGTAGATTCTCATGATGCATATCAAGCAAACCCTCCCCGATATCAAGGCCCGCATCGCATCATCGCTTCAAAAATACCAAGCAGAACTAGCCTCGCTCGGCAACTCGATGCTAGGCAACAGCTCCAACATCGTCCTCAATATGATTACTGAGTTCACCAACGAATACAGGGGGGTTCTCGAGGGCAACAACCAGGAGCTGTCTGCGGTTGAGCTGTCTGGTGGCGCTCGTATCTCCTTTGTCTACCATGAGCTGTATGCCAATGGTGTCAAGTCTGTTGATCCTTTTGATCAGGTCAAGGACATGGACATTCGAACAGTTCTCTACAACTCTTCTGGTTCATCGCCAGCACTGTTTGTCGGTACTACTGCATTCGAACTTATCGTCAAGCAACAGATCAAGCGTTTGGAAGACCCCAGTTTGAAGTGCGTTAGCCTCGTATACGACGAGTTGATCCGTATTCTTGGCCAATTACTTAACAAGAACACTTTCCGGAGGTACCCAGGATTGAAAGAGAAGTTGCACCAGGTTGTTGTCAGCTTCTTCAAAAAGGCTATGGAACCGACGAACAAGCTTGTCAAGGATCTGGTTGCCATGGAGTCAGTCTACATCAACACCGGCCACCCAGACTTCATTAATGGTTCACGTGCTATGGCTATTGTCCACGAACGCCACAACAGCGCCCGGCCCCAGCAAGTGGATCCCAAGACGGGAAAGCCGCTGCCGCCTACGGTCCCGCCGCGGTCGATATCACCATCACTTGATCCCAACGACGGTGGTGGTTTCTTTGGTTCTTTCTTCGCTAGCAAGAACAAGAAGAAGATGGCTGCTATGGAGCCCCCGCCATCAACGCTAAAGGCGTCTGGCACCCTATCGGAGAAGGAGTCGCAAGAAGTCGAAGTCATTAGTAAGCTCACACATGTTCCCATCTCGTAAAGACGCTAACATCTGCTCAGAACTTTTGATCACTTCCTACTTCAACATCGTTCGTCGCACAATGATTGACATGGTACCCAAGGCCATCATGTTGAACCTCGTACAATGGACCAAGGAGAACATGCAAGGCGAGCTGCTTACCAACATGTACAAGACGGATGAGCTTGATGAGCTGCTCAAGGAGTCAGATTACACAGTCAAGAGGCGGAAGGATTGCCAGCAAATGGTCGAGAGTTTGACAAAGGCGCAGGAGATTGTGAACCAAGTGCAGTAAAGGCACGTGCTTCTGAAAGGGTATCGCTGCTCATAGACTGGTTGTTCTCTGGGTTGGCACTCTTTTCATGCAAGGTGTTCTGGGCGCTGGTGCGCTAGATTTCTGTCTTGAACCTGTTAATGTTATAGTCGGTGTATGGAATATGTACGCGATGATTGGATGAAATCTTATGAAGACTAAACGTCTATGTTCTGCTTCTCATGTGCTGGAGTGAAGTCTATAGAGGTAGTCGTTTGATATTGCGGAGACAGCACGGACCACCGAGCATCTCGAAAAGTCGCAGAGCAACTGCAGCCCACGACTCTCCCGCACAAGAGCGGCCATGCTGCTCCCACGAATACTTGCGCCCGTACGCGCATCGATAGCGACATCAACGGCCTTCATCGCTCCCTCTACTCGTGTTCTCGATGTCCTCCGCGCAGCCAATGCCATCTCCATCTCCGCCCCCACCCCAGTCCTTTCTTTCGTCCGACATTCAGCTCATCAAGCTCAAGGACGAGCCAATGGAGCAAAGGATGGACCAGGAAAGCGTCTAGGAGCGAAGAAGAGCGGGGGTACATTTCCCTACCACCAAATGAACCAAAAGGGCCTATAGCTAACCACAATGGTAGGAGAATATGTGATACCAGGAAACATTATCTTCCGCCAGCGAGGCACCTCGTGGTTCCCCGGTGAAAACTGCAAATTCGGCCGCGATCACTGCATCTTCGCTACCGAGTCTGGGTACGTGCGATATTACAAAGACCCACGAAAGCACCCAAAGAGACAGTACATTGGCGTTGCATTGGAGAAGGACCACACACTACCCTACCCACCCAACGCCGCAAGACGGAGGCGCTTGAATATGCTCGCCGTTCCAATCACCTCTCCAACGAACCCCTCGGCCGACGCTGTCGTAATAACAGATCTCCAAGTCGGCGACGGAACAGGCAGCCCCAGTAGCATCCGCGACACACCGCGGGAAGCGACAAGGAAGGCGCTCAGTCTGACTGCTGGCAAGGGCTATGCGTACCGCGAGGCCAATTGGCAGATTGGACGTGCGGCAGAGCGGGCTGGGGTAAAGGTCAAGGAATTTGTACCTGGCGATCGATGGACGGCGTGGCGCAAGAGGGCGGTGAGAGTCAAGGCGAATGAGGAGAAGAAGAGGTTGAGGAATGCGGGTAAGAAGAGCAGCAAGCCCAAGGCCAGGAAGGCGAGAGCGTGAACGTGGGGTATGGGATCAAGATAAGCAAGAAAGAATGTATCATTATGTGTACGTGTGTGTGCATCAGAACGGTATGTGATTATGTGTTTGGAAAGGTCATCTGATGTGCAATAGATACTAGTGTGGGCAAGATAAAGGAAATACTTACCTGTCTATTGGTCTTGGGTCATCCACGGTCTGCTCCTTTCCACATGACTGTCAGCTTAGGAACCACACACCGCCTGGAGACTGTGTCAGTACGAAGGAAATCACTCGTTCAATACTTAAAACGTCAAAACTCTACCCTACGCCCCTTCTCTTGACAACTTCCACGCACCAAACGAGTATGTGGTCATACGCTAACTTTAGGATTTCTGTTCCGGATGTAGTGGATTGTACCAAGGTACAAACTGCCCTGCATGCACATTAGTACACCCTCTAGGTTATTAACACGTATATCTTCCTTCTACTGCTCCCTGTCCGAGATTCACATCCCAGGACCAAGCTTGCCTCATCATGGAAGACGTCGTGGTACCACCCACTTACACCATTAACCTTTCCCTACCACCCCGAGAGCGCTATATACGCGTTGCAATAGACTACCTCAGCATTCTACACTTACTACCCTCGCTCTTTGACAATCTTGTTGCCGTATCAAAGCTTCCCGTCAAACCTCTTCACATCCTAACCCGCTTGCTCTTTCGCCGACTTCACAGTTTCGAGCAAACCGAAGAACTCAGAGGCATAAGTGAAGCCAGCAACATCCCCTTGTACCTCCTCGTTACTTGGAACATCGTCATAGATGCTGTAATGGGCTGTACCAGCGGTGGCGCTGCTGTCAGTATGCCAGGCTTTCAAGACACCACAATGATGCATTTCCGCGCTCTGGATTGGCCCCAGCATGTGTTTCGCAATGCTATTGCTCAGTTTGAGTTTGTTGACAGAGCGGGTGGGGACGTGATAGCCAGGACACTTGGGTATGTTGGGCATGTTGGAGTACTAACTGGAGTACGCAAAGGATTGAGTGTATCACTCAACTTGCGGCCTTGCCATAATTCGTCTCTCATTTCGGCAGAACGCGCCAAATCTTACTGGTACACGCTCATGGTGGCGACAGGGAGGAAACCCGGCATCTCCACTTTGCTGCGCGACTGTATGCTTCCTAAACCGATAAAAGAACCAAATCGACGGCGGAAGCTTGTCAAGAAGCGGAAACATGACGATGAAAAGGGCTCTGTACCCATCGAGTTACTGCCAGCATACGACTTGGACGACGTTATCAATATCCTACCCACCATGCGTACTCCATCCGCCTACGTCATCCTCAGCACCGCCGCCGAAACTGTCATTCTGGAAAAAGATTCCGTCGGCGCAAACATACTTCGCTCGTCATCCTTTATCGCCACGACCAACCACGACGCCTCTCTTGATAATGACCCCCAGGCAACAGAAGCACAAGTCACTGATACCAAGACCTTGAAGCCCCAGTTCTTCGCGGCTGTCAGAGACGCAGCTTTCACCAAAAGCATTGAACGCAAACGATTGCTGATTGAACGCTGGATGGAGTGGAAGGAAGAGCAGGCGCGCCAAGGAGGCGAAGACCAAACAGACATTGGTCTTGTAAGGCTACTTGAGCTCGTCCGCTTCTTTCCTTTGGTTAATTCTAGGACGCATTTCTTATGTATTATGGATCCAAGGGAGGGCGTGTTCTCCTGGGTCGAGCAGTTCGCTGAGGGACAAGCCAAGAGGGAGCGGGCCTAGTTTGAAGCACATGTATACGGTCAACTATATCAGGACGCTCCGGAACCACCGGACGCAGACGATAAGCGAGGGATTATAGCGAACGACCTCGAGATTGCCAGCCTACACATTCCCCTACTTTGAAGTATTTTGCAGCAGTGGTTGAGTTTTGCGATCGGGATATGTGATGGGGATACACTATCCTTGTTATCTAAATATCTGTCTCTACCTACACTCTGCTCGCGGACATCCATTCTCAAGTCAAACTGGGGATATGTTTTCAGGGCTACATGTTAACCCTCTTTTTGGGATTTGTTTACTAGATTATACAAAAAAGAGAAAACTACTGTGGTTTGCATGTAGTCTAAGCAGTCGATGCATTGAAACAGCTTAATCATACAATGGTACATCATTACCTACTTGAACTTTTAAACTCTCCACAATTACACCTCGGCATCTACGCGTCTTCCCCGCGGCAGTCCTTACCCGGTACAACCACCAACAATGTTCATGTCAAGCATGAACAAACCTATAGCTTCTCTACACATGCCCTCGGTCTATCATTTTCATCGTCCAAAATAGCAGCAGCACAAGGAGCGTCATCCATCATGACAGCCCATCAACCACCTCCGCTCGCAGACATTCGCGTACTCGAGTTCGCTGGACTAGCACCTGGTGAGTTGTATTAACGCCCTCACCCCAATCTCTATAGGAAACAGAAGGTTGATGATGCCCAGGTCCCTTCGCGGGCATGTTATTAGCCGACTACGGCGCCACAGTCCTCCGCCTCGACCGCGCACCCGCCATCCCCACCAGTGACCAACTCACACGCCGTAAAACCTCGATATGCGTAAACCTCAAGTCACCCGCCGGACTGGCGCTCATCAAGAAGCTCATATCCGAAGTCGACGTAGTCATCGATCCGTTCCGACCCGGCGTGCTCGAGAAAGCGGGCTTGGGCCCTGAAGATGTGCTCTTGAAGCTCAACAAGCGACTTATTGTAGCGCGCATGACGGGCTTCAGGCGAGACGGTAAATACAGTCAAATGGCCGGCCACGATATAAACTACATTGCCGTATCGGGCGTGCTGTCCATGTTTGGGAGGAAGGGCGAGAAGCCGTATCCGCCAGGCAATGTAGTTGGGGACTTTGCGGGAGGAGGGGCAATGTGTTTCCTGGGCATACTGCTTGCCCTGCTTGCGCGCGAACGTAGTGGCTTTGGACAGGTGATAGAGGCAAATATGGTGGATGGAAGCGCGATACTGGCAACGATGCCGCGACTAGGCTTGAAAACAGAGGTCTGGAAAAGGGAACGGGGGACTAATATGCTAGATGGCGGCGCACCGTTCTACGATACGTACGAGACAAAGGATGGGGGGTACATGGCTGTTGGTGCCTTGGAGCCGCAATTCTTCGCTGCACTGCTGAAAGGCATGGGTCTTACGCCTAAGGATCTGCCTGGCGATAGGGATAACAGGGCGGATTGGCCACAGTTGGCTGACTTCTTTGCGAGAGAGTTTAAGAAGAAGACAAGGGCGGAATGGGAGGCTGTTTTTGATGGGACGGATGCTTGTTGCACTCCTGTCTTCACGCAGGCTGACTTGGAGGAGCAGGGGTTCGATCAGAGACCTGCTGTTACGTTGAAATCGAGCCCGGGTTAT
>Ga0265798_10006759_pt1 | contig 15001 bp, 8 predicted proteins | sample P3T30metagenome_FD_192430 | JGI IMG/M metagenome (GOLD analysis project Ga0265798, IMG submission 192430) | Plant litter microbial communities from East Loma Ridge, Irvine, California - P3 T30 | ecosystem: Environmental > Terrestrial > Plant litter > Unclassified | place: USA: California... | reverse complement strand
GCGAGCTGCATGTGCATGAGATTCGTGCACAGTGACAAGTACGGAGGGTCCTCTTCCTTGGTGCTTGGATCTGCTCACGCTGCTGTGAAGCAAGCACACGAAGGGACGAGCTAACAGCCTAATTTGGCACAAGCATAATAGCTTATTTCGCATAGGATTGTCTCGAAAAGGGCTGGGGAAGTGAGTGGTGCCTTTCGATCGTCACTTCAGGACTCTGCATGCGAACATGCTTTGAAGGCACGTGTCTGCGACACCATCTCGCCATTGGTGTGTTAAACGATCTTGAGAAAGCCCCTGTTGTGGCGCTCACACCCAGGTACGAGTCGCTTTCTGCTGAGACCGATTCAGCTCTGCTGTTGCACTTTGATTGGAACGTGTGATTGAACTCAAATGTCTGTTGGATCGCGAGGCAGTGGAGAATTGGACATGGGAAAAGAAGAAAGTCCCTGCCCTCTGTGAGACCAAGGGACGTGAAGTTCACAGGAGCATCTCGTTCGCACGGACGCGTGTCGGTTGTCTAGTCTGAACTCAACTTCGCACGCTGCCATTGGTGTTTCGTACGGGGAGATGTTAACTAGAATCATCCTGATACTTGTTTTCGGCTTACAATAGGAACAGGATAACCATGGTGAAACTCGTTTGTCATACAGCTTGGATGGCCTACTTTCTCTTGATACAGTTGTCCGCTATGTCGATCACAGCTGGATTGACACAAACCGAGGAGAGTAGAATAAATACCGGAAGAATTGTGTGTCCATTCAACTTCCAAGCGACCGGAAATTGTTCTCTTTCGCGACTAAGCCGCGATGCTCTTACAATTTAGGCAGGTCAGTCTTCACCGCTACGAGCGGCTTATGGCGAGGCTTGTTACGGCCTATACGACTGTCTGACTTTCCAACGGAGAAATACAGACACGCGTCGAGCTTGAGAATTGTTGCAAGTAATAAGAAGAAGGGTAGCTCATACTTCGATGTAGAAGAGAAAACGCGTACCACCTACCTATTTACGTTGCTGTCAGCATGAGCCACCAAGGCTATGTCACCTATACGAGGAGCATCATTAGAATAGCAACATCTTGAACCAGATGATCACAACCACGGCAACCGACACCCGCTGCTGGTTCGGGCATATGGCAAGCTCTATGACAGCTATCAGATAGCCGGGAACAGATATGAGTGATGGCTATGGTAGTCTGTCCCGTAATCTGTCCCCTGAGAGCTATCATAAGTAGCATCACGGCGGGTGTATATGGACAATGGCTAGACACATCTACAAAGGGCTGAACCGAGATAGCCGCTACTTTTCTGGAACACCAGAGCAGTTCCATTGCTGACTTTCACCCTCCCCATCATCGCACCCTCCACCACCATTAAGATCTTCCCACGTGGACCGAAATACGCGGAAATTCGAACTGTAGCACTGCTCGACAGAAAATCTACTCAACCCCAATCTATCGCATCATCCTCGACGATCTGGACACCGACATCTACCCGACGCTCATTCTGCATCTTCATGTGTTTGTTGCTGTTGGTGCTCCTCTTGTTGTTGTTGATGTTGATCTTGTTTCTGACCCTGTTCTCCGAAGCCGACAACGAAGATGATGACCTCTTCGGGCGACAGTCTCTCAAGATAGCGCAGGCAGTTTCACCCGCAACGCTTACGTATGCACTGGAGCGCGAAGACAGCGTCGGCGTGAATTTAGGCACGACAACATAGTCGTCACTATCAACCGACGAGTCGCCGCCATGAAGAGACGGTGAACGAGAGTCTCCCATATTGATTGCAGCGGCGGACTCCACCAAGGTAGCGGCAGCCTCAACATCAGCAGGCGCAGCAGCAGAGAAAGCTTTAGCCTTGCGGTCGTAAGTCAAAAAGCGCGATTGGCGCGCCAGCATCATTCCCAAGTACAGCACTCTCGCGGCACGGTGCTCCTTCTTCCGACTGCCGTCGGATTCCAGCGCGCGCGAGCCATCGTCGTCTTCGCTCCGGTCGAACCATTTCGGGCCAAAGTACCACTGCGCCCAGACGAGGCCGCGGATCATGTAATCTTCGAGCAGCGGACGGCCGTCGGTGGGGAAAGTGCCGGTATCGGCGCAGGACTCGATATGAGCAGTGATGGGGTAAGTCGAAGCAGTGAGGTTAAGGAAAGCGGAGAGAGCGGACCAATCCAGTTTGTTAGAAAAAAGAGTGTCCAACGTATTTTGGGGTTTGTTGCTGTTCGTCTCCGCCGGGCTGAGGTGAGTGTTCAGGGTTTCGATGCTGGAGAAGAAGACGAGCATTGTGTGCACAAAGGGGAGCAAGCACTGCAGCGAGTCCTTGCCAGGAGAGCGCCGCCGTATTACTATGTTGAAGGAGTGGTAGCAGAAGTCGACCACAGGTGAGAGAGGTGTTTCTAGTTCGAAAATTGTGGAATCGCTGATGAGTTGGAAAGCAGATGAAACATGCATGCGCCGTTGGTTGGATGGGCGAGAAGCCAAGATTTCCTTGTTCAGTGCCGAGTCGAAAAGTTGGCGGAGTACATTGTCCGGCGATCCATATCCAAGGACCGCTGCGATGTTAGTTACCGCCAAAGGGACGCCGTAGCAGGCAAACTTCTGATCAGGCTGGTCGGTCAGCTGTGTCAACGCGCAGGCACCATCGCGCGAGACCAGCTCCACTTCATCCCTCGAGGTGAAAGCCTGGGCATGGAAGCAGATCATGGAAGTCTCCGCCGACTGATTTCCACTGCGAATCCCATCGTTCAGCACAGGAGAGCAAAGGGTTCCTAGCGACTCCTTGGCATTCAAGAAAGGTACGAGAGACGTTAGCGCACGCGCGAACAGATAGAATTTGCGCAAAGAAGGCCTCTCCAAAATTCCAGAATGGTGGTATAATCTGCCGACGACAGGATGTCGGTCTGCTGCCATGGCGTACCAGCGCCCGGCTACACCTCCCCAGATTGTATGTATCTCACGATCCTCTTCAATGGCCATACGATATCTCGCAAGGTCACCCAAACACTCGATCCATGTGTCGGTGAAGTTGGGCACGGTCTCGAGAAGTAGGGACATCATCTGGTACGCAAGGTAGATGAACGCCAGCATATACTCTTGTGACTCAGGTCTTCGATGTCGCAGGACTTCTAAGAAAGCATGAATTCCGTGCTTCCACATGCGTGCCGGCATGGAGTACTTTGTTGCAAGCCCAAGAAGTGCAGGGTTCGCCGATGGATGCTGCGTAGCCATTAGAAAGTCGTGGTGCTCATAGAGTAGCGTCCTATGCAGAGCAACTAGAGCCTGCCACTGTTCGGTACTAAGGCGCTCTTCAGGGTGCGAAGCTTTCTGAGTGTCGATGTTGATACACTTTGCCTCCACCATGACCAAGCCCGCGTAAATGCCTTTGACCTCGGCGGCGAGCTGCTCTTGGGAGATTGGCGAGAACTCTGGCTGTAATTCTATCGCCCACCTACTTTTCCCGGGGAGATGCAGAGAGTGCTGAGGAATGAGCTGCGAGTCTGCATTTTCAAGAGACTGATTCGTGATCAGTGTCGCGTTTTGCAAATGAGGAAAGGATTGACTCACCTCCATCACAACCCCAGAGTCTTGACGATCAGCTATCATAATCTTCGGACTGGTGCGTCTAGAGTCCGGATGTGGCCTCATCTCTGTACAAGAATTCTGCGAATCTCGGTCCCTGCAAGACCCATGCTTCTGGTATTTGTGGTGGGGCGGACAATTAGAGTGGGATGGACTACGCTGCTTGCTATTGCGATGCATCGCACCATCCCCAAGCGAGTGTGATTCGTTACCCTCCCCACCGACTGGCTCATCCGTAGCTGGTCGTTTTAGGGAGCTCGTCGACCTATGCATCATCGGCTCTGGAGATGGAGGAGAGTTCGACTTGATCTGGAGCTGTGCAAACTTGGTGCTGGCAGGCATTGGAGACCCATCAGGCGAAGATTCTGCTTCTGGCGTGAGTTTCTCCCGGTTGCTGTGATTTGATGCGCACGAGGACGATGCTGGCGAGTGAAATCGCCGCGGCGAGGCACATATATCATCACGGCGCCGATGTGGGGCCGCCCTTCTACCATTTGACATATGGATGTCAGCGATGAGCAATATAGGCAGCAAGACGGCGCCGGGCGATATTTGTAGGCAACCGGGACGTTGACACACTCACATCGGATCGGATCTCGCCTCAGAAGTATGGAGGCGTGTTTGACGTTGCGCTGGAGAACGCTGACCAGACGAACGTTGGCGGTTTAGCATGATCATGGTCAGACCCAAAGCTGCTCCTTGCGTACGCTTTTGAGACGCGAGCTAGATCGCGCGGAGGATTCTTGTGTGATGCTGATCGCCTGCCTGGACAAACATCAGTCAACGGAAGCGGTCGGCTTCGCCCAACGCGAGAATCCGGGTCGAACACGCGCGTCTATGTAGAGTCGACACTTTTCGAACGCGGCAAAACTCAGGGATGACTGCAATGAATGCTCACTTGAATTGCGAAGGTTGCGAGGGCGCCCTTAATAACGACTTCATCTTGGGGGCGTTAGAAAACGTAACCTCACGGCGGTAAACACGCTGGCCAGATGTTGGGCTTGAGGGCTTCGCTTACCGACACACGTAACGCTCCGGTTTTCAAGATCAATAGGGCGACAAATGTTGACAACGCGTTTCGAGACAGCAGGACGACATGATTTGGATGCAAAGAAAGAAAGGGCGGCCCATAGAGATAGATGTCTCGTGTATATACCAAGGCGTAGAGCGGGGCTGATCCATACGATGCCGCGTGCATACATGCACCTGGGCCAGCTAAGGCAACCCTTCGGCGTACTGTTTGCCTGCACTAGAGCACTAGAGTAAGCCATCGGCTGCCGACTGTTATAGAATCCATTCCAAGGTTCCAGAGCGGCAGCTTTAAGAGGCCGCCCGATCTCAAAAACAATCATTGTTGCCTTTTTTCCCGATTAGTTCAGCCAACCGAATAGCGATCATGAGGCCTCTGTCACGTTATTGCTTGCTCTGATACGAGAGGCAAAAGCTGTGACTTGGTCTTTGTATCTTGACCGACATACCTGCCGCAGCTGTTTATCAACAGGCGACGGACGCCTGGCCGTCAAATGTAACACCATTTGCGGCATTCGTCGATTGTACTTGGTCGTCGTGCGTTAAACAACGTCCTCTGTCGCAAAGCGATGGTTTCGATCACAACTTCATTATTGGTACGACCTTGTCGACGGAGACATTCCCGAGAGGCCCTGTTTCGACGCTCTCAAAGGCTTGCGGCCTCAAGGCTGATATTTTAAGACGGTCACCGGTCCAGTAAAGATAAAGTCAGCGCCTAGCAACTGCGTTCTCGTCGTATAAACAAGGCTGCTGAGTGCGTGAGCTCAACGACAAAAGGGTAAGACTCATGTGAAGAGTACGCCCCGAAGGCGATCTCATCTTACACGAATAATCGTGATTGTTGCACATGAAGGCATCAAACCTGTGGGGTGATGCAGATTATAAGTAAATCATTGCCACTACCTCCACCTGTGGGGGTCACACAGAGTAGGGGTATTCTGTACAACTACAGATCGTCGAGACTGGTTGTTCCAGGCCGTCGCCTCTGTAAGCACATATCATATGGATGCCTCGAGCGCGCGAATTGGCAATCTTGCCATCGAACGCCACGAAGCTGACATGCATCGCATCTGATGTCGTGAGATAGGCAAAATATGCCGGCGCACGGTACCGCGCATGCATGTATATGACGCGGCAGTCGAGACTGCATCTTGTTCTCGTGTGAATGCATCGTCTCACACTATATCCGTCGTGTTACCGCGTATCATGTTGAGACTGGCTGGAACCCTGACATCGAAAGAGTGCGACCATTGAAACGCGTTGTCTCTTAGGGGACAGATGAAACGGGACAGATTTGGGCAATGTTGGTAGCACTCTGTCCCAAATTGTTTGTCCAACGGGTTTTAGGTAGCAGACTGCAATAGGACGCAATATCGCGGTGATTACTTGTAGTTGATCATCCGATTGTTCATGATTCAGCAAGGTGGTGTCGAGTCGTAGGAGGAAAGAATCACTCGCTCCCACTTGCGAAAAGAGGGAACGGAGGACCCTAAATCGACCACTTAGAATCCCTAGCGCGGTCCACTCTCCAACACCTCACAGAAGCCTCACTCTATTGCAACTGGCGTCAACATGCGCCGCGGCATGCTATGGACTTCTGGTCAAGGCTGATAGGAGGACACTCCTTGGCTCCCAAACCAAACTCATCCCAACACATCCACGACCCGAGAGCTCGTCTGGCCCGCTTTAAGAAAGCGTACACCTCCATCCAGCAGCTATGCAACCGCCCACGAAACATCACCAAAGAAGCCGCCACCCTTGAAGAGCTCGAGAAATTGCTCGGCCGCCTTTCACAACTCATCAGGGAAGAATCGAGGGCGCCCGCGCCGCATCTATGTCTACAGTTCGCAGCATCAAACCAGATTTACACGACCGTCACGAGGGCAGCAATCATCAGCCACCATGAAGGACTTATACACGCAACGATCACGTTGCTGGCGACATTGGTCGATAGCGAGGAGGAGGATTTTCTCTCGAGCCAGCCCTTTGCGAAGAGCTTGATGCGGCTAATAACAAGAGTGGTGGACACTGGCAGTATCCTGCTTGAGCTGGACACGGAGACTGCGATCTTGGAGCTGCTCTTTACAGTCGCGGCTAAGATCCGTCTGCAGCCAGCCATTCTACCGGTATGGTTTGCTTCTTCGGCCAAGCCTGAGCTGGACTACACAAGCGTCAAGGAAAAGAAGGGATTCGTCGGGATCAGCCAGAAAGATGATTTCCCTCTCTGTTACCTCCTAATCGACCGAGTACACCACGATGGACGGATCGGAGATTTTGCCAGGACAGGCTTGCTATACATCTTCGAGGCAACAGGCCGGTCGTCTGACCTTGAAGATTGGGTGGTCTCGAGCGACTTGCCTACCCTAATGGCTTCTGGACTCGGAGCGCTCTACAGTCAGCTCAGTCGGGAACTGAGCATTCTCCATCCCGATGCCACTTTGCCTGCTGTTCTTGCTATGAGCGATTACAGTACAACGCACCCGCGTGCAACAGCAGAATCCGCCTTCTCGGAGCGGCACAAGTCTCACATGGCTACATTCCTGTCGTATCTCGCATTCTGGCAAGATGTGCTTGACCATTGTCGCAGTGCAGAGGTCAAGCAGACCCTGCTGGATCATTTCCAGATCCTGTTCTTGCAGCAGCTGCTCTACCCGTCCATTCTCCAGTCGAGTGACACAGACGGTGGAAGCTCTGTGGCTGTACTCACTTATGTGACGACCATTCTCGCTGCACTCGACTATCCTGATTTGATACACAACATTCTAGCCTATCTCCTAGCAATCCGCGATGCACCCACTCCAGCAGACATGGAGCTCAAAGCAGAGCGAAGGCCAAGTGGACCTCCACGCTCACCCACAGCCGTCAAGCGCAGAGAGAGCTTGATGTTGCTCACAGCCACCAACGACACTGAAGATGCCGTGGAGCCTACGCTGTTCAACCTCGTCGATCTCATCTCGAACAGTCTCAGCTCGAACAACGGCTCGACAGTATATGCAGCACTCAGCCTCGCGTCCACCATCATCAACCGACAGAAAAAGTATGCCTTCGGTACCTTGTTGAAATCACATGCCGTGTCATCACACGACACCATCAGGACGGCTGGCGCTCAGGCTGTTGAAGTTGAAATGTACAGTGCTTTGGCTCTGTCGTTCCACGAACTAGGCGTCGACCAGGCTTACGATGGACTCGCTGAAGATGTTCGGCTTGCGATTGAAGCGCAAGTGTTCTCGACTCAGTCAGCGTCAGGCCAGTACATCTCACCGGAACCAAAGCCAGTCAATGTGTACGCCTTGCACAAAGAGGACGCTTTCATGCGCCTATTGTCGGCTCTACTACGCACATTCCTTACGAACAGCGTCGACGTCAACCTGGCACTCACACAGGTATTGATCTCGATCGCTTCCTGCATCGAAATCCGCCTCGATGTCTGGTTCGCTATGGACGCGTCGCACTACACCTTCGACGGCGCTGCCTCCGAGAACAAGAGCTTGTGGCAGTCGCACCTCGACGACGACGAAACTGAGACTTTGTCAGCCTTAGGACAAGTATCCCGGCGTCCAATATGGGCTGAAGACCGTGCACCCGTCATATTCAAAATCCTAAAATCTCTGAGCGAAGAGACGACAACCGTCCGCGCAAGGGTGCCAAATCTCGACCAGCTGATCTCGGGGCGTAAGAACATGCTCCAAGCCGCCAGTTTAGACGGACCGGCCTCGGATCCACACTCGCTTCCAGGCGTCCCTATGCCTACACACCTGCATCCGGTGAACACAAGACCGCAAGCACAAGGCCACAGCCGTGCCTCGAGCACGTCATCTGCCGTTCGAGGGCGAAAATCGGCGGCCGAAGCCACATCGGCTGACCACAGCTTGGCCGCATCGCCGGCTGTAGAGCGGTCGGCGGCCGAAACCTCGGGAGGCCCGACGCCCTCAGCAACAGAGGCCACCTCACAATCCGGAACGCCAGTCCCACAGCGCTCTATATTCCAACCACCACCTCCTGAAGCTCCATCTACGACCGATGTCCTCATGCAGAACATCAACGTTGAAGACGAAAGTGCTGATGGCAACAGTGGCGGGCGAACCGCAAGTCTGAACCATATTCTGACCAACATCGTCGTCTTGCAAGAGTTTGTGCTTGAGCTGGTGGCTGTGTTGCAAGTGCGTGCCGCGGTGTTGGGCGAGAAGGAATTGCGGCTCACTGCTGCTGCGTGATAGACAGACTTTCTAGGGACTCTGATAGATGCTCTGGTCTTGTTTGGTCTGGTATGATACCCTGTTTTGAAATGATATACTTTTACTGCGTGCATGAGACTTTTTATACGTCGAGACTGTCGTCATCAATTGTGCAGGCGGATCACTCATGCGATGTTGCGAATAGTCGCAGAGGATGAAGTCAGTACGTGCTCCTGAGCTAGGTGGATAGAACGGAGATGGATCCACTACATTGACACGATAAAAGAGTTGAAACAAATCATGAGGGACGTTCGTTTCGAAAGCTATATAGCTTCATCGGTCCTCCATTGGATGCACTCCGCACGCTTCGTCAACAGGGAGCTGACTTCAGGCTCGCATGGAAACCACCGTGTTCCGTCTCACTGTCCTCTCAAGATTCGACGCGGACTTAGGTCCAGGCTTACAGTAGAGGCACCCCGAGGAAGTGAATGACAAAGTGGCGAGCGTGCTCAATCCCACCCAGCTTGGCAGCGACGAGATCATTGTATACCTCGAGGAAGGACTCGCCTTTGGAGAAGGAAGCCAGATCGGCCGAGTATGCTTGCTTGTTGACGTAAAACGGGTTCTTCCACAGACCCTCATCCTTCATCGACTCGGCGTCCTCGGGCTTGCGACAACAGAGCTTGTGCCGATGAAAGTCTTTGCGCTGGCAATCCTTGCTGCAGTAGACTTGGACTTTACACTTCGAACAAACAAGTGGGGCGTGATGAGCTGTACAGCCACCGCAGTGGGTCTTGTCGGCGCTGTACATCAGTTGTTCTCTCGTGCACGGGCCGACAGATGCACCCTTGTCATCGTCGCCGCCTCCCTTCTCGAAAGCTGGCTTGTAGCCGACAGTGTTGCCGCCTAACATCATTGAAAAGCAAGCGTCGTCCATAGATCTGGGCGAGTAACCGACCGGGCGTGCGAAACGCTCGAAGTCGATTGGGATGCCGGGTTCAAACCCGTCAGGGCTATGGAGTGCTTTCTTCATCTGCACTTTGGCGGCATCCATGAGTGGAGCGAGGGGAAGGGCGCCTATGAGCAAGTCTTTGTACGTCTTGAAGAAGACTGCGTAGCCGGGAGCGGTGTAGAGGGTGCGGCAGCCATGGCTCATGGCGCAAGCACCCAGGATGATTGGCACAAAGCCTCCACAGGTGTAGTCTTTCATGCTGAGCGGGTTGAAGTAGTTGGCGACCATCTTGGCGGTGAGCTTGTGCAGAACGCCGGAATCCAGGTGGCTGCGAACCAACTCGCGGGCTTCGTCGGAAGAGCAGCCAGCAGCGTAAATTGAGTAGGTCATCTTTTCGCCGTTGGTGGATGTAGTCGGCGTGAGCTCGTTGAGGCCAGCGAGCCCGTCAAGGTACGCGACTGCGACAAGGGCGCCAGCGTTCTCGAACACGCCTTCGCCAACGAAGGTGCCCATGAGGGGAAATAGCGGGTAAGGCATGGTTGGGATGGCTGTCGATGCTATCGTCTTGGCTGGGACAAATGGGCGTGTGAGCGTGAGTGTGAGTATGAGAGGGTGATTCTGTGGGTGGTTGACGTCGCTTCGAGAGTAGGTGTAGCAGAAGAAGTGATGTTGAGATGATTTGAGGGTGAAGGTGACCTAGGGTGACGTTGAATTCCTGCTGCCTAAATCAGTGAGGAAAGAGCGACCTTGACGGGCAAGTGACACGCGTGACAACGCTCAATTTTGACACGGCTCAAGGAAGAATGAGACGCGGTGAGAAAAGAAACTGTGTGATGATTCCGTTCCGAACTGTCTAGCGGTGCATCTGGCAACCGACAGTCCATGCCTAAAACGGCACACCACTAATCCACCAAGCTCCTGCCGTCCTCAATAGCAGCATATCAACCAGGAAGTGACGTGAAACTAGCCCTGCAACTCTACATGTTTTTGCTTCCGCCAGAGACTATCCTCCTCTCTCCGTCAGTGCCCTTTCGAATCGTCGGCCCAGCAGTCAGACCTTCGTCCGCAACTCCGTTCTGGCGGCTGATAGATGCTGGTCGATCCGGTTTGCTCGCTGCATAAGGTAGGTCTGTGCTGTAAAGTTCTGGAATGTGCTCGCGGGGAGGTGGGCTGGATTCTCGTCCATCCATTAAATCGTCGTTTTCGTCGGGCGAATCCATTGAAACAGGGCGACGCTTTTGTAGGCGTGAGGCGTTCGGAACACCGTACGCCTGACCGCCACCGGAAGTGCGAGTCGCGTGTAGTGAAGAAGGTGGTGGATGAGGGAATGATGCAGGAGGGCCGCCAGCAGCGCGATTAACGGTAGGCTGCGAGCGGCGTCGCTTGTCGCGGTGAGGGCGGTCGCCCGGAGGCTACAGATGGGCTTCGATCAGCGACCATTCTTTCACGCTCCGGCGGTGCCGTCGTCCAACCAACCCACCCACCCACCTACCCTCCGGCCAGGCGCTTAAAGCTTAACCTACCGTGCCCACGCCCTCGTCGCCGCTCGCTTCGCTGCCCTCGACGTTGGGCTCCACTCTCTTGCTCAGTTGTTCCAGCAGGAAAGCCCGCTCCAGTCGCATCTTCATGATCGCGCGGTCGAGGCGCACCCTCCTAACCCTGGCTTCCTCGTTCGCGGCTTCGACTTCGTTCAGGCGGCGCTTGAGCTGGATGCATTTGCGGTAGTATGCTTTTTCAACGCTGGGGGCAAGCGGCGTGCCTGCTGCGCGTTTACCTGGGACTGTTGGATTGCGCAGTTAGTATGGGCATGTCCGAGAAAGCCGATGGAGTGCTATGTAGGTACTTACGGACTGGCGGCATTGTTACAATGTTGAGTTTTTGCGCGTAGTTGAGAGTTGTAATTGATGATTGCGGGAGAGGACGTGTAGTACTTGGAGAATGTGGCTGTTCCTTTGATGGTTTGACAGAAGTCTCGTAAATGTGGTTGCGAAGGAACAGTAGTAAGTACCGAGTGAGGCTGACAGATGGAGTTCTGGTTGTCGCGTTCGGCGTCTGGGCATCACATGCGAGGGTTAGGGTTTCACTTGAGCAAAAACGCATCTAACGTTATGTCAGTTCCAGGTGGCAGTACAACAAACGCACTTAGAGTAATTGAAAATATTGTGATATGAGCTTTGATCGACGAAATGCTGGTTGTCATGATATCTGTTGCTTTATCTTTATGTATATGCTGGACCTTCCAAACGCCAGCTCGCTGTTCAACCATGCAGCTCTTCATGATTATCGTAAATGTATGTACAGTTCAAAAGTTTCCTCTTCACATGACGAGAGATCGTTGTGAATTAATCCCCGAGATCTAACTGATCCAAATGACACACCGTAAATGCTGCCATTCTTACACTTTTCTCTACACCTCCGCCTTCGGTCGCACCCTCTATGTCATTGCATTGGAGGATAATCGTATCCTCAAGAGCAGCAGAGCTCAGGACCCGAGTCATCCGGCTGTCTTGCAAACACCTTCATACAGCGTTGACGCGCCGGGACGTCGTAATGCCGAAAAGGCGACCCACGCGGATCATTGGATTCAACAGGGAAGCCTTGACTTTCAAGGCGGCACTTCTCGGGCTCTCCAATTCGCAACAACGCTCTGCACGTCCTTCAGAGTGGCGGGCTTGGTAACATACTCATCGACGCCAGCCGCAAAAGCCGCAGCGCGATCCTTGTCACTGACCAGGCCAGTCAAAGCAGCAATGTAGGTAGTGCGCGCACCGGATTCTTTCTCCAGACGACGCACGGCAGTGGCAACATCGAAACCGGAGACTTCGGGCATCGAGAGGTCGAGAAGGATGATGTCAAAGCCTTCGGGTGCGGGAGTAGAGTCGTCTGTAGATGTCAGATTTGCAGCCTTGAAAGCGTCGATCGCGTCCTGGCCTCCGCCAGCAGAGGCTGAAAGTTTCTTGCTGCATTTCTTCGCGTACATGCCGACAACCTTGAGATTGATGGCGTTGTCGTCTACAAGCAGGAAGCGCGGCTCGGCGGGTTGCGTAGATATGTTGCTGACGGTGCGGTGTGGAAGCTCCATTTCGTTGTTCTCAGCCTGGACACTGAGAGCGTTGACGTTGACATCAGGATCTGTAGCGCTGGTTGCAGACGACAAGACACTGCTTTCAAGGTGGTTTGCAGACGACTGACTCGCACATGAGCTCTGGCGTGATCTACCATGGAGTTCACTGCTCCTCTGCATGTTTTGCAGGCACGTCTTGATCGTGGCACAGACCTTGGAAGAGGTCAACGGCCCCACGATTGTTGCGTATGTTCCGGGATGCAGAGTCTGAACAGCTGCCTCAGACTGCGAGTCTGGACACAGAACGATCTTCTGCATTCCACCAAAAGCATCATTGGCTAGGAGCCTCATCCTCTCGATATCGTCGTGCACGAGGAAGACAATATCGGGAACATCTTCGGGTGCTTCCCAAGTTCCGAAGTCCAAGTCTAGCCAAGTTCGGAGCGTCCGGGTCAACGAGCCTTGTAAAGCATCGAGACAGCGCTGATTGCGTGGGTTATCTAGTTCCTTCCACCTCGTTGGAGCAAGAAGGCGAACCGTCGGCGGTGACATGTCTGGCACATCTGATTTCGAGAGATACGGCACACCGTCCCCGTTTGAATTGACGAGATCGCGGGCGATCCTGGAAAGAGGTAGCGAGACAGACACTTCTGTGCCTTTAGACTCATCAGTGTCGATGGTAGTCTCGCCTTCCAGGGCTTGTACTGCACTCTGCACGAGTGTGAGGCCAAGACCAGTACCTGTGTCTAGCGGATCCTGCTGTGCAAAAGGCACTAGCAGATTGTGTTTGATGAAGTCACGTGTCATCCCTCGACCCGCATCTATGAACTTGAGCTTCACGATCTCATGGTCAGTCTCGAGGCTGATTCTTATACATGCATCGGGTCCAGTAAACTTGATGCAATTGCCGAGGAGATTGTTGATTATGACGCTGATTCCTGAGTACCGCCCGAGAGAAAAGTCAGCTCGTGGGTCTGCGTCCACGGTTATGATTGTGCTGACGGGACGCTGATTGAGGTTCTGATTGCCACTCGTCCAGAGGAGGCTTCTGGCAGGACCATTGGAGGAGAGAGTACTCTTCCTCTTCCTGGTATCTCTCTCAATCGTCTCCTCTATCAGCGCTAGAATGTTGTTCTTGCCTTGACTGACGTCTTCTGCGGAATCCGGGAAGTGATGTTCTTTGGACTGCTCCGGACGCGGACTTGCAGAGCCTATGTTGGAGTAGAGCAATATATTGTCGATGTTGCCACGTAGCTGGAGACCACAGGCTTCGGCGCCCTCGAGCAGATCGAGCTGATGTGCAGAGCAATTGGTGTCTTGTAAAAGCAGTTCGATAGACGCAAGCATGCCATGAAGAGGACTGCGCATCTCATGCGACATCGAGCCTAGGAAATCCGATTTGTTCCGGGAGAGCATCTGTGCCTCTAGCCGACGTATTTGTGTCATTATTGCCATCCCGAACGATGATAATGGGGGAAGGTCGGTAGCGCTACAATAGACTCGCGTGAAACCTGTAGCCCAGCCAAGCACGAAAGCGACATCTCGATCGTGGAAGCTGTCACGTAGCGGCATGAACACAAATTGCTCAGCGTTCGGAAAGTTGTGACAAAGTGCAAGCTCGACTTGCTTGGTACGGCCGGATCGCCCTTGTGCCGACGCGACATATTTTCCATCCTCATTTACTGAAGATATGTGGAAGATTGCTCCAGTGGGAAATACTTCAAGGAGCTGTTGAGCAACAGTATCGCTGATAGGCCCGAGAGATTTGCTTTCTGGGTCGCATTTCTTTGCCAGTGTTTTGTCCCTTGGCTGCTGACTCATACGGACAACAGCATTGTGAGAAGGTAGCTCCTGGATAACCAGGCCGTTGAGTTGGAACGCGCGAAATAAGAGGTCTGCGGCTGTTGCGTATATGTTGGCTGCAAAAGACGTGTAGAGCTTCGGAGATTTTGCGTCCTGGGAGTCTTGTGCTTGTGCTGCGTCCGGCGACGCTATGTAAACATCGCTCTCAAGCACCGAAGAGACAGCCGAGTTGCATCGCAGCGACCTTTTATTCTCCATAGCCTCGAGCGTCTGCAGAAGCTGAGTCATTACGTATCCGGCTGTTTTACACATGAACTCGCAGTGCGAAGGTGGCAAAGGTTCTTCTGGTGCACTCTTAGTAAAGACAAAGAGCGTTCCAATGTTGAGACCATCGGGGGTAGTA
>Ga0265798_10006758_pt1 | contig 15001 bp, 15 predicted proteins | sample P3T30metagenome_FD_192430 | JGI IMG/M metagenome (GOLD analysis project Ga0265798, IMG submission 192430) | Plant litter microbial communities from East Loma Ridge, Irvine, California - P3 T30 | ecosystem: Environmental > Terrestrial > Plant litter > Unclassified | place: USA: California... | reverse complement strand
GTGGTGGCGCCGACCAGCGTGAACGGCTGCAAATCGAGCTTCACGGAACGCGCGGCCGGGCCTTCGCCGATCATGATGTCGATCTGGTAGTCTTCCAGCGCCGGATACAGGATCTCCTCGACCACCGGGGATAAACGGTGGATCTCGTCGATGAACAGGACGTCGTTGGCTTCCAGGTTGGTCAACAGCGCCGCCAGGTCGCCCGGGCGCTCGAGCACCGGGCCCGAGGTCTGGCGCAGATTCACGCCCATTTCGCGCGCGATGATGTGGGCCAGCGTGGTCTTGCCCAGGCCCGGCGGGCCGAACAGCAGCGTGTGGTCGAGCGCCTCGCGGCGCTTGCGCGCGGCGTGGATGAAGATCTCGAGCTGGTCGCGGATCTTTTCCTGGCCGACGTATTCTTCGAGGTGCTTGGGCCGCAACGCGCGTTCGATCGCCTCTTCGTTGGGCGAAGCGGGGGCCGCGTCGATGATGCGCTGTTCGGTGAAATTGTCGGTCTGGATGCTCATTGTTTGATCTCGTTACGCTTTCGACAGCGCCTTCAGCGCCAGCTTGATGCCGTCGGAAACGCTGGTCCCGGCCGGCATGTTCTTGATCGCGGCCAGTGCTTCCTTGTCAGAATACCCCAAAGCCAGCAGTGCATTCAGCACGTCCGCTTGCGTGTCGTCACGCGCGGCGCCAAGACCCGCGCCGATGTCGGCGCCCAGCTTGCCCTTCAGTTCCAGCAGCAGGCGCTCGGCGGTCTTCTTGCCGATGCCCGGCACCTTCACCAGGCGCCCGGCTTCCTGCAGCGTGACGGCCTGCGACAGCTCGGCCACCGTCATGCCGGACAGGATCGACAGCGCCATGCGCGCGCCCACGCCGGTGATCTTGATCAGCTGGCGGAACACCGCGCGGTCGCTGGCCGTGCCGAAGCCGAACAGCAGATGCGCATCCTCGCGCACCACGTAGTGGGTGAACAGCGTGACCTTTTCGCCGGTATGCGGCAGGTTGTAGAAGGTGCTCATCGGCACGTCGACCTCGTAGCCGACGCCCTGGCAATCGACGAGCACTTGCGGCGGGTTTTTTTCCAGGAGTACGCCGGAGAGACGACCGATCATCGTTGACCTTTCAATATGTACATAAAGTGGGTACGCAAATTAAGCCGGGCTAACCCGTCTCGGAATACGATTAGCCGCGCTAAACCAGGCGGCCACGCTTCATGTGCAGCACCTGCGCCGACGGCGACAGCGAACCGATCAGCGCCAGCGCATCATGGCTGTTGGCGTGGCAGATGGCAACCGCCAGCGCATCGGCGGCGTCGCTGCCGGGCAGGCCGGGCAGCTTGAGCAGGCGCGCCACCATGTCCTGGACCTGCGCCTTGGCGGCCTTGCCGGTGCCGACCACGGCCTGCTTGATCTGGGTCGGCGTGTACTCCGCCACCTCGAGATCGGACCCGACCAGCGCGGTGATGGCGGCGCCGCGCGCCTGGCCCAGCAGCAGCGTGGATTGCGGATTGACGTTGACGAACACTTTTTCGATCGCGGCGCAGGCCGGGCGGTAAGTCGCGATGACTTCGCCGATGCTGGACAGGATCACCTTGAGGCGCGGTGGCAAGGCGGTCTCGTTGCCGGTCTTGATGGTGCCGGACGCGATGTAGCGCAGCCGGCTGCCCTGCTTTTCAATTACCCCGAATCCTGTGGTGCGCAGGGCCGGGTCGATGCCGAGAATAATCATTATCGAATGTTATACCGGCGAACGTGTTTCGTGGGAAAAATACTGTGCAAAAACACAGCTAATAGGCAATATTGCTACGACCTGATCGTAGGGTGGGCACCCCGTGCCCACCACGACGCATGCGGTTCGAAAATCAGTGACGGAAGTGACGCGTCCCAGTGTACAGCATCACCACGCCGCGTTCATCCGCCGCGTCGATCACTTCCTGGTCGCGCATCGAGCCGCCAGGGTGGATCACGCAGGTCGCGCCGGCGTCGACCACCACGTCCAGGCCGTCACGGAACGGGAAGAAGGCATCCGATGCCACCGCCGAACCGACCAGCGACAGGCCGGCGTTATGCGCCTTGATCGAGGCGATGCGGGCCGAGTCGATGCGGCTCATCTGGCCGGCGCCGACGCCCAGCGTCATGCCGCCGCCGCAGAACACGATCGCGTTCGACTTCACGTACTTGGCCACGCGCCAGGCGAACATCAGGTCCTGCAGTTGCTGCGGGGTCGGCTGCTTCTTCGACACCACGCGCAGGTCGTCCAGGCCGACGTTCTTGGCATCCGGCGACTGCACCAGCAGGCCACCGCCGACGCGCTTGACGTCGAACAGGTTCTGGCCATCACCAAGCGCGATCTCGAGCAGGCGCACGTTCTGCTTGGCCGCCAGCACGGTGCGCGCTTCCGCCGTGAACGCCGGGGCGATCACGACTTCGACGAACAGCTTGGCGATCGCTTCCGCGGCGCGGCCGTCGACCGGCACGTTGAAGGCGATGATGCCGCCGAAGGCCGAAGTCGGGTCGGTTTTCAAAGCGCGCTGGTAGGCGTCCAGCGCATCGGCGCCGATCGCCACGCCGCACGGGTTGGCGTGCTTGATGATGACGCAGCCGGCCGGCTGCTCGAAGCCGCCGAGCGACTTCACGCATTCCCAGGCCGCATCGGCATCGGCGATGTTGTTGTACGACAGTTCCTTGCCCTGCAGCTGGCGGTAGTTGGCCAGGCTGCCGGCGGCCGGGGCCAGGTCACGGTAGAAGGCGGCGCTCTGGTGCGGGTTCTCGCCGTAGCGCATGTCCTGGACCTTCTCGAAGTGCAGGTTCAGGGTTTGCGGATAGGCGGCGCGGGTGGTGTGCTCGCGGTCTTCGCCCAGGCTGGTCAGGTAATTGGTGATCGCGCTGTCGTACTGGGCGGTGTGGGCGAACACTTTCTTGGCCAGGCGGAACTTGGTTTCGTAGCCGACGTCGCCGCCCTGCTCGCCTTCTCCCTTGATTTCGGCCAGCACCACGTCATAGTCGGCCGGATCGACGATCACGACCACGTCGCGGTGGTTCTTGGCCGCCGAACGCAGCATGGTCGGGCCGCCGATGTCGATGTTCTCGATCGCATCTTCCAGCGAGCACTGTTCCTTGGCAACGGTCTGCTGGAACGGATACAGGTTCACCACCACCATGTCGATCTGCGGGATGCCGTGTTCTTCCAGCTTGGCGACGTGCTCGGGGAAGTCGCGGCGCGCCAGGATGCCGCCGTGGACCTTCGGGTGCAGGGTCTTGACACGGCCATCGAGCATTTCCGGGAAACCGGTGTAGTCGGCGACTTCGGTCACCTGCACACCATTGTCCTGCAGCAGCTTCGCGGTGCCGCCAGTGGACAGGATGTTCACGCCGAGCGCGGACAGTGCGCGCGCGAAATCGAGCACGCCGGTCTTGTCGGAAACAGAGATGAGAGCTTGTTTGATCATGGGAATGGCCTGTTGAAAAAAAATGGTGCGGGCGACGTGGACTGCACGGGTCGGACCGGGAGCCGACGCACGCCTGCACGCACCGGCCATCCCACCGGCAGCTTAGAGCAGTCCGTGCTCCTGCAGTTTCTTGCGCAAGGTATTGCGATTGATGCCCAGCATCTGGGCCGCGTGCGACTGGTTCCCTTCCGCACGCGTCATCACCACTTGCAGGATCGGTTTTTCGACGGTCAGGAGCATCATGTCGTAGATGTTCGACGGTTTCTGCTCGCCCAGGTCGTTGAAATAGTCTTCGAGGCTTTTCTGTACGACTTCCTGGATACTTTCTTTACTCATCCTAATCCATCATCCCGATTTTTTTGGTGGTGGCCTTGCGCACCTGCTGCGCGTTGGCGATTCGGCCTGCGATGCTCGCTACGGTTCTCAAGAGCCACTGTTACGCTGCCTGATGACATTCAGACAGCCCTGTCTCCGATGTTTCTTGTTCTTGTTTTTATGCTTCTTACGCTGCGATCGCGTCATCGGCAGGATGCGCGGGGCGGTATTGTAACCGCTCGCCATACTGCTGTTGCGATTTAAAAAATTCGTCGACGGCCGCCAGCTGGTCCGCGGTCGATTCCAGCAAGTTCATGCGCTGGCGGAATTCTTCGCCGCCCGGCAGGTCTTCCACGTACCAGCCGATGTGCTTGCGCGCCGTGCGCACGCCCAGGTATTCGCCGTAGAAGGCGTAGTGGGCCGGCAGGTGTTCGTTCATCAGGGCGCGCACCTCTTCCGCCAGCGGCGCCGGCAGCAGTTCGCCGGTGCGCAGGTAATGGTCGATCTCGCGGCAGATCCAGGGACGGCCCTGGGCGGCGCGGCCGATCATCACGGCATCGGCGCCGGTGTGGTCGAGCACGAACTTCGCCTTTTCCGGGCTGGTGATGTCGCCGTTGGCCACCACCGGGATCGATACCGCCGCCTTGACCGCGGCGATGGTGTCGTATTCGGCGTCGCCCTTGTAGCCGTCGGCGCGGGTGCGGCCGTGCAGGGTCAGCATCGCGATGCCGGCCTGCTCGGCCATGCGCGCGATGCTCAGCGCGTTCTTGTTCTGGCGATCCCAGCCGGTACGGAACTTCAGCGTGACCGGCACGTCGACCGCACTCACCACGGCGTCCAGGATGCGCTGCACCAGGTCTTCGTGCTGCAGCAGGGCCGAGCCGCACCAGTTGTTGCACACTTTCTTGACCGGGCAGCCCATGTTGATGTCGATGATCTGGGCGCCGCGCTCGACGTTGAATTTGGCGCAGTCGGCCAGGTCCTTGGGATCGGCGCCGGCGATCTGCACCGCCTTCGGCTCCATCTCGCCTTCGTGGTCGGTGCGGCGCGAACTCTTCTCGCTGGCCCACAGGCGCGGGTTCGAGGCCGCCATTTCCGATACCGCATAGCCGGCGCCGAGCTGCTTGCACAGCTGGCGGAACGGGCGGTCGGTCACCCCGGCCATGGGAGCGACGAACACGTTATTGCGGAGTAAATGTGGACCAATTTGCACGGCGGGCAACCAGGGAAGTTCAGCGGGAACTCGCTATTTTACCCGAAGCTCTGCCTAATTAATCAGCACATTTTTATGAGAATTTGTTGCGCACGCGATAGAAAACGCTTGCAAAATCATTCGGCAAGGGTTTCTGACATGGCTGAGCGTCAATTCTTCAAGTTAGCTCGTCGAGTACCGCAGGCCGCAGGTGGCCGATTTCACCCCAGCTCTGCAGGCTCAGTTTGCCGTCCGCGCCGAGCTGGAAGCGGTTGATGCTGGCGTTGTAGACCTTGAAGTCGCGCGGCGTCTCCAGCGGCAGGCCGAGCGCCAGGCGGTAGGCGCATTCCAGCACGCCGCCATGGGCGACCAGCGCCAGGGTCTGGCCCGGATGCGCGGCGCCCAGCGCCAGGATGGCCCCGGTGGCGCGCCCGAAGAACTGGCGGAAGGTCTCGCCGTGGCGCACGCCGTCCGGCGTCGGCGCATCGGGCAGCATGCCGTCGATGTCACGCGCCTGCCAGGCTGCGAACTGGCGCGGATAGCGCTGCTCGATTTCCGAATACAGCAAGCCTTCGAAGCCGCCATAGCCGCGCTCGCGCAGGCCCGGGTCTTCGCGCAGCGGCATGGCGCGCAGGGTGGCGATGGCCTGGGCAGTCTGGCGCGCCCGCATCAGGTCGCTGGACACGATGAGGTCGAGCGGCTCGGAAGCGAGCGCCGTGGCCAGCAGCCGGGCCTGGCGCTCGCCCTCGTCGTTCAGCGGAATGTCGAGATGGCCTTGCAGGCGGCGCGCCGCGTTCCATGCGGTTTCGCCGTGGCGGATCAGGAGGATGGTGGTGGATGCAGGGCGATTCAATGCGGGCTCAGTCCTTGGACAGGGTGGCGGCGATGGCCGGGTTCAATGAATATACGCCGAAGATGCTGGCTTCGTCGAGGATGTGCCCGGTGATCGCCAGGCGCGCTTCGTCGCCGGTGAAGTCGCCGTCCAGCGGCAGGCGCGGGATGTCCAGTGCGTACAGGGTGAAGACATAGGTGTGCACGCGCTCGTCGTTCCAGGGCGGGCATGGACCGTCGTAGCCGTAGTACTCGCCGGCCATGTCGGGATCGCTCGCGAACCAGCCGGTGTAGTCGTTGATGCCGTGGCGCAGCTGGTGTTCGGTGCCGTTCTTGATCATGAAGGGCACCCGTGGCCCGCTCTTGCCGCCCGGCGTGACCATGTCCGAGAACATCCCTTCGGCGAACGACTTCAGGCAGACCGGAATGTCGACCAGCGACCAGTGATAGAACTCGGTGCGCGGCAGCGACTCGGACACGGTATGGCCTTCGCGGTTGACGTCGGTGCCGTCGGTGGGCACGTCGAGGTCGCGGCACAGCAGCACCAGCGACTGGGTGCCGGCCGGGACCTCGTCCCAGGCCAGGTGCGGATTGCGGTTGCTCGACAGCCGGATATGGGTGCCGGCGTCGATGTCGCCGAACGCACATCGGGCCGGGATCATGCCGCCTTCGGTAAAGGAATCGCTCCAGATAATCATCGTGTTCCCCTGTTGGCGCTTCATGGGTATTGACCCCGGGCGCCAATCCTGGTTTCTTTATTCAGCTCGAAATCTTGGGTGGATCAATCCGCAGCCAGAACGTCACCGGTCCATCGTTGACCAGCGTCACCTGCATGTCAGCGCCGAAGCGGCCGGTCTCGACGACGGAATGGCGTTCGCGCGCCTGGCGCACGAAGTGATCGAACAGGCGCCGCCCGTCTTCCGGCGCGGCGGCCGGCGAGAACGAGGGCCGCGTGCCCGAGCGGGTGTCGGCCGCCAGCGTGAATTGCGGCACCAGTAGCAGGCCGCCGCCGACGTCGGCGACGCTGCGGTTCATCTTGCCGGCCTCGTCCGAAAAGACGCGGTAGCCGAGCAGTTTCGCCAGCAATGCATCGGCTTCGCGTTCGGTATCGCCCTTCTCGGCGCAGACCAGCACCATCAGGCCGGGCCCGATGGCGCCGACGGCGGCGCCGTCGACGCTGACGCCGGCCTGGCTGACGCGCTGGAGCAGGCCAATCATGCGGCCGGCGATCCGGCGGACAAGGTCACGCGCGCGAACTTGCGCTTGCCGACCTGCAGCACGAAGGTGCCGGCCTGGATCTGCAGCGCCTTGTCCGAGACGACCGCGCCGTCGATGCGCACGCCGCCCTGGTCGACCATGCGCATCGCTTCCGAGCTGGAGGCGCACAAGCCGGCCGAGCGCAGCAGCTGGGCCAGGCCGATCGGGGCGCCGGCAAGCAGAACTTCCGGCACGTCGTCCGGGATGCCGCCCTTGGAGCGGTTGACGAAATCGGCCAGCGCATCCTCGGCCGCCTGCTGCGAGTGGAAGCGCGCCACGATTTCCTGGGCCAGCGCCACCTTGGCGTCGCGCGGGTTGCGTCCGCCCTCGACCTCGGCCCTCAGCTGGGCCAGGTCCTGCAGCGAGCGGAACGACAGCAGCTCGTAGTACTTCCACATCATGACGTCCGAGATGCTCATCAGCTTGCCGAACATGGTGTTGGCCGGTTCGGTGATGCCGATGTAGTTGTTCTTGGACTTGGACATCTTCTCGACCCCGTCCAGGCCTTCCAGCAGCGGCATGGTCAGAATGCACTGCGGTTCCTGGCCGTAGTCTTTCTGCAACTCACGGCCAACCAGCAGGTTGAATTTCTGGTCCGTTCCACCTAGCTCAAGGTCTGATTTCAAAGCCACTGAATCATAGCCTTGCATCAAGGGATAGAGGAACTCATGCACCGAGATCGGAGTCCCACTCTTGTAGCGCTTGGTGAAGTCGTCGCGCTCCATCATGCGCGCCACGGTATAGCGCGAGGCCAACTGGATCATGCCGCGCGCGCCCAGCGGGTCGCACCACTCGGAGTTGTAGCGGATTTCGGTGCGCGCCGCGTCGAGCACGAGGGAAGCCTGCTTGAAATAGGTCATCGCATTGGCTTCGATCTGCTCGCGGGTCAGCGGCGGACGCGTGACGTTGCGGCCCGACGGGTCGCCAATCATCGAGGTGAAGTCGCCGATCAGGAAAATCACCTGGTGGCCCAGGTCCTGCAACTGGCGCAGCTTGTTCAGCACCACGGTGTGGCCCAGGTGCAGGTCGGGGGCGGTCGGATCGAGGCCGAGCTTGATGCGCAGCGGTTGGCCGGTCTTTTCCGAGCGCGCCAGTTTCTGGGCGAACTCGCTTTCGATCAGCAGTTCGTCGACGCCGCGTTTGGCAATGGCAAGCGCTTCCTGGACTGCGTCGCTCAACGGCAGGGTGGCAGGAAGAGTTGTCGATCCGGCAGCATTCGTTGCATTACCAGAAACATCTGAAGAGGTCATAAAATTCGTGTAGGAAAATGGCTAAAGCGGTTGTAGGAGCCAGTATTTTGATATAATTCGCGATCCCGTCAATCTTGCTTAACGAAAAGTTTCTAAGACAGTAATCTAGAAGAACGATAAAAAAAGCAATGCGTCTTGGACGTTCAAGCGGCAAATTTTAACTGATTGCATGAACCCAATACAGAAAATCACCGGCAAGCGCTGGTTTGGACTCGCAGAAACGAGCCGCAAAACGCGCATCGTTGCCGGCGGCGCCGCAGCCCTGGCCCTGTGCGCCTTCGGCGCGACCGCAGTCGCGCCGATCGCCACGGACCCGGCCGACATGCCCGTCAAGTCGGTCGAACAAGACCTCCAGCTCCCCAACCTCGCCGACCAGATCGCTGCCCTGCAACAGGAGGAGCAGCAATTCATCCACGAGGAACGCATCCGTCCCGGCGATTCCCTCGGCACCGTCTTCACCCGCCTCGGCATCGAGGACCAGCAAGCCCAGTCCTTCGTGCGCAGCGACAAGCTGGCGCGCAGCATCCTGAGCCTGAAGACCGGCAAGCGCGTCCAGGCCGAAACCGACGAGAATGGCCAGCTGCTGTCGCTGCGCGCCACCATCGCCGTCGGCAAGGATGACTTCAAGACCGTCACCGTGATGCGCAAGGGCGAGAAATTCGTTTCCAGCGCCGCGCCGGCCAAGCTCGAGCGCCGCGTCGAAATGCGTTCGCGCGAAATCACCAACAATTCGCTGTACGCAGCCACCGACGCCAACGTCGACGGTGGCCAGATCCCGGATTCGGTGGTCGGCCAGATCGTCGAGATGTTTTCGACCAGCATCGACTTCCGCGGCGACCTGAAGCGCGGTGACCGTTTTAATGTTGTCTACGAAACCTTCTGGCAGGATGGCGAGATGGTCCGCACCGGCCGCATCCTGGCCGGCGAATTCATCAACCGCGGCGTGGCCTACCAGTCGGTCTGGTACGAAGACCCGGTCACCAAGCAGGGCGGCTACTACAGCCTGGACGGCAAGGCGCTGAAAAAGGCTTTCCTGAAGTCGCCGGTGGCCTTCAACCGCATTTCCTCGGGCTTCTCGATGCGCGTGCACCCGCTGTCCGGCGTCTGGAAGGCGCACAAGGGCGTCGACTTCGCCGCCCCGACCGGCACCCCGATCCGCGCGGCCGCCGATGGCGTGGTCGATTTCGCCGGCACCTCGAATGGCTACGGCAACCTGGTCGTCCTGAAGCACTGGTCGAACTACAGCACCGCCTACGGCCACATGAGCCGCTTCGCTTCGGGCCTGCGCCGCGGCCAGAAGATCAGCCAGGGCGACCTGATCGGCTACGTCGGCACCACCGGCTGGTCGACCGGCCCGCACCTGCACTATGAATTCCGCATCGGCGGCCAGGCCACCGATCCGATGAAGCTGAAGAACCTGGTGCAACAGCCGCTGAACAATGCGGAAATGGCGCGCTTCAAGATGGCCGCGGCCGACATGTCGCACCGCTTCTCGCTGCTGACCCCGGCCGGCAACGCGATGGCCGCACGCTGATGCCGGCGGCCGGCGCCAGGCCGGCCGATGGATCGAACGGTTGAACAGTTGTGCGGTTGTGCAGTTCAATCAAAAACGCCTCAGGTGACTCTGTCTCCTGAGGCGTTTTTGTTTTCAGGCACTATCCAGCGCAAGCGGCGGCCTCTATGATTGCTTCTATTATTCAGAAGCCTGCCTGGCGCGGGCATTTTTCACGCATAGTAAAGGCAGCCACCACGATGAGCGCATCTTCCCTCTATATCGGCCTGATGTCCGGCACCAGCCTGGACGGCGTGGACGGCGTGCTGGCCGATTTCTCGGGGCGCGGCATGCGCACCCTGCACGCCGCCTTCACGCCCTTCCCCGCCGCGCTGCGCGCCGAACTGATGGCACTGCAGGCCAGCAGCGAGAATGAACTGGAACGCGAGGCGCTGGCCGCCAACGGACTGGCGCGCTGCTATGCGGACTGTGTCCAGGCGCTGCTGCCGTTCGCGCCGCATCCGGTGCGCGCCGTGGCCGCGCACGGCCAGACCATCCGCCACCGCCCCGAACTCGGCTTCACGCGCCAGACCAACAATCCGGCCCTGCTGGCCGAACTGACCGGGATCGACGTCATCGCCGACTTCCGTTCGCGCGACGTGGCCGCCGGCGGCCAGGGCGCGCCGCTGGTGCCGGCCTTCCACCAGGCCCGCTTCGGCAAGCGCGACGCGCTGCGCGTCGTGGTGAATATCGGCGGCATCGGCAACATCAGCGTGCTGCATGGCGACGGCCGCGTCGGCGGCTACGACACCGGTCCGGGCAACGTGCTGATGGATTTGTGGAGCGCGCGCCACCTGGGCCAGCCCTACGACGCGGACGGCGCCTGGGCCGCCAGCGGCACGGTCGACCTGGAACTGCTGGCGCTGCTGCTGGACGAACCGTATTTCGACCAGCCGCCGCCCAAGTCCACCGGACGCGATTTGTTCCACCAGCAGTGGCTAGATAAAAAGCTCGCACGCCGTCCCGGCCTGGCGCCGGCCGACGTGCAAGCCACGCTGACGCGTTTGACGGCGGTTTCGATCGCGCGCGCCATCGAATTGGAAACGCGGGCACAGGCGGCGCAGGCGGTGTACGTGTGCGGCGGCGGCGCTTACAACAGCGTGCTGCTGCGCGAATTGCACGAGGCGCTGGGCGGCGCCACGCCGGTCGAGTCCACCGAGCAGCTCGGCGTAGCGCCGAACCGGGTCGAGGCGCTGGCCTTCGCCTGGCTGGGTTACCAATTCACGCGGCGCCAGCCGGGCAATCTGGCGTCGGTGACGGGCGCCGCCGGACCGCGCATCCTGGGTGCGCTGTATCCGGCTTGAACAGAGCCGGCAAGCTGATGCGCGCTGCATCGTCGGCGTAGAAGGTTACTATCACTGTAGTGATTTAAAACCTTGGGATAACTCAAAAGATATCCACATTTTCTGTGAAGAACCAGCCCCGCTTATGACGCCAAAGTCAGTAACCATGCGGGTTTCATCGGCGTGCCTGCGAAATAAGCAGCTTGGCGCCGTCTGCTTTATTTCCTGTTATCAAGAATGAAAACAGCCGCCGGGGCCAAGGCCGCGGCGGCTGTTTTTGGCGCAAACCGGGGTTTGCTGAACGACCGATTACATCGGCCGGTTACATCGAGAACGACGAACCACAACCGCAGGTCGAGGTGGCGTTCGGGTTCTTGATGACGAACTGGGCGCCTTCGAGGTCGTCCTTGTAGTCGATCTCGGCGCCGACCAGGTACTGGTAGCTCATCGAGTCGATCAGCAGGGTCACGCCGTTCTTTTCCATCGAGGTGTCGTCTTCGTTGACGATTTCATCGAAGGTGAAACCGTACTGGAAGCCGGAGCAGCCGCCGCCCTGCACGAACACGCGCAGCTTCAGGTCGGGATTGCCCTCTTCTTCGATCAGTTGGGCAACCTTTTGCGCCGCGCTGTCCGAGAAGTTGATGGGCGACGGGATGGCGTCTTGCTCTTGCGAGCGATGCAATTCTGCGATTGCGGTCATGGATAAACTCCTGATTGAATTCGGATTTCGTCCATTATAGACCGTTGTCGGCGGTCATGCTGGAGCCCCTGCTTCGGCAACGCGTAAATGAAACGCCGGCTCCGCACCGGCGGCGATCGGGGTCGGCTGGTGGGTCAATTTACCCGTGACCAGGGCGCCGCCATGCATTTCGAGCAGGCGGTAATGGACATCCCCATGTATGCGGCCTTTCGGCTGCAATTCAAGATGTTCGCTGGAATGGACGGTGCCGGCGATGTAGCCGTTCACCACCAGGTTGGCGCAGCGCACCTTGCCTTCGATGCGCGCGTGCTCGGACACGATCAGCATGCTGTCGGCGCCCTCGCCGCCGGCGATCACGTTGCCGTGGACCTCGCCGTCGATGCGCAGGCCACCGGTGAAAACCAGGTCTCCTTCGATGCGCGCGGAAATGCCGATCAGGCTATCGATTTCACTTTTGGCGTTACGACCGAACATGGCAGGCCCCTGTACGAAGATGCTGGAAGGAAGTGCGACAGTCAATTTACCGTTATCAACACTTACTGCCTTGATCTGCATCTTGTCAGCGGGCCTTGCTTGCCGGCGGGTCTTGCTTAAGGCAGCAGCGCGATGCCCTTCAAGCCGGTGTTTTCCGGCAGGCCGAACATCAGGTTCATGCACTGCACGGCCTGGCCGGAAGCGCCCTTCACCAGGTTGTCCTGCACCACCAGGATCACCACGGTGTTGCCGTTGTCCGGACGGTGCAGCGCGAGGCGCAGCATGTTCGAACCGCGGGTCGAGCGGGTTTCCGGATGCGAGCCGAACGGCATCACATCGACGAATTCCGCATCGCGGTACTGCTCTTCGAACAGGGCCTGCAGGGCGTCGTTGCTGATGTCCCGGGTCAGGCGCGCATACAGGGTCGCGTGCATGCCGCGGATCATCGGCACCAGGTGCGGCGTGAAGATCAGGCCGACCTTCTGCTCGGTGAAGCGCTGCAGCTGGGCCGAGGTTTCCGGGGTGTGGCGGTGGCCGTGCACGCCGTAGGCCTTGAAGTTGTCGCCGGCTTCCGAGAACAGGGTGCCGATCTCGGCCTTGCGGCCGGCGCCGGACACGCCGGATTTGCAGTCGGCGATCAGGTTGCCGGCATCGACGACGCCGGCCTTCAGCAGCGGGTACAGGCCCAGCTGCATCGTGGTCGGGTAGCAGCCCGGGTTGGCGATCAGGCGTGCGCCCTTGATGGCGTCGCGGTTCAGTTCGACCAGGCCATACACCGCCTCTTCCAGCAGTTCCGGCGCGGTGTGCGGGATCTTGTACCACTTCTCGAAGGTGTCCTTGTCCTTCAGGCGGAAGTCGGCGGCCAGGTCGATCACCTTCACGCCTGCCGCCAGCAGTTCTGGCGCCTGGGCCATCGCGACGCCGTGCGGGGTGGCGAAGAACACCACGTCGCACCCGGTCAGGTCGGCCTTGTCCGGGCTCGAGAACGCCAGGTCGACGTGGCCGCGCAGCGACGGGAACATGTCGGCGACCGGCAAGCCGTCTTCCTTGCGCGAAGTGATGGCGGTCAGCTGCACTTCAGGATGGGGCGCCAGCAGGCGCAACAGTTCCACGCCGGTGTAACCGGTGCCGCCAACGATGCCAACTTTGATCATGTCTGTTCCTTCTTGAGTAAAAAGTATGTGTTCCCGTATCAGGACGCAATTTCAGGCCGCAATTTTAGCAGTCCTGCCACGGCGCGTGCGCCATGGCAGATGCCGGGGCGCACGCGTGGCCGGGTTCCGGCCGAACTCGGGCCGAGCCTTGCGCCCTGGCGGACGCAACAATGCTAGCATTGCCCCGACAAGTCTGCTGCAACGCAGCATGCAACCTTCAGGAGGTGGAATGAAACCGATCGAACAGCAGGTGGTGGTCATCACGGGCGCATCCAGCGGCATCGGCCGCGCCAGCGCCCTCGCCTTCGGCAAGCGCGGGGCGTCCGTGGTGCTGGCGGCGCGCAATGCCGAAGCCCTGGAACACGTGGCGCGCCAGATCGAGGCCGGCGGCGGCCAGGCGCACGTGGTGGTGACCGACGTTGCCGAGTGGCCCCAGGTCGAACACCTGGCCGAGGAAGCGGTACAGCGGTTCGGCCGCATCGATACCTGGCTCAACAATGCGGCGGTGAACGAGCACGCCTCCATCAACGACATGACGATCGAGGAACTCGACCGCATCATCCAGGTCAACCTGATGGGCCAGATCTACGGCGTCAAGGCGGCGCTGGGCCCGATGCGGCGCCAGCGCAGCGGCACCATCATCAACATGGGGTCGGCGGCATCGGACCGGGCGGTGCCGCTGCACTCGGCCTACGTGGCGTCCAAGCATGCGATCGCCGGCTTCACCGACAGCGTGCGGCTCGACCTGAAGCACGAGAAGATGCCGATCAACCTGACCCTGATCCAGCCCGGCTTCCTCGACACGCCCTTCTTCCACAACGCGCGCGCCAAGCTGGACGGTCACCAGTCCAGGCCGATCCCGCCGATCTATGCGCCGGAAGTGGTGGCCGACACCATCCTGTTCGCGGCCACGCACCCGCGCCGCAACCTGGTCGTCGGCGGCCAGGCGGCGATGGCGATCTTCCTCGACAAGCTCAGCCCTGGGCTGGTCGACAAGCTGATGCTCGCGCGCGGCGCGGGCTTCCGGCTGCAGACCGAAAGCAAGCCGGACGACCGCTACGACAATCTGTTCGCGCCGAGCCGCGGCATCGGCGCGGTGCGCGGCACCTGGAGCGACGAAGCGATCGAATCGAGCTTTTATACGCGCCACATCGAGTGCTATCCGAACCGCAAGCGCATGCTGTGGGCGGCGCTGGGCATCGGGCTGCTTGCGCTGGTGCGGCGTCCGCGCGGTTGACCTGAGTCAAACCGGGTCAGAGCCTGAAATTTGGAAATGTTCTGGCAGACCGCTTGCGAATGCTGGTTAAGGGTTGCCAAGAAGCTTTTGCCAAAAATCGGGCTCTGACCCTGGTTTGATATAAAACAAAAAAGCCGCCGGCTTTGCAGCGGGCGGCTTTTTGCTGGTCGGCAGCCCGCAGGCTGCCGGTCCGGAGGAAGCGGATTAACGCTTCGAGAATTGCTTTGCGCGACGTGCTTTGCGCAGACCAACTTTCTTACGCTCGACTTCACGGGCGTCACGGGTGACGAAACCGGCACGTGCCAGGTCTCCCTTCAGGCCTG
>Ga0265798_10006757_pt1 | contig 15002 bp, 12 predicted proteins | sample P3T30metagenome_FD_192430 | JGI IMG/M metagenome (GOLD analysis project Ga0265798, IMG submission 192430) | Plant litter microbial communities from East Loma Ridge, Irvine, California - P3 T30 | ecosystem: Environmental > Terrestrial > Plant litter > Unclassified | place: USA: California... | reverse complement strand
AGTTCAGAAATTTCCTATGAAACTGTAGGAAGCAAATTCATTGTTCAGTTTACTGATCTGCAGGGGAATTCTGCGGCAGCAGCCCAGCTGATTAATTTCCAGATACAGTTTGATATGGCTACCAATAATGTCAGTATTGTTTACGGGAACTGTGTTTCAGGAACTGTAGCTTTAACAGGGCAGGTGGGTATAAGAGGTTCTGAAAGTTCTGATACCAATAACAGGACGGGAGCAGACTGGTCTGCTACTGTAATCGGTACCAGTACGACATCAACAGCAACTTTGGGTACTACAAATGCGAATACTGTTCCTGCATCCGGGCTTACTTTTACTTATTCTCCCGGAACATGGGTGTCTGCAACAGCAACTTATGCATCAATTCCGTTTACAGAAAATTTCAGTTCATGGGCAAACGGAAACTCTATCGGAGATCTGCCAAATGCTTCGAACTGGAGAACATGGCCGTCAAGAGGTGATAACTCATGGAGAGCCAGTGATATTACAGCAAGCGGCTTTACAAGTACTACAGGTTGGACAAGTATAAGCGGTACATCTGCTTTATCAGCACCGGCAGTTGCTCCTACAGCCAGGTTCCATTCTTATAATGCAGTAAATGCTTCTGGTTATATGGATCTGTTTGTGAATTTATCTACAGGTACAGGAAGCAGAGTTTTAAGCTTTGACTATATAAACTCAACCGGAAGTGATGTTTTAAAAATAATGCTTTCTACAGATGGAGGTACAACCTTTACTGCTGTAGGCCCTACATACGGGGTTTCTACTGCATGGAACACAAAATTCATAGATCTGGGTACCAATAGTGCCACTGCTGTTGTGAGATTCATGGCAACAGGGGATAACGGAGATAATGATATTTATATTGATAATGTAAATATCAATGCAGTGACCTGCCTGATGCCTGATATGGTTTCTGTAGGAACCACTACTGCAACTACCGTTCCTGTAAGCTGGAGTATCGGAACACCTGCACCGGGATATGATATCTATTACAGTACTACAGCTACGGCACCTACAAGTGCAACTACACCAAGTGTTATCGGTGCCACGGGTACAACGCTTACTCTGACAAACCTTGTACCGAGTACTACTTATTATGTATGGGTAAGATCCCGTTGTTCTTCAACAGACCAGAGTATCTGGGTTTCCGGATCTTCTTTTACTACGAAAACATTCTGCCCTACAATTTCAACACCATCTTCATCAGCTGCCGGTGTCTCTGTAACGCCTACATTTACATGGGCTGCAAATTCTGATGCTACCGGTTACAGATTAACTGTAGGGTCAGCATCCGGAGGAACGGATATTCTGAATAACTTCAATGTAGGTAACGTTACAACATATACTTTACCAACAGAGCTGGCTTATAATACTAAATATTATTATACGATTAATTCTTATAATGCAACTCAGTCTTCTACGGGATGTTCAGAGAGAAACTTTACAACACTTTCTATCTGTCCTACAGTTTCTGCACCTGCTGCATCCGCGGTTGACGTTTCTTTAACGCCTACATTTACATGGGCTGCAGTAACAGGGGTTTCAGGATACAGATTGAGAATAGGAATTACTCCGGGAGGGAATGAAGTACTGAATAATGTAGACCTTGGTAATGTAACAACGTATACCTTATCAACTCCGCTTAATAACAGCACTGTGTATTACTATTCTGTGGGAGCATATACAGCTACTCAGAACTCAATTAACTGTTCAGAAAGAAGTTTCGCGACCCTGTGTGCTCCGGTAGCGGCATTCTCTGAAAATTTTGACGGTACTGCTGCTGGTGTCTGGCCGGTATGCTGGGGTAAGGTAGGTACTACGGGTACTGCAAGCATCAGCGCAAATACTGCAATATCCGGTCCGAATGTCCTTAGCATTTCAGCTTCATCTACTACGAATTTACCTGTTGTGAAGATGAGACCGGTAAGCACACTTAATACAGGAGCGTACAGATTAAGATTTAAAGCAAGATCAAGTACGGTAGTTGGCGGTAAAGTGGAAGTAGGTTATCTTACTGATCCTTCAGCTGCATCATCATTTGTAAATCTTGCAACCTATACCACAACAAGTATCACAGTACCGGATACGTTTATATTAAATAATGTTACGGCACCGGCAGGGAATACAGTATTGGCGTTCAGACATACAGGTTCTCCTACCAGTACTGTTCTTATTGACGATGTTAATTATGAACTGATGCCTACTTGTTTTGAGCCAAGCAATGTAGTGGCTTCATCTCCTACAATTTCGGGTGTAGATCTTGCGTGGACAGCTCCTGCAACAGCACCTGCAAATGGATATGATATTTATTACAGCATGAGTAATGCAGCACCTACAAGTGCTTCTACTCCTAACCTTACCGGTATTTCAGGTACATCTACAAACGTTCCCGGACTATCTTCCGGAACTACATACTATATCTGGGTAAGATCACGTTGTTCTTCATCAGATCAAAGTATCTGGGTAGGAGGCAGTTCATTTAATACTCAATGTGTATCAACAGGTGTTCCTTATACTCAGAATTTTGAAAGTGCTTTGGTTCCGGCTTTACCTAACTGTACGGCAACACAAAATGTAGGAACAGGAAATGATTGGACAGTTGTATCAAATAACGGATACGGATTTACGACAAAAGCATTGGTTTACAAATGGAACACAGCAAATGCAGCCAATACATGGTTCTATACTCAGGGAATCAATTTGACAGCAGGAGTTCAGTATACCATCAGTTACAAATATGGCAGCACAGGTTCTTTTCCTGAAAAATTAAAAGTAGCATACGGAACTGCTCCAAATGTTGCTGCAATGACTAATCCAATAGCAGATTATCCTAATGTGGTGAACGCCACGCCAAACGCTGAAAGCATAACATTTACTCCTTCAGCAAGCGGTGTTTATTATTTTGGGTTTAATGCTTATTCTACTGCTAATCAGTTTTATCTGGCGATTGATGATATTGCCGTTAATAGTACTACTTTAGGTACAAATGATATCAAGACGGATAAAAAAGAAATTAAGTTATACCCTAATCCATTCTCTGACGTACTGAATATTTCTGATATCAGCAATGTTAAGAATGCATTGGTAACAGATATTTCAGGAAGATTGGTTAAAACAATTGCAAATCCTTCTTCGGCTCTTCAGTTAGGAGAACTGAAAGAGGGCATGTATCTGATAACTTTAGAAATGAAAGACGGTTCAAGAAAGACCTTCAAGGTAATAAAAAGATAAAACTTTTAACCATAATAAAATGAATAGCGGCTGATTTCAGCCGCTATTTTTTGTTTTAGGCAGAATCATTCCATTTTTTTTATAAAAATTTTATTATGTTAAGTGTGGTACCACATTATTTCCCTGTATTATGACTAAAATATAAGATGCTGACTACCCATACCTTAAAATTAATCACAGTATTGAGGTATTTTTAAAAATTTAAACAATTGTTTGTTTTTATGCGAATATTATGACTGTTTAATTGTATAGAATGTATTAATTGCTGTTTCTTTATTGTTTAAAATCAATTTAATGATATATTTAAGCTTTAAAATTATATAAAGGCATAATGCTGTTTTCCCTGTATTCATACTATTTACTAAACTTTAACTCTACTTTTCGTTAAAGCACAGAAACAGGCGCTTTTATATAAGTACTCTCCGGTTATTTATGGATGAGTCCGCTGTTAATCTAATTTAATTAATATAAAAAATCTAAGAATGAAAAAACTTTTATCAGTTAGTCTTTTTGCTTTAACACTTTCAGTATCTGCACAGTCCTATTGTGTTCCTGAGTTTGCCAGCGGATGTGATTACGGAGACCAGATTACCAGTTTTATTATTCCGGGAGCAGGATTCAGCCATCTGGATACAGGCTGTTCTGCCGGATCTTATGGTGATTATACGTCGCAGACCATTAATCTGAATGCGGGCGTTAACTATCCGTTTACCGTAACACATGATTTTTCTACCCAGAATGTAAAAATATGGATTGATTTCAATAATGATGGTACATTTGATGAAACAACGGAATTAGTAGCATCTGGCAGCAGTGTGTCAGGATCTGTGATTGCCACAGATGGAACGATTACAATCCCTGCAAATGCACAGCTGGGTGTACACAGAATGCGCGTGGCCGATAGATACAGTTCACAGCCGGTCCCATGTAATACAGACGGGTATGGGGAAGCTCATGATTATACCGTAAATATCGGTGCGGTACCAAGCTGTCTGGCACCAACCGCCGTATCGGTTACAGCAGTAGCAGATACTACCGCTACTTTATCATGGACGGCTCCTTCAGTTACAGTAGGAACAGGATATGAATATTACCTTTCTACCAGCAATACATCACCGGTAAGTGCTACTGCAGCTACGGGATCGGTATCCAGTCCTGCTGTAACTTTACCGCTGACCGGCTTATCACCTGTCACCACGTATTATGTCTGGGTAAGATCGGCGTGTACCGCAACTGATAAAAGTGCATGGTCAACTTCTGCAACCTTTACCACATCATGTTCAGTTATCGTACCGGGTTATACTTTTGATTTTGCTGCCGGTACAAACACATGCTGGAACAGAGCTGATGATGGAACTCCTGCTACAACACCTTCGGGAACAACTTCCAACTGGTATGATGATGGATTTTTAAATAATGGATATGACGGAGCTGTTAAATTGAATGTGTATACCAGTGCCTTCTCTCCTACGGCTTTCAATGCATGGCTGATTACACCTGCCTTTAACCTTTCTGCAGGAGGATACCGTGTGAAATTCGACTACGGGCTTACTGAGTATGGCGTTACAACAGCCGGAAACCTGGGGTCTGATGACCTGGTTCAGTTTGTGGTTTCCCAGGACGGAGGAACTACGTGGACAGTCCTTCAGACATGGGATACCAATACTTCGCCTTCAAACAATTCAACTCAATATGTATTTAATCTGACAGGATATAACAGTGCCAATACTAAGTTTGGATTTTATGGAACAAACGGTAACGTTGCCGATGCAAGCGATGTAGAATTCTTTGTAGACAACTTCGTAGTAGAGCAGAATGTTTTATCAACAAATGAAACCGGAGCGGCAAAAAATACCGTAAAAGTATATCCCAATCCGTTCTCTGAAATACTGAATATTTCTGATGCAGCTGATGTGAAAAACGTTTTGGTAACAGAAATTTCCGGCAGGCTGATAAAAACACTGGCGAATCCGGGCTCTGTACTTCAGTTAGGAGACCTGAAACAGGGGATCTATTTAATTATTTTGGAAATGAAAGACGGATCAAGGCAAACGGTAAAAACAATTAAAAAATAAACTTTAATACTTTTTATCAATTATAATAGCGGCTAAGTAAATTAGGCGCTTTTTTTATTAAAATAATGCAATTATTAATACTGATTTAACAATTTTATGATTAATTTAGCATGTAACGAATAAAATATTTAATTATGACAAAATTTCTACTCTCATGCTTATTGTGCATAAGTATGGTACTCAATGCCCAGATCAGTTTGGGGACCGGAAGTACAGACACCGGGGTTGCTCCTATCAGTACGTACTATGGATATTCTTATACCCAGCAGATTTTCACAAAACAGGAAATCAATGCCAATGCAGCTGGCAATATCACAGGGCTTAAATTTTACATGGATCCTTCCATGTCTATCACGAGTTCTTCACAATGGGTGGTTTATCTTGGCCAGACCACAAAAACAACATTTGCATCAGATACAGACTGGATTCCTGCTGCCCAGCTGACGCAGGTTTTTTCAGGAACCGTTACCCTGGTAAACGGAGTTATTGAGGTTATTTTCCCAACACCTTTCCCGTACAACAATACATCTAATCTGGTAATTGCTGCTGAAGAAAATTCGTCAGGTTACGATAATAATGATTATGATGAAGCCATGTATGTGTATGCAGGAGCTCCTAATTCTACTATATATTATAAAAATGATTATACCGATCCGGATCCTGCTTCTCCGCCGGCAACCGGAAATAATCTGGCAAATTATAAATCGGTAGTTACCATTAACGGATTGGCTCCAAACCCCATTCCGGCATGTCCGCTGATTACATACCCGGCTAACAATGCTACATTTATTCCTTTGTCACCTGTCATTACATGGAACAATTCTTCAGGAGCCACCGGATACAAAGTATCCATAGGAACCACTCCCGGAGGAACGAATGTTGTAAATCAGGCTGCGGTAACCACAAACAGTTTCACTCCTTCCACACCGCTTGCTCCCAATACGAATTATTACGTCAGGGTAACAGCAGTGGGTACCGGTGGAGAATCTTCAGGATGTACCGACGTGATGTTTAAATCTGCACCTCCTGTACCTTCAAATGATGAATGTGCAACAGCAGTTACTTTAACGGTAAACCCGGATACGAACTGTGGTACGGTAACTGCCGGATATACACTTGGAGCAACAGATTCCGGAACGGCTCCGGATCCTTGTTACGGAACTGCTGATGACGATGTATGGTTTAAATTTGTAGCCACAAATGCTACCCATAAAATTTCTCTTCTTAACATCCAGTCTGTAGGAAGTAATTCTGATACGGATACTTATTTCCAGGTGTTCAGCGGAGGATGCGGTGCACTTCTCAATGTGTTATGTTCAGATCCTAATTCAGCGGTAGCAACAGGGCTTACCGTAGGACAGACCTATTGGGTAAGAGTATACAGTTACAGCGGCGCAGGAAGCAATCAGAGTTTTGATATCTGCGTAGGAACATTTCCACCGCCACCTGCCAATGATGACTGCGGCGGTGCATTGTCTGCAACGGCTTTCCCTTATACCTATGTTCAGACTGACGGCAGCGGAGCGACAAACGGAGGCGGAATGATAACGGCATGCAGCAACGAAATGAATGACGGAACCTGGTTTAAGTTTGTAGGTGACGGTGATACGTACAATATTACGGTTTCTCTGCCTGCAGGAAGCGATTTTGATTCCCAGATCGGAGTATACAGCGGAAACTGCTCAGCGTTATCATGTGAAGATACGGTAGATAATACCGGTGAAGGTATGACAGAAGCAATTTCTGTCCCGACAATGGCAGGAAATACCTATTATGTAAATGTAGGCCATTACAGTGGCTGGTCAGATGAACCTGAAGGGCCGTTCACCATTACAATAACCAAAGGTGTATTGGCAACTTCTGAGGTGAAAGCCGATAAAAACAAAATCAGGCTGTATCCGAATCCATTTACCGATGTGCTGAATATTTCAGATGCTGCCAATGTAAAATCGGTTTCTGTATCTGATGTTACAGGCAGGCTGATAAGAGTGATTGATAATCCGGGAGCAACCATCCATCTGGAAGAATTGAAACAGGGGATGTATCTGGTAACATTACAGATGAAAGACGGTTCTAAACAGACAGTTAAGACCATTAAGAAATAGTGGTTACTGAATAACAGAGTTTAAGTTTTCAATGCAGGATCCAATCCTGTAAACCAATAAAAAGAGGCGGCCGTTAATTCGGCCGCCTTTTGTGTTAAGTATTATTTAAAATGATAATAATGATATTCTGATGATGAAAAGATAAATCTTTTATCTGTCATTCACCGGTTGGATTTCAGAAGTATTAAGGCCTGAAAAAACAGCCGGGAAGAAGGTGACAAGGATGAGATAGCCAATTACCATCAATACGATTAAAGAGAACAGTATAACAATAGAGATGTGCGGTTTATTTTTCTTTGTTGGTTCCATGATTTTGCAGTATTTATTAATAGATTATATATAATGTTGATAATTTTACTAAGCTAATTTCTTGCCACACTGCTTGCAGTATCTTGCGTCATCATCAATATCCTCATTTCCGCAACGCTCACAGATCTTTTCCAGGTTCTGTCTTTTGTTGCGCATCTCGGCAGTAACAATCCCCGTAGGAACGGCAATAATGGAGTAACCTGCCAGCATCAGGATCACGGCAAAGAATTTCCCCATCGGCGTAATAGGCGATACATCACCGTAACCGACGGTCGTTACCGTAACCACAGCCCAGTAGATTGCCTGCGGAATCGTTTCAAAGCCCGGCCTCCCGCCTTCCACCATAAACATGAGGGAACCGACAATCACAGAGAAGATAATCAGAAACAGAAGGAAAATATAGATCTTTCTTGAGCTGTTTTTTAAAGCCCTCACAATCACCGTACCGTCGTTCATGAAATCCAGAAGGTTGAAAACCCTGAAAACCCTGAGCATTCTCAGCATCCTGAAAATAAGGAAGTATTTGGTAACGGGAATAAAAAAACTCAGGTAAAAAGGAACCAGTGCCAGAAAATCAATGATCCCGAAAAAACTGAAGATGTAATTCTTTTTATTTTTTACAACCGCAATCCTGGACCAGTATTCAGCCGTGAAAAACACGGAAATAACCCATTCTGAAATAATAAAGGTATAATGAAACCTCTTATCCAGCTTCGGGACACTTTCCATCATAATAATAAACGTGCTGATGAGGATCAGGGATAACAGAATAATATCGAACAGTTTCCCTAATTTCGTGTCCGAGCGGTAAATAATACGGTAGAGATGTCTTTTCCAGAGCGCATCCCCGGGAATAAGATTGTGCTCTTTTTCCATTGTAAATCTTTTTTTAAAATTAATAAATTATCCCTACTTTCGTAAGCAAACATACAGAATAAAATGAAAATTAGAGAAGTTATTTCAAAGATTGAAAAGCGGATTCCTTTACAGCAGGCAGAAGATTTTGATAATGTAGGGTTGCTGTGCGGATCCTGGGACCGTAATGTAAGCGGAATACTGATCTGCCACGATGCGCTGGAAAATGTGGTGGATGAGGCCATTCAGAAAAACTGTAACCTGATTGTATGCTTTCACCCGATTATTTTTTCAGGGCTGAAATCACTAACCGGGAAAAACTATGTGGAAAGGGCCGTTTTAAAAGCCATTGAAAATAAAATTGCTATCTATGCCATCCATACCGCTTTTGATAATGATTTCTTCGGGGTCAATTACGGAATCTGTAACCAGTTGGGATTAAAAAACCTTAAAATCCTTCAGCCTAAAAAGAATAGTCTAAAGCAGCTGACGGTTTTTGTGCCGAAAGAACATGCTGAAAAAGTAAGAGAAGCTCTGTTTGCAGCAGGTGCGGGAAGCATCGGGTTTTATGATGAATGCAGCTTTACGGTTAACGGGGACGGAACTTTCAGACCGGGTGAAGGGTCAAACCCATTTTCAGGGCAGCAGAACATCAGGGAAAATGCTGATGAAGATATGATTTCTGTAATTTTTGAAGACTATAAGCAGGGGCAGGTGATTTCAGCTATGAAAAATGCACATCCGTATGAGGAAGTTGCCCATCAGGTGTACAGCCTGGATAATGCCAACCAGTATGCAGGGCTCGGGATGTACGGTGATTTTGAGGAACCTTTGGATGAAAAGGATTTCCTGAAAATGGTCAAGGAGAAATTTAATCTGGAAGTCATCAGGCATTCCGGTTTCAATAATAAAAAAATCAAAAGGGTAGGGGTTCTGGGAGGCTCGGGAGCAGGTGGAATCCGGTCTGCGGTGTCTAAGAAATGCGATGCTTACCTCACAGGAGATGTAAAATACCATGATTTTTTCCTTGCAGAATCAAAAATGCTGATTTGTGACATCGGACATTTCGAGTCAGAACAATTTGTAACTCAACAATTATTTGAAATTTTTTCACAAAAATTCACTACCTTTGCAATCTCAAAATCTATTGAGAAAACAAACCCGGTAAATTATTTCATTTAAAAATATGGCAAAAACCAACGATATTTCAGTTGAAGAAAAGTTAAGAGCTTTATACGATTTGCAGATCATTGATTCTAGATTGGACGAAATCCGAAATACAAGAGGAGAATTGCCAATCGAAGTAGAGGATCTTGAGATTGAAATCGAAGGTCTTGAAAAAAGAGCTGAAAAATTCCATGCAGATATCAAAGAGCAGGATGACCAGATCAAAACGAAGCATGAAGTTATCAGTCATGCAAAAACTTTAATTGAAAAGTATAAGTCTCAGCAGGATAATGTAAGAAACAATAAAGAGTTTGAAGCATTAAGCAAAGAAGTTGAGTATCAGGAGCTTGAAATTCAGCTTGCTGAAAAAAGAATCAAGGAGTTCGGGGCTAAGATCGGTCACAAGAACGAAACGCTGGATGAGCTGAATGAAAAGATCGACGATCTTAAGAATCACCTTAAATTCAAGAAAGAAGAACTGGAAGGCCTTGTTTCCGAAACTCAGAAAGAAGAGGAATACCTTATTGAGCAGTCTAAGGAATATGCATCCAAAATCGATGAAAGATTATTGGCTTCTTACAACAGGATCAGAACCAATTCTCCAAATGGACTTGCTGTAGTAGGGTTGGAAAGAGGTGCTCCGAAAGGATCATTCTTCACCATTCCGCCTCAGAAGCAGATGGAAATCGCCCAGAGAAAGAAAATTATTATTGATGAGCATTCAGGGAAAATCCTTGTTGATGACGAGTTGGTAATGGAAGAAAACGAAAGAATGAAATCTGTAATTAAGTTTTAATTTAATTTCAATTTTAAAATACAAAGCTGCCTCACAATTTGAGACAGCTTTTTTTATATCAGACCTAAAAAACCGCTCCATTCCTGAAGCGGTTATATTTTTATCCGTGATGCTCATACATATTATTGTACAGGTCTATAAACTTCTCTTTAATTGCTTTTCTTTTCAGTTTCAGCGTTGGAGTAAGCAGTCCCGCATCAATACTCCATACTTCCGGGGTAAGCTCGATCTTTTTGATCTGTTCCCAGTTTCCGAGGTGTTCATTCATGCTGTCAACCTCTTTTTTTATCCGCTCCTTTAATTCAGGACTCTTTGCAATTTCCTGCGGGGTAGAACCGATATTAAGGTTGTTCCTTGCAGCCCAGTTTTTGGCAAACTCGAAATCAGGCTGCACAAAAGCGCATGGCATTTTTTCACCGTCGCCCACTACCATGATCTGCTCAATGAATTTGGAGGCTTTGGCTAAATTTTCTATGGTCTGCGGTGCAATATACTTTCCGCCGGACGTCTTGAACATTTCCTTTTTACGGTCGGTGATCTGTAAAAAGCCGTCACTGTCAACATGCCCGATATCGCCGGTCCTGAAATAACCGTCTTCGGTAAATACTTCCTGTGTCATCTGCTCATTCTGGAAGTACCCTTTAAAAATAGAAGGTCCTTTCACGGTAATTTCACCGTCTTCCTGAATTTTCACTTTCAGGTTATCCAAAGGCAGCCCGACGGTCCCCACTTTCATTTTTCCAAACGTATTAACGGAAATTACCGGCGAAGTTTCCGTCAGTCCGTACCCTTCCAGGATAGGGATCCCGGCATTCTGGAACATCAGGTTCAGTCTTGTGGACAGAGCGGCAGAACCCGAAACCAGCGTGATGATTTCGCCTCCCAGGCCTTCTCTCCATTTTTTGAATACCAGTTTGTCAGCAATGATTTCCTGTAAACCGGACGGCTTGGAAACCGTTTTCTTCTTGGAGATCAGATCCAGTGCCCAGAAGAATATTTTTTGCTTTAAGCCACCTGCAGATGAGCCGGTAGCATAAATTTTATCATATACTTTCTCTACCAGCCTCGGTACAACGCTCATATAGTGGGGTTTCACCTCTTTTACATTTTCCCCCATTTTATCAATGCTTTCCGCAAAATAAATTGAAAAACCATTGTACTGGAAAAGGTAGAACAGCATCCGCTCAAAAATATGGCAGATGGGAAGGAAGCTCAGTACCCGGGTATCTTTATAATCCAGGCTTTTCTTTTTCGGGATTCTTGGGATAGAGCCCAGGACATTCGAAACGATATTGTGGTGCGTCAGCATAACGCCTTTCGGTTTGCCTGTAGTACCTGATGTATAAATAATAGTTGCCAGGTCTTCAGCATTAATGGCATTGGACAGGTCTTCCACTTCAATCTGGGTAGAATCATCCTCACCGAGATCCAGGATTTCCTTCCAGTGTGCAGCACCGCTGATCTGGTCAAACGTGAAAATACCCTGAAGGGATGCAATATTGTGCTTTACCTTCATAACCTTCTGGAGAAGATCTTTATCTGAAACAAAACAGTATTTAATTTCTGCATTGGTAAAAATAAATTCATAATCCTCCGGTGAGATACTCGGGTATACCGGCACGGAAACCACACCGATCTGTGAAAGTCCCAGATCCATAATCGCCCATTCTGTACGGGAGTTGGTGGTAATCAAAGCAATTTTATCACCCGGTTTTATACCAAGCTTCAAAAGACCTCGTGATATTTTATTGGCTTCATTGATAAATTCCTGGGTGGAAGTCTTTTTCCATTCGCCCTGGTACTTCGTAACGAACATATCCGATTTTGGGTATTGTTCTAAAGCATAGTGAGGTATATCGAATAATCTTTTAATAGTCATGATTTTTTAAAATACGGGTTAGGATTTTAAATATAAGCATTTTTTTTAATTGTCAAAGTGAAAACTGAAAATTAGCATTTACAGCAATATGTACAAAAGATTAAAGAGGCTTCCTAATACTATCCGTTGTATTTTAGTAATGTTTTAATTTATTTAATGATATGTTGAATTTTATTTAATACACAATTTTTGGATTTTAATGACGAACCTTTAATTCTGTTTTCAGGTTTCATCAAAAAGTGTAAATTAGCGACCATCTAATTATTCAATTTTTATGGACTTTAATTTATCAGAAGAACAGCTGATGATTCAGCAGGCGGCAAGGGATTTTGCACAAAACGAACTGTTACCCGGTGTAATAGAAAGGGACCGCGATCAGAAATTCCCTACAGAGCAGGTAAAGAAAATGGGGGAAATGGGGCTGTTGGGAATGATGGTAGACCCTAAATACGGAGGGGCAGGAATGGACAGCGTGTCCTATGTTCTTGCGATGGAGGAGATTGCAAAAATAGATGCTTCTGCGGCTGTTGTAATGTCTGTAAATAATTCATTGGTATGTGCAGGTCTTGAAAAATTTGCTTCCGAAGAGCAAAAAGTTAAATATCTTACACCTCTTGCCAGCGGACAGGTGATCGGCGCATTTGCCCTTTCTGAGCCTGAAGCGGGTTCTGATGCCACTTCGCAGAAAACTACTGCTGAAGATAAAGGGGATTACTACCTGCTGAACGGGATTAAAAACTGGATCACCAACGGCGGAACAGCAAGCTATTATATCGTTATTGCACAGACTGACCCTGAGAAAAAACACAAAGGAATCAACGCATTCATTGTGGAAAGAAGCTGGGAAGGTTTTGAAATCGGGCTTAAAGAAGATAAACTGGGAATCAGAGGAAGTGATACACATTCTCTGCTCTTCAATAATGTAAAAGTACCGAAGGAAAACAGAATCGGTGAAGACGGTTTCGGGTTTAATTTTGCGATGGCTGTACTGAACGGAGGAAGAATCGGTATTGCATCCCAGGCATTGGGAATTGCTTCAGGAGCCTATGAACTGGCTTTGAAATATGCAAAAACAAGAAAAGCGTTCAAAACGGAGATCATCAACCACCAGGCAATTGCATTTAAATTGGCGGATATGGCAACCCAGATCACGGCGGCAAGAATGCTCTGCTATAAAGCGGCGGTAGAAAAAGATGCCGGAAAAGATATTTCCGAAAGCGGAGCAATGGCGAAGTTATACGCTTCTCAGGTAGCCATGGATACGACCATTGAGGCAGTACAGATCCACGGCGGATACGGATATGTAAAAGAATACCACGTGGAAAGAATGATGAGGGATGCAAAAATTACCCAGATCTATGAAGGGACTTCTGAAATCCAGAGGATCGTTATCTCAAGAAGCATTGCAAAGTAATTGCTTAATTATATATTAAATAGTAAAAGGCTCTCATTTCTGAGGGCCTTTTTACTTCACACGAACCACAAAATATTAATAATATATGTCTTTATTTTTTTATCTTAAATAATCATTTCTGTTTATTTGATAGAATTTTCTGCCTTTGGTTAAATGGTCTTTTTAAAAATTTATTAAGCTAAAGTTAGCAATAATAATTTTTCAGGAAACGTAATTTTCATTAAAATATTATTAAAAATATTTAAACAATGCAGAATTTAGATACAGATCAGAGATGTAATGAAGTTAAAAGAGTTAAATCGATTTTCACTTTTATTCCGGCAAACTGTGGTAATCATTCACATTTTACTTGAAAGCCTGTTTAAACTTATTTAAAAACACTTAAGTTATTTTAAGTTTTTGCTGAATCCAGTTATTAAGTTCACTTTAGACGAAAATCAAAGATTTTCAAAACTTAAGTGCCCTTTTTATAAACCCTTAAAATTTACTTTAATGAAACTTAAGTGTATATAATTTTTTTAACAGGCTGGATTTTCAATTTAAAAATTAAATCAAAAGTTTAAACAGTTTTTGAATTTAATTTATCCGATCTAAAAATCAGCAGTAAATTATTCCTGAAATGGATTTAAACAGGTCCTTAGTGAACTTTAATATTGATTCTGGATCTTAAATTAAAATTTAAATCAGCTTCGGTCATGATCCGCTGTATTTTTATTTTTTTTCTTGTAAAAATAATAGCCGATCCCTGCGATTAAAAACAAGGGCCAGAGCGGGAGGATGAAAAGGAAAACAGAAGTAATCACGTTCCATCCCGAAGAAACAGCCGCAAAAGATCTTTCACCGAATGTTTCAGGCTTTTCATTATTTTCGGCATAGCTTCCTTCATTTCCGTAAAGGGTGACGTCCACCTCACACATGGTATTCTGCATAAAGTCCTGTCCGGAAATCTCAACACTTTTATTCTCGACTTTTCCGAGGTTTTGACTGAGGTCGTCCATCAGATAGTCAAATTTCTGAATCGGGATCCTGATTTTTAAATAGGCTATTTTCTTATCATCGTTGTTCAGCGAAATATTTTCACTTCTGATCATTCCGTCATATTTGGCAACCTCTTCCTTTACGGTTTCTTTTGCTGTTTCAGCATCATTTACCG
>Ga0265798_10006755_pt1 | contig 15008 bp, 10 predicted proteins | sample P3T30metagenome_FD_192430 | JGI IMG/M metagenome (GOLD analysis project Ga0265798, IMG submission 192430) | Plant litter microbial communities from East Loma Ridge, Irvine, California - P3 T30 | ecosystem: Environmental > Terrestrial > Plant litter > Unclassified | place: USA: California... | reverse complement strand
GTGGCCGCGATGCTGACCAGTCAAATGCCAACGGACGGTCGACCTTACCGTGACGGCTACTTGTCGTCTCGAAATACGTTTCAAAAGTACTACTCGCAGGCGCAACTGCGTGATTTTATAGAGCATGCGCTGGACGAAAACGCGATTGCGGTAGTGCCAGGGGTGTTTTTCGTGTTCCGGGACAAGGAACTCGAGCAACGTTTTCTCGCCGCGCGCTACAGCCAACGAGTCGATCCCGCGCCGTCGCAGGGGTGGTATTACGCGCGTCAGTCCAGGCCAGCGTATGCTGCGAAAGCCCCGCGCGTGCCGAAAGCGGCGTCGCTAGTAGGGCCCGTCCTTGACCGCGAGACGCAGCTGTTTCTAGCCAATGAAGGACTGTTTCACGAACTCTGGCTACGCATTCTGATGCTTGGTCGGTTGCCAGAAAAGGATGAGGTAGAGTACGCGCTGCGCGATCAGATTGAGCAATCGATTGGCACGTGGTCGAAGGCGCTTCGCATTGTCCAGGCCAAATCCCCAGCATCAGACCTTGAACGGGCCACCGCGCAACGGACCGCCGATTTGCTGGTGTTTGGTGCACGACAGCAGTTCGAAAAGCGGGCTGCGTATCGCCAACTGGATCCCGGATTAAAAGCAGACGTCCGTGCGTTCTTTGGCGAATTCACGACGTGGCAGGCGAACGCACGGGCCGTACTGTTTAAGATCGGCGATCTCAGCGCCATTGATGCGGCTTGTCGTGAAGCTGCCGAGAAGGGATACGGATGGCTAGAACAGGGCCAGTCCCTTCAATTCCACTTTAGCTTGCTCGAACGCTTACCCAGCTTATTGCGTGTGTATGTTGCTTGCGCCACGCTGCTATGTGGGGACGTGTCCGAGTTCGACCTCATCAAAATTCACATCCGCTCAGGTAAGGTATCGTTGTTGAAATTTCAGGACTTCGAGACCAGTCCTTTACCGCAACTGGTGCAGCGCATTAAAGTCAATTTGCGTGACCAAGACCTCGATGTGTTCGACTACGGTGAGACCTACGAGCCAACACTGCTCTACTATAAATCGCGGTTCATCAACGAAGAGTTTCCTCATTTTGCAGAGCAGCTGGCGTTCGAGAGCACACTGGAGCAGCTGGGCTTATACGACTTCTCTGGCTTTGGCCCTTCAAAGGCTGCGTTCTACCGGGTGTTAACGGAAGCGCGTTGGGAAATTGTCGGTTTCGAGCTCAGGCGCAGCAGCCAACTGCCGGACCTCGATACCCGCTGCGGTGTACATTTTACGTACCGCGATTTCATTGCCTGCGGTGAGACCCACGAACGCACCGGCTTAGAAAATTGGCCCGAACAAGCCGACACGTACACGGCCCTCTACGAGTTGGCCAAGCACGTTCTTGATCCCGTCGTTGAGTACTACGGCATGATCCGACTCACCTACGGCTTTTGCTCGCAGGCATTGGCGCGTGAAATTCCCAGTCGGATTGCACCCGAGCTCGACCAACATGCCGGCCATGAGCGCAAGAAGAATGGCAAGCCGATCTGCGAGCGACTCGGCGCTGCCTGCGATTTTTTGGTGGAAGACGAGGATATGGAAGAGGTCGCGATCTGGGTGTTTGACAACACAAACGTTGACCGGGTATATGTGTATGGAAAAGACCGGCCGATCCACGTCAGTTATTCACAAACGCCTGCCCACCAGCTCGTTGAAATGAAACTGTCCCCTAGCGGACGACGTGTACCACGCATGCTACGTAGGTCTTAACGTACATCTGACGACGCCGACGGCAAATTGGCTTGCATGCCGCACACGACAATCAATAGCACCGCTCAGGTACTTGCAGATCAAGCCTTACGACTCAGCCGCGAGGAAGCGCTACGCAACACCCAGATGGCCGATGAAAACGTGCTTATCTCGTTGCTGTGCTGAGCGCCGCCCCAGTGGGCGTGCTTTCGTGGAACGTGCGTTGCGCGTGCTGTATCGAAATCCCGCGCATGAGGCAACGTCTGGGCCAGCCTGCTTAGTGGGTCAGGGCAAATCGACTTCAGCCTCTGGCAAGGTTGGTTCATTGACGGGCCAGACGCGGGCCGTAAGCTTGGGGGCGAGCCATTGAGCTTTACAGCGCCCCTGCGCGGGCGAGATGGTCGAGCACAGCCTGTTGTGTGGCCTGACGTCTACCGCCACGCCGTCGGAGAGGATGCTAATGGTGGCTGGCCCCCGCAAGGATGAATTCCTCGCCACGTTAGCCTATGAGCTACGCGATCCGCTGGCGTCGATCGGTGTCGCCGCTGCGCTGCTCGGGCACAACGGCGCTGATGTCGATCGCGTTCACCCATCCAGCGCTGTGATTACCCGCCAGGTGCAGCACAGGACCGGATTAGACAACGAGTTGCTTGATGTGGCGCGTGTGACGGGCGGTTTGATCACGCTGGACACGACCATTCTGTATACGAAGCGAATCGTCGCCGAAGTGCTGGAGCAAATGTAGCCGGTCCTCGAATCGCGCGAGCATACCCTATAGGTCAACCAGCCGTCGTCGCCGGCATTCGTCGAAGGCAACCATAAGCGGCTAGAGCAGGAATCGGCTAACCTGTTCAAAAATGCAGCAAAGTTCACGCTGGAAGTCTGCATCATCAAGGTCGAGCTGGCGACATACGCACATCATATGCGTATGTCGGTCCGGGACAGCGGCGTTAGCATGACCCCGGAACTGATCCATAAGGTGTTTGAACTGTTCACGCAAGCCGAACGTAAGTCGGGCCGCTCTCAGGGCGGCCTAGGCATTGGGGTATTGCTGGTGCGCAGACTAGTGCAACTGCATGGTGGACATGTGAGCGCTGAGAGCGCTGGTCCCGGCCGCGGCACGCGCTTCACTGTGTGTATCCCCAAGCTCGACATCGGTTAGCTGCCGCCCAAGATCGCGCAACACGTTGCGGGGTACTGAGCGACAGCGTAAGCGCTGAATCGCCCCGAGTTTTGTAGAGGCTCCATTGTTTGAGAGAATGGAGCTATGAAAAAGCAACCCAAGTATTCCCCCGAAGTCATCGAGCGCGCTGTGCGTATGGTCAGCGAAGCCGGCAGCCAGTACGAGTCACAGTGGGCAGCGATCACGTCGATCGCCGCCAGGATCGGCTGCACACTAGAGACGTTGCGCCGCTGGGTACGACAGCAGGAGTGTGATATCGGCCAGCGTCCAGAACTGACCACTGCCGAAGAAGAGCGCGTTAAGGCGCTCGAGCGAGAGGTGCGCGAGCTGCGCAAGGCAAACGAGATCCTGCGCTTGGCGAGTGCTTTTTTCGCCCAGGCGGAGCTCGGCCGCCATTTCAAGCCGTGAGAGCATTCATCGACCGGTACCGCCATGCCTACGGTATCGAGCCGATCTGCAAGGTGATGCAGGTCGCACCGTCAGGCTACTGGCGCCACGCGGCGCAGCAGCGTAAGCCGGCACTACACTGGTCCGTGTCCAGCGTGACGACGTGCTGAGCGTCGACATTGAGCGCGTCTGGCAGGCGAATCTGCAGGTCTATGGGGCAGACAAAGTCTGGCGCCAATTGCGGCGTGAGGGAACCGACGTGACCCACTGCACGGTGGAGCGCCTGATGCGCACAGCCGGGCTACGCGGTGTCATGCGCGGCAAGGTCGTGCGCACGACGGTTGCTGATACGAAGGCGCCATGCCCGCTCGACCGGGTCAACCGCTAGTTCCAAGGCGCAGCGGCCGAACCAGCTGTGGGTCAGCGATTTCACCTACGTCTCGACCTGGCAGGGTTTCGTCTATGTCGCCTTCGTGATCGACGTCTTCGCCCGGCGCATCGTCGGCTGGCGAGTCAGCAGCTCGATGCGGACCGACTTCGTGCTCGATGCGTTGGAGCAGGCGCTGTACGCGCGTCAGCCCGAACGGAACGAGCTGGTCCACCATAGCGACAGGGGCTCGCAAATTGTATCGATCAAGTACAGCGAGCGCCTGGCAGAAGCCAGCATCGAGCCGTCTGTGGGAAGCAAGGGCGACAGTTACGATAGTGCCTTGGCCGAGACCATCAACGGACTCTACGAGGCTGAACTGATCCACTGCCGCGCCCCCTGGAAAACGCGTTAGGCCGTTGAACTCGCTACGCTGGAATGGGTTTCCTGGTGCAACCACCGCCGCCTGCTGGAACCGCTCGGCTATATATCGCCGGCTGAAGCTGAGGCAAACTATTACATGGAGTTGAGCAGTCAGGCCGTCCCGGCCTGACTCACACTAACCGGCCTCCACGAAGCCGGGGCGATTCACGCATCGAGCGCAGCACCGTACACGCGTGCGGATGCGAACAACGTGAGCGCGAATGCCACAACGGCGGCTGGAAAATTCTTCATGTACTTTGCAAATTTCCATGCCACGCATATATTCTTCGGATTTGAACCCAGCATGCTGAGGCTGCATTTCGGTTTCATTTCCGTGCACTGCAAGGCTTTTCAACCACCGAATAAAAGAACTTCAACACCGCATCGCGCGTCGCGTCATCGGACTTCTTGAACGTGCCAACCGCATCATCCCAGTGGTGTACCGATTGATACTGATGGCAGCCAGTCCCCATGTTGCGCTTTCCATCGTCCGGGTCTCCCGCATACAACCCCAGAACAAATGGCGCGCCTCCCTGTTTCGGAAACACCAGCCGGATATCGGTCAAATCAACCCGAAAAGTCGGCCAGGTCTGATGGTCATATCCTTTCTCCCCCAACTGCCACGCTTTCTTCCCATTAAAAACCGGCTTCCACCCGCTGGCCTGTCCAAGCACCATCAACTGGTTCAGGTCGTAACCGTTCATCTGGGAATTGAGCGGATACGGCACGCCCAAGGCATGATCGCACCAGCCATCGCCATTGAAATCAGCCTTGATCTCGGTCGGCATGTCATTCGCCACATCCACGCCGAGCTTGGGCGGCTTCGTCTTGGGCGTCTTGCATGCAGGCGCGTCGGGCCGCAACTCGATGGCGGCCGGGGTTGAGGCCGAGGCGCAACCCGGCAACAGCACGCCCATGGCAACAAACAGCGTTGAATAAAGCTTCATGGTCGTCATCTCAGGTTCAGGTTATTGAATTGCAGGCCCTTGGTATTGCCCAGTTCATCGGAACAGCGCAGCGAACGCCAGTCGCCGCGGCCGGCCACGCGCGTGAATTCGTTGGCGTAGTCTTGCACATACTGGGGCACGCTGATGTTCACCGAGGTGCCGCCGCTGCCGCGGTTATGGGTAATCGCGGTACGCACCGCCAGGTCGTTCTCGATTGCGCGCTGGCGGGTCCGGTAGGCCTCGGTTCCCGGCGTTTCATTGTTGACGAAGCGGGCGCGGATTGCCGGCGTATTCATGATGGTTTCGAGATTGCTCTTCAGGAAGCGCTTGGAGACGAAGTTGTACGGGTCCTGGCTCTGGTACAGCCACATCAACCAGTCGCCGAAGCTGGTGGTGCCGTTGCCGTCGAGGAGGCGGCGGGCTGCCTCGGAGCCGAAGGCATTCAGGGCCTCGTTCTCGGTGCGGGCCCGGCCGCTTGGCACGAAGGCGAGCATGTCGATGAATTCCGTCATGCCAAAGCCGGTATTGCGCGTGAAACTGGCGCGCTGCGCGGCGCTCAGGCTGTTCCATGCTGCGGTTGCCTGCGCCGTGCTCCGGCCGGTGCCGAAACGGGCGCGGAAATCGCGGAAGGCGTTGCCGGCTGCTGTTGCACGGCGCTGGGCCAGCTCGGCCATGTCCGCCATGGTGCCCATGTTGCCGTTGGGTAGCTGTACCGCGGTGTTCAGGCGCAGCTGGGCCAGTTCGGCGGGCGTCAGCTGGGGGACCAGGTCGTTCAGGGTGCGCAGGAAGGTCTCGCTCACGAACTGAGTGCGCCCGTAGCTGGCGTAATACGAATGCCCGTTGAGCGTGATGTCGGTCGCGCTGCGGCAGCCGTGGTTGGTGCTGCAGTCGCGGTAGATGGCCGACGGCGCGGGTGCCTCCTGCATCTCGGCCGCGGCTTCGAATTTCATGACGCGCCGGCGCTCCGCGTCGTTGGCATAGGTAACCGGCACCGTGGTCGGGCGGTTGCAGTTGAGGATGCGCTGCACGTTGGCCTGGTTGCCGGTCGTTCCGGCCACGGCGGGTTCCACCTGGCGCGTGACGTTGATGTCGGCCTCGCCCGGTGCAAAGCGGATCGCCGGCAGCAGCCCGTTGCGCGGCGGGCAGCGGTTGTTGAACAGGCGGGCGCGGTCGGCGGCGATATACGTTGCGATCAGCGTGGCCGCATCGTCGTCGTCCATCTCGACCGTGAACTCGGCCAGGCGGATCAGGTTGTTGCCGTAATGGCTGAGGAAGGCGTTCTCCTGCCCGGCGCCATTCCAGGTTTGCGCCGGGTTCGCCGCATTGAAGTTGCCGCCCACGTCGACCAGCAGGGCCGTGTGGTTGGCCGCGTAGGTGTTGCGGGCCTGGCCCAGCGGATTCAGGCCGGGGCCGGCGGCAACGTTGTCGACGATGAAGGCCCAGCGCGCCCTGGTGAAGCCCTGGTCGGTGCCGATTGCCTGGCCGTTGGCGCCGGTGGTGATGGCGAAGTAGCGGATGCGCGCCGCGCCGTCGGGGTCGAAGTATTCGTCCGGCTGGCCGCCGGCATAGGCGTACAGGTCGAGCAGCAGCGGTGTTGCCAGGCCGCTCAGTGCATCGCCCACGCCAACCGGGTCGGGGCTGAGGAAGCGTCCGCTGGCCGGGTCGAAGTAACGCGCGCCGTGGTAGACCAGCCCGCTGTCGTCGTCATGGTACTGGCCCACGTAGCGCAGCGGCTGGTGCTGTGCGCTACCGGCCTGCAGCGACACCTGCATCAGGCCGCCCACCGGGCGCGGCTCCTGCCAGACGGTCTCGCCGTGTTCCGACATGCTCAGCACCTTGCCGACGCGGTCGGTATGCAGGGCACGCGCCGGTGCGCCGAACAGCCAGCTCTTGAAGCGCTGCCACAGCGATGCCGTGCCGAGATCGAACTGGGCCAGGGGCCGCCAGCCGAGCCAGGCGTAGGCGTAACGCATGGCGCCGTGGGCGTCGGCCTCCGCCACCAGGCGGTTGCTGTCATAGAACGAGAGCGTAGCGACTGTCTTGCCCTGCGCATCCGTCACCAACTTGGCCACGCGCTGGCCGAGCGCGTCGTACACATAGCTGCTGCTGCCCGCGGCTCTGGCGCTGTGGGCAAGCTGGCCGGCGGCGTTCCAGGTCAGGCGCTGCGGTCCCCCGATGGTGGTAATGCTGGCGGGCAGGCCGGCCGCATCGGCGCCGGCGCCCGGCGTGCCGGGCAAGCCGTAGGTTTCTCCCGCTGCATCGCCCAGCACCTCACCCATCGCCGCCACCTGGCGCAATGGGCTGGCCGCTTGCGGCGCACTGGCCTCCTGCGACGGCGCCTCGAAATGATCGGCGCTGCCGTCGCCGTGCACGATGTCGGTGGCAAACTGCTGCTGCCAGCGCATGCTGCCGACCACGGTGTTGCCGCCGCCCAGGCTGGAGGGCAGGGCGCCGCCCGTGGACAGCCCAGTGGGCATGCCTTTCTTGTCGAGCTGTTGCAGCAGTTCGAGCTGTTTGCCCTGTTGATCCGTGACCACCTGCGCGATCACGCGGCCCTGGCCGTCATGGCGCCAGCCTTGCGTCATGCCGACCGGCGCCGGCATGGCAAGCGCCAGCTTTCCGGCCGGCTCGATGCGCAGGGTGCGGCTGACTAGCAGGCCGCGGCCGTCGTAGTTAGTCAGCGTGACGCGCCGGCCATCGGCGTCCTCGATGCGCTGCTCAATCGGGCGCAGGCCCTGGTAGCGGTAGGCAAGGGTCTGTTCGGGCGCCGCGGCGCCGGGCAGGAAGCGTTGCAGCGATTCCAGGCGCCCGGCGTTGTCCCAGCGCGCCTTTTGCACGGCGCCGCGCGGGTCGCGCAGTTCGACGATGCGTCCGGCGGCGTCGTAAGTGGCGATCTGCCAGCCCTGGCCAGGGTTGCGGATGGCGCTGACGCGGCCGAAGTCGTCCACCAGGCGCACCGCTTGCGCGCCGTTGGCGCTGAACGCCTGGATCATCGATTCGGCGGCGGTGCCGATCGGCCCCCAGGCAGCGTCCAGGGCGCGCACACCCCCGGCATCGGTCCAGGCGACGGGGCGTTTCAGGCTGTCGGTTTCGACGCTCCCTGCGCGCAGGGCCGCCGGCGGCGCCGCGCCTTCGGCAGATGCGTTGTTCGCTGCTGAGGTTGATCCATTGACCGCTGCTTTGGCCGACTCTGCGGCAGACGGCGCAACCGTACTGCCGTCAGGCCGGATCATCGCGGTCACGCGGCCGCCGAGGTCGAAGCGGTAGCCGGTGACCTGGGTCAGCGCCGTTTCGCCGCTGCCATGGACGACGCGGATGTCCTGCGGCTGGCCGCGCCAGTCGTAGCGCACGGTGGTGGTGCGCACCAGCGTGCCGTCGTTCGTGCGCACGACGGTCGGGCGCAGGGCGGCGTCGCGTTCCAGCACCTCCGTCCTCATGTTGCCGGGCAGCGTGGTGCGTACCGGCAGCTTGGTTTTCGGATCGTATTCCGTGAGCGTGATGTCGCTGTTGGCGGGCCCGGCGCCGCACGCGGCATTCGGCAGCGGGCCGTCGGCCAGGGTTTGCTGGCCATACGCGTTGTAGCGGTAGGACATGGTGCGGGCGATCGCCACGAAACCGGCCGCATCGGGCGACGGCGCGAAGCCGCGCTCCGTGACCTCGACCGGCAGGCCGCCAGCGGCGCCGCTGTCGGCATAGCGCACCAGGGTCAGGTGTTCCTTGCCCGGTATCACGCTGGGGCGGCCGATCAGCGCCGGCTGGGTGCTGGCGCCCGCGTATTCGAAGCGGCGCTGCCAGTGCGAGGACACCCGCTTGCCGTTGCGATAGATGACGCGGGTCAGGCGCACCGTGCGGCCGAGCTGGTCGAGCACGGCTTCGGTCGAGGCGACAGCTTGTCCGCTCGCATCGAGCGTGGTGGTGCCTGTCAGGCGGCCGTCGCGGTCGTAGTCGTAGCGCACGTTCGTTTCGCCGCAGTCGGCGCAGCCGGGGCCGCGCACCTCGAGCAGGCGGTACCCGGCGCCGCTGACGGTGTGGCGGAACACGGTCTGCTGGCCGCGCTCGTTGGTGACGACCGTGGCGCCCGGACGGCTGTGGTCCAGGGTGACCTGGTCCACACCGGTGCCGGCGGCCAGCCTTGCCGGCTGCACGAGGGCGCCGTCGGCGGAGCGTGCCAGCCGGGCCGGCAGGCCCCTGACGGAGAGATTGCCCTTGCCGTTGCCGTCGTAGCCATAGGTGGCGATGCGCTGCCAGCGCGCCGGCGCGGCGCCGCCGCCGCTCAGTTCGCTGATGCCGGTGAGCAGTGTGGGAAAGCGCGCGTCTTCGTAGTGGTAGGTCCTGGCGCCGGCTGGGAACTTCACCATGCGCAGGTTGGCGCGCAGCAGGGCAGGGTCGTCGCCCGCTCCCACGCCTTGCTGCAACGGGCTGCCGTAGCTGTAGGCGAAGCGGCCGACCGGGCTGTCGATGGCTTGCAGGCCGCGGAAGTTGCCGCTGGCATCGCCCTTGCCGGCGTGATGCAGGCGCAGGCTGCGCCCCTGCGGATCGGTCACGGTGCGCAGCAAGCCCTGGGCGTCGTATTGCAGGGTCACGAATTGCCCGCCGGGTGCGAGGATCTGCACCAGCTTGCCCTTGGCGTCGAAGCTGAGTTCGCGGCCATTGGTCCAGCGCCAGACATACTCCTTGCCGCGGCTGGTCTGCACTTCGGTCAGGTGGCCATCGGCCGGGTTGCGGCTGGCGCACAGGGCCGGGTTGTCCGGGTCGCGCTCGAAGATGATGCGGGCGCCGTCGGCCTGGATGACCTGGAACGCATTGCCGCTGACGTGCAGTTCCGTTTCATACGACAGTTTCCAGCCGCGTCCGACCAGGTTGGTGGAGTGGTTGGGCCGGCTGAAAGTGCTGTTGTAATGGCGGACGATTTCCAGCCCGAGGGTGCCGGGCAGCGCCGCCATGTCGATTTCGCGCTGGTATTTGTTGCCGTTGATGATATTGATCGGATTGCCGGCGCCGATGTTCAGGCCGCCGGAACTGTCGGCCGAGGCAGGACCTTCGGCGCCGCAGGTCGATCCGCCGTTGCCCGGGCCGCAGGTGCCGGGTGGCGCCGGCGGCAGGGGCGGAGGGATGCCGGGCACGCAGCTGGAATTCGGCGGGCAGGCGGGCGGCAATTCGAAACCGGGAATCTGGGCATGGACAGCTGTGCTCAGCAGTAAAGTTCCGATGAAAAAACGGCGCGTTCTGGAGAGTAATTGTTTCATGTGGGCAGACTCGGCTTTCGACAGGAAAAATGCACTGGCTTGCAGCCGAGCCAATATACCCTGAGAAAGTTGCCCGAAAATTCACGCTTTGTCACAAAACAAGTAACAATTTTGTAATGATGTGTAGCAAGCGCAGGCGGCTGGTCCAGGTGCCGCCTGCGCCGCTGTGCTCACTGCCGGCCCGGCCCGGCCCGACCTGGCCAGGCCCGGCCGGCGTGGCCAGTCAGTGCGCCTGTGCGGCAGCCTGCGTTCCAGCCTCTGCATCCTCTCCCGCATCGGTGGCGGCATCGAGTTCCGGCGCTGCCAGCGTGCTCGGCCTGATCAAGTCCAGCCTTACCGCATACTGCACGCCGTTGCGGTAGGCATTCGCCGCAATCTGCCAAACTCTCCATGCGCCGCCCGCGCCAGATGAAGCCGGACAGGTGGTCGCTGGACCCGACGACATGCCCATGATTGTTGATCCCGGCCCCGACACTGTAGCGCCCGTCGACCGGCGCGCGTCCGTCGATATTGATCAGCCGCCCATTGCTGTACAAGAAGGCGATCCGGTCGCGAAACCCTTGCGGCACCGACATGTACCCCGTGATCTGCCCGCGCTCATTGATCGCCTGGCCGCCGTTCGGCGTGAATCCGAAGTCGCCCAGGTCGCGCATGACGCCGGCCGTCCAGGTGAACGCCCGCAGCGGCTGGTCGGGGAAGATGAGCGGCCCGGATTCACCGGCGATCTGCTTGCGGTTGTTGAGCGCCAGCGCATTCGTCAGCGTCGGCTCGTCGAACGGCAGGTTGCCGATGTCGCGGAACTGCCCGCCTGGCGCGCGCAGGTAGCTGCGCACGCCGTCGGAGAAGCTGGGGGCGGAGCCGATGGCGGTGATGTAGCCGGCGTTGTTGATGTCGGTATAGGTCGTCACCTTGCCGGGGACGGCGCCGATGTCGCGCCGCCGCCCCTGGTAGTAGAGGAAGCCGCGCTGCTGGCCGTTGCGGGTGGTCCAGTTGCCGAGCACCTGCCCCTTGTCGTTGATGGCCACGGCGTCGCTGTTGTTGCCGCTCAGCGTGCCCAGGTTGACCAGTCCGTTGCCGCGGTTGATGAAGGCGCGCGAGGGAGACAGGCCTGAAATGCCGGTGTAGTAGGTGCCGACCACGACGCCGGCCGCGTTGATGTCGTTGGCGTAGCTGTTGGCCGGGCCCAGCACCGTGACCCGGTATTCGGGATGGGCGGCATGTGCTGCGGACAGAGTAAAGGACAGCAGGAGCCGGACTCTAGTCGAACCAAACCGGACTGGCTCGACGAACACGGCCAGCCCTGGCTGCGCACTATCCACCGCGACGCCCATGCGCAGCCCTTCGCCAATCTGGCCAGGGCGTGGGCCAGCTACTTCGAACAGCGCCGCGCCGGCCAGCCTGCCCACCCGCCGCGGTTCAAGACAAAGGGCCGGTGCCGGGACAGCTTCTACCTGGCCAACGGTGCGTCGTGCAAGACGCACGAAGAACTGTCTCACCAGAAATGGCATGAGACCTGTTGTATCACCAGCAGTAGCCTATCGGTAGGGCTGGACTGGCAACGGTCCGGTGCCGAAGCTCCGAGACAAAGTACCCTGTGAATGAATTAAGGAGAAACCGTGAGGAAAATCCGAAGATCTGCCAACGCCAAGACGCGGAGCAGGGGCGAGGCTTGCCAGTATGGTCAACACAAGTGAACTGCTGATAAACGCCGTGAAGGTAGACCCTCCCAAGGCGTTGTTGGAGGTATGGAGTCGGACAAGTCGGTCGTTGGTCGGCTTGCGTGATCAAGATGGCTCCCGGCGAATAGGCAGGACCTAACCTGGTGTGTTCTTCTTGCGTAACACGATAAGCCCGTATCTCTGCCGCATAATGCGGCAGGCCCTGACTAAGGATGGGCTGTTGGGGGTGCGGGTAAGGGAGGTCGGAGAAAGCGAATGCCAGGCTGTAATGGCTTGGATACCGGTTGAAGCGAAAGCGAATATTACCGGACGCGAAAGCGGGCCCACTTCCGACTGGTCTTTCATCACGAAACACTGATAGAACCTTTACAGGAGGGAAAGCAAATGGACGTATCGGCAGATACGTGTGCACCCTCCCGCTTGGAAGTGCAATGGCACGATATTGATTGGGTGTCTGCGCATCGAATGGTGAGGAGGCTGCAGGAACGGATCGTGAAGGCAACACGTGAAAGCAGGTGGGGTAAGGTAAAAGCCCTGCAATACCTGCTGACTCACTCGCTCAGTGCCAAAGCAATAGCAGTACGACGAGTGACAGAAAACACCGGCAAGAAGACACCGGGAGTTGATGGTGTCATCTGGTCCTTACCAGCCCAGAAAACTGCCGCACTGAAGATGTTGAAGCATCGCGGCTACCATCCCAAGCCGCTTAGGAGGATTCACATTCCGAAGTCGAATGGGAAGCTGCGCCCTTTGGGGATTCCGACCATGCGGGATCGGGCGATGCAGGCTCTACATCTGCTGGCTCTTGACCCAATAGCCGAAACGACTGCCGACCCGAATTCCTATGGATTTCGGCCTGGACGGTCGACGACAGATGCACGGGCGATGGTGTTCCGTTGTCTCTGCTCGGAAGACAGCGCCCAATGGGTGCTCGAAGGCGATATCAAGGGTTGCTTTGACAATATCAGCCATGACTGGATGTTGGGAAACGTTCCAATGAATAAGCAGATTCTGCGGAAATGGCTGAAATGTGGGTTCATGGAACAAGGTGCTTTCTTTGATACAGAAAGCGGGACACCGCAAGGCGGGATAATCTCGCCCGTATTGGCCAATATGGTGCTGGATGGACTGGAAGGGCGAATTCATGGGAAGTTTCCCAGAAAGATTCGGGTGAATGAACCGGAAATCTCCCTGAAGGTCAACGTGGTTCGCTATGCCGACGACTTCATTATTACGGCAAGGAGCAAGGAGCTGGCAGAGAGGATTCTGCCGATAGTCCAAGACTTCATAGCGGAACGCGGTTTGGAACTCTCGCAAGAAAAGACCAAGATCACGCACATTGATCAGGGCTTTGATTTTCTCGGGTGGAACGTCAGGAAGTATGACGGAACACTGCTGATCAAGCCGGCCAAGAAGAATGTGAAAAACTTCTTGGATAAGGTTCGAGGAATCATAAAGGCCAGCAAAACAGCGACAGCTGAGTGGATGATTGACAAACTCAACCCTGTAATATCGGGCTGGTCGCGATATCACAGGAACGCAGTCGCGTCCCAAACCTTTAACCGCGCGGACAACGAGATATGGAAATGTCTATGGCGGTGGGCATTGCGTAGACACTCAAATAAGCGACGACCGTGGATCAAGGATAAATACTTTGCACGGATAGGAGAACGCAACTGGGTGTTCAACACCGGAGAAGTCGCCGGTGGCAAAAATACGCAGGGCGATCGGAAAGTACTAAAACAGGCTGTGGAGGTCAAGATCGACCATCACTATGTCAAGGTACAAGCTGAAGCCAACTTCTATGACCCAGCATGGGACAAGTACTTCGGGAAGCGTATTACCGCTCGGATGGAACAGACCGTTGCTGGTTTAAAGAGGATTGCAGCTTTGTGGTCGCGGCAAGAAGGTCGGTGTCTCACATGTGGTGAACTTATTACTGAGGAAACGGGATGGCATGTCCACCACGTCTTCGGCAGACTGGTACCTAATGCGAACGCACTGAGCAAACTTCAACTGCTGCACCCAAATTGCCATATGCAAACCCACTTCAGGAAAACTCTGTCGTGAAACCGGTCTACCAAGACTTAGTAAAGGCTCGAGCCGTATGCCGGGAAACTGGCACGTACGGTTCCAAGGGGGCGGGACGGTGGCAATACCGCCCTGCTACCCGACATAAATTCAGAATGGAAGGCATGGCCGTCGTCCTGCCCAAACTTGGCCGTGTACTGCTGCGTGAGCCGCTGCGCTGGCCCGGAAAAATCATGGGCGCCAGCGTTTCGCGCCAGGCCGATCACTGGTATCTGTCGGTCCAGGTCGAGGTGCCCGAGCGACTAGCGCTGCGGTCGCGAACAAGCGATGCGGTGATTGGTGTCGATCTAGGCGTGACGGCTGCGGCGACCCTGTCCAGCGGAGAGAAGATCGTCGCCCCACGTCCTCTGAAAACTGCGCTGCGGCGCCTTCGCATCCGCAGCCGGCGCCAGTCGCGCAAGCTGGAGGCGGCCAAACAGGTGTCCGGCATCACCGGACCGATGCCGAAGGGAACCCGGCTGCCGGTATCGAAAAACCGCATGAAGGGGGCGCTGTCGCTGGCGCGCCTGCATGAGCGCATTGCGCAGGTCCGCGCCGATTTCACGCACAAGCTGACTACCCGTCTCTGCCGTGAGAACCAAGCGGTGGCGATCGAGGACCTGAACGTCAGCGGCATGCTTGCCAACCACAAGCTAGCCCGGGCCATCGCCGACGTCGGCTTTCATGCCATCCGTCGCCAGTTGCAATACAAGTCGGCCCGTTACGGCACCAGGATCGTGCTGGCTGACCGCTGGTACCCTTCCAGCAAGCTGTGTTCTGGGTGCGGGGCGCGCAATGGTGAGTTGACCCTGGGTGAACGGGTCTGGACCTGCGCCGCTTGCGGCAGCCGCCACGACCGCGATGTCAACGCGGCCGTCAATTTGCAACGGCTCGCCACCGGCGCCCTTGCGGCGCGCACGGCGCTACCCGAGGCGAGCCAGGCGGTGACGCCGGGCACTGCCGCTGGAACGGTTCCGG
>Ga0265798_10006754_pt1 | contig 15008 bp, 14 predicted proteins | sample P3T30metagenome_FD_192430 | JGI IMG/M metagenome (GOLD analysis project Ga0265798, IMG submission 192430) | Plant litter microbial communities from East Loma Ridge, Irvine, California - P3 T30 | ecosystem: Environmental > Terrestrial > Plant litter > Unclassified | place: USA: California... | reverse complement strand
CCGAGCAGGGCCGTGACGGTGCCCTGCGGGACGGAGAGGTCGAGACCCGCCAGCGCGTGGACGGGTCCCGACTTGGATCGGTAGGTCTTGGTCAGGCCGGAGGCCTCGATGATGGCCATGTCGCTCCCTGGTCGCGACTCAACAGGTCAGGTGACCGGCACGGCCCGACGTGGGTCACACGTCGAAGTCGCCACCGAAGTCGCCGAAGCCGCCACCGGTGTCTGACCCGGCGTCGTCCCAGCCCGCGTTCTCGTACCCGCCGCCGTCGGCTGCGCCGCCGTCACCGGAGTCAGCACCAGTGTCCCCCGAACCGCCGTCACCCGCATCCCCCGATGCGTCCGTTCCGCCGTCGAAGGACGACGGGTCCGGCAGGAAGGCGCTCATCAGCGTCGAACCGATGACGTAGCCGGCCACGGTGCCGAGGATCGAGGCGCCCATCATGCCGCCGAACGACGGTCCCTGGCGGCCGCCGAAGCCCCCGCGGCCGCCCATGCCGCCGTTCATGCCACCGCCGTTCATGCCGCCGAGCGAGCGCTCCATGAACCCGGGCTGCCGGATCTCCGAGCGGGTCGCGGCCTGGGCGAGCGAGCGGGCGTCGTCCCCGCGGGGTGCTTCACCCGTCGGGGCCGTGCGGGTGAACTCGTCGTAGACCATCCGGCGCTGCTCGGGGGTCAGCCGCTCGAAGGCCTCGGCGTGGACCTCCTCGATGCGCTCGGGCGGTGCCGTCCGGAGCAGGTAGCGGTAGCGGTCGACGGCCTGCTGGTCCTGGGACCGGCCGTCGCCGCCCTGCGGCGCGCCGTACTGGCCCTGCTGCGCGCCGTACCCGGGGGTCGGGGCGTTGTAGGACTGCTGGCCGTACTGGTACCCCTGCTGCTGGGGCTGCTGCTGCCGGGGCGCGTTCCAGCCCTGCGGCTGCTGTCGGTCCTCACGGCCGAGCAGGCGGTCGAGGAATCCCATGTCGTTGCTCCTTCGGCACGGACACCGTGTCCGTGGACTGCCACAGTATGGTCGCGCGGCGGGCGATGACTGTGTGGCCGCACAGAATGCGGTGGACGTCACCCACCAGCGGACTGGAGGCTCGTCGCGGCGCCGCCACGAGCCTCCTGTCCGATGCGTCACCGGCCGGCGCGCAACGCGCCCGTCCACACCTGGTGCAGTTCGTCCGCAGCCCCCGGGTGCGCCACCAGGAACGGCGCGCCGAGGTCCGGGAAGCCGGACACCGGTCCGGCCTCGGTCATGACGACCCCGCCGGCCTCGTGCACGAGCAGCACCGCGGCGCCGTGGTCGATCGGGTCGAAGGTCGGCACACACGCCCCGATCCCCCGGCCCGCGGCGACCTGGGCGATGGTCAGCGTGCTCGACCCCTGGACGCGCACCGTGCAGGACCGGGCCGCGAGGGCGTCGAGGAACGCGCCGAAGCCCGGCCACGGCCGGTGCCCGTCGAGCTCGGTGCCCACGACCGCACCGGCGAGCGCACGCGGCGCGTCGTCGAGTCGGAGCTGCCGGTCGCGGACGCTCGCGCCCCGGCCGCGTCGGGCCTCGAGGACCTCCCCCCGCCACGGGTCGGCGACCACCCCGACGACGGGTGCGCCGTTCCGGGTGAGGCAGAGCGACGTGCTCGTCCAGGGGATGCCGTTCGCCAGGTTCGTCGTGCCGTCGACGGGGTCGAGGTACCAGCGGTGTCGGTCGCCCGGGGCGTCGCCGTACTCCTCGCCCGAGAAGCCGTGCGTCGGGAACGCGGCGCGGACCCGGCCGCGGACGTGCTGCTCGACGAGTCGGTCGACGTCCGTGACGAGGTCGGCCGGGTGGCTCTTCGTCGACACCGAGCCGACCGGGTGTTCCCGGGTGAAGGCGATGACCTCGTGCGCGATGCGGTGCGCGAGGGCCTGGGCGCGTCCGGCGACCTCGGCCTCGGTCGGTTCCCGGTCGGGCTGCGGCCAGCCGTCGCGCTCGGCGGCGGCGAGGGCGGCGCGGATCGTGGCGACGTCGTTCGTCGTGACCAGGTCGGCACCGAGGCGGACCGCCCACAGCGCGGGCTCGGGATCGTCGACCGTCCACACGGCCACCTGCAGCCCGAGTGCGTGCGCCGCCGCGACGGTCCTCGGGGTGAGGAACGCCACGTCGAGGTGCAGCGTGGACGGGATCAGCGCGGCGACGGCCTCGGCAGTCGGGGGCTCGAGCGACTCCCACGCCAGCCACACGTCGGCCTCCGGCAGCACGGTCCGGACGGCGGCGACGGCCTCGGGATCACCGCACCAGGCCACCGCGACGGCCCACGACGACGCGGACACGGTCTGCGCGGCGACGACGGCGTCGAGCGGGTCCACCACGGTGACGAGGAGCGAGGACCGGCAGCCGTCGAGTCGTTCCAGCACGCCGTCGAGCCGTGGGATGCGGTCCAGGCCGTTGCCGAGCCGGGCGACGTCGCACCAGGCCACGTCCCGGACCCGGCGGGCGTCGCCCCACATCCGGCCCAGGGTCTCGTCGTGGAGCAACACGGCGACGTCGTCCGCGGTGCGGCGGACGTCGACCGCGATGACGTCCGCGCCGAGGGCCTCGGCCACTGCGACGGCGGGCAGGGTGTTCTCGCGCCGGACCCGGGGTGCACCACGGTGGGCGACGAGGCGTGGCTGCCGGGACCCCGGCGCGGCATCGGAGGTGCGGCGGGTGGCGGTGTCGGTGTCGGTGTCGGTGTCGGTGTCGAGCACGGGCGCGTCAGAGGTCCGGACCGTCGTCGTCATCCGGTCATGCTCCCGTCCCTGCGCGAACCCCCGGTGTCCTCCGGGTGAACGCTGCCCGAGCGACCCGCCGTGCCTGCGACAATGGAAGGCGTGACCGTACGCACCTGGGGTTGGCTCGCAGCCGTCATCGACGTCGTGCTCATCGTCGTCTTCGCGCTCATCGGGCGGTCCTCGCACGGCGAGGCGAACGCACCGCTGGCCCTCTGGACCACCGCGTACCCGTTCCTGGCCGGCTGGGCGATCGCCTACGTCACCAGCGGCGCCTGGGCACGTCCGTTGCGGTTCTGGCCGACCGGCGTCGTCGCGTGGATCCTGACCGTGTTCGTCGGCATGGCGATCCGCGTCGCGACCGGGCAGGGCGTCGTCGACGGCAACCCGCTGCCGATCTCGTTCCTCATCGTCGCCACCATCGTGCTGGGTGTGTTCCTGCTCGGGTGGCGCGCCGTCGCGCGGGGCGTCATCCGACTCCGTACCCGCCAGACGCCGTCGACCCGCGAGGCCTGACACCCCCGCACCGTGCTGGCTCCTCCGGCCCGTGCGAGGTCGATCCCCCTCGCACCGTGCAGGCTCCTCCGCCCCGTGCGACCTCGTGCACCCCGTGTGCGCCCGAAGCCCTGCACGGAGTGGTCAACCTCGCACCGAGCACCAGCCCGAGGCACCAGACGCCAGACGCCTGACACCCCGCGCACCAGGCCGCCGCGCCTCCGCTAGAACAGCCCGCCGCGCGGCCCGTCGCCGTCGAGCCCGCGGAACATGTCCGACACCAGGGCCTCGATCTGCGGCTCGACCAGCCGTTCGACGGCCTCGGCGATCCGCGGCCGGTGGTCGATGAGCGCGAGGCACACCGCCGTCCCCGTCGCCCTGGCGCACTCGTCGGACAGCTCGATCTCGTGGCGGAGCGCGGCCTTGGCCTCGTCGGACAGCGGTTCACGCGGCACGGTGTCCGACGACGCCCCGGTGCCCGCGAGTCCCTCGAGCGTGAACAGGAACGGCGACCCGTCCTGCGGCTGCGGATCGACGTCGAGGCCCTGGAACTCCGGCGACAGCCCCTCGGCGGGCTGGTACCCCGCGTGCCGCTTCCGTGCCGCGGCCCGCTCGAGCTCCCGGTGCAGCAGCGGCAGGTTCTTGGCGGTGTAGTCGTCGACGGCGTCCTCGACGATCGCCGACATCCGGCCGATCAACGCGTGCTGGACGGGGTGCGGCACGTCGGGCCCGAAGCCGGCGGCGCTCGCGATCGGGGACCCGGTGCACTTCCGACAGATCCGCGTGCGCGGGCGTGCGGTGCCGATCTGCCACCGCGGCAGCCACCGCAGCCACACGTCGACGGCGCCCCGCACGCGTCCGTCGATGCCGTCCATGGTCCAACGATACGGACGGCGGGCTCGGCGCGGGGCTAGGTGACCGGCTCGGTGACGAAGTCGATGAGCTCCTCGACCCGGCCGAGCAGCTGCGGCTCGAGGTCGGCGAACGTGCGCACCTGCCCGAGGATCCGCTGCCAGGCCCTGGCGATGTCGGCCTGCTCGGCGTGCGGCCACCCGAGCGCCTGGCAGATGCCGGCCTTCCACTCGATCGATCGCGGGATCGTCGGCCACGCCTGCAGGCCCACGCGCGCGGGCTTCACCGACTGCCAGACGTCGACGAAGGGGTGCCCGACGACGAGCACGTGCGCACCCCACTTCCCGCGCATCACGGCGTCGGCGAAGCGGGACTCCTTCGACCCGGGCACCAGGTGGTCGACGAGCACCCCGACCCGACGCTCGCGGGAGGGCTGGAAGTCGTCCAGCACGGAAGCGAGGTTGTCCACGCCGGAGAGCTCCTCGACGACGACGCCCTCCACGCGCAGGTCCGCTCCCCAGACCTTCTCCACGAGCTCGGCGTCGTGCTTGCCCTCGACCATGATCCGCGAGGGCAGGGCCACGCGGGCGCGCTGCTGCTCGACCGCGAACGACCCCGACGCGGTGCGGAGGCGACCACCGTCGGACGCCTGCCGAACGGCGGGCGCAGCCCCGCGCCTCCAGTCCGCGTGCGCAGAACCGACAGGACCAGCGGGACCACCTCGAGCAGCAGCAGCGGCGGCAGACCGCCCGACCGGGGCCTGCGGACGGCCGAGCGTGACGAGTTCGCCCTCGAGCAGGAACTGCCCCTCGAAGGGGAAGGCGCGGGTGCGGCCCTTCCAGTCCTCGAGCGCGATGTTCCCGGCTTCGAGCCCGACGACCGCGCCGGCCCAGCCGGAGGCCGGGTCCTCGAGCACCATGTCCCGCTCGAGCGGCACCTGCCGCACCTTCTTCACGCCCCGCGAGCGCCAGTCGCCCGAGAGCACGTCGCCGCCGTACCGGTCCTCGTCCACCCGCACGAGCGTACTGTCGAGTGGTCCCGCAACGGCGCCGGCAGACGGCGCGTTCCCCACGCTCCGTCACCCGGCGCGTCCCCACGCGCCGGTACGAACACCGCAACTGAAAGGCAACTCCCGTGCGCGCAGCAGTCATCCACGCCCCTCGTGACATCCGTGTCGAGGACCGCGACAGCCCCCAGATCCTCGCTCCCACCGACGCCGTCGTCCGCGTCGTCGCCGCCTGTGTGTGCGGCTCCGACCTCTGGCCCTACCGCGGTGTCCGCGACACGAAGGAGCCGCGGGCGATCGGCCACGAGTTCGTCGGCGTCGTCGAACAGGTCGGCGACGCGGCCGGGTCGCTCCGTCAGGGCGACTTCGTGATCGCGCCGTTCACCACGAACGACGGCACCTGCCAGGCCTGCGCCCACGGCATGACGTCCGGGTGCGAGCACGGCTCCACGTTCGGCGTGACGCCGGACGCGTACGGCCTGCCCCTCGGCGGCGCCCAGGCCGAGTACGTCCGCGTGCCGGACGCCGCGGCGACGCTCGTCGTCGTGCCGGGCCCGGTGGACGACGCGCTGGTGCCCTCGCTCCTCACCCTCTCCGACGTGTTCTCCACCGGCCACCACGCAGCGGTCTCGGCGGGCGTCGGCCCGGGCAAGACCGTCGTCGTGGTCGGCGACGGCGCGGTCGGGCTGTCCGCGGTCCTCGCGGCGAAGCGGCTCGGCGCCGAGCGCATCATCGCGATGAGCCGGCACGCCGACCGGCAGGCGCTGGCCCGCGACTTCGGCGCGAGCGACGTCGTCGACACCCGCGGCGACGAGGGCGTGCAGGCCGTGCGCGACCTGCTCGACGGCGACCTGGCCGACTGCGCCCTCGAGGCCGTCGGCACCGCGGAGAGCATGGACCAGGCCCTCCGCGTCGTCCGCCCCGGTGGTGCGGTCGGCTACGTCGGCGTGCCCGCCGGCGACCCGGAGCTGCCGATGCCGTTCCTGTTCGCGAAGAACATCACGGTCGGCGGTGGCATGGCCCCGGCGCGCGCGTACATCGAGGAGCTGCTCCCCGACGTGCTCTCCGGTGCGGTCGACCCGGGGCGGGTCTTCGACCTCGAGCTGCCGCTGGAGCAGGCCGCCGAGGCGTACGCCGCCATGGACGAGCGTCGCGCGATCAAGGTGCTGCTGCGCCCGTAGCGGTCGCGTCCGACGCGACCAGGTGTCGGACAGGAGGCTCGGTGCCAGCCGGCACCGAGCCTCCTGTCCGTCCCGGGGCGCAGCGCCCGTGTTTCGCCCAGCGGAACGCGTGATCCGGAACTGTGGACAACCCTTTCAGTGAAGAAGGTCGTCCGTCACAGTCCTCGACAGGACACCACGAGGACGCGCCCCAGGCAGCCGGCCCTCCTCCGCGTGCTCGACGACCGAGCCGCCGCGCCGGCCCAGCCGGAGGCCGAGTCCTCGAGCACCATGTCCCGCTCGAGCGGCACCTGCCGCACCTTCTTCACACCCCGCGAGCGCCAGTCACCCGAGAGCACGGCGCCGCCGTACCGGTCCTCGTCCACCCGCACGAGCGGAGCGCCCGTCGTCCTCGCGCGATGCCTGTACGGTCATTGCATGGAACTGAAACTCCACCCGATGGACACGACCGGCCCGTCGGACCGAGCCGTCCTCATCGAGTTCCTGACCACGAACCGGTTCCCGTTCCACGTGTCCTCCACGCCGACGCGCGACGCCATCGAGAGGCGGATCGACGACGGTGCGTTCTCCGCCCCCGAGCATGCGCTGCTCCGGGTCGACGTGGACGGGGCGTTCACCGGCATCGTGGTGCTCGATGACCTCGACGACTCCGCTCCGATGATCGACGTCCGCCTCTCAGAGCGCTCGCGTGGGCAGGGCATCGGCACCGTGCTCATCCGCGTGCTCGCCGACCACGTCTTCGCTGCGTTCCCCGACGTGACACGGATCGAGGCCCAGACCCGCGACGACAACGTCGCCATGCGCAGATCACTCGTACGGAACGGGTGGGTGAAGGAGGCGCACTACCGGCGGACGTGGCCGGTGGACGACGGGGCGCCGAGGGACTCCGTTGCGTACGGGATCCTCCGCGAGGACCACCTCAGTGGGACGACCACGCCGTTCCTGTCAGACGATGGGCTGACGGCCTGAGCGCGGCGTCGAGCGTCCGAGCCAGCACGTCCGCGGCTGCGAGCGCCGATCGCTGAGCGCCCTCGCCGTCGCCGATGAGTTCGACGATGTCGACGCCCACGATCCGGCGTCGTGACACCAGCCGACACACGAGGTCGATGAGCTCGTGGGTGCTGAACCCTCCGGGTACGGGAGTGCCCGTGCTCGGCATGTACGCGGGATCAAGGACATCGACGTCGATCGTCACGTGCCACCCGAGATGCGCCGGCAGATCCGCCAGGAGATCGTCGATGTCGGCGTCGATCGACGACCGCCCGCCCCAGACGACGGTCTTGGTGTCACGCTCCGGGTCGTCGTCCACCCGCTGCCGGATGCCGAACTGCGCGATCCGCTCGACTCGCTCTTCCCCGGCGACCCAACTCATCACGTTCCCGTGGTGGAGCGACGCGCGCGCTGGCAGGCGGGATCGCGCGTAGCGGGTCGGAAGGAACGACCTCCTACGCGCGAAACGACCCGCCGCGCGCGAAACGACCACCCACCGCCGTCCCGGGGCGCAGCGCCCGTGTTTCGCCCAGCGGAACGCGTGTTTCAGAACTGTGAACAAACCTTTCAGTAAAGAAGGTTGTCCGTTACAGTCCTCGACATGACACCACGAGGACGCACCCCAGGGCAGCCGGCCCTCCTCCGCGTGCTCAACGACCGAGCCGCCCTCAGCCTGCTGCTCGACGACGGCCCGATGACCCGTAACGAGATCGCCCAGCGCACCGGCCTCAGCAAGCCGACCGCGGCGGAGATCATCCGCCGACTCGAAGCCGCCGGGCTCCTCCGCGAAGCCGGCACCGCCTCCCAGGCCGGCCGCCGCGGCCCGAGCGCCGTCGTGTACGAGGCCATCACCGACCGCGACCTCGCCGTCGCCGTGGACGTCCAGCTCGTGGACGTCCGCTCCACCGTCGTGGACGCGAGCGGCCGGTCCTACCCGGTCGCCGAGCACCGGATGGACGAGCACGAGATGCGCGCTCCCGGCGAGGACATCGTCGCGGCTGCCGTCAGCCGTGCCGCCGCGGCCGCCGGCATCGACCCCGACCTGGTCACCGCGGTGGCCGTCGGCGTGCAGGCCAGCGTCGACCACGCCACGGACACCCTCATCTTCACCGACGGCCTGCCCGGGTGGCCGCGCGAGCAGGTCTCCCGGACCCTGTCGGACGCCCTCGGCGTGCGGGTCGTCATCGAGAACGACGCCAACCTCGCGGCGATCGCCGAGCGGAACATGGGCGCAGGCCGGACTCCCGGCTCCTTCGCGCTGTTCTGGATGGCGGAGGGCCTCGGCATGGCGCTCGACCTCGACGGCCGCCTGCACGCCGGGGCCTCCGGCGCCGCGGGTGAGATCGGCTACCTGAGCGTGCCCGCCGACGCGCTCCCCCTCGACCCGACGGCGACGATCGTCGCGGACCTCATCTCCGAGTCCGCGATCATCGCCCTCGCCGCCGAACACGGGATCACCGCACCGGACGGCAGTGCTGCCGACTGGCGTCAGGTGCTCCCGCAGCTGCCGGGACTCCCCGCGCAGCACCCCTTCACGACCGCCCTCGGCGAGCGCGTCGGGCACAACGTGCTCCCCGCCCTCGCCGTCGCCGACCCCGAGACGGTCGTGCTGCACGGCCCGACCGGGATCGCGGGCGGCCCCGCGCTGGCCGCCGCCGTGACCGCCTGGCTCCGGACCCGCTCGCGCTGGTCCACGGCCGTGGTGGCACCCGGCGTCCCCGACACCCCCGTCCTCCACGGCGCACGACACGTCCTCATCGACGTCGTGCGGTCCGCGCTCGGCGACCGACTCGAGACCATCACCGACGATGCGCCCGAGCCGGACACCGTCCGGCGCACCTAGACCAGCACCACTCCCACCCGCACCACTCGAGGCACATCCACCCCAGCCCTGTCACAGGGCTCTTCGTCGCGCCCGGAACCGGGCCCGCCGCACGGACGACGTCCGCGCGGTGGGCGCCACCCGGGCACGCGGAGCGAGACCAGAGAGCGAGTACCGCATGTCACTCCCCCGTCCCACCATCCGGCGGATCGTCACCGCGACCGCCGTCGCCGCCACCGGCGCCCTCGTGATGGCCGGCTGCAGCTCCGGCAGCAGCGCGGCGTCGATCGACGAGTCCGCGCCCAAGGAACTCAAGGGCACCGTGTCCCTGTGGCACTTCTTCACCGGTCGCGAGGCCGGCGTCGTGAAGAGCGCCGTCGACGGCTTCGAGAAGGCCAACCCCGGGGTGACGGTCGACATCCACGCGGGGCAGGACGACGAGAAGCTGCAGAAGGCGATCTCCTCGGGCCAGAACATCGACGTGGGGCTGTCGTACTCGACCGCGATCGTCGGCAGCTTCTGTTCCTCCGGTGCCTTCCGCGACCTGTCGCCGTACATCAAGCGCGACAAGGTGGACCTCTCCGACATCCCGAAGGCCGTGCAGGGCTACACGGCCTACAAGGGCAAGCGGTGCACGCTCCCGGCCCTCGCCGACGTCAGTGCGCTGATGTACAACAAGGCGGCGTTCGCGAAGGCGGGGATCACCACGCCGCCGAAGACCCTCGACGAGCTCAAGGCGGACGGCCTGAAGCTGACGACGTACAACGCCGACGGCTCGATCAAGCAGCTCGGCTTCAACCCGCTCATCGACTTCTACGAGAACTCGCCCGAGCACTTCGCCCCGATGATCAACGGCACCTGGCTCGACAAGCAGGGCAACAGCGAGATCGGGACCTCCGCCGCCTGGAAGAAGCTGATCACGTGGCAGAAGGGCTACGTCGACGCGATCGGCTACGACAAGCTCAAGGCCTTCACCTCCGGCCTCGGGCAGGAGTTCGCCGCGGACAACGCGTTCCAGACCGGCCAGGTCGCGATGCAGATCGACGGCGAGTACCGCACGGCGTTCATCAAGGACCAGAAGCCGGACCTCGACTACGGCACCGCGCCCACCCCGGTGCTCGAGGGTGTCGGCAACTACGGCTCGACCTACATCGCCGGCAACGTGGCGGGTGTCGCGAAGGGCTCGAAGAACCCCGAGCTCGCCTGGGCACTGCTGAAGTACCTGTCCACGAACACGGACGCGCAGGTCACGCTCGGCAACGGGCTGAAGAACATCCCGACCATCACGTCCGCCCTGCAGTCCCCCGACCTCGAGGTGGACGCGAACTACAAGACCTTCGTCGACGTCGCCGGTGACCCGAAGACGATCACCTCCCCCGCGACCGCGGACGGTGCCGCCTACATCGGCACCTTCACGAAGTTCTGGCAGGCGTACCAGCAGAACGGCGGGGACCTCGACGCCAAGCTGAAGAAGCTGGACTCGGACATCGACAACGCGAACCAGCTGGCGGGTCCGTGATGAGCGCGCCCACCAGGACCGCCTCCGGCCGGGAGGCTCGGCTCGGCCGCTCCTCCCGGCCCGCGGACCCGACGGGGTCCGGTGCAGCGCCCACTCCGGCACCGCCCCGTCGGCGCCGCTCCGCCGAGTCGCGCCGCCGTCTCGTCGCACTCGGCATGCTGGCACCGGCCCTGGCGGGCCTGGCGGTCTTCTTCGCCTACCCGCTCGTGGCATCGGTCTTCTACTCGTTCACGCGGTACAACCAGCTGCAGGAACCGCAGTTCGTCGGACTGCTCAACTACCGGTTCCTGTTCACCCAGGACCCGCAGATCGGCCCGGCGGTCCTCAACACGATCTGGTTCGTCGTCATCCTGGTACCGGTCCGCATCGTCTTCGGCCTGCTCGTCGCGGGGCTGCTCAGCCGCGCGAAGACCATGACCGGGTTCTGGCGGACGCTGTTCTACCTGCCCGCCCTGGTGCCGCCGGTGGCGAGCGTCGTGGCGTTCGTGTTCCTGTTCAACCCCGGCACCGGGCCGGTGAACCAGATCCTGCGGGTCTTCGGCATCGACGGTCCGCTGTGGTTCAACGACCCGTCGTGGTCGAAGCCCTCGCTCGTGATCCTCGGCGTCTGGGTGATGGGCGACATCATGATCATCTTCCTGGCGTCCCTGCTCGACGTGCCGCGCGACCTGTACGAGGCCGCGTCGCTCGACGGCGCGACCGGGATGCAGCAGGTCCGACACATCACGCTGCCGACCATCTCGCCGGTGATCGGGTTCGCGGCCGTGACCGGGGTGATCGCCGCCCTGCAGTACTTCACCGAGGCCGCTGTCGCGTCGAGCGTCGCGTCCGGCAAGGCCACGATCGGCGGTGGCACGGCGGCACTGCTCGGGTACCCGGGCACGTCGCTGCTGACCTACACCGAGCTGCTGTACCAGCACGGGTTCGCGAACTTCCAGTTCGGGTACGCCTCCGCGATGGCCGTCGTGCTGTTCGTGGTCACCGCCGTCGTGCTCGTGTTCACGTTGCGACGAATCTCTGTCTTCAGGCCGGAGGCCGACCAATGAGCACTGCCCGTCCCGAGGAGTCCTGATGACCGCCGTCTCCCAGTCCCCGCTCGCCCGAGCACCACGCGGCGCCGCTCCCCGAACCGGGAAGCCCCGCCGCAACGCGCTCCTGTGGGTCGCCGAGCACGCCGCACTCGTCGCGGTCGGTGTCCTGACGATCGCGCCGATCCTGTTCGTGGTCCTGACGTCGCTGATGTCGAGCAACCAGGCCCTGACGGCGTCGATCATCCCGAAGCCGTTCGACCTGAGCAACTACGGCAAGGTCTTCACGCAGCTGCCGCTCGCGCAGTGGTTCGGCAACTCGGCGCTGTACGCCGTGCTCGCCACCGCGTTCATGCTCGTCAGCTCGGTGCCCGCGGCGTACGCGCTCGCCCAGATCAAGTTCAAGGGCGCGAACCTCGTCTTCACCGTGATCATCGTCGCGATGCTCCTGCCCCCGCAGGTCACCGCGGTGCCGGTCTACGTGATGTGGTCGCACCTGCACCTGACCGGCACGCTGTGGCCGCTGATCCTGCCGAACCTGCTCGGGGACGCGTTCAGCATCTTCCTGCTCCGGCAGTTCTTCATGACCATCCCGAAGGAGTACGGCGACGCCGCACGCATCGACGGCTGCGGTGAGTGGCGGGTGCTCTGGCGCGTGATCGTGCCGATGGCCCGACCGGGCATCGCGTCCGCCGCCATCTTCATGTTCTTCCACTCGTGGAACGACTACTACGGCCCGCTCCTCTACGCGTCCGAGAACCAGGCCGCCTGGCCGGTGGCGTACGGACTGGCCACGTTCCGCGGACAGCACGGCACCGACTGGTCGATGACGATGGCGATGACCGTCGTCGTCATGGTCCCGGTCGTCGTCATCTTCTTCTTCGCACAGAAGGCATTCGTCGAGGGCATCGCGCTCACCGGCGTGAAGGGATAAGCACCAGTGAAACTCACAGTCGTCGGTGGCGGTTCCACCTACACCCCCGAACTCGTGGACGGCTTCGCCCGGCTCCGCGACCAGCTCCCGATCGACGAGCTCTGGCTCGTCGACCCCGACCCCGTCCGCCGGGAACTCGTCGGCGGTGTGGCCAAGCGGATGTTCGCGCACGCCGGCCACCCGGGCACCGTGCACGTCACCGACGACGTCGTCGCGGGCGTGACCGACGCCGACGCCGTGATGTTCCAGCTCCGCATCGGCGGGCAGGCGGCACGGCAGCAGGACGAGACCTGGCCGCACGAGGCCTGCTGCATCGGGCAGGAGACCACCGGGCCCGGCGGCTTCGCGAAGGCGCTGCGCACCGTGCCCGTGGTGCTCGAGTACGCCGAGCTCGTCCGCAAGCACGCCAAGCCCGACGCCTGGATCGTCGACTTCACGAACCCGGTCGGCATCGTCACGCGGGCACTGCTCGAGGCCGGGCACCGCGCCGTCGGGCTGTGCAACGTGGCGATCGGCTTCCAGCGGCGCTTCGCCAAGGAGTTCGGCGTCGCCCCGGACCACGTGCGACTCGACCACGTCGGGCTGAACCACCTGACGTGGGAGCGCGGCGTGCACGTCACGGGTGCCGACGGGTCCTCGCGCGACGTCATCGACGAGCTGCTCAGCCCGGACGGCGGCGCCCTCGCCCGGATGTCCGAGAGCGTGCACATGGGCGAGGACCTCATCCGGCTCCAGCACGCGATCCCCTCGTACTACCTGCGCTACTTCTACAGCCACGACGTCGTGCTCGAGGAACAGCTCCACGAGCCCACGCGCGCCGAGGCCGTCATGGAGACCGAACGGGCACTGCTCGCGAAGTACGCGGACCCGTCCGTCGTCACCAAGCCCGTCGAGCTCGAGCAGCGCGGCGGTGCGTACTACTCCGAGGCCGCGATCGACGTGCTCTCCTCGATCCTCAGCGACCGCGGCGACGTGCAGGTGCTCAACGTCCGCAACGACGGCACCTTCCCGTTCCTCCCCGACGACCACGTCATCGAGGTCCCGGCACGCGTCACCCGGCAGGCGATCACCCCGCTGCCCGTGCGCCCGCTCGACCCCGACATGGCGGGGCTCGTCGCCCACGTCGCCGGCTACGAGCGCCTCGCCCTCGACGCGGCCGTGCACGGCGGCCGCGACCGGGTGCTCCGCGCGATGTGGGCGCACCCGCTCGTCGGCCAGCTCGACAAGGCCGAGAAGCTGACCGACCTGCTGCTGGCCGCGAACGCGGACCACATCCCGTGGGCGCGATCGGAGCAGGTCTCGTGGGCGGGTTGAGCCGAGCCGGCGAGGCGGGGACGGCCCGAGCCTCCCGTCCGGCGGCTCCCCCACGGACCGCCGCACCGCAGGCGGCGGACGTCGTGCTCGCCGTCGACGGCGGCGGCAGCAAGACCGACGTCGTCGCGGTCGCCCTGGACGGCTCCATCGTCGGCCACGCGCGCGGCCCTGGCTCGAACCCGCAGACACGCGGGTGGGAGCTGGCGGGGCCGATCCTCGACGACGTGCGCGGACGGGTGGTGCGCTCGCTCGGCGGTGCCCGGATCCTGACCACGCACGTGTACCTGGCCGGGCTCGACCTGCACGACGAACTCGTCGCGGCCGAGGCGGCCCTGGCTCACTGGGCCGACGACGGCGGCGCGCCTGACGTCCTCGACAACGACCTGTTCGCGCTGCTGCGGGCGGGCACCCTGTCGCCGGACGCCGCCGCGGTCGTGTGCGGCACGGGCATCAACGCCCTCGCGGTCCGTGCCGACGGCGAGACCTCCCGGTTCCCGGCGATCGGCGACGTCTCCGGCGACTGGGGTGGCGGCGCCTACCTCGGCAACCGGGCGCTCTGGCACGCGGCCCGCGCCGAGGACGGCCGTGGCCCGGCGACGGCACTCGAGGCCGCGGTGCCGGCGGCACTCGGGCTCGACACCGTGCGCGCGGTCACCGAGGGCATCCACTTCGGCCGGCTCGACCCGGGCGTGGTGAACCGGCTCTGCCCCGTGCTGTTCGCGGTCGCGGGAGCCGGTGACGCCGTCGCCGCCGGGGTCGTGGCCCGCCAGGCGGAGGAGATCGTCCTGCTGGCGGCCGTCGCGCTCGAACGGCTCGGACTCGGCGGGTCGGCAGCGGTGCCGGTGCCCGTCGTGCTCGGCGGGGGCGTGCTCGCGGCGCGGCACCCGCTGCTCGTCGACGCGGTCGTGGACGGCCTGGCCGCCCGGGTCCCCGGCGCGGTGCCCACCTGGGTGACGGTCCCGCCGGTGCTCGGTGCGGGGTTCGCGGCGCTGGAGTCCGTCGGCGCGGGGGCCGCGGCGCTCGAGCGGTACCGCGCGGCGGTGCTCTCGCAGGAGTTCGCGTCGACGACGTCCCTCATCCGCTGAGCGGGCCGCGGTGCGGGCGCCGCGCGGCCCGGCCCACGGCCCGCGGTGTGCGG
>Ga0265798_10006753_pt1 | contig 15009 bp, 17 predicted proteins | sample P3T30metagenome_FD_192430 | JGI IMG/M metagenome (GOLD analysis project Ga0265798, IMG submission 192430) | Plant litter microbial communities from East Loma Ridge, Irvine, California - P3 T30 | ecosystem: Environmental > Terrestrial > Plant litter > Unclassified | place: USA: California... | reverse complement strand
CCGATTCCGGCGGTGATCCCTAGCGTTATCGCGCGTGTCCAGACGTTCTTCGTCCCGGGCGCCCCGATCGCGCTGTAATACATGGCATTGCTGATGATATCCGCACCAAGCGTCGCGGCGTACAAATTGTCTTTTCCGCTTATTTCGGTACCGAAGGCGTTCAGGGTCTTCTGTAAAGCTTCCTCACCCTTGTCGATGTTCGGTGTGGCGTGTTTGTGTTTCAGCGATTCGTGAAGCAGGTTGAGGGCGATCGCTCCTCCTAGCCCGGCTACGATGGTTTTCATTTTGCTCATATTCTTGTTTTTTGAGATTATAATTTAAGGCCGATGCGTTTTCCGCCATTGTCCGCAGACTCGTAAACCGCCATGAGTATTTTGACGTCCCTGAGACCCATTTCTCCAGGAACGATATTCGGTTTTTTATCGATTATGCTTCGGGCGATGCCGTCCATCTGATCCACCTGTTCGAAAGTTTCCGTGATTTGCATCGGACCCTGATGCGTCTCCCCTTTCTTTCCGTCGTACGCATAGGCCGGTGCCAATTTCCACCAACCGTTCTGAGCCGTTCCGGACAATTCGTTTCCCTCATCGGAATAACTGCTCAGGCAATCGGCAATGACGCCACCTTCGAACTCGAGTTGGAAACTGATCGATTCCTCGACATCATAAAACGTTGTAGGATCGGTAACGTTGCCATACCTGGCCGTGACAGCTATCGGATTCATACCCATCGTATAGCAGGCGCCTTGTATGCAGTACACGCCAAGGTCCATGAGCGGGCCTCCTCCCGCTAGGTTTTTGCGCAGACGCCAGGCATCGACGCCTTTGCCTGCCATTTTCTGGTTATCGACCGCCTTGATGCTCTTTACCTTCCCGAATTTTTCCTTTTGGCCAAACTCCATCACCGCCTTGTTGAACGGTTCGAAGTGCAGGCGGTATCCTACGGCGAGCTGGACGTTGTTGTCTTTGCAGGCCTTGATCATCTCCTGTGCATCGGCTACAGAAGTCGCCATCGGCTTTTCGCAAATCACGTGTTTGCCGGCCTTTGCCGCACGGATCACAAATTCCTTGTGCATGCTGTTCGGAAGCACGACGTACACGATGTCGATATCCTTATTATTTACGATCTCGTCAAAATTGGAATAATCGTAAACATTTTTGTCTGGGATACCGTATTTCTTTTTCCACGCTTTTGCCTTGGACGGCGTTCCGGTAACGATCCCCGTCAGCCGGACATTTTTCGTCTGCTCAAGGGCCGGCGCGAGTTTTTGGGACGAATACTGTCCAAGCCCTACGAGGGCCAGACCCAGAATCTTTTGAGTCGGCGGGCCATCTGTTGCAAAAACCGACAATCCGGGAGTGATTACGGTTGCCGCTACGGCCAGCGATGTGTTCCGGATAAAATCGCGTCGTGAAAAAGGTAACTGGTTTTCCATAATGATGCTATCAGAATATAAAGTTGCAAATTCCTATTCATAGATTATTATACGATTTTGCCCAAAGGTTGAATCATTTATGAGATGAGCCGGATCAGAAAGTACAATCTTTAGCCGACATCCTGCAACGCGCGTTTTATGTCGTATAACTAATTTGAAACTTCTAAACCAATCACTATGAAAGCAGCAGTTATACACGGGCCGGGTTCCATCCACTACGATACGGTGGACGATCCGCAATTAAAGGAACAGGACGACATTATTTTAAAGGTGACCTCAACGGCGATCTGCGGATCTGACCTTCACATTTATTCGGGCGGGTTTCCACAGCCTCGTCCTATGGTGCTCGGTCACGAATTCATGGGCATCGTCGAGGAAGTCGGCCGCGGCGTAACCCATCTCAAAGTCGGCGATCGCGTCGTTGTGCCTTTCCCTATTGCCTGCGGAAATTGCTTTTTCTGCAACCATGAGCTTCCCGGCCATTGCGAACATTCCAACCCTGATCATTATGGTCCCGAAGGCGGCGTACTCACCGAAAAAGGCGGTGCGCTCTTCGGATATACCGATTTATATGGCGGTTATGATGGCGGACAGGCAGAATATGTGCGCGTTCCATACGCTAATTTCGGCCCTCGTGTCATTCCCGACAGCCTTACGGACGAACAGGCGCTTTTCCTTACGGATATTTTTCCGACCGGATTCACCGGCATCGACTGGGGCCAGCTGCAAGGCGGGGAAACCGTCGCGATTTTCGGATCGGGCCCCGTTGGATTGATGGCAGCCAAATCGGCCTGGCTCAAAGGAGCGAAACGCGTCATCGTGGTCGACACGCTTGAATACCGGCTTGCCACGGCACGGCAGACGGCCAATGCGGAAACGATCCTTTGGGAAGACGGGCCTAAAGACGTCGTCGAGCAAATCCGTTCGATGACCAACGGCCGCGGCGCCGATCTTGTCGTGGATGCCGTCGGGTTCGAACCGGACCGCGGGTTGCTGGATCGGGCGAAAGCCGTCGCAAACTTTGAAAAAGGTTCGGTCAAGGTACTGGAAGCCTGTATGAGCGCCGTTAGACGTGGAGGAACGGTTTCCGTACTCGGGGTCTACCCGGGAACGTACGACAATTTTCCTATCGGGCAATTCTTCGACAAAGGCATCATCCTGAAAGGCGGTCAGGCTCCGGCCCAAAAATACATAGACGAACTTCTGGGTTACGTTGTCGAAGGCCGCGTCACGCTTGACGATATCATTTCCCACAGGTTGCCCCTTTCGGAAATTTCGCATGCGTACGATATCTTCAAAAAACGTACAGACAACTGCGTCAAGGTCGTGCTCGATCCCTGGGCATAATTTACCTGAATAACAAAGGGCGGCTCTTATCGGGCCACCCTTTGCATTTCAAACAACTTACAGTATTATATCGCCTGCAAATGAGGACGTATTTGTACCATAACCACATCGCTGCGCTTCGGCTGGGCCAGCGTATATACTATTGAGGCCGCGATATCGTTGGCTTTGAGCATTTCGAGGGATTCGGTCTTGGCCGTCAGTTCTTCGGAATCGCTTCCCTGCATGTCCGTCGCGACGGCTCCCGGTTCGATCAGTGTGACCTTGATCCCCATTTCGTTTACTTCCTTGCGCAGGGCGGCCGCAAATCCTTCGATCCCCGATTTTGTCGCCACGTAAACACTGCTGCCCTTTTCGCGCACTTCAGCACTCATCGAACCTACCAGTACCAAATGCCCGCCGTTTTCCTTCATGCGGTTGATGCTTTCGTAAGTACAGTGGAAATAACCGCCCAGATTCGTTTCCAGGACGTACTTCCATTCGTCGTAAGGCGTGTCGGCGATACCCTGGACAGCAAGCGCCGCGTTGTTTACCAGAATATCCAGTCCGCCCAGGCGCGAATCCACTTCGGCGAATACGCGTTCGACATCTTCTTTATTGATGACGTCTGCCGTCAATCCGCTAAGGTTTTCGCTGAATTCCTCGTTCCGGATCGATTCCAGCGTATCGTCAAGCTCTTGCTGGTGCCGTCCGAAAACAATCACTTTCGCGCCCAAAGACGCCAGCATGATAGCCGTTGCCCTCCCGATTCCCGTCGTTCCTCCGGTTACCAAAACTCTTTTACCATTCAATTGCTGCGGATGGTAATCCTCGTAATTTTCCATATCCAATATAATTATGATGACGCCTTGTCATCCAGTTTTTTTAATCCGTTCATAGCCGGTCCGTTGAGCACGTTGCCGTCGCATCCAAAACGCGACCCGTGGCACGGGCAGTCGAAACTCTTTTCGTCGTCGTTCCATTGCACGATGCAGCCCATGTGCGGACAGACGGCGCTGTAAACGTGCAATTGACCATCCTGGTCGCGATAGGCGGCTTTTTTTGAGAATCCGGAAAGGATCGCGCCTTTGCCGGGTGGAACGCTTTCGACGTCTTTCGATTCTTCGGGTGTGAGCCAGTCGAGATATTGCTTGGCGACATTGGCCTGCTCTTCGATGAAGTCTCCGGCACTCGACCATGTGATACGCGACGGATCGTACAACGAAGCATATTTATTCTCCCCATTGGCAATAAGATCCGATACGATCATGCCGCCCAAAGTACCGTGCGTCATGCCGTTTCCGGAATCGCCGGTGATGATGTAAATGTTTTTATCTCCCGGATTTTTTCCGATGAACGCCAGCCCGTCGACAGGTTCCATACACTGTCCTGACCAAACGTATTCCAGTTTAGAAATCGCAGGAAAATGTGCTCTCGTCCATTGCTCCAGCTTGTTGTAACGTTCCGGTTCCCGTATGCCTTCACTGTCTGCCTGCCCTGTTTTGTGGTCTTCCCCGCCTGCGATGAGATAATCGTGTGTATCGTCATGCGGCTGCAGGCGGACATAGTGATAAGGGAAAGTCGGCCATTTCGATTCCTGGTCGCCCGTGTCCCACCAGAGCGCGTACGGCAGTTCGCCTTTCGGGACTTTTGCCGCCACGACGTACGTACGGTAAGGCGCCTGTTTCGTATGAATGGCAAACATGTCGTTAATAGGGGAATTCGTCGCCACGACCACCGCTTTGGAGTCGATCCGGAAGCCGTTCGCCTCAACCCCGTTTTCCTCGATCTTATCGGCTTTAGTTTTCGTATAGATTTTTCCGCCACGGCCCAGGATCGCCCGGACCAATCCGTTCAGGTATTTCATGACGTGGAACTGCGCCTGCCGCGGATATTCGATTCCTTCCTTTGCGCCCGATATGCCGGGAATGTTTTTCTCCCATCTTACCGGGAGCCCTGCATTTTGGGAGGCTTCGAATTCCTTTTCCAGGTTTTCCGGCTTGTCCGTCGGATGCAGGAAAAGATATCCCGGAACCCTCAGGAAATCACAGTCGATATTTTCCGCAAGGACCACGTTTTCGATAAAATCGATAGCATCCGCATGGCTTTGGGCAGCCTGCTTCGATCCGTCCTTACCGAAAAATCGCTCGAGGTCGTAAAAACGGTCGTCGAGTGCGCAGGCCAGATGAGCCGTCGTGCGTCCGGATTCGCCGCTTCCGACATTGCCGTCTTCGACCACTATTACTTTTTTGCCCTTCAAAAGCAGGCAGTAAGCGGTCGTCAATCCGGAAATGCCGGCACCGACTATAACAACGTCTGTTTCTTCATTTGAATCCAGGGAAGCTAATGTGGCCGCAGGCTCTTCAAGCCATAAGGACGTGTGGTTTCCCGATGTAACCGATGGGTTGTAATTGCCTTGTTGCATAGTTGTGTTTTTAGTTGATCAATCCGGCATGGTTTCGGTCGTGGGATTTTCGGTAGACCCGCTTCCGTCGTCGAGGTTATCGTCGTCGCTGCCCAGGCGATCTTCGTCTTCACCTCCCGGATTGTTCTTATCATGCATTTTGGCCTGTTGGATTCTGGTCCTCGGATCGAAGCCCTGCTCCGGATGTTGCGCATTCGTGTACGTTTCCATGTCGTATCATTTAGTGTTTTCCCAAAGTTATCCTTCACCTTCGTTTTTTGCCTTACACATCTTTTTCCGTTTTTGGTAATATCCGATTCCTGCCGTTTCCGATGGTTGGTTCCGGACGAGAATTTGCTTATCTTGTAATGGCTTGGCGGATTATTTTCCGATGCTCAATAATTCTGTATATGAACAAGATCGGTTTTGGAGGCGGATGCCACTGGTGTACGGAAGCGGTTTTCCAGTCGCTTAGAGGCGTAACGAAGGTTAGTCAGGGCTGGATTGCATCAACAGAGCCGAACGATGCTTTTTCTGAAGCCGTTATCGTAGAATATTCCGATGAAATCACGATTGACGAACTCGTCCAGATCCACTTACTGACGCACAGCAGTTCAAGTTTGCACAGTATGCGGGACAAGTATCGGTCGGCGGTTTATTATTTTGATGAAAGTCAGCGCAACGGGATTGAAAATCGCATCGCACGATCGTCTGCCGAAGACCGAACGGACTATATCACGCGGGTGCTTCCGTTCGCCGATTTCCGGGAAAACCGGGAAGACCAGCTTCAGTATTATCTGAAAAATAAAAATGCGCCGTTTTGTCAGACCTATATCCATCCGAAACTGAAAATGATCCGGGAGCGACATGCCAAAAGCGTCCGACACGATTTTTGATAGGTCGGTTATCCGATAAACAAATCAACTAAATACTACCTGAACTATGCTGAACTGGAACGATATCATAAAATTTGCGTCAAAGGGAAATCCCGAAGCGCCCCGAAAAGTCGTCAAAACCGATGCGGAATGGAAAGCCGTTCTCGATCCCGATGTCTACGCCATTGCGCGGAAAAAAGGAACCGAACGCGCCCATAGTTCGGAAATGTGCAATTTGTTCGAACCCGGGATTTATGCCTGCGCCTGTTGCGAAACGCCGCTTTTCGATTCTTCGGTAAAATTCCAGAGCGGCACAGGATGGCCTTCATTTACGCAACCCGTAGATGTGGCAAATGTCGCGTATATAAAAGATGTCAGTTACGGAATGGTGCGTGTTGAAGCGATCTGCAATATTTGCGAGGCCCATCTGGGACACGTTTTCCCGGACGGACCGGCGCCAAGCGGATTGCGCTATTGCATCAATGCTTTGTCATTGGAAAAAATCAAGAATACTATCTAACTTAACAATATGGACAACTACAAAAAAGCATATATAGCCGGCGGCTGCTTTTGGGGAATGGAGGATCTGTTCCGATTGCGCACCGGAATCGTCGATACCGAAGTGGGATACATCGGCGGCTCGAACGACAACCCGACCTATCGCAATCATCCCGGCCACGCTGAAGGACTGGAAATCACTTACGATCCCCAAAAAACATCATTCCGGGAAATCCTCGATTATTTTTTCAGGGTCCACGATCCGACGACCGTCGACAGGCAGGGCAATGACCTGGGCTCGAGTTACCGTTCGACGATTTTTATCCAGGATGATGATGAAAGGCAAACGGCGGAGGAAGTGATCGGCATTGTAAACGAATCCGGCAGATGGCCCGGCAAAGTCGTGACCACGCTTGAACCCTATACGACCTTCTGGCCTGCCGAGCCGGAACATCAGGACTATTTGGTTAAACATCCGAATGGGTATACGTGTCACTTCGAAAGGTTCGGAAGCTACTTGTAATCTGATATCTATAATGTAATCGCCAATGAGAATGTGAAGAGATAAGTTAGCGATTTGCAGATTAAGATTCGTGAATTCGTGGCTTAAAGAAAAATTGGCCGCGAATTCGCTCTGAGTTTTTCCGATTAACAAACGAGTATTATTGTAGCCACAAATGCACGAATGAGTATTAATCACGCCCGATCGATGAACCGTAACCGTTAAAAATATAACGCATCATCTTCATCATATAACAGATTCGCTTTTGGAAGCCGATATCTTTGGTAAAAATTCAAACCATGAATAAGATATATTTCGCCGACGACGATCCAGATGATTTGCTCCTTTTCGCCCAGGCGATGGAAGACCTCAAACAAGAGTTTGAAGTTTTTTACAGCGGCGATAACATCGAGGACAATCTGGAAGGCCCGTCGATTATATTCCTCGATATCAACATGCCAAAACGCACGGGATTCGAGATTCTCGAAATCATCCGTTCGCGTTATTCCAAAACCGAATTGCCGGTGATCATGTTCACGACGTCGGCCGACGAGGCCATGATCGAAAAATCACGTGCTTACGGCGCCAACATGTTCCTGGTAAAGCCTGACAGTTTCTGGGATCTGACGCATGCGCTGAAAACCGTTCTCAAAATGGATTGGACGGCTGCAAACAACGAGTTCGTCCTTTCACGTGAAAAATATCTGCAGACAAATTAATTTACATCTGATACATTCCAAATAAAATCCCGACTTCACATCGGGATTTTTTGTTTTTGCACTTCTTGTCTTAGTTCAATGCCCGGCGGAATCCATCGCCCTAATTTTGACCTGTAATCAAAAACACAAAATCATGGAAAATAGAATTCTCGGGCTTCACCACATTACGGCCATCGCCGGCGACGCCAAACGCAACTTCAACTTTTATGCGAACATACTCGGGCTTCGCTTCATCAAAAAAACGGTGAATTTCGACGATCCGGGAACCTACCATTTTTATTTCGGGGACGAAGCCGGAAGCGCGGGCACGATTCTGACGTTTTTCCCCTGGGGCAACGGCATACCGCAAGGTCATCGCGGGACGGGAATGGCGACGGAAATCGGATATTCCGTTCCCAAAGGAAGCCTCGAATTCTGGATCGACAGGTTCGAAACGCACAACGTGATCTATAACAAGCCGGCTGAAAAGTTCGGAGAGCGCTACCTGACATTCATCGATCCCGACGGACTCAAGCTCGAACTTACCGAAACAGAAACCGATCTGCGCAAGCCATGGGAAACCGATGAGGTAAAGGCCGATGTCGCCACCCGCGGATTCCACCACATTACGCTTTCGCTGAAGGACATCAAGGCAACGGCGGCGATCCTGACGGATATTTTCGGATACGAACTGGTCGCCCAGGAAGTTAACCGTTTCCGGTACCGGACAAATGCTGTAGAAAATGCGGCCATCGTAGACCTTGTCGAACTTCCGGAAGAAAAACTCGGCCACGTGGCGAACGGTACAGTGCACCACGTTGCTTTCCGGGTAAAAAACGACGAGATCCTGAACAAGTTCCGCGAGAAGGTCATGGCCCACGGCCTGAGTATCACGCCTCAGATCGACCGCCAGTATTTTCATTCGCTCTACTTTCGCGAACCCGGAGGCGTCTTGTTCGAGATCGCGACCGATAATCCTGGATTTACCGTGGACGAAACGCTCGAAGACCTGGGCAAAGGCCTGAAATTGGCGCCTCAGTACGAAAAGAACCGTGCAGAAATCGAAAATCATCTGACACCGATAAACTGACAGCCATGGACTATCAACCTATGAATTACGTGTACAAATCTTCCGGTATCGTCGGGGCGCGAACATTGCTCCTTTTGCACGGTACCGGCGGAAACGAAAACGACCTGCTTTCGCTGGCGGATTTTTTTCCCAAAGAACTGAATGTGCTTTCGGTCCGCGGCAATGTCCTGGAAAACGGGATGCCCCGGTTTTTCAAACGGATCGGAATGGGCGTTTTTGACGAGAAGGACCTTGAATTCCGGACTTTTGAAATGAAGGCGTTTCTTCGTCAACTATCGGAAATTGAAAACTTCGATATTGAAAAATTGATCGCGTTAGGCTACTCCAACGGCGCCAACATAGCGGGTTCGGCACTTTTTCTCGAACCGGATTTTTTCGCCGGGGCGATACTTTTGCGTCCGATGCTGCCGTACCAGACGAAGCGTCCGCAGCGGAATTCAGGCGGAATGCCCGTTTTCATGTCGAGCGGAAACCAGGATCCGACCGTGGAATTGCATGACATCTCCGCTTATACAGAAATTCTGGAGAGTTCAGGATTTACTGTCGATTCGAAGATTTTGCCTGCCGGCCATAATCTGACCAGGACCGATCTGGAATTGGCGGCCGGGTGGTTTGCTGAGCATTTCCGGTAAACGGTTTCAGGGATGAGAATCTTATTGTAAAATATTTTTACCATTAAGGCCATTAAGAACATTAATCGCTGAGATCATTGAGATCGTTAAGATTTGTAGCAAGGGAATCGGGGCATATGCTTTTGTTCCCTTGCTTGTTATTGGCATCAGGCAGTGGAATATTCTGAATTTTGGTGGCAAACCTATTTTTTATCAATCTTTCCGGCTTTGGCATCGTCGATGTTGATCGAGCCCTCTACATCTTTGTCGAAAGCCTGCACAAAACCGTTCCGTAGCACGTTGACGATCGCGGTCCAGGTGAAATCTTCCTTGCCATTCACGTTACCCTTCAGCGGAATTTTTGTCGCCAGGCGATCTTTGGGCTTATTCTTCACAACCGAAACCGTAGCGCCCACGACAAGTTCCCAGAGCCTTTTCAAAAAGCCGCGCTTCTTTTCCGCCTCGGTATCGGGCGTCAGGTCGATGATCCTGATGTTTTCCATCACCGGTTTCAGATAGCCGTTGTAATGCCCGTCCTCCATGGCCAGTTCCGTAGACAGGTACAGTTGACCTTGCTTGAACGTGAATTTGGCGTAGGCGTCGGTAAAATCCTTCAGATACGTCAGGTCCATGTGCTGCAACTCGAAATTGAGATCGAAATCCGGGGTCTTTTTCAACGCGTTGAGCTTCATGCGGCTGTAGATCCGGCCTTTCCCGCTCGTATTGGCAAACAGGTAGATGCTCGACGGAAGCTTGTCTTTATTGTCATCTACATTGCGCAGATTCAGCGCTTTCGCGTTAAGTTGTTTGGCCGCGATGTCGATTTTAGGGCTGGAGCTGCGATCGATATAATGCACTTCCCCGTCAAGGACTTCGAAGCGGTTGATAGTGATCGGCGACAAGCCTTTTATTACCGAAATATAATCGTTGTCTCCGCCGGCCGCCACGTCATTGCCTTCTTTTATGAAGTTGATCATCGGACGCTCGACGACGAATTCACTCACGATCGAGCCTTTAAACAGCGATTTCCATTCGACGGAGATGTCGATCCCGTCCGCCTTAAAAAACGGCGTTGTCTTGCCATCGTTGACCTTTTCGATAACCAACGTGTCGATGCGGTACGCCCCGCGGTACAAATGGATCTCGATGTCCCTGATGCTTCCCTTGTAACCTTTCAGTTCGGCCAGCGATTTATTGGCGTAATGCAGGGCAACGGGTTCCAGCAAAAAATTGAGAAGGACGAGAAAAACGACGATGGAAACGGAGGTGATCAGTATTTTCTTTTTTCTGGAGGCCATAAGATTGTAAGTTAATGCTCTTTCCGATTTTCGTCGGATCAGATACTTTTTCATCCTAAAATTACCTATATCCTCCTGTTAAGCCGTTATAACATCTGACCGAAGAAGTGCATTATTTTAACATGACAATCGTGTTCAATTATGCAATTCCAGACTTTAAGTTTATAAAAATGTCCGGTATCCGAATCGTAAATTGAAGTATTAAAACGCAGATATGGCCAGCAGCATGATCCTGGAAGCAACACCGGATGACCTTTCGTCCCGATACGGCGCTACAACCGGCGAGCGGTCTATCGGCACTCTTTGTCTGTTCAGGGAAGTCAGCGCGTTCGATCATCTGCAGTATCCGATAATTGTAAATTCCGTGCCCCAAGCCTTTCAGTCCGGTTACCGCTGGGGACTTGTACCGCCTGACTGGAAGCGTGCTCCGGATGACATCTGGAACCACACCTATAAGGCCAAATTAGAATATCTCGGAAAACGGTATGCCTGGAGCAAAGTGCTTGCCAACCGCTGCCTCGTGCCGGCCACCGCCTATTTTGAATATCATTGGGAAGATCCGAAAGGGAAACTGAAGACGAAATATCGCATCGAAAGCGTCGACGAAACCATTTTTTCAATCGCAGGATTGTACTCGGTATGGCAAAATCCCGAAGGCCGTCAGGTGTGCACGTATACGATCTGCACGACAACAGGCAACGAGATCATGAAGTTCGTCCACAACAAGGACATCGCAAAAGAGTATTATCGGATGCCCGTCATGCTCCATTCGTCTGACGAGCGCAACTGGCTCGATGCATCGGTTCCTCATCAGGAATTCGCATATCCGAAATACAAACCGCGGCTTTCGGCTACGCGCGTATCGGATGCCCGGAATATACAAACTACATTATTCGAATAAATGGATACGCATCGCATACATATCGGCACCTCAGGCTGGTCGTACAAACACTGGAAAGACACGTTTTACCCGGTCGGGACAAAGGCCAAAGACTGGTCTTCCTATTACCGCTCCCATTTCGATACGGTCGAGATCAACAGTTCGTTTTACCGGCTTCCGCAAAAGGAAACCCTAAGAAAATGGCGGGACGAAGCCAGTGACGATTTCGTTTACGTGCTAAAGGCGAGCCGGTTTATCACGCACATGAAGTATTTGCTGGATCCGGAGACGAGCACTTCCGATTTTTTGGAGCATGCCGCGGAAATGGGCGAAAAATTGGGTGCGATCCTGTTCCAGTTGCCGCCTAAATTCAAGATCGATGCCGATCGCCTCGGACGGTTTCTGGAACACCTGCCAAAAAAATTCCGGTACGCGTTCGAATTCCGCAATGCCACGTGGTACACGCCTGAAATTTACGACCTGCTCAAAAAGTACGATTGCGCGTTCTGCATTTACGAGCTCGATGGGCATTTGTCGCCATTGGAAGTCACGACCGATTTCGTCTATCTCCGGCTGCACGGTCCGGGCCGGAAATACCAGGGAAGCTATCCGGAAGAAACGCTTCGCCAATGGGCCAACCAATGCCTGGAATGGTCGAAAACCAAAGACGTCTATGTATATTTTGACAATGACGAACAAGGATTCGCCGCATTTAATGCTCTAACTTTAAAGCAGATGGTGGCAGCAGAATCATTTAACCCTTAATTAAAACGAACTATGGCTTCCCACAATTCCTACAGCGCCCTCGTCAACAAGCTCGAGGCCTACAACCGCAAGAAATGCGAGATCGATGAAATGAAGATCCGTGCGATTTTCGATTACATCGGGCTCACGCCTGACGCTTACAACGAAAAAGAGTGCTTTAAATGGGACAAGATCCTGATTTCAGTTCCCGACCAGGACAAGTTCCTGGAACTGCAGCAGCTGGAAAATATCTGCGATAGCATCGAATTTATCCTGAATCGCCATTCCGACGCCTATTTCGTCTGCGATTACGAAGACTGGCGACAGGCCTCGAAAGGCAAGGACCAGCAGGAACTGATCCAGATGCTCAAACCGGGATCCGGCTTTTTTTCGAAGAACTGATTTCGTTTTTTATCAGACGAGGAAACAGCACCCGAAAACGCTTCCGTCTCCGTTCGAGCCGGCCTTAACGAAGCCTTTGTGCAGGTCCATTACTTTACGGCAGACGGCGAGCCCTACACCGGAACCCTTATACATCTGACGGTCGTTCAGCCGGTAAAAGATCCCGAAAATGTTCTCGGTTTCATTTGGCGGTATGCCGATACCATTGTCGGTAAAGCAAATTTCGTGATACGGAATATCGAGGACGATTTGTCGGCAGGTGATCTTCAGAAGCGGTTCGGCCGATCGGAATTTGATCGCATTGTCGACCAGATGATGGAATAAAAGCGACAGCTGCAGCGGATATCCCTTGATTACCGGAAGCGGCTCGCGTTCAATACGGATGCCCGATTCGAGGATTTTGGGCTCCAGGTCCCGGAGAATCGAATCGAGTATCCGGTCGAGGTCGACCCTTTCTTCCATTTGTCCCATTTCATGGATACGCGAAAAAGCCACGATATCTTCCGTAAGTAACTTGAGCTTCTGGATCGCCGTTTGTGCCTTGCGCAGGTTGGCCTTGCCCGCGTTGCTGAAGTTCTGCGCATCGTTCCTGGCCACATATTCGAGATTGGTGTACAGCGTGCGCAGCGTTTCGTTATAGTCGTTTGCGGCAATGCTGCTGAATGTGGCCAGGTCGGAATTTGCCAGATCCAGTTCGCGCCTTTTGGATGACAGTTCAAGTTTGAGCCGGCGGATTTCCTTATCGGATATTTTGCACAGTTCTTTACGACTTGTATTATCGGATACAATCGCAATCACCTTATCGTTCCTTACATCGGGCAACCGGGACGCGAAAACTTCGAGGCAATTGCCGTTATGGGAAAGCTGTTGTTCAAAGCGGGCCGAAATTCCGGTTGTTGCGACCTGATGAAAAATGTCGAGTAGCGAACGCTCCATGTCCGGCAGGACTTCTCCAACCATTTTTCCTTTAGTATCCGTAATGCCGGCCTGCGCCTGGAAAACGGCATTGGTTTCAAGGAAAATCGCATCTGACGGGTTTCCGTCGCCATCATACGACAACTGCATCACGCAAAAACCCAAATCGATCGAATCGAACAATTCGCGGTAAATTTTAATATTGGCAGGCTCGGGCTGTCCCGATACGTTTTGGTAACTATCCATCTAAGTTTCATTCATCTTTTGCCGAAAAGTGATACGCCTGAACTTCCGGGACAGATAAAGGAACGATATGGGAAATACTCCGATTAAGTGATCCGGATGCTGACAGCGTATGTATTCCCAACTCAAAAGCGGTGGCCAAATATAATAAACTTGAGGCTTGCCGGAAAACAGTCCGGGGCCAATTTGTTTTACCAAATTTCAATATCCCCTTCGATAATTGTATAACGGAATTACCTAAAAAGTGCAAGTGATTGTAACTGTGCTGGATGAACTTTGCAGAAGTACGGACATAAACAAAAAACTACGACTTATGGCAACCACAAAAACCAAAACGGCTACGGCCGAAAAGAAAAAACCGGCCTCTTCGGCTAAATCATCCACATCGAAATCGACGCGCGGCCAGATCAAAGCGTCCGGAAATGCCGCCGAGGCACTTCGCGAATTGTTCGTAGACGGCTTGAAAGATATTTACTGGGCGGAAAAAGCGCTGACGAAGGCGCTGCCTAAAATGGCCAAAAATGCGTCGTCCGAAGAACTGGTCACCGCCATGGACGAACATCTTGCCGTGACGGAAGAACAAGTGACGCGTCTTGAAAAAGTGTTCAAGATGATGGGCGAAAAAGCGTCCGCCAAGAAATGCGAAGCCATGGAAGGTCTTATCAAGGAATCGGAATCGATCATGTCTGAAACCGAAACGGGACCGGTACGCGACGCCGGCATCATTGCGGCCTGCCAGAAAGTGGAGCACTATGAAATCGCGACCTACGGAACACTCGTAGCCTGGGCGAAGACCATAGGCCAGGACGATGCGGCCGAACAGTTGCAGATGACGCTCGACGAAGAAAAAGAAGCCGATATGATCCTCACCGAAAAAGCCTACAATACGATCAATTTCGATGCGGCGGACGAAGACATGGAATCCGGAGACGAAACCGAAGAATAATCAGCTATGAACGATATTCAGAACCAAGGGGAAAATCGCAACCAAGGCGGTTTCCCGAATTCAGGCAACCAGGAAAACAGCGAATTCGGCCAGGAAAGCGCGAACTACGACAATGAAGAGGCAGGCAACGGCATGGGCGGCACCT
>Ga0265798_10006752_pt1 | contig 15009 bp, 17 predicted proteins | sample P3T30metagenome_FD_192430 | JGI IMG/M metagenome (GOLD analysis project Ga0265798, IMG submission 192430) | Plant litter microbial communities from East Loma Ridge, Irvine, California - P3 T30 | ecosystem: Environmental > Terrestrial > Plant litter > Unclassified | place: USA: California... | reverse complement strand
TGGAAGGAAGCTGGTCGTTACGTCGAAAGAGGCTGAGATTGGCTCGAGCAAAGTCACAACCGAGATTACGCAGAAAGAATGAGCATGGGCCCTGGATACCTCTGGGAGCGATGCCGAATCGACTCATAAGCTTGGACCTGGTATGATCTACTCAGACCACATAGTTGGTATAGTCAAGTTATGTTGTAGAATAATAGCCTCGCTGGTCGGGGTCTATCGGCGATGATAGATGTACGAATCGCATTCTAGCTTAAAATCTGCCTGGGGCTTTGTTGACAACCTCATAGCTGAGCTTTGTGGATGTACCACGTCCTTGCCGTTGCTTGCAGCTCCACTCCATTATCTCACCTGCACTGTCTCAACCTTATTCCCTCGCCATCATCTCGCCCAGTTTACAACCGTGCCTGATTTGCGATTTGCCACCGATATTACTCAAGTTACCCTAATCGGATAAGAGTGGACCAGAGGTATTTCAAGCCATCAATAGAAGAATAGTATAGCATACATCATTTACACTCATAAACTACAGCTATCGAACGGCGTTCGGCTCAATAAAGCGCTCGACGTGGTGCGAACATCTATCAATAAACGAGCGACCGGCTCCATTACACACGATACACTTCTGAAACTTGACGACAGACCCTTGATACGTACTCCGCCTTGGCAAAGGATCCAGCCAGACACATTAGATTGGATACGACGACATTCGCATTTACATTCTTGATACAACTCTTTCTCTCAGACTCGCCCCGTCATGTCACTCTCGGTCCCGTCTTCACCTCTGAGATCGACCCATCAGCGGAATACCTCAGCTTCGGGACTGCTGAGTAACCTAGTCGCTCATAGTCCTTTGTCATCTTTGTTCTCGCCCAAGATCAACTATCTACCCGTCTCAGAGGATTCGACGTATAATGGCGAGAGCAGTAAATCAGTCATTGGAGCATTAAATACCCGGAGGGTAGAGCTTAAAGTCGGAGGAATGACTGTGAGCTACTTCGACTCTTGTGTTGGTCTTAGCTGATCAAGCAGTGTGGAGCATGTGTAGCTGCTATCGAAGGTCAGCTTACGAAGATGCCTGGTATTTCGACGGTGCAGATCTCGCTGCTTGCTGAGCGGGGAGTGGTGGAGTATGACGAGGATTATGTGAATGAGTATGGGGAGCGGTGGACGGATAAGAAGATCGCGGATGAGATTGAGGATGTAGGATTCGACGCTGAGATAGTCGAGAAGAGTGAGGTCGCTCATGTAGAGCTGAGGGTTTATGGGTATGTTAGATAAGATATAAACCAGAGAGTGCTAGCTAATTCTCTAGGCTGGAAAATGCGGACTTTGTCGACTCGATAGTCATGTCCGTCGAATCCCTCGCAGGAGTCCAAGGTGTTTCATTTCCATATCCCCACTCTCAGCTCCAATTCTCACATACACCAACCTTGATATCACTACGGACAATAGTCGATACTCTAGCATCCGCCTATCCGCACCTTACATTCCTCCCCAACTCTACCCACAACAACTCGCAAGTCTCATCACTTCAGAAGCATAAAGAGACGCAAAAGTGGAAGAGGACATTTCTTCTTTCGCTATGTTTCGCTCTGCCGAATTTCTTCGTGGGAATGATGGCAATGTATCTACCGCATTGGTTGATGGGCTGGACAATGTGGAAATTGTTTACTGGAATATACCTTGGAGATCTCGTTTGTCTGTGTTTGACAATACCGGTCCAGACTTGGCTGGCAAGGCGATTCTACGAGAATGCCTACAAGTCGCTCAAGCATGGTGCTGCTACCATGTGAGTTTGATATGTTTAATCCCATGCCTAGCTAACAAATCAGGGACGTTCTGGTTGTTCTCGGTACCTCATCTGCCTTTATCTACTCGGTCGCTGCGATGTTCTTCGCCATGTTCTCTTCTGATCCTGATTACAACCCTCAAACATTCTTCGACACGTCGACTATGCTCATCACTTTCGTCTCGCTCGGACGATATATCGAAAATCTAGCCAAGGGCAAGACTTCGGCCGCTTTGACCGATCTTATGGCCCTTACTCCATCTTCCGCTACGATATACGTCGACCACAGCTCTGAGGATGGGACAGTTGACTTGTCGGGCCCGACGCGGAAGATTCCAACTGAACTTGTTCAAGTTGGCGATATCGTACTACTTGTCCCTGGTGAAAAGATTTCGGCCGACGGTGAAGTTATTTCAGGCTCGACCTCGGTAGACGAATCGATGTTCACCGGAGAAGCTGTCCCATTGCCGAAATCAGTCGGATCACAGGTCATTGGCGGCACGGTCAACGGACTCGGTAGTATCACATTCCGAGTCACTCGTGCTGGATCTGATACGGCACTATCGCAGATCGTCAAATTGGTTGAAGATGCTCAAACGTCCAAAGCACCCATTCAAGCATTCGCCGATCGAGTGGCGGGTGTCTTCGTACCCGTCGTCATTACTCTGGCGCTCTTGACTTTTTCAGGATGGATGATCATCTCGCTACTCAGTTCCACTGGGAACCTACCGGACGTCTTTAAAATGAAAGGAGCATCGAAATTCGGTGTATGCCTCAAGCTATGTATCTCGGTGGTCGTTGTCGCTTGCCCCTGCGCTCTGGGCTTGAGTACCCCGACGGCAGTCATGGTTGGTACCGGTGTCGGTGCGAACAATGGTATATTGATCAAAGGCGGAAAGGCGTTGGAAGCATGCAAGGACGTCAGAAGGGTTGTATTGGACAAGACGGGCACCGTTACAGAAGGAAAGATGAAAGTCACTGCTGTCGCCTGGGCCCCATCGGCGAGCCTCGGTACGGCTCAATCACACTCGACAACCGATACCGCCCAGACACTTTCTCTCACTACAGCTGCGGCTCCACTACAACGTCATACGGTATTGGCTATGTTGTCCTTGGCCGAGGCCAAGTCCGAACACCCTCTCGCAATCGCTGTTGCATCTCATGGACGCGAGACGCTTTCAAACGCACGTCTGTTGCCCCCCAATGGTGAGGTCGTGGAATTCGATAGTATCACTGGGCAAGGAATCGAGGCGACAGTACGACTCGCCAATGGTCGAGGAGAAGAGACCATCCGGGTTGGCAAAGTCGATCATATCTTGGCATCCGACACGAAATCGTCTGAAGCATTCGGCGAAATCAGCCTTCCCGCATTATTACGTGACTTCGAAGCTGAACAAATGAAGGCCGCCCGAACAGTCATTTTCGTTTCCATTGTCCGTGACAATACCCCCATCCCTATGCTGGCTTTGGCTCTTTCCGATTCTCCGAAAGCGTCTTCGGCACAAGCTATCCAGGCATTCAGGAATATGGGTATCTCAGTGACTATGCTTACTGGTGATGCTGCCATCACCGCTCACGCAATAGCGAAGGAAGTAGGAATAGACGAAGAAGACGTATATGCCGGAGTCAGCCCTAAAGGCAAAGCCAAGATTGTCCAGGATCTCATGGCTAGAGATGGAGGCGGGGTAGCAATGGTCGGAGATGGAATCAACGATTCACCAGCTCTAGTAGCTGCTTCACTTGGAATCGCTTTATCCTCCGGAACGTCAGTAGCTATCGAAGCTGCTGATGTCGTCCTTATGCGATCGGATCTACTGGATGTCGTCGCCGCTCTAGATCTTGGTCGAACGATATTTACGAAAATCAAGGCGAATTTACTCTGGGCTTGTTGTTACAACATCCTCATGATTCCTCTCGCGATGGGTTTCTTCTTACCGTGGAATATCCATCTACACCCAATGATGGCTGCTCTGGCTATGGCTTTCTCCAGTGTTTCGGTTGTCCTCAGTTCTTTGACTCTGAAGGTGAGCTTCCCGATCTCACAAAGCAGTGACACAGAGGCTGATAAGCAGTGGTGGCGGCGACCGAAATCTTCAGTAATGCCAGGCGAAGCATTCCAAGTTGGCGGTCTGCGACAAGGGATCCCAAGTCTGATCTCATACTCAAAAGCTTTCGTTGCGGATAGTCTCGAATCGGTGATTCGTTTCGGCCACGCAATCGAGAGAAGAGGATCGGCCATGCCTCTTCTTCGTCGATTGAGTATTCGAGTTCGAGCTCCAAGTCTACCGAATGAATACGAGGCTATACCGCTACATCGACCCGATAGTGCTGTACCCACTCGTCCCACGTCGACTGTGTAGTTTGTAAAATAGCTTGTAGTATATCAGCAGTGTTAAGTCAGTACAGTCTATACGTATCTTACAGCGCAATCAATGCATGCAGGTCGTGCTATCATACTATGCAACGTAATTTACACCATCGGTGTCAAATCATCAAGATCATTACAGAAGACATTGCAGTCATTCAGTGTCCATGTCTATGTTCCCCTAACAGTTCCCCCTCTTCCCCATTTCTCATCAAGGAATTCAGTCATCATTTCGTACAATTCTCGGTAAGCCCCTCTAACATCCATAGCATGGTGACTACTATCAGCTACCTCTTTCCCTTCGAATGTCGTCGAGCAAGAACAAACTTACCTATCGGTAAACATCCTAAATCTGAACCCCCTAACTTTCTCTTGTGTAAACTTGTCGAGCAGACTAGCACTGTTCATGTAGTGGACATTGTCATCACCTGATCCGTGGGCGAGAAGGAAGTTGACGTCGTTGAATGACGAGACATTTAGGACAGAGGCTGTGTTGTACCCATCGACATTTAGAGATGGGGTGTTCATGTATCTTTCGGTATAGACCGAATCGTAGAATAACCAATTGGTAACTGGGGCTACCGCCACTGACTGTCAGTCTCTTGATCGTATCCGCCAAGGAAAAGTGACATACTAGCAAGTGAGAAGACGCCGGAATCAGCCTCGACAGTTTTACAAGTCATGAATCCACCATAACTCTATATCATCAGCTCCACCCCTTAAATCATGGACAGATGTCGAACGTACCCAGCCCCAGATTCCTATTCGATCTCGATCGACATATCGTCGCTTAGCAACCTCTCTAGCAGCCGCAACCTGATCGAGAACCTCCACATAACCCAGATTGTCCTTGATTGGATTCCTGAATTCCCTACCCCTATATCCAGTCCCACGACCATCGATGATAATGGTAATGTATTTCTTCTCGCAGGCTAAGTAAGATTGCCAATCTCGTTCGTACCGGTTTGAAACAAGTTGAGAACCTGGACCGCCATATCTGCGAGTCAGCTTCATTAAGATCGGAAGTGGACCTGAGAGCCTTACACTCGGAAGAGCACCGGATACTTCTTTCGCCCCGACGTATCGATTCCTGGAGGTAGAATTTCCAGCATGTTCATTTCTGCTTGTCAATCATAAAATAGGATCCAATGTCTCGAGTGACTGACCTATACCATCATGCTCGAACGTGGATCTCGTCACTAGAGGAGCCATGAACTCAGCAAGAGTATCGTTCAATTGCTGGTTCCCCTCAAGCAAGAAATCGATACCGCTGCCCTCAACATCGGTAGCCTCCACCATCCTCTGCCATGGTACCTTTGGACCGCGGTACGAGAGAACATAGTATTTTGCCCCAGGGGAGAACGAAACTTCAAAGTATCCAGGATTAGCAGCATCGGTGATTGCGATTGGGTTTGGCTTGAAATCGGCAAGATTGGCTGAAGATGGTAGGGTCTCGGCGTAGACGTGTCGATCGATACTGGGGTATGCGGCGGTGTAGTAGCTATATACGTCAGCTTGTACAGCATAGATTTCGATGGACATAACATACACGGTCTTGGTCTCTAGATTATAACCGTCGATACTTGCTACCTCCCATTCACCAGATGTGAGCCAGGTAGGCTCAGTAGCGTCTAGAGGAGTGAAGAAGGCGACGTGCATATACCCCTCATTAGGTATCAAATCAAGGTATCCAGCAACATCTCCTCGAACGGGAATGATGTCTTGCCCCTGCCCAATCAGCTGAGGCTTGTCGATGTCGAGTCATGGCAAGCTTACATGATCAATCCACCCATCATCACCTTCCTCCCCATCTTTACCCAATTTCCGCACCACCTTACCGACAGTCTCACTGTTGGTGAACAGTACGACTGAGCCAATCCTAGCTGCTCGATCGACTTCTTTGACGATAAGAGCATCGTCCGCTACCCATCCAACTTCCATCAAGACTCGTGTTTCTCTTGCCATCTCGCCAGGCCATGTGAGGGCATGTTTCGCCAGACCAAGTGAACGAGTCGAAAGGAAGGTTGCAAGGGAGAAAGTGTGTAGATCAACGAGTGGGTTTGGGTTTCCAGGTTTGGGGTATCTAGTGGTCAGCGATCGTCGAACTTGGTAATGAGCCGACATACTTCATGTCGACCTCTGTGGGGAATTGGTGAATCTCGAAAGCGTCATTCCCGGGATTGTAGTACTGTAGCTTGTAGTCCGGTACTTTCTCCTCGTCAAACCTTAGATAGGCCACAGTATGCCCATCAGGACTCCACCACAGTGCCGAATCACTACTAAACACTTCCTCCTCGTATACCCAGTCCGGGACACCATTAAAGATGACAGGAGAGCCATCATCCGTGACTCTGATGACTTCCGGATCGTCTCCTCTCAATTGATCCCCATCGATCACATAAAGATCGTTATGATCCACAAACGCTAATGAGTGACCGACAGGCGCCCAGGTGACGTGCGAGATAGTAGGTGTATTTTTGGGTTGACGAAGTGGGAAGGTGGTAAGATCGGATCGACGGTGGATCCAGTAATTCCCATATGAAGAGTGACGCCATTGCTTGACATGGTCGGTTTCAAAAAGGACATACTCCATATCGGCAGATAGTGACCATGTTTGCCAGTTCAGCCTCATGCCTTCCGGACCGTGAACTCGTTCAGAATCGACGAGAATGGTACCGTTCTCGGGTGACTGAGGGGTATTGAGTACAATGTTCCCCTTTTCATCTACATGAGAGTATGTTCCGTCTGGTGCTATATCCATCAGTCGCCATCGTGACCATAGCTTATGTCGGCTACTTACCCTCTTTCACCCAATCTATCCTTTTTGTGACGGGCGCAAAGGTCCCGTTGAAGATATGATCCATTGTCATATGCTTGTTCCCCTGTACAACGGAATATGACGGTCCAGCATAGGTCAAGGCAGATAGAGCCCCTATTCCAGCAGCAAAGACCAAAATTCCAACCAAGACTGCCAAAGTCTTTTTGGACCGTTTCCTAGGTCGTAACTGCGGATCAGCGCCACCCACCTATGAGCCGTTCATTGAGACGTACCCGTCGTGATCCCAAGAACTTGGATCCCTCATCTCCATCTTCTAGCCTAGGTTCATCCTGGAACCTGCTATCAGACCCTAATCTCTTCTCATCAAAAGGCTCCACATCAAGTGGATCATTATATGAAATATCGCTTCCGGAACCGGCAGAAGACATTGATAGAGATCGTTTCCTCTCGGGAGGAGTATCATTCAAGGCTATAGCCTCTGGGAGTGAGCTATATGGCTGGCTCATTGTTGAAATGGGTGTAGTTGGCTGTGCACTTGGCTACAGCATAAAGGAGAGCTATAAAAGATGATCTACGCGGTCGAAGTCACACGCGGTGCGTTCAGGCACGGTAATTAGACGAAGGGGGTAGATGATGGTGATGGCGTCTATGCATCATCATCATACACAAAGGTCAGCGCCATCACCCTCAGAGAAGGACCGGACAAGAACGCTGCACACCGGTCAAGAAGAATCGCATAGATCTCGATTGAGCACTGACCTCTGGAGACGGAGCACGACGGGAATCCCCTCTCTACTACATCTTCCCTTACCCTATTCCTTCAATTAGAATGATCAAGTTCATTCTTGTTCAGGTAAGCTAAGCTCATCCCTCCTGTCTGGGCAATAGCTCATGAAGTAGAATCGTCAAGGAAAGACACGGTTATCGAAATGGTACGTCCCATATGAGGATGATGAGAAGGTACGTATTATACCCACCTTTGCTTTCATTCTTCCGGCCACATCATCGGCTGTCGGCCACGGGTCACTTGGCCAAAGAGCTGATTCTCAGGTCCGTCTACGAGGAGAAGTTCACCGCCTCATCGCACCTCGAGACCAAAAGTACCAATCCAATTTCGTAGAAGTAAGCTTATATGGCCCTTTTTGTCAAAGCTGACAACCAGTTCCGAAGCGATAAAATCGTTTACAGACGTTATGCCGGTCTATTCTTCTGTTGCTGCGTGGACTCGAATGACAATGAATTAGCATATCTGGAAGCTATCCATCTATTCGTGGAAGTACTAGGTAAGTCAGCTTCCGAAACCTTGATCAAAGAGCTGAATTATAGATGCATTCTTCCAGAATGTATGTGAGCTAGATCTAGTATTTTCGTTTTACAAGGTGAGCAGCTTTGAAAGCCGAAGGATGTATAAGCTGATTGTGATAGGTATATGCGATCCTAGATGAGGTTTTCTTGGCTGGAGAAATTGAAGAAACGAGTAAACAGGTCGTACTGGATAGACTGGATTATCTAGAGAAGTTGGAATAATCGCAAGAATAGAGAAGACGGTGTTGTACATATAGAACTCATGTATAAACTTATGTCAATGAGGTTGCATGATATGGTGAATGATGTACAACATGAGCTTTCACTACTTCAAGCAAAGATACTAGTACTGAAACTATTCCTTGCCGGTCATCCTGTCCTGGCGACGTTGTTCAATCTAGACATCAGCAAATCACCTAATATAATTTGAGAGATACCCACCCATTTCTTCTTACAGTCCCTATACGTCTGGAAGAAGTCCATACACTGCACAGTCAGCTCTCTTCAGTTCCCAAACTGCCCTTCATCAACAGACATACCTCTTGCCTATTGTAATGTGTCCTTTCTAGACAGTCGTACGATGCTTGAGCGGCCGCCTGACATGGGTCCGCATGCTATTTGTCAGCTTAATTTGAGCCACTACAAAATGCATCTCACTCACTTTACTTATAGCAGATTTCCCCTATACATCAGCTCGTATTCAAAGTCAGGCGATTGCCTGCTAGATGGGGTGGGTGGACTACCTACCTTGAAGGTATTTCTGTAGTCGTCCGGCGTTTCCAAATCAGCCGTAGGGGGTAGGGGCCTATCCGCGTAGGGTGTTGGCTTTGTATTTGGCTTGACTTGCGATGCCATTTTGGTGTAGTCGATGATCAGTAGGCCGGTCAGAAGATAGAAGAGATCGGCTATAGTCCGGAAAGATCCGAACGTAAACGTAAGGAGAAGGCAAGTGGGGAAAGTCAACTGTACTGGCTTTATACAATCATTAGGCAGGTATGGGCTCAGCTATCTCCACAATAGCGGGGATTGGGATGGCTGTAGGGTATGTCTTGGTCAGACTCCCGTAACAAGCTCCTCTGCTGACCACTTCAGCCCTCCACTAATTTACGTGGACCAGGTCCGTGCTATGACTTCATCCGGGCATCACTGATGCTACAGGCTTATAGTATCGTCAAGAAGAAGTACGAACTTCTGATCTCTTCATAGAGAATTCAAGCTGATTCACAGAGACTCGTCGGGCTTCTCTTGGGGTAGGTCTACACGAGACTGATGTGCCTGCCGGGACCTGACAACCAGATGTCTGCGGTGTACTGCTCATTGCGAATATTATCCGAATCTTTTTCTGGCTAGGTGAACGCTTCGAACTACGTAAGCTGCCCTTATCTCGAAGTTCGCCCAGCTGATCCTCAGCGCTGCTTTGTCAATCCATCCTCCTGATCATCTCCCAACTACTCTTACTCTCCCTTTGTCTCCATTACGCACCTCAGAGTCAGCCGTCAAATTATGCTCCTCTATCTCCTCTAGACACGACATCCCATTCACAAAACAATACGGTGGAGGGAGGAGATTACCTGGAACATGCGCCTGGGGAGATTGAAGGAGATCAGTGGAAGGAAGGAAAAACAAGACCGTTTGGGTTCTGGCAATGGGAGGGATTGGGGAGTTACCTGGAGTTCCTCGCGGGACTGATATTGGTTTTGGGTATACTTCAGATCGTACTGGGAAGATGGGACTGGTGAGCAGCTCACTACTGTGCTCGATAACGCCAATAGCTGATAATATAGGTATATTGATGCGTGAGTCTGGGATTACTTGGTGTACCTCAAACTAATGCCACAGACTTGGTTTCGTAGCTTTGACGATAGGTGCGTTCTATCGACATCTGAACCATGCATTACTGATATACAGAATCCACTCTCCCAATACCGCAGTTCATCTCGAATTATCAGCGTAAATCAACATATGGACTTCGAGCGTCCACGTTAGCAGGATGGCTATTCGGTGATTTATTCAAGTGAGTCAAGCGTTATTCGATATCACGAAAAGCCTGACAGACAGGACCGCTTACTTCTTCCTGCGCGGTAACCCTGTACAGTTTAAAATTACCGCCATCATGACCGTCTGTTGGGATCTCGGTATGTCCCTGGCTGTGATCTTAAACTGATCAGTAGCGGTAGTGAGTCAGCGATTCATGTACGGCACGGCACCACCTAGAGGTACACCGGTAGAGGGCGATAATGACCATGACGAGGGCGATATTGCAGATACGGGGCCATTACGAGTAGGCAACAATCGATAGACAGATGAATATGCGAAAATGGGTGCATCCTCCTCTCCTACAATCCTACACTGGACAGAATAGGTGATCCTGATCCGTCCTACTTCTTCCTCTCGACAGTGACATTGTCCCACATCTCCCTCTCCTTGTCCTCCTTTGCGACCTGCTCGACAATCGGGGCGAGATATCGACCATCCTACATTGTCAGCTTATTCCAGATCAGGGTGAGAACAGCTTACCTGCTCTGATGTAGTCCACTGCTTCTTTGGTAGCTCTCGGTGCAGGACAGATTGCTGGAATGCCGTTCGCATACGGAATGCACGATCGTATGACTCTCGTGGGGATAGTCGGCCAATTGCCTTATCGTCAGTTTCCGTCATACGTAAATTTCAACCTCAATCCTCCTGTCCATGTTCCCATTCGCAAGTGCTTGACGTGACGTGATGCCTTTTCTCCGAGTGATCTACCAGCCACCATTTAACCCTCTCGGAATCCGTCCACACCCATCAAGCCCATCGTGGTGGATCCTGAAACTCACCTTCTGAACATCTTCCCTCTCCTCAATCAAGATATCATCGTACTTCAATCCAATCTGTCTGTATCCAGAAGCGTTGGCGAAAGCATTGGCTAGAGGCCTAAGTGCCTTGTAAAAGCCAGAGAAAGATGATTTGAGCTGAGGAGCGAGGCTGTTGGTTCATGGAATTGACGGTAGATATCGGATTTGAGGTTGGAGCAGAAGTAGAATTTAAAGATCGATCGGAACGGGAAAGAGGCTAAGTCAGCTGGGCGTTCTTCTCATCAACAAGAAAGGCATACGATAAACCAAGGGGACCGCCTAGTAAGACCATTTTGATTGATGTATGTATGGGTATATGAGGTATGTGGTGTAGATGCTGGATAACCCAATCACGATTGCTGCAATCGATACTCATACGGAAACACGCGAGCATCTGCCACTCGGAAAATACCGGCGTTAGGTTACTAAAAGTGGCACTAGCTCCTGTGCCGGTCTATTCGACTTGCTATTGCCTAGCCTCAATAATCATGCATGGGGTATCACACATCAACAGAGCAGCGTTGCTCGGGGAACGACGTATTCAAGTCGGTGATCGGGCTGCTGACCTACTTCGAGCTCGTCGAGGGTCCTGATGGCTGTCGCCTGCTCGCTTGTCCGCTCATCTTAGCCTTCTTCTCCGCCTCAGTCATGTCGTCGTCGTGTACAGCTGGATCACCTGGGCCAGCAACAATCGAGGCGAGCGTGGACCTCAGCTCTGATAAGGCATCCTCGGATACGGGTACAGAGTGAGAACCAGCCGTCAGTGTTCGCTTGCTGGCGTTCGTCGAGGTAGTGTTCGAGTCGAGCATGTTTGAGGTCGAGAGAGATTTGGGTGAATCAAGAGTTGTGCCGGGATATGTTACTCGGAAGACCTGCTTCCCGAAACAGCCGATATATATAGGACAGACTGCTTATGACGATATGCGCCATCAAGTCGATCATCGGCCTTCTGCATGTGAATTGCGACATCGCTCACATAGTTATGAGACGGATGGCGGCTTCGATAGCGTGCATGATCCAGGAGACTTCCGATCTATAGCGCGTATGAGTGAATTCTATTCTCGCATCAGAATGCCTTCCGACCGGAGCGAGTTGGAAGACCTGGTGAGCTTTCTGGTGATCGATCCTAAACCTTCCGGTGGCCCTTCGCAAGCCGTCGTGACGCCGGGCAACGCCGTTCAGCAAGTAGTGGGCATCTGATCGGCGATTCTCTCCGGTGCTTCGTCGTAACCAGTAAACACTTGTGAGACTGCATACCCGGTGCTAAACTCGGCCCATAGACCAGCGGGGTCAAACGCTAGATTCTTCGATAGGTCCGACTAGTCCGCTCAGACGGGAAACTAGCTCGGCCGAGCCCATATATGAATCTAATCAAAGGCGAGCCCTGGCTTCAAAGGAAGCAGCTCTGAAGGAAATCGCAACCTCAAGTTTCACAAGCGCTGCGATTCACCCTCGGGGTTATTGATCACCTCTTGGGGAAACACCTTCAAAGACCGCTCATGTGAAATTCCCACGCTGAGGTTGAAATCTTTGACAGCCAGCGATAGACGATATTGAAATGGTATAAGAAATACCTCATCTGAGTAATCCCTCTCAGACCAATCATACAATGCCAGCATCTTCACCTGATCAAGACAAGAGCACTTCCAGTACTCAGAGGTACTCAGAAAACACCCCGGGAATGACGACCGGCACCACCGACACCAACAATACAAACGGCCCTCCCACTCCTGATTCTCGTTATGCCGCTACTGCCACATATCCCGATGGGACCGAGATGACTAGCAATCCGCCTTCGACTCATCATGTCGAGACCAGCAATACTTCGAGGGTCGATCATACTCAAGAGGAGGTGATTGGTACAGCTATCGACTGGGAGGCGAGAGGCCCAGATTCACCTACCCCTGTCGGACGGAACGAAGAAGACCACATCGCGTCAACGGACCATCAGGGCCAGCATGTGTCGAGCACTGGTGATCCGGAACCCTATGAAGTCGGAAGAGAGTCGCAGACCGGTGGGCAGGGTGATGGGGCGATGTCAGAGCGGGGTGATCGATGAGCGTCTCCTGAACTTGTTTATGTAACTGTATTGTGTCTGCGAGAGCATGTATATCTCTGTGCCCAGGCTGTCCCGTATTTTCTGCTAAGAAGTATAACCAACACCCATCACGGTAATTGGATCGTCCGTTGATGGCCGAAGTGCATGGTCTCCCCTTTAAGGACACTCCTGATTTGGTAACATGATGTACTGGGTGGCAAAATTGCCAGAATGTCCCAGTGCCGCCCTTTCCTCGAGCTTGGATCCGGCCGGTCAATGATATCGGGGGATGGCGTGCTCGGAATCAGACGGAGCTGACGACCAAGCTGTACAATTGGAAGTCCCCTCATGGGAAATTCTCAAAGTATCATGAATGGAGTGATCTTTTCATGGGAAATACTCGAGCCAAGGTGTAAGAGGCTGCTGTTTAAATCATGCGAATTTCACATGGGCACTCAAGGAAGCCCTGCCTGACCACGATATGATATGTGACAAGCCCTGATATGTAAGGAAGCATGTTCAACTCCGCTGCAATATGTAACATCCAAGTGTCTGTGGTCTTGCCCTGCCGTAGTGTTTCCCTTGGGCGCTACCGCGTAGGCCTGATCAAAGAGGCTGTGTCAATTCCGTTCATGCCTTGGACAGCTCGTGACAAGCAACAGAGCACATTTCAAATCGTCTGGGAACGAGAGTCTTCTATGTGCATTCCGAAGGCATCTTCCAAGCGGAATGTCCGCTTCCTTTGTGCGCGGCCACACCAGTCGTATGAAATCAGACTGGCTTGCTGGTATATAATGAAACATGTTCTCAGATCCAAATCATCAATCCCAAACCACACCTCCCATCACCTCACTTCATCTGGCAAATTATCCTAACTTGTATCGTGAGAATATGTCAGGCCAAGGCTCGAGGTCGAATCTCTCTCAGGGCACGTGGACAACAAGGGACGACGGGTCAATCGTATTCGACGCTAGTCGGCCTGGACCTCACCGAGGGGTTCATAACGCTGTCCTCAGGCCGGGACCCCGTCCAAGCTCGACTATACCCACTTCTGACGGACCTCCATCGCCTACTAGCGCCGACGAGCGTCTTCCTTTGAACGTACCGAGAAGCAGTGACGGCGTCCGTGAGATTTATCCCGGCTCGCGCTTCTCTTCTTCCTCTTCTGATCAAACCGGTGGCGGGTGGCCTCCTCAAGTCAATCCTCGATCAGCTTTTGGTGATTTCCGACCGCAACAGCCGGGACCAGGCTCGTCGCCACCTGTGCCCCAGAGTCTCAGAGATTTACAGAGCAGCCCATATCAACATGACCCCCGCCGACCACCGTCACAAGCCTCGAGGGGCAGTGACAGTGACAGGCCCTTCTCACCTACACCATCCACGCGAACTCAGGCTATCAACCGGATCAGAACTTACAACGGTTATGTCACCGTGCCGGAGAGGACGAGAGCCAACGATCCACGTGCCTCTGACGCCGAGCTGACGGCAATCGGAAACGCTGCAATGCAGAGATCCCACGTAGCGTCGCAAAGACTCCGCTCGAATGCGCCGCCAGCTCCGTCCGGCTATTCTCGACAATAACGAGCGCAAAGATGAAGATTGATCCGGATCTGTGAATACACCTAGCATCAAAGATTGAGTAGTGAGGGTTGCATGAGATGCATATGTGCAGTAGCCTAAAGCGCGATGGTACATGTACAATGCTGCGAAGACTTAGCAACAGTACTGGCGACGCTCAGGCTTATTATCGTCCAAGGACAGCCAATGGCTTTCTCACTTATGGCTCTGACAGCCGTCATGCACTGACGCATCCCGGCCTTTGCGTGCTCTCGATGAGTCTGGTCGCTCCGATCGAGGCAGCGGACTGGGATTCGCAGGTCATGCCTATCCAATTTCGCG
>Ga0265798_10006751_pt1 | contig 15009 bp, 10 predicted proteins | sample P3T30metagenome_FD_192430 | JGI IMG/M metagenome (GOLD analysis project Ga0265798, IMG submission 192430) | Plant litter microbial communities from East Loma Ridge, Irvine, California - P3 T30 | ecosystem: Environmental > Terrestrial > Plant litter > Unclassified | place: USA: California... | reverse complement strand
CGCGGAACAGCAGCGATTGCAGATAGCCGACCTGCCCCAGCGGATCGCCCTGATACATCCCCATCTCGTCCGCCAGTTGCTCGGCATAGAGCGCCCAGCCCTCCGAATAGCCGCTGAAGAACCCGCGACGGCGGATCAACGGAATCTCGGTGCTTTCCAGCGCCAGGCTGACCTGCAGATGATGGCCAGGCACCGCCTCGTGATGGGTCAGCGTGGCGAGGCCGAACTTCGGCCGGTCGAACGTATCGCGCAGGTTGATGTAGTAGATCGCCGGCCGCGACCCGTCGAGCGAGGCGTTCTGGTAATAGCCGCCCGGCGCGCCCGCCTGGATCGTCGGCGGCACCCGCCGCACCTCGACCGGGGCCTTGGGCAACGTGTCGAACGCCTCGGGCAGCCGCGCCTGCATCGCGACGATCTGGCGGTTGAGCTGCGCCAGCAGCGCCTCGCGCCCCGGATCGGTGTTGGGATAGAGCTGGTCGGGCCGCTGGTTGAGCGCGACCAGCCGCTGACCGACGCTGCCCTGGCTCATGCCCTGCGCCTTCAGGATGGTATCGATCCGCGCCGAGATCTCCGCCACCTGCGCCAGGCCGAGACGGTGGATCTCGTCCCCGCCCATCGCCACCGTCGTCGCGGCCTCTGCCGCCGCCGCGTAATAGGCGTCGCCATCGGGCAGGCGCCAGCAGCCGGCGTCATGCACCGCCTTGCCTCGCAGTTCCTGCACGAAGGCGCGCTGGCGCTCCAGCGCCGGCAACACCTCGCGCGCGACGATCGCCGTGGCGCGGGCCACCCGATCGGCGGGCAGGTTCGCCGCCTTCAGCTTGGCGGCGAAGCTGGCGACCATCACCGTCTGCTCGGCGGGGCGCTCCATCGCGCTGCCCAGCTGTTTCAGCGTGGTATCAAGGATGTAGTCGGGGGCGAACACGCCGCGCGCGGCATCGCGGCGCTGCCGGTCGGTGCTGTCGTCGATCGTCTTGGGGAAAGCGGCGAGCCGCGCCAGATAGGCGTCGGCCTCGCCCGCGTCGCGCACCCGCGCCTGCGATTCCAGGAAATCCGGCACGTCGCGATACGGCCCGGTCAACTGGCTGAGCACATAGGGCGCGAACCGGCCGAGGCTGTCGCCATAGGTGAACCGCTTCGCCCCCGCGACCGCGCGGGTCAGCTGATAGGTCACGATCTCATGGTCGAGCGCGGCGGCGGGTGACAGGCCCGCCGTGCCGAACGCGCGCAGTTCGGCCAGTTCCGCCTTCGCCCGCGCCACGTCCTCCGCCTGCCCCGCCGCCGACACGTCGTCCAGCTTCGCCTTCAGCCCGGCGCGCTCTCCGCTGTCCAGGCCGAGCCGCGTCGCCTGCTCGGGCGATGAATCGAGCCGCGCGTAGAAGAACCGGTCGAGCATCGCGCGCAACGCCGCATTGCGATCCGCCGGGGCGGCGGCGGCAGCGCGCATCGGCAACGTTCCGGCAGCCGACACCGCCGCGGCACCGGCGAGAAAGTTGCGACGATCCATGACTGTTCCTTCGATGGGTTAGCGATCCTGTCGTACCACCCTACCGCATCGTCGCGGGAAATCGAGCGCGGCGTCTCAGGAATCGAAGGCGACCACCCATTGCGGATAGCCGTCCGGCGTCATCACGATATCGGCGCGGGCGACGGGATCGCTGCCCGTCTCGATCCAGCCGGCGCCGTGGCAATGGTCGCAGATCGCGCGCTTGCAGCGGAAACTGACCAGATCGATCTCGGTGTTCCACTGGCCATGGCCGCGACAGACCGGGCATTTCGCATCGAGGCTGCCGTTGCGCGGTTGCAGCGGGATGATGTCGAATGCGTGGGGACTGTCCGGTCCGTCGCAGTGGACGATGTTGCTGGCGTGGCCGATCGTACGTCTCCCTCGCCGCCCGAACGAGCGGCGGGCGACGGGGTTGCGTGTACCCGGTCGGCCGCGTGACCGGCATCGGGCCGGCTTGGTAGATCGGCCCGGCGGGGCTAGGGCGACGACCATGACGATGTCTTCCGGGTCTGCCGGTGATGCGACCGCCGCCACCGCGCTGGCGGCGGGGTCCGTCGCCTATCGACGGTTGACGCTGGCGATGCTGTTCGCCGGCTTCGCGACCTTTTCCACGCTCTATGCGGTACAGCCGCTGCTTCCCCTGCTGGCGGCGCATTATGCGCTCAGCGCGGAGGCCGCGTCGCTGGCGGTGTCGCTCGCCACCGGTCCGCTGGCGCTGGGCATCCTGGTGGCGGGCGCGCTGTCCGACCGGGTGGGACGACGGCCGCTGATGGTCGCGGCGATGATGGCGGCGGGCATCCTGACGCTGGCCGCCGCCGTCGCGCCGGGCTGGTACATGCTGCTCGCGCTGCGGCTGCTGGCCGGGCTGGCGCTGGCGGGCGTGCCCGCGGTGGCGATGGCCTATGTCGCGGAGGAGGTGGATGCCGCCTCGGTGGGGTCGGCGATGGGGCTCTACATCGCGGGCAGCGCGCTCGGCGGCATGGGCGGACGGCTGATCGCCAGTCTGGTCGCCGCGGTCGCGGACTGGCGCTGGGCGCTGGCCGTCGTCGGGCTGGCGGGGCTGGCGATGGCGGAGACGTTCCGGCGACTGGCGCCGCCGTCGCGCCGCTTCGTCGCCAGCGCGGGCGGCTGGCTCGCCCTGCCGCGCGGGGCGCCGATGCTGTTCCGGGACGCCGGGCTGCGGCTGCTCTATGCGGAGGCGTTCGTGCTGATGGGGGCGTTCGTCACCATCTACAATTATGCCGGGTTCCATCTGCTCGCCCCGCCCTATTCGCTGGGCCAGGGCGCGGTGGGGGCGGTGTTCCTGCTCTATGCGTTGGGGTCGATCAGTTCGGGCTGGTTCGGGGCGCTGGCCGGGCGGGTCGGGCGGCGGCGCGTCTTCTGGATACCCGCGACGATCCTGATGGCGGGCATCGCGCTCACCGCCGCGCAGCCGTTGTGGCTGGTGGTGCTGGGCATCGCGGTGGTGACGATCGGCTTCTTCGGCAGCCATTCGATCGCCAGTGCCTGGGTCGGCCGCCGGGGCGGCGCGGCGCGCGGGCAGGCCGCCGCCTGGTATCTGTTCTTCTATTATCTGGGATCGAGCGTGCTGGGATCGGTGGGCGGGATGGCGTGGACGCGCGCCGGCTGGCCGGGGGTCGTCGGTTTCTGCCTGGTGCTGGGCGCCCTGGCGCTGGCCGGCGGCCTGCTGCTCCGCCGGGTGGAACCGCTGGGATCGACCCCGGCGCCGCCGGAACCGGTCGAACCCTGATGCACGGGCGGGGCATCGGAGCAACCACCGCGCCGCTGCGCCGTTGATGCGGACAACGATGGGGACAGGACGATGGGCTGGACGAAGATCGACGAGGCGAGCGTGCCGATCAACCGTCCGGTGCTGGTCCGCACCGTCGAGGGCGACGAACCCGTCGTCGCGTTCCTGAGCGCGGAACGGATCTGGTATGCCGGCGGCGCGATGGTCCAGAATTCGTCGACGCTGCTTGGTGCCACGCCGACCGAATGGTGCGAGCCGCAGGGCGACGATCGCCTGTAGCATTCGCGGTCATTCGTTTTTTGTGCCGATACCGTCGATATCGCGGCACGATGTTCGTCACCAATCATTGACAGTGGCGGAGATATTACCACTTACGCGGCAACCGAAACATATTCGGTGCGCCATACCTTCTTTTTCTGACTATCGGACTATCCATGACCACCGAGATCAACAGCGTAGAACTTGCCACCGACCTCACGATCGCCTGGCTGAGCAATCCCAACACCCGCACGTCGGCCGACGACGTGCCCGCATTCCTGCAGTCGATGTATGCCGCCGTCGAAAAGCTTGGCGGATCGCCGGCCGCCGAAGCCCCCGAGCAGGATACGCAGGAATATGTTCCCGCGGTAACCGTCCGGAAGTCGCTGGCCGGCCGGGATCACATCATCAGCCTGATCGACGGCAAGCCCTATCGGACGCTGCGTCGCCATCTGACCAGCAACGGCCTGACGCCGGAAGAATATCGGGCGCGCTACAATCTGAAGCCCGATTATCCGATGGTCGCCGAATCCTATAGCGAGGCGCGCCGCGCGATGGCCAAGTCGATCGGTCTCGGCCGCAAGGCCGGCCACAAGGTCGAACAGGCCGCAGAAGGCGTCGCCACCAAGGCGAAGCGCGGCGGCAAGGCCGCGCTCGATGCCGCCAAGGAAGCGCTCGGCACCAACGATTGATACCGTGTGTCCGGGGCGGCGGCATCGTCGCCCCGGATGCCGTTACGCGACCGATCGGCACCTGCATCGCGGCAAGGCCATGATCCGGCGCCGATCTTTTTCGATAATGACTTGCAATAACGACAACCTGACCGGTAGGAGCGCCTCCGTTCAGGGAGTTTAGAATGATGTCCGCGATCATGGCGCTGCTGGCGAGTGCCGCCGCCGTTTCCACCACGCCGGCCCCGGCCCCCATGCCGCCCCGCACCGCCGAACCGCAACGATCGGCCGATCAGCAGACCACCGACGAGATCGTCGTTACCGGTGCGCAGACCGCGGGCAGCGACGATTACACGATCAACGGCCAGACCACAGCGACCCGCCTGCCGCTCAGCCTGCGCGATACGCCGCAATCGGTCAGCATCGTCACCCGGGCGCAGATCGAGGACTTCCAGCTCAACGACATCAACGCGCTGCTGACGACGGTGCCGGGAATCAACGTCCAGTTCTCCGATACCGACCGCGTCTATTATTCCGCCCGTGGCTTCGACATCCAGACGTTCCAGATCGACGGCATCGGCGTCCCCTTCGCGTTCGGCATCCAGACCGGGTCGATCGACACTGCGATCTACGATCATATCGAGGTGGTGCGCGGCGCCCCCGGCCTGTTGTCGTCGACCGGCAACCCGGCGGCGGTCATCAACTTCATCCGCAAACGCCCGACCCGCACCCTGACCGCACGGGCAAGCGCGCAATATGGCTCCTACGACAATCTGCGGCTGGAAGGTGACGTCAGCATCCCCCTGACCGCCGATGGCGGCATCCGGGCGCGGGCGGTGGGCGTGTATTTCGATACCGACAGCTATCTCGACCGCAACCATCTGCGCCGCTGGACCGGCTATGGCATCGTCGAGGCCGATCTGGGTCCCGATACCGTCGTCAGCGGCGGTTACGGCCATCAGGATCACAAGAGCAACGGCGCGCTGTGGGGCGCGGTGCCGCTGCTCTACACCGACGGCACCCGCACCGAGCTGGACCGATCGAGCAGCACCGCGCCCGACTGGTCGAGCTGCGGGGTGATCGACCGGCAGATCTTCGGCGACCTGACGCACAAATTCGGCAATGGCTGGGTCGCCCGGGTGAGCGCGATCCGCCGCGCGACCGACGAGGACAACGAGTTGTTCTACGTCTCCGGCAATCCCGACCGGACGACCGGCGTGGGCCTGCTGACCTATCCCGGCGCGTTCCGCGCACCCACGCGCAACCTGACGCTGGAGGCGTATCTGACCGGACAGGTGTCGCTGTTCGGGCGCGATCACGACGTGATGCTCGGCATCAACCGCAGCGCGCAGCAATATCGCCAATATTCCAGCTATGGCGCGACCAACCAGCCGGTCATGCTGGATGCGATCCTGGCCGGCAATGCCGTCCGCCCCGACTTTCCGGCCACCTACGATCTCAGCCTCGACCGGCATACCCGGCGCGAAACCGGCTATGGCCTCGTCCGCTTCGATCTGGCCGATCCGTGGAAGCTGATGGTCGGCGGCAACGTCACCCATGCGACCAGCCGGGGTACGTCCTATGGGACGGCGGTGAACTTCGACAATACGCGCTTCCTGCCGTTCGTCGGCTCGACGCTCGACCTGTCACCGACGATCAGCGCCTATGCCAGCTTCGCCACCATCTTCAATCCGCAGGTCGAGATCGATGCCGCCAACCGCGTGCTGGATCCGATCAGGGGCAACAACCTGGAAATTGGGCTGAAGGGCGAATGGTTCGGCGGCCGGCTGAACGCGACCGCGGCGCTGTTCCAGACGCGGCAGGACAATACCGCGCAGTTCGACGCGTTCCTGCCGTTCACGCAAGCCGATGGCACCACCATAGCCCGCAACACCTATATCGGGGTCGATGCCCGCGCGCAGGGGATCGAACTCGATGTCGGCGGGCGGATCGCCGACGGTTTGCAGGTGACGGGCGGCTACACGCTGATGCGCGTCGACGGCAATGACGGCGATCCCGTCCGCACCTTCGTGCCGCGCAACACCGGCCGCCTCAACGTCAGCTATGCGCCACCCGCGCTCGACCGGCTGAAACTGGGGGCCTCGCTGCAATATCAGAGCCGCATCTATTACGATGCGACCACCGCGACCGGCGTCCGCGCCCGGATCACGCAGGGCGATTACGCGCTGCTCGACCTGCTCGCCAGCTATCGCCTGACCGATCGGGTGGCGGTGAGCGCCAATGTCCGCAACGTGACCGGTACTCGCTATCTGACCGGGCTGACCTATGACCAGAGCTTCTACGGCGCGCCGCGCACCGTGCTGGGGACGGTCAGCGTGCGGTACTGACGAGGTGCGGCCCGGCCATCGGCCGGGCCGCACGGTCACGATGCCCTTACAGCTTCACCCGCGCCCCGGCGAAGAAGGTGCGGCCGAAGTGGTTGTACTCGTAGTTCCGGTTGGTATCGAGATCGGTGTAGCGATCGCGATACTCGTCGGTCAGGTTGGTCCCTTCCAGCGACACTTCGAGGTTCTCGGTCACGCGGTAACGGATCGAGGCATCGACGTTGATCGTCGAGTTGTACCCTTCGAAGATGTTGCCGGTGGCGCTGTTCTGATCGACATACGGCCCGCGATAGCTGATCGACCCACGCGCGGAAAACTTGCGATCCTCATAATAGAGCGTGCCGTTATACTGCCGCTTCGACAGGCCGAACAACGTCCCCGTCCGCGTCGTCGTGACGTTCGGCCCGAATCCGCAGGCGGCGGCCGGATTGGCCGCGGGTACGCACGGGTTCACCGTCGGCCCCTGCACCGTGTACGTCGCACTGGAATCGATCAGCGTCGCGTTGGCGATCGCGCCGAAGTTCTTCAGGAAACCCGGCAGGAACCGGAACGTCGTCTGCAACGCGATCTCGACGCCCTTCAGCGAGGCACCCTGCCCGTTCACCGGTGAGGTGATCGTGTACAGTACGTCGGCATTCTGCGGCAGCGCCGCAGGGCTCGACGGCGGGATCACCGATCGCGGCAGACCGGTCGAATCGAAGGTGCCGGTGGTCGCCTGCGATACCGGGAAACTCTCGACGTTCTTCTTGAACACCGCGACCGAGAAGATCGACTGCGGCGCGAAATACCATTCGGCGGCCAGATCGAACGCGGTGGCGCGGAACGGATCGAGCTGCGGATTGCCGAAGGTGACCCGGTAGTTGAACCCGTCGACCGACCCGCCCGGCGTCAGGTTGCCGAGGGTCGGGCGCGTCAGCACCTTGGCGATCGCGCCGCGCAGGATGATCTTGTCGGTCGGGAACAGCGCGACGTTGAGCGCGGGCAGCCAGTCCGCATAATTACGCGCGATCGTCACCGCCACGCCGTTGTTCAGCCCGGTCGACACCTGATGCGTGTGGACGTAGCGCATCCCGCCATTGGCGGCATAATCCAGCCCGAACACCGTGCCCTTCACGTCGATCTCGCCGTAACCGCCGCTCACCTCCTCGCTCACGCTGCGGACCTGCCCGGCATCGACGACCAGCGGTCGGCCATAAAGACCGGTATAGGCCGCGGAGGCGGCGATGTTGGGGATGTAGAATTCGTTGGTGTTGCCGGCTGGCTGGCCGGCGCCGCCGATGTTGAACGTCTCGCCCAGCCCGGTCGCCGGAAAGCCGTAGATCGCGGTCGGGCCGAACAGCGACGGTGCCGAACAGGTGATGGCCCCCAGCACCACGTCGCGTCCCGCCGCCGGGCATACCACCGCATCGCGGGTGAACGCTTCCGACGCGAACGAGAATTTGCGGTACAGCCCGCCCAGCTTCAGCTTGTACCCCTCCGCCAGGTCGTATTCGGTGCGCAGTTGCACCGTGCGGAACTTGTTGACCGTGCTCGACGGACGATCGCGGATTTCGGCCAGCTGGAAATTGGCCGGATCGGTCACGCTGGTGCCGAACGTCAGCAGCGGGCTGCGCGAGTCGCGATAATCATAGCTGTACCCCTGCGCATCGCGGTCGTCGAAGACGAAGGTCGTCTCGACCGGGATCGTCGCGTCCGACTGCGAGATGCCGCCCAGCAGCGTGAAGCGCAGCTTGTCGGTGACGTCCTGATCCCAGCTGCCGCCGACCTGATAGAATTCGGTCTTCGACCGGCGCAGATAATGTTCGGTCCGCACCCAGGCATCGTTCAGCGTCGCGGCGATCAGGTTGTTGTTGCTGTCGTAGACCGGATTGACGACGTCGATCGACCGTTCGTTGGAGCGGAGCAGCACCTCGCCATATTTCTCCTCGCGCGTCTCCTTGAAGCGGGAATAGAGCGCGTCGACCGAGAATTTGCTCGATTCGCTCGGCTGCCACTGCACGCTGCCGGTCAGGCCCAGCCGCTCGCGGTCGTGCAGGATATAGCCGTAGCGCGGGATGCGCGGGTGGAAGGCGAGCGCGGCCTGGTCGCACGCCGCGTTCGGGCGGTAGAAGCCGCCCGCGTTGCTGGCGCGGACCGTGCCGGTGGCGGTGGTGGTGAAACAGGGCGTGCCGTTCACCGAATCGAACCGCGCCTGCGCCCAGCGCACCGTGTTGTTGCCCAGTTCGAGGTTCGCGGTCTTCTGATAGGCCGCCGACACCGCCGCCCCGAACGTGCCGTCGGGCGATTTCCACGACAGCAGTCCGGCCAGCCGGGGCCGAACCTTGTCCGACAGGTCGTTATAGGTCGCCACCGCCGAGCCGACGAGCGTGAAGCCGCGCTTGCCGCCCAGCGGATTGCCGGTGTTGAGATCGACCACCGCGCCCAGCGACCCCTCGTCGAGCGACGCTTCGGCGGTCTTGTGGACGACGATCGAATTGAAGAGTTCGGACGCGAAGACGTTGAAATCGAACGCCCGGTCGCGATTGGCGCTGGCGCCGTCGGTCGAGGTCGCGACCGTCTCCAGCCCGTTGACGCGCACGCGGGTGAACTGCGCGCCAAGCCCGCGCACGGTGATCGCCCGTCCCTCGCCCGCGTCGCGCTGGATCGAGATGCCGGGGATGCGCTGCAACGATTCCGCCAGATTCTGGTCGGGGAACTTGGCGATATCCTCGGCGACGATCGCATCAACCGCCGATACCGACTCGCGCTTCACGCTGAGCGCCGCGTCGAGCGATTTGCGGAAACCGGTGACGATGATGTCGGCGCCCTCCGCCGCATCGACGGCCACGTCCTGCGCGACGGTGGCGGCCGGATCGGGGGCGGTGGTGTCGGTATTCGGCACGATCGCCGACTGGACCGGCGCAGGATCGACCTGCGCGGGCGTGCCCGGCGTGTCGGTGGCGGGAATCCGCGCGGCCTGTCCCCATGCCGTCGCCGGCATCATCATCGCCAGCGTCAGTGCCGCCACGGAGGCGCTGCCCAGCTTCGTCCCGTCGATCCGCATCCCTCAACTCCCTTGTCGGACCCCGTCGCTTGCGGGTGCCTCGTCTTCGGTGGCGGCATCGCCGGATCGGCAGATGCCGGTCCGGGCCGATGCCCGCGTGAAAGGTGGGAAGAGCCCTCGGCACAGCTGTGCGCGTGCCGCCACCCCCTCCTGCCGTCGCCGTTGTCCGGCGATCTCCCGACCCTTGCTTGTCCCAAGGTAACCGGTGTCACCATTGATGAAACCGTCGCAACGTCCTGTCAAGCCGCGGGTTCGTCAGCTACCCGGCTGGATGTAGGGCACGCGGGCGAACAGCTCGCGCTGCCAACGGCGGGGATCGTCCTCGACCCGGGAACGGGCATCGAAGATCATCGTCGCGCGCCGCGCCGGATCGTAGCGCGGCCAGGCCGTCACGCCCGGATCGCCGGTTCGCGCGAAGGCGACGAACGCCTGCTGCATCGCCGCACTCGCCGCGCGGGCCTCCGCCCCGGTGCCGGTCAACGCGCCCTTCGCGGCCAGTGTGCCGAACACCAGCGCGATGTCGATCGAATGAAACGCCCCGCGCGCCGGCTCCGTCCGTGCGGTGAAATCGACCTGATAGACCCAGGCCGGTGCCCCGCTGCGTGCCCGCGCCTCCGCCTCGATCACCTGTCCGCGCCAGCTTCGCCCGCAGGTGGTGGCATCGTAGAACACCTCCACCGGCGACCATGCCGGGAAGCGCAGCCGGTACTCGCGCACCACCCATTCGGGCAGGATATCGATCCGCAATTCCGGTGCGAGCCGCTCGGCGAGATTGTCCCAGTTCAGCCCCGTCATCCTCGACGATCCCGGCGCGATGAAGCCCCGCGTCTCGCCCGCGGTGTTACCCAGCATCAACGGTATGCCCAGCGACTGCGGCGCGGCATCGGGCCAGAACGGGTGGCGCGGCAGCACGCGCATGTCGAGCACCGGCCCGAAATACACGCCGCCGCCCAGCACCGGATCGACCGCCGCCAGCCCCCCGACCAGCCGTGCGGTCGACATCGTCGCCAGTGGCGACAGGTCGCGCGGATCGACTCCCAGCGCGCCGAGATAGGCCCGCGTCCGCGCGGTGGCGTTGAGCGGGCCGGACGCGGTCACCTGCTGCCCGCTCATCGTTGCGGCGCGGTGGAACAGACCGGCGGCGGCGGGCGTCGCCATCAGCGTGGCGATCTTCGCGCCACCACCCGACTGGCCGAACACCATGACGCGGGCCGGGTCGCCACCGAATCCGGCAATGTTGTCGCGCACCCATTGCAGCGCCAGCATCAGGTCGAGCTGGCCGGCATTGCCGCTGTCGGCGAAGCGCGGATCGAGCCGGGCGAGATAGAGATAGCCGAACGCATTGAGCCGGTGGTTGATCGTGACGACCACGACATCGCCCGCCGCCGCCAGCGCCTGCCCGTCCTGCCGTTCGAGGTTTGCGCTGCCCGATGAATAGGCGCCGCCATGGATATAGACCATCACCGGCCGCGCGGCGCGCGCATCGGGATCGGGCGTCCAGACGTTGAGCGTCAGGCAATCCTCGGCAAAGGCCAGCCCCTCGCCGCCCGCATCGCCCGCCTGCGGACAGGACGGACCGAATGCCACCGCACGCACTGCATCGCGCGCGACCGGTTCGGGACGCGGCGCCATGAAGCGCGCGGCGCGACCGTAGCGGATGCCGCGGAACGTGGCGACGCCGCCCGTCCGCTCGCCGATGAAGACCCCCGCCCCGCAGGTCGCGTGCGCCGCACCATCCTGACCGCGCACCGGACCCGCGATCGCCAGCGCGAGTCCGCCGGCGAGCAGGGTACGGCGGCTCGTCACGGGCGACGGGTCGGCGGGGCGTCCGGCCCATGGCCATGAATGATGCACCGTCATGTCATCCTCCTCCCCGTTCGCGCCTTTGGCTGCGATGGTGATTTGGTAACCGGTGTCAGCACATCAGGTCAATCGGAGTCAGCCATGGGGCGCCATCACCGAGGCGCGACGGATCAGGGTCGACAGGAACAGCGACGGCTCCTCCACCTCCGGATGGCTGTCGGCGATCAGCTTCAGCGTGGCGGAGCGGGCCATCGATGCGATCGGCCAGCGCACCGTCGTCAGCGGGGGCCAGACATGCGCGGCGATCGGGGTGTCGTCGAACCCGACGATCGACAGGTCGCGCGGCACGTCCAGCCCGCGCATCCGCGCGGCATGGATGACACCCGCCGCCATTTCGTCGTTGCTGGAAAAGATCGCGGTCGGGCGCGGCATCAGGTCGAGCAACCGTTCCGCCGCGGTCAGCCCCGACTCGAACGTGTAGTTGCCATCGGCGATGAAACTGCGCGGCAGCGTGATGCCGGCACCGGCCAGTGCGTCTTCGAACCCCGAACGGCGTTCGCGGGCGGACCGGAAGCCGTGCGGCCCGCCGATCAGCCCGATCCGGCGATGCCCCTGCGCGATCAGGTGGTCGACCGCACCGCGCACCGCCTCCCGGTCGTTGGACGCGACCATGTGTTCGGCCTCGTCCAGCATCGCCGATCCCATCCGGACGTATCGGCAGCCGATCTCCCGACAGGCGCGCGCGACCAGATCGTTCTCGCTGATCGGCGGCATCAGCAGCACGCCGTACGGGCGCTGCCGTTCGAGGAAATGACGCAGGTCGGCCAGCATCGTCGCCGATCCGCGATCGACCGGGCGCACCACCATCTCGAACTCGGTATCATGCAGCGCCTCCAGCATCCCCTGCTGCACGTTCATCACCGTCTGCGCATTGGGATTGTCGTGGACCAGGCCGATCAGGAAGTTGCGGCGCAGCGCCAGTGCGCGCGCCTGCGGATTGGGGATGTAGCCCAGTTCGTCGATCACCGCCTGCACCCGGGCGCGGGTATCGTCACCCAGCAGCGGCGACCGGTTGATGACGCGGCTGACCGTCTTCTTCGATACCGCGGCGACGCGGGCGACATCGTTGATCGTGGGTTGGCCGGTCTTGCGCATCGTCCACCGGCATAGCCGCGCGCCGCCGCCGCCGCCACCGTCCCGGGCGGCATGGCGCGCGAAATCCGCACATCACGACCGCTTGCCTATGACACCGGTTTCCCATAATCCTGGGGCAACGATAACGGAGGGATGCGTGACGGCAATCGACGACGGAACGGGTTCCGACGGGGCGGGCGCCATCGCCCGCGCCTTCGTGACGGCGCGGCTCGACGGATCGGCATTGCCCGATTTCCCCGGCGCGATCCCGGCCACCCTGGCCGATGCATACCGGGTGCAGGACGCCGCGATCCGCCTGGCCGATGGCCGCATCGCCGGATGGAAGGTGGGCAAGATCGCCCCGCCGGTCGACGGCATCGACCGGCTGGCCGGCCCGATCTTCGCCGATTCGATCGTGACGGCGGGCGACACGCCCCCGGCGATGCCGGTGTTCGGCGACGGCTTCGCGGCGGCGGAGGCGGAGTTCCTGCTGCGGATCGGCACCACCCCCGATCCCGCCAAGACGGATTACACGATCGAAGAGGCGACCGCGCTGATCGACGCGGTGCATGTCGGGATCGAGGTCGCGAGTTCGCCCTTCCCCGGCATCAACAGCCATGGGCCGACCGCGACGGTATCGGATTTCGGCAACAACAACGGCCTCGTCATCGGGCCGGCGGCGGACGGGTGGCGGACGGCGGACGTCGACGCCTGGCCGGTGACGCTGACGATCAACGGCGAGGAGATCGGCCGCGCGACGACCGCGACGATGCTCGACGGCCCGTTCGGCGCGGCGCGTTTCCTGCTCGAACATCTCGCCCGGCGTGGTATCGCGATGGAGGCGGGGCAGTGGATATCGAGTGGCGCGGTCACCGGCGTCCACCCGGTATCACCCGGCGATACGGTGGTCGCCGGGTTCGACGGCCGCTGGACCGTCGCCTGCACCATGCAGGCCCGCTGACCACCCACTAACGGCCCATCAAAGAGGCCGATCAGGAAGAGGATATGATGGGCACCATCGCCACGGATCAGGGACCTGACGGCGCGGTCGCCCGCGTCGGCCGCTATCGCTGGGTCATCTGCGCGCTGCTGTTCGCGGCGACCGCGATCAATTACGTCGACCGGCAGATGATCGGCGTGCTGAAGCCGACGCTGAAGGCCGAGTTCGGCTGGTCGGAAAGCGACTTCGCCACCATCATCTTCTGGTTCCAGCTCGCCTATGCGATCGGCTATGTCGGGTTCGGGCGGATCGTCGACGTGCTGGGCGCGCGCGCCGGATATGTGATCGCGATCCTGATCTGGACGGTCAGCCACATGGCGCATGGCCTTGCCACCAGCATCACCACCTTCGCGATGGCGCGGTTCGGGCTGGGCGTCGGCGAATCCGGCAATTTCCCCGCCGGGATCAAGGCGGTGACCGAGTGGTTCCCGCAACGCGAGCGGGCCTATGCGATCGGGTTGTTCAATGCCGGCGCCAATATCGGCGCGATCGTCACGCCGCTGCTCGTCCCCTTCCTCGTCCTGACCTTCGACTGGCGGGTCGCCTTCTACGTGACCGGCGTGTTCGGCGTGGTGTGGCTGATCGCGTGGCTGGCGCTGTACCGCCATCCCGACCGGCACCCGCATGTCTCGGCGGCGGAGCTCGCCTATATCCGGCAGGATCCGGCCGATCCGGTCGAGCCGCTGCCATGGGCACGCGTCGCCACCTATCGTGAGACCTGGGCATTCGCGCTCGGCAAGTTCTGCATCGATCCGATCTGGTGGTTCTTCCTGTTCTGGCTGCCGGGTTACCTGTTCGAGCGGTACGACATGGACCTGAAGACGTTCGGGCTGCCGCTGGCGGCGATCTACCTGATCTCCGATTTCGGCAGCATCGCCGGCGGCTGGCTGTCGTCGAAGCTGATCGCGCAGGGAAAGACGCCCAATTTCGCGCGCAAGATCACGATGCTGATCTGCGCCTTCTGCGTGCTGCCGGTCTTCTTCGCGCAGAACATCGCCAGCGTCTGGGGCGCGGTGGCGGTGATCGGGCTGGCGACCGCGGCGCATCAGGCCTTTTCCGCCAACCTCTATGCGCTGCCTTCCGACATGTTCCCGCGCGGCGCGGTCGGTTCGGTGATCGGGATCGGCGGCATGATCGGCGCGGTCGGCGGCATGGGGATGGCGCTGTTCACCGGCTACATCCTCGATGCCACCGGCAATAACTATTCGGTGTTGTTCGGGATCGCCGGCAGCGCCTATTTCGTGGCGCTGCTGCTCGTCCACCTGCTGTCGCCGCGGCTGGCGCGGATCGATGCGCGCTAGGCTGGCGATCGCCGCATCACTGGCGGCGCTGGCGGCGCCGGCACCGGCCCATGACGCGGCACCGGACGGGCTGCTGTTCCGCGCCTCCGCCGACCGCGACCTGACCGCCGAGGTCGCTGGTGGCGATGCGGTACCCAATTTCCGCAGCGGCGTGACCGTGGCGCCGGACGGCGCGATCGGCGGCGCTGCGCGCTGGGCGG
>Ga0265798_10006747_pt1 | contig 15014 bp, 15 predicted proteins | sample P3T30metagenome_FD_192430 | JGI IMG/M metagenome (GOLD analysis project Ga0265798, IMG submission 192430) | Plant litter microbial communities from East Loma Ridge, Irvine, California - P3 T30 | ecosystem: Environmental > Terrestrial > Plant litter > Unclassified | place: USA: California... | reverse complement strand
TGCCAATCCATAATTGGGGACTGGCATTCTCTCAATTATATATTAAATTTGGTGACAGAATACTTCAGGAAAACAGAGGCTTCTGAGAGGCGTTAATTTAAATGACACAGTTTGCGTTACACTCCCTAGGCTCCTCCAACGTCCCTCCAAAATCATTTTCAATGATGAAAAAACTTTTCTCGCCAACTTTAAGTATGCAATTCTGTAACGATCTAAAATCTTCCTCAGTAAACAAGCAGCCACCACCCAATGCTAACAGCCGGTACTCATCTGAGAAAATCATTTGCGGTAATGCCTCGGCCTGATTAGTAAATATGACGTTCTGGAGTTTTTCGCATTTCCTTCTATATTCTGTTAACGAAAGCCAATATTTATCGAGATATATTGTCCCAGCCTCTATATCACCCCATTTAGAACCTGATATTCGTTTTGAATACATATGATATCCATCCAAGGAGTATGTATCAACTATCTTCTGATATTCTTTCATTGTTTGTTCCTAATTAATGAATTTACAAGTATTCCTAGGACTAATCTCAAAATCCTTTTGCATTGACGAAGCTTCTTAAATTTAGGTGTAATAAATCATTTAACCTTGAAATGTTGCTAGTGCCACTCGTATTCTAAAAATTCCAGGGAATAATGATAATTGCTAGATGTATAAATACCACTAATTATCACAAAGAATTGAGAATCAATTAATTTCTTCTAACTTTAGCACCTACTCTCACTTAAAAATAGATGAAATACTTCCATTTATTAATCCTTATTATAGCTGTCTACACCGCTAAGGCACAATCAGTTGAAATGCACTTAAAAGGCAAGTTGATTGGGAACAAAAATATTAAGTACGCCTTCTTGTATGACTTGAATAAAGATGGGTTTCAGTTGTCCAAAAAGGCCGCCATCAATAATAAAGGGTTTTCAATTAATAGTAGCTACGACTTGGCAAAAGCAAGTAGCATTTGGCAGGTAGGTTACTTGGTTATCTCGGATGAAGAAAGCCCAAGTCAGGAATATATTGAAAAGAATAATCGTCGAGTGTTCTACGAAAAAGATGTGCGTATTCAGTATTGCGTGGAAGAGTCTATTTATTCCGTAAAGTCAGGCTTCAATAATCTCATAGAAGATAAATTCTATAGAAATAATGCTTCTTTCCTTAGAAAGCGCGACAGCATCGCCAATATAATCGACAAAGAGCCAATTAGTCAGGAGTTGAAATTTGCAAAAAAACAGAAAGAACAAAGGATTTTTCTCACTCAAATGTTTGAAGCAAACCTAGCAGTAATAAAGGAGGAGCCAAACTCCCTATCTTCTATGCTGAATATGGTTCCGCTATTTGCTGTGAACCAAATATCCTATCAAGAGGCTGAGTCAATCTATCAGTCTTTTTCAGATAGCTCAAAGAATACTATAAATGGTGAAAAAATTGCTAGTCTAGTTCAAAAGCTAAAGAACAATGCTGACTTTGACCCACGAGCAACTAAGTTAAAGATTGGAGATATTATGTATGGTTTTACATTAGATGATATCAGTGGAGTAAAAGTGAAATCAACAGATGTATATGGAACATATACTTTATTAGACTTTTGGGCTAGCTGGTGTATTCCTTGCCGAAACGAAACTCCTTATCTCAAAAAGGCATTTGAACAGTTCAAAGATAGAGGCTTTAGAGTAATTGCAATTTCTATAGATGCCGAAGATGCTCTAGAAAAATGGAGGGCAGCGGTTGAGGTAGATGGAACAAGAGGGTTCGTAAATCTAACTGATCCCTCAGGTAGAACCGGTATTGCGAAGGAACTAAATATCAATGCTATACCGGCCAACTATGTAATTGACCAAAATGGACAAATTGTTGGAAAAAACTTAAGGGGAAGTGATTTAATTGAGTTATTAAGTAAGCTTTACAAGCTTAACTAACTTGGCCGAACTACAAAATGATGAAACAACTACCAGTATATATTCTTCTACTATTCTGTGTTCAGATTGTTAGAAGTCAACCTTTAAACAAAAAGATTAAAGGAGAACTATTATTTGAAAATAACTTTAAGTATGCATACTTGCTGGATGATAAAGATACAATGCCTATGATAGCAGAGGTGGCTAACAATAAATTTGAATTTACTGTTGTTAAAAAAGACAAATTTGACCTTAGAACACTTTGCTTGACGGTCGATTCCATTGATAGGATGGCCTTAGTATCTGAAAAAAAGGGATTTAGTTCTCAAAATTCTAGACTGATAGCAATGGAAGATTTAACAATTGCAATTGGACTTGATCTGCCAGGTGCGATTGTAAAAGGAGGACCTGCTAACATTGAAGTAGATGAAATGTTTAAGGCTTTACATAGTAAAGATTTTGACAAGTTCTTTAAAGATCACTCAGACTCACAAATCTCTTTGTTGCTTTTAAGGTCACTCATTCGCCTAACTGAAATCTCGTCAGATTTTAGTTATCCATGTACTACATATTTCGGCACTCTGAGTGAACGTTTGAAGGCAACGCTAGAAGGCCAAACTGTAAAAGCGTTGCTAACTAAATGATTGACTATCTAATTTAATATAAATACCATTTCTTCACGTCATTTCTTGCAACTATCAAAAAAGGGTCGATTTCCGGAAGATCCTTACAAGACAACGCATCATAGATTGGAGTTACAAACCAATTGTTGATCATACTTGCATGTAATAAATTTAGCTTCGAATCTTTCTTTTCATCAAAATAGCGATTGTAATAACATAGATCATAGCTATCGCAAAGGGTATCGCAATAAATCGATGTTGTGGCAATAAATACCAAAGGGTAAGTACAGTAATAGTCCTAGTAATTGCATGAAAAACACCTACCCAATGATCGATTATCCATGTTAAGGGTAGCCACATTAGCCCCGTTAAAATTCCTACCGTAAGTGGCAGGGAAGAATAATCAATTAAAAAAAATGGAATAGCGATTGAATACACCAAAAGAGCCTGTCCAACTGTAAAAAAGAATAGTTTATCAAATGTATTTTTAGCTTTTTTCTTATCAAGGAAGTTCTCTCCAGTAAATTTTGATACAAACATTCCCAAATAAACAATACAGCCTGTCGCAGTAAATAACAACAAAACCTTACCCGTAAAAGATAAAAAAATTCCTCCTATGCCAACTATCAACCAGGCTAATAATCCTGCTATTGGTGTGGCTAGCAGCTTCCCCCTTTTAAAATCTTCCTTTTGTTCCTCCAGAGTTCTGATTAGTTGTGTCATCGCCATTATGTCTTTTAATATTATTAACCGTTTTTCAGTGGCTCACCTGCAAAAACTTTATCCCTGAGACTAGTATTAAGTGAAGATAAAAATTTACGGTTTTACTTCATCAACCATTAAATTTATTGTTGGAAGTTAGCTCGAGTCAAGATTATCAAAAAAAGGTGCAATAATGGAGTATACAAGATTTGCGCAAGTCAGATTTGTCGCACAAACCAAATTTCTCTTTTTTGCCGTTAATCTTTAATTAAGATCAGATTAGCCAGGCCGTCTTTTTAAACGAGGGTGGCTGTTGCAGAACTCCAATAAATGCAGATTGTGGTTTTATAAAATTGCTAAAATCCGTAAATTGAATGCATGCAAGGCAGAAAGGACTATACCGAAAAGCTGTTCACCAGCTTCCAGCTCTCGAGCCGGGTTCCCAAGGAAAACCTGTACCGAAGACTCCGCGAAATGCTTGACCTGAGCTTTTTATATAAAGACACAAAAGAACTTTATGGCAAGACCGGCAACCCATCTATTGACCCAGTAGTCTTTTTTAAGCTGCTGCTTACAGGTTACCTGGAGAACATCACCTCTGACCGCAAGCTGGTAGAGCATTGCTCCATGCGGATGGACGTTTTGTACTTTTTAGGTTTTGATATTGATGAAGAGTTACCATGGCACTCTACAATTAGTAGAACCAGGCAGCTATACCCGGCCTCCCTGTTTGAAACATTGTTCAACAAAGTATTTGCCCTGTGTGTAAATGGCGGAATGGTATCTGGCCATACCCAAGCGGTGGATTCAGCGCCAGTTAAAGCAAATGCGTCAATAGAAAGTGTAGCGTTAAAAACGCCAGCTACCTCCATAGATGTTCACTTAAAGAAAGTATCTGAAGAGAACCAGGAAGCAAAAAAAAAGACTGACTCTCCTTCGGAAGCATTTGTCACTGCTCCTGAGCACCACTTAAAACGAGTAGAAAAGCACCATCAAAACCTACGTGACCAGACTGGAGGGTCCCTTGGCTCATCCCATGAAAAAGCACGGTTACTTAGCAATAAGACCCATTATAGCCCTCATGATCCGGATGCACGTATATCTGTAAAGCCGGGCAAGGCCAGAAAATTCAACTATCACTGCAGTATGGCCGTGGATACAGCTGAAGGTGTAATTTCACATATTCAGGCGGACTTTGCCGATGGCCGAGACAGCCAGTACCTACCTTATATTAGCATGCAGGTACAAAACCGTTTAAAGAAAAACGAACTAGTAATGACAGACCTGTTAGCAGATGCAGGTTATTCAAACGGCTCCAATTACAATTTCCTAGAGCAAAGAAAAATCACTGGCTGGATACCTGCATTTGGCATGTACAAACCAGAGATTGAAGGCTTTCCTTATAACAAAGAAAAAGATGAATATCGCTGTCCAATGAACAAACCCTTGCCCTTCAAAGGATTTTATACAAGCTTGGATGGCAGTGTATTTAGAAACTACTGGGCAGCCCCAAAGGAATGCAAGGCTTGCCCGATGAAATCAACCTGCGCACCGAACGCACACTGCAGAAAAATCACCAGGACCATTTATGACGAGCAGTATCTTAGGGCTTACAGCAGGCAACATAGTAGAAGAGGCAAGCAAATGAAGAAACTACGACAAAGCACAGTAGAACCTGTATTTGGTAGTCTGACTCATTACTACGGATTAAGGAAAATAGGTGTACTGGGAAAAGCCGGAGCCCATAAAGTTATGCTCATGGCCGCAATTGCCTTCAATCTGAAAAAATACCTGAAAAAGGGAGGAAAAAAGCCTTACTATACCTTCTGTAAAGCTATTATAGAAACCTTACAACGACACTTACTTGCATTTTCTGCGAAACCAGTTTATCAGTATCAATTCTCCTAATGGCTGAAAAATTATCTAATGATTAGATGTTCAGTAGAATTTAGCCATTGTGCAACAGCCACGAGGGGTTTTTGAGAGGCGTTAATTTAGAATTAACACAGTTCACGTTACACTCCCACAACCTCAAACAACCAAGACTTCTTTTTTGCCGTAAGCCATTAGCAAGGATTTGTAAAAACGAATAGTTTTTAACATCAAAATCTTTGAAATCAAGCAGGATTAGCTATGCTTTGCAATTAAAAAATGCCCTAGAATTTTCCCGCTTGCTGCTTCCGGTATTTGTCACGCTCTTTCTTGTAGTAATGTCGCTGAGCCTTATTTAAAATACGAATTGCAATAGATGGTCCACCAGTACTATAGGACTCAAACGGAATTTGTTCGACGAATTCTTTTTGAATGGTATTCAAATCAATGACTACTTCTACGTATTCAGCAAAGGACTGTACAAGCTCTCCTTCTAAAATAGTGCTCTGTGCTTGCGGGGACCAGAAAGACTTGAACGTGTGTAATTCGTCATTTTTATACTCTAAACAATAGGTTACACCATCAAAGCCTTTGGTCCAACCTTTAATTAGGCTATCGGTCGGCAATTTCATAATTCCACTAGTTTGCATATGATAGTTTAGCTTTTCAACTTGATCAGGAGTAAGCCTGATCCTGCTATAATAAACCCGGTATGTAGGCTTCTCTTTAGATACATCAACGTTTTCTTCAGTGTATATGGTTACAACACCTTGTAAAAGGGAGTCGCTGCTTTGGTATAAGTCAAGAGCATACGAAATAGTTTGTCCATTGTACGACCACCGAGAGGACCTGATGTTATCATCGTCAGACAAATTTGGCAATCCTAACTTAACTGCCTTCTTTGAATTTAACATGTACCAGAAATTGGTACTAGCACTTGCAGTGCGTTCTTGAGCGGATAATTGATTTATGGAACACAGTAGACAAAAAAGAAGTATAAATCTGTACATGACAAACATTCCTATGTAGTTAGCTCTAAGTTAAAATATCTATGCAGATAGCATTAAAAATGTGAAGACTACATGTAAGAGTTTACTAGATGCCACCCCTGTTTGTTTATTACTTAGCATTCAAATTCCAACAATACTATTTGTTCTGCTGTGTTCAGCGTTTGTTTTCATTGATGTACATGGTTCTAAACAAATCTAGATAGAATTTAGTTGTTTTTCTTTGTACGTCAGTCAACATCATAAAACGGTCGAATAATGGAGGATACAATATTTGGCGCAAGCTGGTTTTGTTGCACAAACCGAAATGTCTCTTTTTGCAGTAAAGCTAATTAATTCAGATTAGTTAGGACCGTCTTTTTAAACGAGGGAATAATGATCACCTTATCTGGGAGTGTAACGCGAACTGTGTCAGTTAATAAATTAATGCCTCTCAGAAGCCTCTATTTTCCTGAAGGATTCTTTCACCAAATCAATGCAGCCGGTGGTAGTATCGCTACAAAAATAAGATGTGGAGGATTTATGGCAGGTTTTCGGTCATTTTCAGATAAAGTTACGGCCTATCAGCTTAAGACAGATCCATTACCTATTGCGCAAGATACAGCAATATCAGGTGCAATCGGTGCTTTAAAAATGATGTTACCTCAAGCTCCGGTGAAAAATGGGCACAGCGTTTTGGGCTTTATAAAAGTTAGTATCTTTATAATTCTGAGCTACTATGAACATCTTTAAAAAATTAATTTTCGCTGGAGTAATAATACTTTGGTCTTGTAATCCGAGTTTACCTGGCTTTGATTTCGATTTATTTAGAGGAACCCCAAGTCATCAATTGGCATTGGCTGTTAAAAACGAGTCAATTGATCAAATAGCTGAAACAATTAGTCAAAAGAAAGTGCCCGTTGATGCTGTAGACCCAAGATTTGGCCATACTTTACTCATGTTGGCTGTTTCAAATAACCTGAAGGCATCAGTAAAAAAGCTTTTGGAGTTAGGAGCCGATCCAAATAAACGTTCAATCATGAAATCCTCTTCTGATGAAATTGTAACACCATTTTTGATTGGTTGTAATCATATTTACAAAAAAGACTACTGTGATATATCAATATTGAAATTACTAATTGATCATGGTGGAAAAGTCGATGAAGAAGTTGAAATACAGTACCTTAATGCCAATTACAAATCTATAGAGACACCTTTGATGTTAGCGACTAAAAACGATTGCCTCCCTGTAGTAAGGTTGTTAGTTCAATCTGATGCGGATATAAATAAATATGACTACTCGGAAGGGCATGGACCTATTTCGAGGTCTATTATGCTTGGTAATCTAAAGGTATTAAAATACCTTGTCATAGATCAAAAGGCCAAAATACCTAAATATTGCTTTGTCCGTCAGGCTCATAAGGAGTCGCCAAGGGAAGAATTAACAATAACCGAATTTCTTAATGAGCAAGAGTATGGGCCTAATACAGATGAGCACAGGATAAGAAAAGAAATAATCGACTATTTAAATAAAAATAATCTAAAATAGTACTTTGGATTAGTTAGTTGAATATTCCCTATAAATATTGAAGTCAGTCCTCAAAACTTAACATGGGAAGGATTACAAGCTTTGTCTTACCAAAACCGTCTTTCCTGATACATCCCACTTTACAAGAATACCAGGGAATAATGAAAATTGTCTAAATTAGCTTTAATGGGCAAACTTAGCTACTCATAAGCTTCAGTTCTACCTAAGCTTGGCTAACCGATAAAAATTTGTTTTGATTTTTACCTTGGCGTTTTCAATAGGTAAGTCTAAACTAGGAACAAGCAAACTCGTCACAGTAAAAACTTCTCCGCTTTTTAGATAAATGACTGAATGGTTGTACCCATCCCATAATGCCACTGATGATCTATTGGCAGCAAAATTGAAAGACATGGATCTCTCGATAAGATGGATATCAGCTAAACTAAAAGTAATAGTATTTCCCTTCCGTGTGATTTGGATTAGCCCTTCTTGAATGGAGTATTCCAAAATGTTCCCTCTATTTACTAAATAGTAGTTGATATGGATTATAAGTCCGGGTGCTACAAAAGCGATGAACAGTACTATCCCCATCCAACTGGAATCTTCATGGCTTTCATTTGGGTATAATAGTGATAGTATCCGGGAAGCATTAATACAGAACAGGAACCCTAATATTAATAGCCAGGCACTTCTAATATGACTATTGATATCGATTTTAAAACATCTTATGATCATGGCAGCATTCTAGTACCTGTCGTTAAACACTGAAAATACAATTTAATTTTGCTATTCACATACATGAAGCAATTAATGTCAAGTTGTAGATGGCAGCTATAGTCATAAAACGGTCGTTTTTCTGGAATTTCAGGTTCAAAACTTTTAAGACTTGAAGTTAACTGCTCCGTATCGTAAATCCTCATCAGCCTTTTTGCGGTATTAATCTTACTTTTGACCTGTTAAGATTATGCGCGAATTCGGACTGCTGTTGATTTCTGTATTTCTATTTTCTGGTTGTGGGCAGAAATCAAATGTGCATACGACTTTCTATTTTTGGAAGACAAATTATAAGCAGGACAAGAAAGCGGATCATTACCTGGGGCGTTTTAAATCAAGATCGATCTATGTGCGCATTATGGATGTGGATTTCAATCCCGATTTGCAACAGGCTGCGCCGGTTTCCCCAATAAAGTTTTCAGATCCACTGCCTGAACAGCTGGAGATCATACCCGTGGTTTATATTGTCAATAATGTTTTCAAACAAATTGATACCACTCAGAATGCTGCCCTTGCGGATCGAATTGCCACTTTTGTGGATGCAAAGGTAAAGCAAGCCGGCAAGCGGGGCTTTTCAGCACTGCAAATAGATTGCGATTGGACCAGGTCAACAAAGGTCAACTACTTCGATTTCCTGGAGCGTTTAAAGGTTCACCGGGTAATGAAAGGCAAACAGCTTTCTGTGACGTTGCGAATGCACCAGGTTAAAAACATTGTATCGAGTGGAATACCGCCGGTGGAAATGGCGATGCTGATGTGTTATAACATGGGCAACCTCCGTAAATTCGGACCGCAAAACTCTATTCTGGATCAGCAGGAAATGACCAGCTATCTTCAGGATCACCTCAAAAATTACCCCTTAAAACTTGATGTGGCGCTACCTGTTTTTGAATGGGCTGTTGTATTTAGAAAGGGGCGGTATGCTGGGATATCAAAACGCATCCAAAAGGCCCAACTTGATGATGGAACCCTTTTTAAACGCGATGCAAATTCAAGCTTATATGAGTTGCTGGTGGATTATCCGGCAGCAGGACTAAAACATGGAGATGTGGTTCGCTGGGAAAGCGTAAATGCAGCAGATTTGCTGCTCGCCGCTGAATTCTTAGGCCAGCATTTAAAGTCTGACGACCGAGACCTGGTGTTCTATCATCTTGATTCCAACCTTTTAAAAAACTTTACTGATGAAGAGCTTCAAAAAGTTATCGCTGCGCTTTAGCGTATTCCTGTTTACTTTCTTCGGCGAAATTGCAGTGGATATCGCCTGTGGGCCTGAAGTGGATCCTTATGACTATTATGTTTCCTACTTCCACAATAACGTGCAGGGTGATGAATATACACCTTTCGCCTATAATCAGATGACTTACCTCAATAGCGAGGAGGATGTGGCAAGTGAGCCGGCCATAAACAGCAGCGAGTGGGCTAAATATCTGCATGTGAAAGCTGATGATGTTTACAAGATCATGTATGCCGCTGATAGCACGGTGAGTTCCATGATGACGAATTTTAACGGGAAGATGAAGTCATTACCCGACAGTCTTCAGGCAAACAGCTTTCTGCAAGGCTTATCGAAAAATAAAAAGGCACTTCAATATTTCAAGTTCGCCAAGCGCTGTGAACCTTTCGCCAATGTTGGTTATGATCCATGGGATCCGGAACCCCGCGACAGTACTGCTATGGGGCTGCTTGGCAATGATGCCCTAAAGTTTACCAAAGGCACCCGTGATCAATTTTTAAAACTGCGTTATGCTTATCAGGCAGCGCGAATGTTTCACTACGCCGGCATGTATGAAGAGAGCAAGCAGGTCTATGCGCAATACATTGTAAACAGCAAAAGTAAGAGTGCAGCTAAAGGCTGGGGATTGGCACTATATGCTGGCGCTACCCGGAGGTTGGGTGACCCGGAGGCATCTGCGTATCTATTTTCGAAAGTCTTTGCCAGCAATCCCGAACGAAGGGTACAAGCCTATAAAAACTATTACTACAACAGTACGCCGGCAGCTGGTGCTTTGAAATATGCCCAAACTAATGAAGAGCGTGCAAACATCTGGGCAATCAATGGTTTTGGTAATCCGGATTTTGATCTGGAGAGTCTGAACAAAGTTTACGAATATGATCCCGGCAGTCCGCTCAATGGCGCTTTGCTGATCCGCGAAGTAAACAAGCTGGAACAGGCGCTGATTGAAGGCAGCGATCTCGCCCGGATTTCATACAATTACTATTTCGCTGCTGAAAACAAGACTTACAAAGACAGCGTTCAAGCTGTAAACCTGAAACAGCTTGTTGATGTTCGTGATTTCGCCATAAAATTGGCTACTGCGCGCAAGTATCCTCAACCGGAGTTGGGTACGTTAACCGCTGCATATCTCTCCTGGATTGCCAATGATGATGTGCTCGCACAAAAATACCTCGACATGCTCCATCCGGCACAGCTTTCTGAACGGATCCGTGATCAGTACCGTATCACGCATTTGCTGCTTAAAGCTAAAAACATCAGCAAAGGCGAGGCATTTGATGAAAATGAGCTGCTGCCCACGCTAAAATGGCTGGATGATAAACGTGCAGGTGCAGATGCACGTTATGGCAGAACCACCCGGAATTTCTACCAGCAAATTCTGGCACCCGCTTATTTGAAATTGGGCGATACGGCGAAAGCTGCCTTGGCCATGAGTAAAGCTGATCCGGGTAGCTACGAAGCCATTTCTTTCCTGCAACAGTATATGCGGCCCACCAGTATGCAAGCTTTGTTGAAATATAAAGCGCAGGCTAATGGTGGAGACATGACCGCCCAACTTGCGCAATCGTTTACTTGGTTTAGTGACGATGATTTTTATGAACTCTACGGCACAACTTTCCTGCGCACACATCAATATGATGAGGCGGTAGCCATGTTTTCAAAACTTTCTGCAGGCTACAAGTTCTTCATGCCGGAAAACTGGTACAACGGCGATGCTGATCCCAAGCTGTACGCCAACCCCTTCCTGGAGACCATAAATGATTTCCCCAAGAAGTATGTGTCGGAAAAAGGGTCTTACACCAAAAAGACCTTTGCGGCGGAAATGGCGCGCCTGCAGAAGTTAACCGTGCTTGATAAAAAGAATGCTGCCCTTTACTATTATAAGATGGCTAACGCGGTATACCAGACCGGCTATTTTGGTAACAGCTGGTATTTGATCAGCTACGCCTGGTCATCCTATGATAATGGTATGGCGGAAAAGTATTTCTATGATGGCGATTACAAAGCGGCTCGAACAGCCAAAATGTGGTATCTAAAAGCTAGGGCCTTAAGCAGCGATCCAAACTTCAAAGCGAAGTGTACCTTCATGCTCGCAAAATGTGAGCAGAAAGCGATAATTCTGAACCCAAAATGGAATGCCTTTGCCTACTGGAATTTTGATGAATCCAAACACAAAAGCTTTCTGGAGGCGAACTATAACAATGCTTATTTTAAAGAATTGAAAGCTAAATATGGCAAAACTCCATTCTACCAGATTGCGGCCGGTGAATGCAGCTACCTTAGCGATTTCATCAATCGGAAATAGGCCGCTATAGATCTGTATTGTTAAGGATGTTCTGCAGTTCCTTCAGCTCTAAAACCTTTTCTGTAGCGCCAAGATTTTCATAGGAGGATATCAGGTTTCTGATGATTCTCCGGATGATCTCCACGTTACTACATGGCGTATAAAAACCGGGTAACGGCTCGAGCTGCAGCTGACGCAGAAACTGGTCCACATCGTGTTTTCCGAAAATTGCCCCTTTATTAAAAGCGTTGATGTAAAAGAGCACGCCAAATTCATGTTCCTCACGTTTGCCTTCATCCAGGTAGCCCAGGATAAAGTGCTGCGGCAGGTTTACACCATAAATGGGGATGTCTAATTTCTGCGCCAGGGTAGAATAGATGATCGCAAGAGAGATTTGATTTCCACGTTTGCTTTCCAGGACCTGATTGATGTAAGAGTTCTGTGGATCGGTATGGTTGGTGGTGTTTCCACGGAAGCCATATACATTGTAAAATATGTGGTTGATCAGCTTTACCTTTTCAATGGAGCTCATCTCGTACTGAAGGTTCAGCCAGATTTCCCGTTTGATCTCTTCGATCTGGTTGATCATCTTCTGCTCATCCAGATCCGGATATTGATAGCGGTTTACAATCAGCGCACCTTTGAGTAAATCGAAAGCGCCACTCTGATACCAGAGGTTAAGGTCTTCCTTAACGGTGTTGAACTGAATCTGGTGAACAACATTCTCGATCCGCTGCTGCAGCACGGCATCAGGGGCAGTTTCCCATACATTCTCCAGATACTCGATCACATCATTGCCTTGTTCCACGAGGCGCTTTTCTACATGCTCGAAGATCTCGGGATCGGGATCGTCGAGCAGCTTCACTAAGGCGTAAATTTCTGTGCTGTTATTCATACTATACTATTTGAATTGTTTGCCCTACTTTTGCAGCTATGGCATTTACTTTCATTAAGGATTATTTGTTGCATCGTCTGACTGCCAAAACCAGACATGGTACACATTCACCCTTTGTATATAAACTTGCTGATGAAGTTATTTATAATAAACGTCAGTTCGCTCAATATAATATCATAGAAGCACAACGTAAAAAACTGCTACAGGATGATACCATGATCCAGGTAACTGACTTAGGTGCCGGATCTCATTTGAACAAGGATCGGACCAAGAAAGTTAAGGAAATTGCTAAAAATGCGCTCAAAAGTCCTGCACTGGCGCAACTGATCCATCGCCTGGCAAAGTTCAGCAATCCGAAGTCCGTAATTGAGCTGGGGACCTGCCTGGGTATTACCTCTGCATACCTGTCGACCGCTGCGTCCGAAGCTTCCGTAATCACGATTGAAGGTTGCCCGCAGACTGCTGCAGTTGCGAAACAGAACTTTGAAGATTTAAAGTTGAACAACATCAGACTTGAGGTTGGCAACTTCGACCACATCCTGCCGGGCATCCTTGCCGAACAGGAGCAGCTCGACTTTGTGTACATCGACGGGAATCACCGGAAGGATGCGACCTTGAATTATTTCAACTGGTGTTTACCGAAGGTTCATGAGAATACCATGTTGATTTTTGACGACATCTACTGGAGCGCCGGCATGAAGGAAGCCTGGGCAGCCATCAAAGCACACCCTCAGGTTACCGTGACCATTGATTTATTCTGGATTGGTCTCGTGTTTTTTAAGAAAGGGCAGGCCCGGGAAGATTTCAAATTGAAAGTCTAAGTATAAATTATTGAAAAGCAGGTATATGCCTGCTTCGACTATTAAATATTATTTACCTACTTTTGCGGTTTAATAAAAACACCAATAATGAGCACAAGTAGAGGACCTGTATCACAATTTTTAGAAACGAATTATCTTCATTTTAATGCTGCCGCTTTGATGGACGCTGCTAAAGGATATGAGCAGCACCTGGAAGAAGGTGGAAAGATGATGATCACCCTTGCGGGTGCAATGAGTACTGCTGAATTGGGTATTTCACTAGCTGAAATGATCCGTCAGGATAAAGTAGCCATCATTTCCTGTACCGGTGCAAACCTGGAAGAGGACATCATGAACCTGGTTGCGCATTCACACTATAAAAGAGTTCCAAATTATAGAGACCTTAGTCCGCAGGACGAATGGGATTTGTTGGAAAACCATTATAACCGGGTTACCGATACCTGTATTCCGGAAGAGGAAGCTTTCCGCAGGTTGCAGAAACACATCCACAAAATCTGGAAAGATGCGGATAATGCCGGCGAGCGTTATTTCCCACATGAGTATATGTACAAAATGTTGCTAAGCGGCGATTTGGAACAATACTATGAAATTGATCCTAAAAATTCATGGATGCTTGCAGCAGCAGAAAAGAACCTGCCAATCGTAGTACCAGGATGGGAAGATTCAACCATGGGTAACATCTTTGCTTCTTACGTGATGAAAGGCGAATTAAAAGCCAGCACCATGAAAAGCGGTATTGAGTACATGGGATGGCTTGCAGACTGGTATATCAACAACAGTGCAGGTAAAGGCATTGGATTTTTCCAGATTGGTGGCGGTATCGCGGGCGACTTCCCGATTTGCGTTGTACCAATGTTATATCAGGATATGGAAATGCCTAATATTCCATTCTGGAGTTACTTCTGTCAGATCTCTGATTCGACAACTTCTTACGGTTCTTACTCCGGAGCAGTACCGAATGAAAAGATCACCTGGGGTAAATTAGATGTGAATACACCTAAATTTATTGTAGAGTCTGATGCCACGATTGTGGTACCATTGATTTTTGCATGGATACTAAAAAAGTAATTTAAAATACCAAAATCTATGACCTGGTTTTCAGGTTATACGGAAATCAGCAAGATGAAAAAATTGCTGATTTTCGCGCTTAAAGGGCATTTTAAGGCATAGTTTAGAATGATTATAAATTGAAAATGCTGTCATTAATTTGTCATTGGTATACTAATAAACTTTACTTTTGTTCACGTTTTGATAGTTAGGCATTCGATTAAATATCAAGATCAATCATACAGTTTTAATTAAAAGCATTAAAATACTCATTATGAGGAATATCTCATTGATCATTAGAAGAGTTTGGAAGTCCGCATTCATGTTTACGGCTCTATCTGTTTTAATA
>Ga0265798_10006745_pt1 | contig 15014 bp, 9 predicted proteins | sample P3T30metagenome_FD_192430 | JGI IMG/M metagenome (GOLD analysis project Ga0265798, IMG submission 192430) | Plant litter microbial communities from East Loma Ridge, Irvine, California - P3 T30 | ecosystem: Environmental > Terrestrial > Plant litter > Unclassified | place: USA: California... | reverse complement strand
TTGACGACAACTTCCCAGACCCAGCACTCTACCGGGACGACAAGCTGTGGTACGCGTTCGCTACAAACAATGCAGCTGGCATCCTTGAGCGTCCCGACAACGCGTCGAACCGCGATTACGGCGTCTCCAACATCCAAGTCGCCACCTCGACAAACTTCGTCAATTGGACATTGCTGGACTCGACCCACGACCCTCTGCCGACGACCGGTGCATGGGCAGTGCAAGGCCACAACAACGGCACAACCCCACCGATCCCCAAAGCCAACGTGTGGGCGCCCAGTGTCACTCGACGGAAATCGGACCAAGGGGACGACTACATCATGTACTACGCAGCAGCGCGCAACCGACTAGCCGAAGCAGACCTCGACAAAGACACCCCAAACCCGGACCGCCACGAGTTCGCCGTGCTGCCCAACCACAACCCACCGCACTGCATCGGCGCCGCCACCGCCCCCTCAATCCAAGGCCCGTACAACCCCCTCCCCACGCCCCTCGCCTGCCCCGTCTCCGCCGGCGGCGCAATCGACGCAGCAGCCTTCACCGACCCCCACGACAACACGCCCTACCTCCTCTACAAAGTCGACGGCAACAACATCGGCCACGGCGGCGAATGCGGCAACACGGCGCGGCCCCGCGTAGCCACGCCCATAATGCTGCAGAAACTGTCACCGGACGGCCTCTCGGCCCAAGGCCCGCCCCTGCAAATCCTCGACCGCGCACAGTCCGACGGCCCTCTGGTCGAGGCCCCCGATCTCGTGCGCTCGCCCGAGGGCGTCTACTTCCTTTTCTTCTCGTCCGGCTGCACGCGCGCTCCCAGCTACGATCTCAAGTACGCGACGGCGAGTAATGTCTCTGGCCCGTACACGCGCGCCAAGTGGCCGTTGCTGCAGACGGGCGATTGGGGGCTGCTGCATGCGCCTGGGTCGGCGAGTCTGCTGGCGGATGGCGAGGGCGGGTGGGACATTGTGTTCCACGCGCGGGTGGAGGATGCCGGGCAGGGCAGGGTGAGGGCGATGTTTTCCGGGAAATTGAAGTTCGAGGGGACCGAGGCGAGGTTTGTTGAGTGGAATGAGAAGTAAGTAGGTAGGTTTTTAGAGGCCTGGAGGGGGTTTCCTTTTTGTTGTTTTTATCTTATCTTTCCAGGCGCTGCTCGTTCTTTACGATGGCGGTTTTTTGTTACTTAAGCGACGCATTCGTTCGTGGCGTTTGAGCGTGGCATTCGTTTGGCAGGGAAGGAAAAGGTTACGATTTACATGGCGCCGTGTCCTTTTCATTGCATCACTAGACCACCAACCGCATCGGTATGGGCGAGAGCATCTCAATTGTTTCTCACACTCTTTCGTTCCACAGAAAATCAGAAACGCGCAACTCGCCCGAGCTGATCTCTATTCAAATCATACTCATGTCGGGACGAATGTTGTTGCTATATAACAGCTCCCACCCTACCACACAGCTCTCAACTCTTCGACGAGGGCTTTTCGTGAAATTCCACAAGACTCAGTCGCCACATTAGAGCCGCGCCGCAGTCCATCCTAGCATAAACAGACATGGGAGTCGTAGACTCGTAGTCCCACAACGTTTCTCATCTCAATTCATCTTCCCGAAACAGATATCACCGCCCCATAGGTCCCACAATACTCCCAACCATGACCGCCGCCTCCCGCTCCCAGTTCCCCCTCACCACACCACCACCCTCTTTCAACGCAGCGGCGGCAGTCTGCGGCAACCTGCTCCCGCGCTCCACGCAGTCCCTCACCGCCTCTCGGACTTTGTCCTTGTTCGACCGCAGAGTCCGGGCACTGACGCCGCCGCGGTTGAGGAGCTCTTGGACTTTACTCGAGAGCTGGCCTGCGAGGGAGCGCCAGAAGTAGGAGGGCAGGCTGGAGGTGTCGAGGTGCCGCAGGAGGGGGACGAGGAAGTTTGTTGGTTGGGGTGGTGTGGTCGTGGGATTGGAAACGAGGAGTGGGTGTGAGGGGCTGTAGGTGGTGGAGAGCAAGGCTTCCAGCGCGACGATGTTCTGGCAACGGGCTGCGATTTCGAGGAGGGTGCGGTCTAGCGTGGGGAGGGTTGCGAGGGCGCGGGTCAGAGAGGCGAGGGAGCTGGTGAGGGCTGTTTGGAGGTAGGTTTGCAGGGCGTTGATCAGGAGCGTCGGGTTGAAGTCTTCTGGTGTTGTTGTTGCTGTCGAGCCGGGTTTCAAAGGCGACATCAGGTAGAGAGTATGCAGCGCATGCGTAGCCCGTGCCTTGGTATCCTCCGTCTCCTTGTACGTGCCGCCCTGCGCATTGCTCGTCTGACTCCCCGCCGCCGCAAGCGAGCTCATGCTAAACTCCCTAACCGTCTGCTGCGCGCGCCCAAGCAGCGTCCGCTCCGCCGGATTCACCACATCGTTCCGCAGCGTAGTCACCAACTGCACCCTACCCAACCCCTCGGCCTCCTCGCCCTTGCCCGTCGCCGCGAAAACTTCCCTCAGACCCAGTAGCGCCAGCGCCGCAGGGACCATACTCCTCTCGCCGCCCCTCCCCAGCGGCGCCGCAACCTCGTCGACCAAGCCCTGCAGTTGCCTCCCCAGCGTCAGCGCCCTCTGCACGCTCCTGCCCAGCCGCAGAGTCCTCACCATGCGCTCCGCCGCGCACCGGACTTGCTCTGCCTGCTCATAGCGCTCGCCGACTTCGCGCTCCAGCCGTTCGTAGCTTTCCTTCAAGTTCCCGACTTGCGATTCCAGCTCTTCGAGCACGTGGCCGCTGGCCTGTGCGCGGGATTGCGTGTGCGAGACGATGTTGTCTGCGTTTTTGGTGGTGAGAGTGTCGATGCGGGTGTCGACTTCTTGGACGTCGAAGAGGACCCGCGAGAGGGGTGTCGAGAGGTCTAGGGGCGTGTCGGAGGCGTTGTTGGTTGCGTGGATGAGGGTGTTGGCGTAGGAGGTGGGGGAGAAGTCCGGTGCGAGGAGGGTTGCGGTGTCGAGGTAGGAGGTTTCTGTTGAGGCCATCTTGTGGGGGAGGGTCTCATTTGTTGTTTCGTCTGAGAACTAGGAGATGCGGTAGTTTTTCCAAGAGGTCTCCGTCTCGGTAGATGAGTTGTTGTTTAGTTGGCTGACAAGCTTGAAAGTTGAGGTCGGGTTGGAGTGGCATCGGGCTTTGAGAATCGGCGTAGACGCTCGAACAACGAGACGGCAACAAACGATAAGACACACAACAGAACTATGAAGCGGCAATGGGATGAGATTAGTCACATCATCGCAATGCAATGACTTCGTCTCAGTATATGTATGCAATCACTAAATGGATACTATGCATCCAATCTACCCAAGTTCATCAACCCATCAAAAACGCCCTGGCTAGGTCCAACTTCATGATCTACTCGTTCGCCATACCCGCCTTCAGGTTGTCATACTTGCTGAACGGGTACTCGAGGCAGTTCTCGCTCTTCTCCATGTGCTTGCCCTCGTAGCCACCCAGTCCTTGCACCGTAAGATTGATTAGACTGTCGTCGCTGGTACCAGGGTGGTCGCCGGAAGTCTCCCACCACATGGCACCACCAAGACCGGTGTTCTTGATGTAGTCGACCTTCTGGCTCGCGACTTGAGGCGAATCGTAGGAAATCATGGTACGAGATGCTGGGTCGTAGGTCCAGGATGCGATGGCCTGCGGGTCGTGGAGGACCTGGGCGCCGGCTTTGGGGAGAGCCTGAAGATCGTGTCAGTATATGTGATCGTACTGTCGATATCGATGCGAGTGATAAGTTCGTGTCCAGAGGAGAGTTCAGATTAGATCAAGTTAAATGCGCACATTCGCTGCGTATTGCTTGTAGCAAATAGCGAGAAGGAACCACGAGGCGGGCTTCGAACATCGCAGCCACAGCTTGGCGGGTTGCTCTGTCATCATAAAGGGAGGGCTTGAAGGGAGGTATAGCATTATAGCAAGATCTTACCTTGTAATCCCAGACGCCGTTCTCCCAGCTGCCTGCGCCAACACCGTTGAAAGGCATGCCGGGACCGTCAGTGTTCTCGAACGCACGCCCGTACAGCGGCATGCCCATGACGATCTTGTTCGCCGCGACTCCATGGCTGGTGTAATACTTCACGGCAGCGTCGGTGCTGAATGGAGTTGCCTCTGGCCTTTGTTGCGAGGGGAACACGTTGGCCTGGTGGCCTGCAACTTTGTCCCAAGATCCGGCGTAGTCGTACGCCATCAAGTTCCAGAAGTCAAGGTAACGGTCCATCTCCTGGAACGGCAGGTTGGGGAAGTTTGTCGGTCCAGCTGGCGAGGCGACCGTCAATAGGAAGTGTGGCTTCGAAGGCAGTGTAGCAGCATACGCATCGAGTTCGCTGCGAGTGGCGGCGAGAAGCGCAACAAAGTCGGACCCCTCCTGTGGTGTCTTGGGGTACTCCCAATCAATGTCTAAACCGTCGAAGGGAAGGTCCTTGAGCAGGGCAACAGCGCTCTGGGCGAACTTCTGTCTACCTTCTGCAGTCGAGGCTGGCTGCGGGAAGTTGGCACTGTAAGTCCAACCACCAATCGACAAGATGACCTTCATGTTGCGGTTACGCTTCTTGTGGATGTATAGCTGCTTCAGGCATCCGTAGAGGTTGTTGCCAGTGTCGTTCCAGGAGTCAGTCGGCCAGTGTTTGTCGGTGTCTGCCCAGCCGTCGGTCATGTAGACCTCGCCGCTCTCAGGGCGAACGTTGGCGAAAGCGTACAGGACATGGGTGAGTTTGTCGGCGGGGATATCCTGAGGCTGGTGGTTGCGACCATAGATGGCCCAGTTCTGTAGGCCTCATGAGTGTCTGCAGACTGAGCTTGACTTGAGGATTGATATGACTTACGACAAAGTAGGCCACGCTTCGGTAGCCAGGCTGCGTGTAAGACATGGTGTTGCGGATGGGGATTTGATCGACGACGGGTAGTGTGTTGGGGAAGCTATTGAGGAAGTTTAGGTTTGACGAAGGTTTGGAGGAGGCGGTAGTGAAGGCGGTTAAGTATAACGTTACCAGAAACACGTATACGATCAGGCGGTGCATAAACGCTCTGGCCATGGCGAGTCAGCGCCAGGATATAAAGTGTCAATGTCATGCGTGCGGTCGTTGTGACTGCCAACGCCATCAGACCTACCGGTGAATCAAGGCTCTTTGTATCTGTATGGGACAAGTGAAGAGGTGGCGGTGTTGGCAGCAGTGGTATCAGGGCTTGCAGGCCTGCAAGTAGCGGCACTGGGCCGTGACGTTGACGTGGGTGGATCACATACGGGCATGTCGGCGGCGGTTACTTTCTCTTGCAGCGAGTTCCAGGCTTCTTTGCGCCTGATGTCTTGACCTGACGTCGTAGTCTAATGGAAGGTGAGTACTGGATGTAATGCCGTTATCTCTTATGCAAGAAATGCAACGGTGGTATTGCTAGCCAGTCACGAAGCTCTTAGCCGAAGACGCTGTCTCACAGCTGAACGCTTCAAGGTGCTGTCAAGAAGAGCAAGTGCCGAGAGCACAGTCCACCTCAGATCACATGCTTTCGCGTTGACCCGCCGAGCTTTCCACTTCCACTCCATTGCAACTTGCGCAAGTGATATGGCGTTACATTTCGAGCATCGTGACTGCCTGACTGTCTGCTACATCTCCCAGTCAACTCGCTACGTTTCCTGACTCGGCCACCAACATGCGACCGCCGACTCCCCTGCTCTCCGACGACAAAGCACGAGCGAGACCGCCGAAACTACCCTGCTACGCGTGACCGACGCGTGTAACACTACATACCCGCTATCTCTTGGATAAAGATAACAAGCGAGGAGAAACATACACACATTGTGGCTTGAACCGGTCGTCAAGCTGTCTCTAGGACATGGCCTCCTCCGGTAACGCCTTCAGAGATGGCGCACTTTCCAGTCTGCTTGCGACACCAAACCCACCGGATGGAGATGCCGAACCTGAGCGCAAGCGACGTAAACTGGCGCTCTCGCCTCCACCACAAGCAACAATATATACAAAAACCGCCGACGCCTCCACCGATTTGGAGGTCGACCACATGATCGTTGACTATTTGTCTCATCGACTTACCGATGGCATCCTTGCAAGCCGCAGGTTTGGAAAAGCTCTAGTCACACTCAAGCACGAGCTTTTCATGGTGGACGCGTTCTTGGAAATGTTCAACGCAAAATATCCCTCCTACAAGCCTGATCCGGAATTGCGGTTCAGGCTGTTGCTGCTGAAATTCTCTACATTGTTTTGCCATCGATTTGTTCGAAGCGCGATTCTGCCCTCGAAGCACATGCTTCACCGGCTGAAAGAACAAAACAATAAACGTGCTGTGGATTGGATCAGAGATTCTAATCGGCTACCATCCGGTGATCGCGATTGGACAAGGTGGGAAACTAGACTTCCGTTCGCCCCAGAAACTCTCGAATATCATCGTGCCCGGAGTCTTGAGACCATGAAAATACAGCCCGAGGGTGACAGATACAGCGAACCATTCTACGGCACTTCTGAGAGTCTCGCACTGCTTGACGTCCTCCCCTTGTTCATGAGTGTCATTGCAGCCCGGAACGAACTCGCCAACAGCAATCTCAGCTTAGGCTTGATGGACTTGGCAGCTCGCTTTATGCTGCAAGCATGCCTTGAGCAATATTTGATCTTTGGAGTCGATGGATCAGATGCGATCGACGAGGCGTTTGCATGGGGCTATAAGCGCCCGCAAGCCGCCGATGCATCGGATTATCAGAGCTCGGTCAACTCGCACGGTGAGGAAGACATCTCTGACGAGACGATCCGCATGTTCCAAGCCGAAGATGACGCCCGGGAAGAATCGCCCGACTGGAGAGACTTGAAAGCAAAGTACATCGCCTTGCTTGCCGATGAAACGCCCGGCACTCTCCGAGCCCACCTTGAACGGATTGCAAAGGACCACCCAATTGCCAAGTTTGAGAACACCGTAAGGCAGTTGCTCACAGAGCTGGCGGCTAGCTTGCCTCTTCCAGTGCTTGCGCAGTTGGAGCGTGGGAATCTGGATGGCATGGGGAAAAAAGAAACGAAAGCTTTCCTTCATTCATGTGGTCTTGGCTCGGAATGGCCCAAGTGAGCAGGCTAGCTTTCGAGCATGATCACCACGCATAAATTCACCGGCCGCTGTGTTGGCGATTCCGAGCGCGCACCAAACCTGACTGGACATGATACAAATTGCCGAGTTGGAGAATGAAGCACGGGTCGTTGGAGCTTTACATGTCTTATCGGCCCAGAAACGACTTTAGATCCGAGATTGACAAACAGCGCGCCGCCACGTCCTGAAACATTACCAGAACCGGCTATGCGCCTCATCAACGGGGCTTACAACTAGGTCGGCGACAAAAGACACCTCTAAATGAAAAGCCTCGATCTCGCTGACCCCGCCACACTACGTCCGTCTTTCACCTAGGCGCTCTTAGTGGCATTTCATACCTAATTGGGCCCCTCGAACGCTTCGTGGGCCATACAAAGCACTGTGGTCGCTGTCGAGTGGCCTCGCTATCAATGTGGCGGTAGTATTATCACCTCGATCTCTTGACAGGAAGCTTGAAGACCAACATTCGTAGATGAGACCTAGAAAGAACGAAGTCAAACCTTCCCAAACGTCAGATCCAGACCACATCGACCTCCTCGCCGGCCGTCTTCGCATCGTTTTGCAACCTCTCTGCTTACCCACCACAGCCTTTGCTATGATCACGATGTAGTAATCACAGCACCTGTCGTCGCACGTTCCCCACCAAAAGAACAACCCACCTCTCTCTTTCTCTCTTCTGCCCACTCCCATCCCTCTCCCCTCCTCTCCACGCCGTCCGCTCTATCTCGCGCGACACATCCGGTCCGTCCATCCAATCATGTCACGAGGTAAACAATTGCTCCCAAGCAGAGAAAAAAACTCAGCAAAAAGTCCTCGCCCATCATCCTCGTAACAGCGCTAGAGAAAAGAAAAAGAAAAATCCAGAAGTTTCCTTCCTTCGTCTTCACTAGGTAGTGGTTCTAATTTGCAACAACAAAACACGATGCCGCGACCTCCCTCAAAGGGACTGACTGAATATGCTTTCCCTCCCTAGGGCTCTTCGTTGCAGGTAACTTGCTGTCGCGTTCAACGCATTGGACAACCCTAACCCGCTTTACCCCGAATCGACACTCAGGGGTTGTTGAGAAAGAGACTGATTGTGAGGATGAGGTGTGGTTTAGACGCAAAGACGGGACGGGTGTTGGACAAGATGAGCCTACGCACTTGTTTTGAGCCAGCTCGAGTCGCAGACTATTTCAGACTAGAACCAGAGAGTACCTTAGCGACGGGTCTGTTTGGAGGCTGGGATGTTTATTGAGAGGTTTTATGTTCAGTAGATAGTTAGGTAGTTAAGGAAAGGTTACAAACACCAACGAGAAAAGAAAACAAAAACAATGCTCCACTTCGAACCCGAACCCGAAACAAAAACCACAGGGAGTATATATACGTTTTCTTGGAAATCCTCTTTCAACCAGAAAGTAGAAGAACAAAAACAAAGTAATGGATGCAATGCAAAAAAAAAAACGGCCAAATCACATCCATTCCTCCTCTTCTCTTTGCAAAAGCTACACAGCATCACCCCCGACCTCTCACATGACGCTACACTGCTTCCCCATCTCCAAATACTGCTTCAAGTACCCATCAACATCATCCCTCTCGACCCCCGTCGTCCCCGCTCCCCTCGGCCTCCTGACCCCCCTGACCGTAATCTTCTGCTCCCCCTCGCCATGCCACCACCGCAGAACCTGCTGCTCGGCGCCGTCGATCCCCTCCGTCTCGCGCAGCCCAATCGTCCACTTGCCCCCGCTGACCTCGACCTGCGTCTGCTGCGACGGGAAGTGGAAGTTGGGCAGGAAGACTTCGGTCGGGAAGGCCTGCGGCGTCGGGCTGGGGGACTGCAGCGTGAAGGTGTAGTTGGAGTCCTTCAGGTTGAAGAGGTTGTAGCTGACGTTGCCGTGCGTGACGATGGGGTACGGGCGGATGAAGGCTTCCGCCGCGCGGTAGCCGGCCGAGTCGCTGGCGGCGGCCGCGGCAGCGGCGGAGGAGGGGAGCGACATGCTGTCGACGCTGAGGGTTTTCTTGAGGTTCCCCGGGCCGACCTGGGAGGGGTGGCGGGGGTCGTTTTCGATTGTTTGTTCGTGCGAGAGTTCGCTGGTGGTGGCGGCTGTGGGGTTTGTGGGGATTTGCTTGTCCTCGGCGCAGTAGATGCTGAGGTCTTCGCCGTTCCACTGGTCGCCCCAGCGGTGGCTGTTGCTGGCGCTGTAGAGCCACCAGGTGAAGCCATTTGCTTTGCTGGCTTCGACGGCGTAGTGGTTTGCGTCGACGGCGAGGGATTGGGAGAAGTAGTTTCCAGTCTCGTAGGACTTCTTGTCGTTCATGTCGTAGGGGATGCCGATCTCGGTGAAGATGCAAGGGTGCTCGCCCATGTACTCGAGGCCTTCTTGCCGGATTGCGGACAGCTGGTCGCGGAAACAGTTTCGTACGGCGTTCTCGCCTAGCTTGAGAGCAAGCGCTGGGGTGGCGTAGCGGCCGCGTAGCACGCCGACAACGTCGACGTTCCAGTAGCGATTCCATTTCTTGGTGATGAGGGTGATGCCGTCGTAGAAGTGAGAGGCGAAGACGAGATTGGGGTCGTCGTCTTTGGTGCCCTTGATTCTGGGTGGAATCTCGAAGGGGCAAGGCTGCATGAACATGATGGCGTCCGCCCAGACGCCGCGGATAGCGTTCTTGTATCGTCGGTAGTGGTCCATAAAGTAGTGATTGATGTAGAACTGCTCGTCGATCTTCTCGCCTGTCTCAGGGTGGTTGGTGAAGTAGAAGGGCTTCTTCAGCTCGTCTGTGCTGGGGTCCCAAACGCCATGCTGCGCCCAGATGTCCTCTCCAAGCTTCCAACTGTCGGCACGTTTCCAGCCGTACTTTGTATCGTCCCAGGTCTTGGGGTCTAACCATGCTGTCTCGCCTTTCGGATCGATCAACTCGGTGCCACTCTTGTAGGGTCCGAGGTTACCGAAGTCCCAAGTTGGCACTTCTATTGCCTTGCCTGAGCCGGCGAGCATGGATTGGAAAGCCGTGGGTGTACTGCCCTTTTTCAATTTCTGCTCCTCTGGAATCTCACCAAGATTGGGATGGCCAATCATGCCCTTGTTGGGCTCGTTCATAGTCTCATACCCGATCACCACCTCGCCTTCCAAGTCACCAGCATCGTGTATCCTCTGCGCCAAGTGCTTGCAAGCTGCGACAAAGTGCTCTTGAAGATAGTCCTGGATGTTCACACCATTGATGACGCACTTGGGAGTGAAGTCCTTGCCAGCGAAGAACATGGTAAAGATAGCCTGACACGCCAATCTGGTATAGTTGGTGGCCCAGATCATCTTGGGGAAGTCCTCAGGGTTTTCCCATGTGTTTTGTACCAGCGATGCCTTGGTTGCGTGGAGCTTCTGCGGGTCCAGACCGCAAGCGTATACCGTCCACATTGGAGCACCTGATCCTCCGGTGAAACGTGACCATACATCCTGGTGGGGATCCATGAACACATAGAAACCGTAGCCCTTTGCTATCCGCAGAATCTTGATTGTGTGCTCGATGTATTCCTCGTCGTACTTGCCGGGTCCTGCGTGCTCCAGAGCCTCCCAAGTGAAGATGTAGCGGATCGTGTTGTATCCCCATCGCTTCAGGCGTGAGAAATGTGTGTGTGCCTCTTCGACGCTGAACGGTCGGTCGACGAACGAGACTGTATCGCCGTCGAAGAAGCCATCCTTTCGGTGTGAGGGGACGTCGGGATGCGCAGGAAGCTTGCTGTCGCCGGCTACGTTGATGCCGTGAAGTTGGATCTCGCGATTCTCCGAGTCGCGAAAGGTCTGACCGTCGACACGAATGCGTACGGGAGGCATGTTGGTGGTAGTTGTTGAGACGGGATGCTGTAACAAGTGTTCCTCGTGTGACAGTCTATCTACATGTAGCGGCGTGTTACATGCGCATGTGATCAGAAGGTCTAGCTCGTATGATCAAGCGGAGTATTGTCTACGCTTTCTCCTGGATTGGATTGTCGATATAGAAGTAACGATCGCAAAGTATCGAGATGTGAAGACAGGGAAGTAGTGAATAGTACTGGATCAGGGTCCTGTCTCGCGGTAAATATGGCGCGCCTTGATCTCGACGGTCTTGGTCTGGCTTCACGGCGCGCACGCACTCCACACGTCATCCCAACTCCACCATCATTGGCGTGGCCCGTACCCACTATATCGTTGCGCTACACGTTACTATTGGCCGTTCACCATTCACATGCCTCGGCGGACCTGCCCGCTTGTCGAGCGTGTCTATTCCGGGGAAATAGCCATCTGGCTTCAACCACGGTGGAATCTAGAATACCCTGGACCTTATAACAAACACCCCATTTTATCTTCTCTTCCTCTCCAATTCATACTGTACCACACCGTGCACCATGATAATCCGGCCGTCTCTGCTGGCCATAGGCGCCGTTTGCCTCTCCGGATCGCAACTCGCAGTCGCATTGTCCTCATCCGACATCCCTGCCGACACGCCTGTATCGCAACTCATTTCCAGCGCCAAAGTGAACCTCGCCCAAGGCAACCCTCAGGATGCTCTTGCATACTTCGATGCCGCTATCCAGAAAGACCCGAGCAACTACCTTACTGTCTTCCAACGTGGAGCTGCCTACCTTTCTGTTGGTCGCAATGCACAAGCCACTCGCGACTTTGATCAGGTCCTTGTCCTCAAGCCTGGTTTTGAAGGCGCTTTGATGCAGCGCGCAAAGCTGAGAGGGAGGGCTGCCGAATGGGATGCCGCAAGGAAGGACTACATCGCGGCGCATAAGGAGGGTGGCCAGGAACTCGCCGATCTGGACGAGGCTGAAGGTGCAGCCAAATTGTCAGCCGACGCTGAGAAGGCAGGCGATTGGGAAGCCTGTGTATCGCACTCTGGAACCGCCATCTCAGTAGCCGCCACCGCGCTTGAGCTCCGGCAGCGAAGAGCAAGGTGTCGTTTCGAGCGTGGAGAGATTATGGAGGGTGTAGCAGATTTGAACCACGTACTCCAGATCAACACCGGCGACCCAAAACCCTCTCTGCAAATCTCAGCCATGACCTTCTACTCTCTCGCCGAAACCGACAAGGGCATCACCGCAATCTCCAAGTGCCTCCACAACGATCCCGATAACAAAGCTTGCGCCAAGCTGCGCAAGTCCGAAAAGGCCATCGATCGTACACTGAAGAAATTCAACACGTTCTTCGAGAAACGCCAGTTCGCCTCCGCCGTAAAACTCCTCATCCCGCACTCCGATGACCCGGGACTATTGCAAGAAGTCAAGGATGACATTACAGCCTGGCGGGAGGCTGGCTACATCCACGCCACCGCTCCCAACGGTCTCTACGCACATCTCGTTGAGCGCACTTGCGAAGCGTACACAGAAATGAACAATGCAAAGAAGGCGCAAACATACTGCGAGGAGGCCCTGACCTACAACCCTACTTGCCTGCCCGCCCTCATCAACAAAGGCCAACGCCAGCTCGACGCCGATGAGTTCGAACCCGCCATCGCCACCCTGAACGAAGCGAAGGAAGCCCATGGCAACACCCAAAAGCTGCAAGAGCTGCTCCAAAAAGCACACACTCTGCTCAAGCGCAGCAAGCAAAAGGACTATTACAAGGTCCTTGGAGTGGCCCGCGACGCCGACGAGCGCGACATCAAGCGTGCTTTCCGCAAGCTGACCGTGCAGAACCACCCAGACAAGGCTCACCTGAACGGTATCTCGGAAGACGAGGCACAGAAGAAGATGGCTGCCATCAACGAGGCTTACGAGGTTCTTTCTGACCCCGAGTTGAGGCAGCGCTTCGACCACGGCGATGACCCAAATGACCCCACGAGTGGACACGGCGGTCAGCCATTCCAGGGCTCGCCTTTCGGCGGCGGCGGAGGTGGACAGAGGTTCATGTTCCAGCAGGGTGGTGGAGGAGGGTTCAAATTCCAGGGCGGCGGTGGCTTCCCTGGTGGTGGATTCCCTGGCGGATTTCCGTTTGGTTGATGTCTTGCAGAGTGATCTTGATAGCACGCATTTGTGGCGTTTCCTGGCATCGGCGTTTGAATTTATGGAGAATACCAGGGTTTTCGTTTGATATTACATGTAGTCTCTGGACTCTTCCAGCTACAAAGTTGTACCAGTATTTGGTATCTGTATCATTCCGTCTTTCTCGGTTGCTATATTGGTGCTTGTTGTTGACCTATGTCTGCTGCCACAAGTACGATTGTGTGATCCCCTAGACCGTATCACATTCTGGAGATCATTGTCAGGTAACTACAAAAGACCGAGTCGAAGGACTCGCTTTTTATCTCGAATACAATCTGCCCGTTTCATGTTGCGATTGAGGGATTGATTGAACCCTGTAAAGTGATGACGTCGCTGGAACGCGTCGAGCTTACATTTAAAATCGAGTCGCGTCTTCCAAGCAGCACGAATGCTCCTCTACCATCCACATTCACATTCCATCAACCACAGACCATGTCCCTTAAACGTAAAGCCGGCGAGATCGCCACCGACGCCGCCAAAAAACCAAAGAATGCATCCATCACCTCCTTCTTCGGCGCCCCAAAGCCCAGCCCTGTGATCGCGAGCAACAAAACCGACCCTACCACAGCCCCGGCCACAACACCCATTGTCTTCGACAAGGAAGCATGGGTCGCGAAACTCTCCGACGAGCAGAAAGAGCTGCTCAAGCTGGAGATTGACACCCTACATGAAAGCTGGCTAGGCGCCCTCAAAGACGAAGTAACAAGCGACTCCTTCCTCAACCTCAAGCGCTTCCTCAAGCGCGAGCAAGACAGCGGCGCCAAAATCTTCCCTCCGATGGAAGATGTGTACTCGTGGTATGTAGTACTCGCAAAACCACCCATCGTATAGAATGAGGCAAACAACATCAATTCTAACCATCTTCACTCTCGCCAGGTCCAGGCACACCCCCCTCCCAACAGTAAAAGCCGTCATCCTCGGCCAAGACCCCTACCACAACCACAACCAAGCCCACGGCCTCTGCTTCTCCGTCCGCCCGCCCACCCCAGCTCCCCCCTCCCTTCTCAACATCTACAAATGCCTCAAAACCGACTACCCATCCTTCTCGGCCCCGCCGAAAAACTCGGGCCTGCTCACCCCTTGGTCCGACCGCGGCGTGCTGCTCCTAAACACCTGCCTGACCGTCCGCGCGCACACCGCCAATTCCCACGCCAACAAAGGCTGGGAGAAGTTCACGCAGAAAGTAATCGATACTGTGGCGGCGAAGCGCACCAAAGGGGTGGTGTTTTTGGCTTGGGGCAAGCCGGCCGAGTCGAGGGTCAAGGGGGTTAGCACGAGCAGGCACTTGGTGCTGAAGAGCGCGCATCCGAGCCCGCTGAGCGCGCATCGGGGATTTTTCGAGTGTGGGCATTTCAGGAAGACGAACGAGTGGTTGAGGGGGCGGTATGGTGAGGACGGGGAGATTGATTGGGATCTGAATGTGGCGCCTGAGGAGGCTGGTGTGTAGGGAATTGTGTATACCTCTCTCTATTAATAAAGAATTGACGATTCTTGGGATTTTTCTTTTGTGATGATGGTGTTGAAACCTTTCAATTGCCGAAATGAAGCACCTGTCGCCCTTTTGTCTCTGCGGTGCGTGGGTTATAGTCGCCTCAGGTCTCCTGAAGCAGTACCTTCCAAGCGAAGTGAGAGTAAGACGTAATCCATCAAGTCGTAATCATCCTATGAATCGATTGGACAGATCGCTGTTGGGCTCCGTCCATTAGTCATATCCCCCATCCCACTACCACCGATCTAATATCTCAGCCTCGCCCACAAACCAACCACCTACTGAGACCTTCCCTCCGGCGCATCCGTCAGCGGCACATACCGCACGCCGTACTCCTGCTTCGCCGTCACGTTCCCCTGCGCGTCCTTGTCGATGATGTAGATGTGTTGTTCGGCGTTTTCTTCGATTGGGATGAATAACCTGCCAGGAGGGAGAGGGATCAGTA
>Ga0265798_10006744_pt1 | contig 15016 bp, 13 predicted proteins | sample P3T30metagenome_FD_192430 | JGI IMG/M metagenome (GOLD analysis project Ga0265798, IMG submission 192430) | Plant litter microbial communities from East Loma Ridge, Irvine, California - P3 T30 | ecosystem: Environmental > Terrestrial > Plant litter > Unclassified | place: USA: California... | reverse complement strand
AAACCATAGCCCTTTAGGGTGCCCTTTTTGCGTAGTAGTATCGCTCATGTTATAAATTCTCTTTAATAAAGTTGGTCATTTTTGTGTACAGCTGCAGCCTTGTGGCGCCGCCATATATGCCGTGGTTTTTGTCAGGGTAAATGGCCCAGTCAAATTGTTTGTTAGCCTGTACCAGCGCCTCTACCATAAGCATGGTGTTTTGCAGGTGCACATTATCATCGGCGCTGCCGTGTATCAGTAAATATTTGCCTTTAAGTTTAGATACATGATTAATAGGAGAGTTCTGGTCATAGCCCAGCGGGTTTTCCTGCGGGGTCTGCATGTAACGCTCAGTATACACACTGTCATAAAAACGCCAGTTGGTAACCGGTGCCACGGCAATAGCCATTTTAAAGGTATCGGCTCCTTTAAGGATGCAGTTACTGCTCATAAAACCGCCATAGCTCCATCCCCAAATGCCTATGCGCGATGCATCAACATACGGGTAGCTGGCTATCAGCTTTGCTGCGTCTATCTGGTCTTCCACCTCAAATTTCCCCAGTTCTTTATAAGTCACTTTTTTAAATTCGGCACCTTTGTAACCCGTTCCGCGGCCATCTACACAGGCCACAATATAGCCCTGCTGCGTCAGCATATAAAACCAGTAATCGTTGCTGCTGCTCCAGGTATTTGCCACCTGCTGGCTGCCCGGGCCACTGTACTGGTACATAAATACCGGGTACTTTTTAGCAGGATCAAAATCAGCAGGCTTTATAAACCATGCGTTAAGCACATGGCCTTTGGCGGTTGTAATGGTTGTGAATTCTTTTTTAGGAAGGTTGTATGCCTCAAGCTTGGTAAGCAGGGCATTGTTGTTTACCACCTCTTTAACCGTTTTGCCGTCTTTGCTGTTGTTCAGGGTAAACGTAGGTGGCTGGGTAGCGCTTTGATAAAAATTAAGGAACAGGTCGTAATTAGGGCTAAAGGTAGCATCGTTAGTACCTGTCTGGCTGCTCAGCCTAACTTTATTTTTGCCGTTAAGGCCTATGCGGTAAATGTCGCGGTTTATAGAGCCGTTTTCAACCGACTGGTAGTAGATGTTGCCGGTTTTATCATCAAAGCCATAGTAAGCGGTAACTTCCCATTTGCCGATGGTAACCTGCTTAATAAGTTTACCAGTCTTGGCATAGTGGTAAATGTGGTTGTAACCGTCTTTTTCGCTGGTCCATATAAAGCTGTTATCGTTTAAAAACGTAAGGTTATCGGTAACATCAACGTAAGCCTTATCGGTTTCGTTTAGTATTACTTTTGCACTGCCTGTTGACGCATCTATAAAAATAAGGTCAAGATTGTTTTGGTGGCGGTTGAGCACCTGCGCGCTAAGGGTTTGCGCGTCGTTGGTCCATTTAATACGCGGGATATAAAAATCGGTATAACTGCCCAGGCTGATGGTCTTATCCGTTCCGGCTGTTACATCATAAACGTGCAGGTCAACGGTAGAGTTTTTTTCGCCCGCCTTTGGGTATTTAAACGTTTGCGGCACCGGGTAAAGCCCCTGGTTGTAAACCTCCATAGTAAACTCGGGTACGGCGGTTTCATCAAAGCGGATGTAAGCAATCCTGTCGCTGTTCTTGTTCCATTCGTAGGCGCGCACAAAGGCAAACTCTTCTTCATACACCCAATCGGTAATACCGTTAATGATGCTGTTTTTCTTGCCGTCTTTAGTAATTTGCCTGGTGGTTTTAGTGGCAAGGTCAAAAATATACAGGTTATTGGCATAACCGTAGGCAACTTTAGTGCCGTCAGGAGAAAATGTAGGCTCCTGTACTTTGTTTTCAGACAGCCTTACCAATGTTTTACCTGCAATATCATAAATATAAAAATCGGCGGTAAACGAGTGGCGGAATATTTGTTCTGACCTTGTGGCCAGCAATATTTTTTTTTCGTCAGGGCTAAAGGTATAGCTGTCTATGCCTTCCAGCTCCTTCAGGTTTTTAGAGTCTACGAGGGTGCTGACTTTATTAAGGGTTGCAAAATCATAAAGGTCTATGGTTACGACTCCGGTATTGTAATTGGCATTGAGCACCGTGTACTGGTTGGTGTTTTCCATGGCGGTAAGGTCGTCCATGCCCTTGGTGCGGAAAGCGCCTTTCCAGATTTCTTCAAGTGTTAATTTTTGTTGTGCTACAGCCGGCATAACGGCCAGTAAAAAGAATAAAATTGACTTTTTAATGTGTTTCATTTTATAGATGGTAAAAAACCTCCAATTTTAGTAAAAATTTATGAATTATGGGTCCTTTTTTTTGTTAAATCAGGATAGCGTTATTTCTGCGTTAATTTAATTTTTAGTAAAAGACAATGGTATCCATTATCTTTGCCGTTAACTACTATTTTAAGTTACTGGAAATGAGCAAAACAATAGCCGGTTTTAGTAAACTGGGCAAGGAACAAAAAATTGAATGGCTTACAAAACATCATTTTGCTGACCCTGCGGCGGCCGCAGAACTATTAAAGCAGTACTGGAATGATGATGCAGCCCTGCAAAAACTGCACGATGAGTTTATAGAAAACACCATAACCAATTTTTACCTGCCCCTGGGCATTGCGCCCGGATTTATAATAAACGGCAAAGACTACACCATACCCATGGCGGTAGAGGAGAGCAGCGTAGTGGCTGCGGCGGCAAAATCGGCTAAGTTCTGGGCCGGCCGTGGCGGGTTTAAAACTACGGTTATCAGTACCGAAAAGATAGGGCAGGTGCATTTTACCTTTATAGGCGAGGCCCAAAAGCTGCGAGAGTTTTTTGATGGCATTAAGCCGAAATTCTTTACCGATACCGAAGATATTACCAAAAACATGCAAAAGCGCGGCGGCGGTATACTTAATATTGAACTGCGCGATAAAACCGCTGTGGTGCCCAACTACTATCAGCTGCACGCTACCTTTGAAACGGTAGACAGCATGGGTGCCAATTTTATAAACTCGTGCCTTGAGCAATTCAGCAAGACGTTAAAGCAGGAAGCGCTTAACCATGCCGGTTTCGCGGAAGACGAGCAGCACATAAACGTTATCATGAGTATACTGAGCAACTATGTGCCAAACTGCTTAGTACGTGCCGAGGTATCATGCCCCGTGGGCGACTTAAACGAAGACAAGAATATAAAGCCGGAGGAATTTGCGCAAAAATTTCTTACGGCGGTAAAAATAGCCGAAGTAGAACCCTACCGTGCCGTAACACACAACAAAGGCATTATGAACGGCATTGATGCCGTAGTGGTAGCTACCGGCAACGACTTTAGGGCGGTGGAAGCCGGCGTGCACGCTTATGCTGCGCGCAATGGGCAATACAGCAGCCTGAGCCACGCCAAGATAGAAGATGGAATCTTTACCTTTTGGCTCGATGTGCCACTGGCACTGGGCACCGTAGGAGGACTTACATCATTGCACCCCTTAGTAAAGTTTTGTTTGGAGATGCTGGGCAACCCATCAGCCAAAGAATTGATGGAAGTAGTAGCTGTGGCAGGCCTGGCGCAAAACTTTGCAGCGCTGCGCTCGCTTACCACAACGGGTATACAACAGGGCCACATGAAGATGCACCTGATGAACATCCTGAACCAGCTGGGTGCTAACGACCTTGAAAAGCATGCCGCCATTAAGCACTACGAAAAAAACACTGTGAGCCACAGCGCTGTGGCCGATTTTATAACTGAACTCCGTAAAAATGACCCTGCCCGCATTGAAGAAGACTTTTTATAGTAACGGAAAACTGTTCCTGATGGGCGAATACACCGTGCTTGATGGTGCGCTGGCTTTTGCCGTGCCCACAAAATCCGGACAAAGCCTTGAAGTAGCTGGCATTGCCGATAATATTGTAAAATGGAAAAGCCTTGATGCTGATGGTGCCGTTTGGCTGGAGGTCGAGGTTAGCATTGAGGATATTATCAGCAACAACCAGTCAGCAGCTTCGGCAGAGGCGAATACGCTTATCAAAATATTGCACGAAGCCCACACGGCAAACCCTGAAATCCTAACTTCTGGTTTTGAGGTAACTACAAAACTTACTTTCCCGAGAAATTGGGGTCTGGGCACGTCGTCTACCTTAATAAACAATGTAGCACAGTGGTTTGGCATTGATGCCTATGCATTACTGGCCAATACCTTTGGCGGCAGCGGCTATGATATTGCCTGTGCGCAAAATTATACTCCTATACTATACAGGATTGAAAACGGTGCTGTTGAGGTTACCCCTGTAAGTTTCAACCCTGATTTTATAGATAACATTTGGTTTGTATACCTCAATCAAAAGCAAAACAGCCGCGATGCCATTGCGGCTTACAAGCAGCGTCAGTTTGATAAACATATGCTCGTGTCCCGAATAAACATACTGGTTACCCAACTTGCCACCGCGCAGGATATGCAGTCTTTTGCTTCGGCGTTAGAAAAGCAGGAAGCCCTTTTAGGTGGGGTATTAGGCATTGCCCCTGTTCAGGAAAAGCTATTCCCCGATTTTAAAGGTATTGTAAAAAGTCTGGGTGCCTGGGGCGGCGATTTTGTTATGGCTGTTACCGAAGAAAACCCGGTTGGGTATTTTAAGGAGAAGGGATATGAAACGGTAGTGGCGTGGAGGGAGATGATTTTGTAATACAGAGCCTTATAGCTGTTGTATTTATTTATTTTTTAAAAATCTTTTAATTAATCCAAGATTTTTTTCATTTAGTACTTTGAAAAAATCGTAGTTTTGCCCCAATGGAATTATTTCCGAATACACGGTTGAAGATTTATTAAAGAATTCTTTTTCATTATTAAAATCTTTAAGGGTGATAAATGTAATATATAAACGTTTTTGACCTTTTTTTGGAGGATCAGCCTCCGCAGGTGCATTGTTACTTGCCTTTCTTCTTTTTAATTTGTTTCCTTTGATGAGTTTGTCAAAATCGACAGTTAACGAATCCATATTTGTAGATCCTGCATTTTTGTCATTGAACAATATATTCCCGTTTTCATCAAACTCTATAAGATTAATTATATCCTTTCCATTAGCATCTTTATTCCATTCTAAAATTGTTATCGATTTATAATTGGTAACCTGACACGAACTAATGGTTAAAGCAACAAAGATTACATAGAAAAAATGTTTCATGATTTTAATAATGTGATGAACATTTGTATACTCGAAATTAAATTACTTGAACCAACCTGATAATGGTTAGGTCTACAACTTTGATCAACCTCTAACTCCCAACCAATTAACCCGCTCTTCGCGCTCCTACCACTCATTTACCCTATTTGCATCCAGCTTGATAAAGATAAACAAAAGCAGTGTAAACGCCCAGAAGCTTGACCCACCGTAAGAAAAGAAGGGTAGCGGCACGCCCACAGTAGGGAACAGCCTGATGAGCATGGAGATATTCACAAAAAAGTGCATGAATAATATAGCCGCTACGCAATACCCATACGTTCGGCTAAATTTAGATTTTTGCCGTTCGGCTAAGTAAACCAGGCGTAGTATCAGCGTTATAAATACAATAATTACAACTATAGAGCCTATAAAGCCCCACTCTTCGCCCACGGTGGTAAAAATGTAGTCGGTATGCTGCTCGGGTACAAAGCCCCCTTTTGTCTGTGTGCCTTCCAGGTAGCCTTTGCCTAACCATCCGCCGGAGCCAATGGCAATTTGCGCCTGGTTAAGGTTGTAGCCCTCTGCCTTTAAATCTACCTCTTTGCCAAAAAGCACATTAATACGGTCTTTTTGGTGTTCTTCCAGCACATTCTCAAATACATAATTTACTGATAGTACAAAAGCAGCAGCCCCTACAAGCACCATGGTATAAATAACAGGGTTGCGGTTAACCCGCTTTGCCGTGAGGTAATGCAGCAAAAGTGCTACGATTATAACAATGATTAAAAACACAGGGTGTACCAGCAACGCCAATAAAAATAGCGCTACCGCAGAAAATCCCATGATGATATAGCCGGCGGGTAAACCCTCGCGGTATAATACAAACATAAGCGACATAAATATCATGGCGCTACCCGCATCGGGTTGCATCATGATAAGCATTACCGGGGCAAAAATAATGGCAAAAGCAATAAGCTGGTGGTTTATTTTTTGCAGGTTTATCTGTACGTCGCTCAGGTACTTGCTCAGTACCAGCGCCGTAGCAATCTTGGCAAACTCAGAGGGCTGTAAGCTAAAACCGCCAAAGGCATACCAGTTGGTCTGGCCCTTGCGTTCTGTACCCAATACAAAAAGGCCGGCCAGCAATACTAATGCCGCTCCATAAAATATAAAGGCATATTTATCAAAAATCTTGGCATCTATAGAGAGTACCACAATAATAAGCGGAATAGCGCCCAGCATAAAAAGTATTTGCTTGCCATATACCTGACCCAAATCAAAAAATGAAGTCTCTTCATTAGGCAACGATGCTGAATAAATTGTCATCCATCCCATACAGGCCAATACAATATATAGTAGTATGGTTATCCAGTCTACGCTATTGGTTACGCTTTGGTTCTTCATTAGTGGTTAATGCTAAATGGCTGCCCGCTTAGGTATTTATCGTAGGTTGCTTTAAGGCCGTTGTTAAGCATCCTAACTTCAAGGTCTTTACGGCTTATGGTGCCCTTAAGGTATTTTTCAATCATCAGGCTGGCAATAGGCCCTGCCCAGCGCGCACCCCAGTAGCCATTTTCTATAAATACTGCAATGGCAATTTTAGGGTTGTCCTTAGGTGCAAACGCCACAAATATAGAGTGGTCATCAAGCTGTGTGCGCACGCCGTTTATCTTGGCAAAGTTTTCGGCCGTACCGGTCTTGCCGCAAATATCAATGCCGTCTACACGCAGATGCTTGGCTGTACCAAAGTTGTATACGTCAAAAAGCCCCTGTATAACCGGTGGAAAATATTGCTTGTCTATGGTGGTATAGTGCCTTTCGGTAAACTTCTTATCAATAGTGCCGCCCTCAATTTTCTTGATGATGTGAGGGGTGTAGTAGTACCCTTTGTTTGCCACGGTGGCCATCATGTTTGCCAGTTGTATAGGCGTCATTTTTACCTCGCCCTGGCCAATTGAATTAGATATTATGGTGCTGCTTCTCCAGCCGCCGTTAGGGTAAAAGCGCTTGTAAAACTTAGCGGTAGGTATCAGGCCTTTGCGCCCCGGTGGCAGGTCGTAACCTAAAAAGTTGCCTAGACCAAAGCTTTGCATGTGGCTGCTCCAGGCGTTCACGCCCTGCTCCGGCTTAGGGTATTTATCTATGGTAAGCTTGAATACGTTGCCAAAATAAGCATTGCAGGAGTTGTATATGCCATTGTTAAGGGTGTGCGGGCCGGAGCCGTGACATTTCATAAACGCGCCGCGCCCGTAGCTAAAGCCATGGTGGCACATAAATACGGTGTTTTCATCTATAACCTCTTCCTGCAGGCCCACAAGGCCTGTCATTATTTTAAAAGGCGATCCGGGAGGGTATTCTGCTAAAAGGCCACGGTCAAATAAAGGAATGCCAATGCTGTCGTTTTCCAGCATCTGGTAGTTTTTAGAGCGGTCGCGCCCCACTAAAAGAGAAGGGTCATAGGTAGGGGCAGTTACCAGTGCCAGTATTTCGCCGGTGCTGGGTTCTATAGCTACTATACCGCCGCGTTTTTCAAACATCAGGGCCTCGCCATATTTCTGCAGTTCTAAATCAAGCGAAAGCGTAATGTCTTTACCCTGAACGGCTAAAGTGTCATAAATGCCCTCTTTAAAAGAGCCTATCTCGCGGTTAAAACGGTCTTTTTGTACATATTTTACGCCTTTAATGCCGCGAAGTATCTCCTCATATATTTCTTCTACGCCCTGTTTGCCTATAAGGTCGCCGCTTTTGTAGTAGGGGTGTTTTTGTATAATAGCATCGTTTACCTGCTGTATATAGCCAAATACGTTTGAGGCTATAGGAACCTGGTAATCGCGCAGCGAACGCTTAACGATATCAAAGCCTTTAAAACGGCGTAATTTTTCCTGAAAGGCCGCAAACTCTTTTTTGCTGAGCTGCGGTAAAAAGATAGAAGGCAGGCGCGGGCTGTACACATTGGCCTTTTCAAGGCGTTTATCATAATATGCACGGTCTATGTTAAGCAGGCGGCACAGCTCTTCAACATCAATGTTTTTATCTACCTCTTTTGGCGTAACCATTATATCATAAGACGGCTGGTTGGCCACAAGCAGTTTGCCGTTACGGTCGTAAATATAACCCCGTTCCGGATATTCGTATTTTATTTTGATGGCATTGTTGTCAGATTTTTTGATGTAGGAGTCATCAAGTATCTGCAAATAAAAAAGCCGGGCCACAATTAGTAAGGTTGCGGCAATAACAAGTATGGGCAGCAATATCTTTCTCATTCTTTAGCAGGCTTAATAAGGTATATAATGATAATGCTTATTATAAACGTAAATATAGTACTGTATAATGTGGTTAACAGTGTACTGAATATAAGGCCTAAATCAAAGGCTTCCAAAAGGTACAAAATTAAGTGGTGCGCCACAATACATATCAGGATAAAAGAAAAACGCTCAGGCGATAACCTGTCGTTAATTTTTATGGTTTGGTACTCAAAGCTGATACCAAAAGTAAGCTTAAAAAACGGACGCCTTAAATAGGCAAGTACCACGCTGGCTGCGGCATGGGGGCCACTGGTATCGGCAAACATATCTACACACAGGCCCAGTAAAAAAGCACTTACCAGCAATGCCGCCCTGTTGCCGTTTACCGGAAACAGCATTATAAATAAAATGTAAGGGTAAGGGTTAAGGTAGCCAAACATGTTTAGGCGGTTAAACACAACCACCTGTAATGCCAGCAATCCTATAAACCTTAATATGTTTACTAATACCGTACTGTTCATTTTATTTTGGTGCAGGTGTGGTAGCTTCCTGTAGCTGTATTATTTCGTCTCGGTGCTTGTTCTCTACAATATACACATAGTTAAGGCTAGTCATATCGTTAAACAGCCTTACGTCGAGCGTAAAGTAATTGGTTACTTTGTCCTGGTATACTTTGTGTATGGTTCCTATAGGTATATTTTCCGGAAAGATGGTACTCTCTGCACCGGTAACAATGGTATCGCCTATATTTACTGTGGCAAGCCTTGGCACATCTCTAAGTTGTGCATACCCTGTATTTTTCCCGTTCCAGGTAAGTGTACCAAAGTGGTTGTTTTTTTTGATCTTGGCGCCCAGCCTGAATTTTGTGTTCAGCACGCTTATTACCGTAGAGTAATTTGCCGAGGTTTGTTCTATATACCCTACCACGCCCAGACTGCTTACTACCCCCATATCTTTGCGCACGCCGGCTTTATAGCCGCTTTTTATAGTAAAGTAGTTTTCCTTCCTGCTGTAGGCATTAGCAATCACCTTGCTTTGTATAACTTTATAATCAGTAAAGGCGGCATCTATATTTACAGGCGGCCTGTTTGCAGTATCCTGTGTATTATACAGCAGGCTTTGCAGGCGGGCATTTTCGTAGGCCAGGGCATCGTTTTGCTCACGCAGGCTAAAGTAAGACTCTACGTTGTTTATTTGCTCATACACATAACCGCTAACGGCATTGGCCGATGTTACTGCCCTGCTGCGGTGGTAAGAATGCGACTGTATGGTAAACGTTAACGATATGCCCAAAAGCAGCAAAAACAGTAAGAATATACTGTTTTTATATAAAAAATTTATTATTTGCTGCATTTGCTAACTCGTTATTTTATAAGGATGCTCCTGTATTTTGGTATGTTTTTTAGTGTCATTCCGGTTCCGCGCACTACGGCCCTTAGCGGGTCTTCGGCAATGTAAACGGGAAGATCGGTTTTTTGCGATATCCTTTTGTCAAGGCCCCTTAGCATACTACCGCCACCTGCAAGGTAAATACCGGTGTTATAAATATCGGCAGCAAGCTCCGGAGGTGTCTGGCTCAGGGTTTCCATTACCGCATCTTCAATACGCTGTATAGATTTGTCCAGCGCTTTTGCAATTTCGCGGTAGCTAATGTCTACCTGCTTTGGCTTACCGGTTAAAAGGTCACGCCCCTGTACACTCATTTCGTCCGGCGGGCTCTCAAGGTCTTCAAGCGCTGCACCTATTTGTATTTTTATTTTCTCGGCAGTACTTTCTCCCACAAAAAGGTTGTGCTGGGTGCGCATATAATATACAATATCATTTGTAAACACGTCTCCTGCAATTTTAACCGATTTGTCGCACACAATACCGCCAAGTGCAATAACCGCAATCTCTGTAGTACCACCACCTATATCTACAATCATGTTGCCTTTAGGCTGCATAATATCTATGCCAATACCTATAGCTGCTGCCATGGGCTCGTGTATAAGGTAAACTTCTTTACCGTTTACACGCTCGGCACTTTCTTTAACAGCACGCATCTCTACCTCTGTAATGCCGCTTGGTATACAAATAACCATGCGAAGGGCAGGGGTAAACAATTTCTTTTTAAGAGCCGGTATGCTTTTAATAAACATACTTATCATTTTTTCGCTGGCATCAAAATCGGCAATAACACCGTCTTTAAGCGGGCGTATGGTCTTTATGTTTTCATGCGTTTTGCCCTGCATCATGCTAGCTTCTTTGCCTACGGCAATTATTTTGCCGCTTACGCGGTCGCGGGCCACAATTGAGGGGCTGTCTATAACAACTTTATCGTTATGGATGATGAGGGTATTTGCGGTACCAAGGTCAATCGCAATATCCTCGGTCATGAAATCAAAGAATCCCATATTTTTGTATGCAGGTTATGTATTTATAATAGTGTGTACTTAAGGGTACAAAAGTAATAAAATTAATGTTTGAAATGACGGGTGCCGGTAAATACCATGCTTACCCCGTTTTCATTGCAATAGTTGATGCTCAGCTCATCTTTTATTGAACCACCCGGCTGGATAACAGATGTGATCCCGGCATTTTTTGCCAGCTCCACACAATCCGGGAACGGAAAGAAAGCATCGCTTGCCATAACGGCGCCTTCAAGGCTAAACCCAAAAGACTTCGCTTTTTCTACGGCATGCGTCAATGCATCTACACGGCTGGTTTGCCCTGTCCCGCTTGATATAAGCTGGCCGTTTTTAGCAAAAACTATAGTATTTGATTTAGTATGCTTACAAATTTTTGAAGCAAACAGCAGGTCGTCTATTTCCTGCGAGGTAGGTGATGTTACCGTAACGGTAGTTAGTATGCCTTTATTGTCTGTAATATTATCCTTGTCCTGAACCAATATTCCGTTTAGGCAGGTACGCACCTGTTTTTGTGGAAGTTCTACATCGTGCTGTACTAAAATAATCCTGTTCTTTTTTTCCTGAAGTATGGCTGTAGCCTCATCATCATAAGCAGGGGCAATAACTACTTCGCAAAAAAGCTTGGTAATTTCCTCTGCCGCAGCCTTGTCAATTTTTGCATTGGTAATCAGCACACCGCCAAACGCCGATGTAGGGTCTGTAGCCAGCGCATCAAGGTAGGCTTCTTTAACGGTAGCGCGTGTAGCCAGGCCACAGGCGTTGTTGTGCTTAAGTATGGCAAACGTAGGTCCGTTTTCCTTAAACTCGGCTATAAGGTTAACGGCAGCATCTACATCAAGCAGGTTGTTGTATGATAATTCTTTACCGTGTACTTTAGTAAACATCTTGTCGAACTCACCAAAGAAAAATCCTTTTTGGTGCGGGTTTTCGCCGTAGCGCAGTACCTGGCCGTTAGCTATGCTTTGTTTGTATATGGTATCGTCTGTATTAAAATAGCCAAATATGGCGCTGTCATAGTGCGATGAGGTATGGAAGGCTTTGGTTGCAAAAAGTTTCCTCTCCTCCAGCGTTGTGCCGCCATTGTTGTTGGTATACGTATCAAGAAAAAGGCTGTACTCTTCAACCGAAGCCACAATAACTGTGTCTTTAAAGTTTTTAGCCGCAGCGCGAATAAGCGATATACCGCCAATGTCAATTTTCTCTATAATATCAGCTTCAGTTGCGCCGCTTGCTACCGTTTTTTCAAACGGGTACAGGTCAACAATAACCAGGTCAATCTGCGGTATGTCAAACTCTTTCATTTGCTGCACATCACTCTCGTTATCCTGGCGGTTAAGTATGCCGCCAAATACTTTTGGGTGAAGGGTTTTTACCCGGCCGCCAAGTATTGAAGGATAAGAAGTTACATCTTCCACCGGTACTACAGGTATGCCCAGGTCTTTTATAAAAGTCTCTGTGCCGCCGGTAGAATAAAGCGTAACGTTGTTAGCGTGAAGCGCTTTAACAATAGGCTCAAGCCCGTCTTTGTCAAATACTGATATCAGTGCCGATGAAATGGTTTTTATGCTGCTCATTTGTTGTGTGTTTATTAAAGGTGCAAAAGTAATTATAACGCAGCTAACATTCAAAGTAACAAATGGCTATTTTTAAATTATTTAAAATTTTTATGCTGTTAGGTTTTCAGGGTTTTAAAAAAATGCTCAATTTTACACAAGCCAATACATTTTTGATATGCTGCTCTACCTTAGATTGCTTAAAGAAAGTTTCTTTTTTGCCATAAATGCCCTTGCCACAAACAAGCTGCGCACCTTTTTATCTTTACTGGGTGTTACGGTAGGCATTTTTTCTATCATAGCCGTGCTTGCTGCAGTAGATTCTGTAGATAAAAAAATACGGTCTGATATGAACAAGGTAGATAAAAACACCATGTACCTTAAACGCTTTTCTTTTGCGCCAAGCGATATACCCCGCTGGAAGATGCAGCGTTTTCCTAACGTTACTTATGATGAGTACCAGTACTTAAAAGGTACGGTTACAAGTTCTGAATACATGGCTTACCAGTTGTTTACAAACCAGGAAACGGTAACCTATGAAGATAAATCGGCTGCCAATATAAACATGATACCGGTATCTTATGAGTTTATAGAGATACAGAATGAAGAGGTAGAAAAAGGCAGGTTTTATAATGAAAGTGAGTCTAACTCCGGCAGTGCGGTTGTGGTGCTGGGTTATGATGTGGCCCAGACGCTTTTTGGTTCAGAGAACCCTATTGATAAAAAAGTGCGTGTGTATGGCCAGCGCTTTACGGTAATAGGGGTGCTTAAAAAAATAGGATCGGGCGCTATGGGTATGCCCAGTAACGATATTGCGGCTATATTTCCGGTAAACATGCTGCGCAAGCTCTATGGCGACAACAATAATTTTATGACGCCCATCATTATAATTAAGCCTAAAAAAAATGCCGACGCCGAGGCTACCAAAGCGGAAATTACCCAAAAGCTGCGTGCCTACCGCGGTATTAAGGCAACGGAAGGCGATAACTTTATGATAGACATCATATCATCGTTTACCGAATTTATAGACCAGATTGTTGGGGTTATGAATATTGTGGGCTGGGTTATAAGCGGATTCTCTTTGCTGGTAGGCGGTTTTGGCATTGCCAACATCATGTTTGTATCGGTTAAAGAGCGTACTAACATAATAGGTATTCAAAAAGCACTGGGTGCCAAGAGCCGTTTTATATTGCTGCAATTTTTGTTTGAAGCCATTATACTTTCGCTTATCGGCGGGGCTGTGGGCATGCTTATGGTGTGGGGTGTGGCAAGTTTAGCTACAAAACTGCTCGATTTTGAGTTTGTGCTGGGTATTGGCAACATTATGCTGGGTACCGGCTTATCGGCCCTTATAGGGTTGTTGTCGGGTATACTGCCGGCTAACTCTGCTGCAAAACTTGACCCGGTTGAGGCGATTAGGAGCGGGATGTAGGCTGCGCTGTTGCGGGTGGGGGTTGAGAGTTCAAAGTTGACGGCATGTGGACGACCCTGAAAGCAATTTTAAGGTCTATGAAAAAGTGATACTAAGCAGATGGAAAAGTTTAAAATATCTTTGTTTGAAAAAGAATACAATAAAAATTTTCCGGATTATTATTCGCTAACAGTATCTGAATGTTCAGCTTTAAAAGCTTTAATTACTAAAAGATTTGAAATCGATACTCAAAATATTGAGCAGAGTCTCTTTTCAAAATTATCATTTTATGAACATAGTAATGCTTTAGAACATTTTAGTTTGCACGATGTTCTGAATAGACATGATATCTTACCCTTAAACGACGTGTATATTAATTGGTCGCAATTTGAAAAGATTGATAGTATAAGTACCCAGGATTTAGCCCAATACTTTGATGACATCTGGTTTCCTTCAGCAGAAGATATTGATATTTTTGATAAAAGTTTAGGCTGGCTTTTATACATCAGGCACGATGGATGTATCTACTTTTACAAACAACCTAAAATAACAGGCTGATACCAGCTAGCTTTCGTTGCAGGAATTATTTACAAAAAAAATCCCTGCGGCAGTACCGCAGGGATTTTTAAAATTAGCAATCTTTACTTTGTGGGGACAATTAATAAAGTATCTTCCTGCTCGCTTTTCCGCTGAGCGTGTTTATTTCAACAATTATAATCTGCTGGGCGATGTTAAGGCTGTTAACGGTGGCCTCGGTAGCATTAATGCTGCCTTTTGTGTATAGCACCCTGCCCTGCATGTCATATACCGTTACATCGGTCATTTCTGTAGTGCCTGTAGCAATATTTATGGCGCCATTTTGCTTGTATACTACTACAGTATTAGTCAGTTCAGGCGTTTGGTTGCCCAGGCTTGCCGGGGCATATATTACTTCAAACCTTGTGTCAAATGTGCCTGCATCAGTAGCAAAAATGTAAGGGTTTTGGCTTAGGTTAGCCATAGTGCCGTTTAAGTTATCTTTAAGGTAGATATTTTGGCCGGTGCTAAATACACCATTTACATGGTCAAGCGTTATGGTGTACTGACCTGCGGCCGAAACCGTAAAGCCCATAGGTACTACATCGCTGGCTTCAAACGCCGGCCTTGCCTGTACAGAAAGGTTTGCGCCTGTTGCAATAGAATATAATTTTGCATTGCCACCGCTCATGCTTTTACCGTCAAGGCTGTAGTCAAGGCCTAAGGTAGCCTCTGGCGTATATACTATTGCCGCCTGGCTAAAAGCATTATTGGTATTGCTAAGG
>Ga0265798_10006742_pt1 | contig 15020 bp, 9 predicted proteins | sample P3T30metagenome_FD_192430 | JGI IMG/M metagenome (GOLD analysis project Ga0265798, IMG submission 192430) | Plant litter microbial communities from East Loma Ridge, Irvine, California - P3 T30 | ecosystem: Environmental > Terrestrial > Plant litter > Unclassified | place: USA: California... | reverse complement strand
GACAAATCCACCATCGACGTCGACGCGAAAGAAAAATCAAAGTTTTAAATGCCGGCGCCTGAGAGGGCGCTGCGTTTGATGCGTTTGATGTAAATCCCCATGATCGATCTCGGTCTTTCCAAAATCGCCATCATTGGCGTCGTTGCGCTGATTGTCATCGGTCCCGAAAAGCTGCCCAAGGTAGCGCGGATGGCCGGGACTTTGTACGGCCGCGCCCAGCGTTATCTGCACGACGTCAAATCGGAAGTGAGCCGCGAAATCGAACTGGAAGAATTGCGCAACCTGCGCAAGGAAGTCGTCGAGACGGCCGAATCGATCCGCACGGAAGTGCAAAACACCATTCACTCGTCGGTCGACGATGTGGAAGCGGCCTGGCGCGGCCATCCCGCCACCTATGGCAATCCCACCGCCAGCGTGACGGACCTGGAGCGGAAAGCGCGCGACTTCCGCCGCAAGAAACTGGTGCGCAATTCGGCCATTCCGGGCTGGTACAAGCAACGCCACGGCGGCAAGATGCACCTCATGTCGGGCGCGGCGCGCGTCAAGAAATTCCGTCCCCGCGCCGCCAATGCAGCATCCAACTCAGGCAGTTTCTTCTAAATGAGCAATAAACCCGAGGGCGAAGAAACCTTCATCTCCCACCTGTTTGAATTGCGCGACCGCCTGATCAAGGCCACGGTCGGCATAGCGATCATCTGCGCCCTGCTGTTTTTCTGGCCGGGTCCGGGCGCCATCTATGATTTTATTGCGCATCCGATGATTGCCTCGCTGCCGATTGGCTCGAAAATGATCGCCACCGGCGTCATCGCCCCGTTTTTGGTGCCGATGAAAGTGACCTTGCTGGTGGCCTTTATTATTTCGCTGCCCTGGGTGTTTTATCAGCTCTGGGCTTTTGTCGCGCCGGGCCTGTACGCCCACGAGAAAAAGCTGGTTTTGCCGCTGGTGATATCGTCCTCCCTGCTGTTTATCGGCGGCGTCGCCTTCTGCTATTTCTTTGTATTTGGCCGCGTTTTCAAATTCATTGGCGACTTTGCGCCCACCTCGATTGCCGTCATGCCCGATATCGAAAACTATCTCGATTTCGTCATGTCGATGTGCCTGGCATTTGGCGCAACCTTTGAAGTGCCCGTGGTGGTGGTGATCCTGGTGCGCATGGGCATCGTCAGCGTCGAAAAACTCAAGGAAATGCGCCCCTACGCGGTCGTGGGCGCCTTCGTCATTGCCGCCATCGTGACCCCGCCGGACGTGGTCAGCCAGCTTTCGCTGGCCATACCGATGTGCCTGCTGTTTGAACTGGGCCTGCTGGCCGCGCCGATTTTTGCCCGCGCGACCAAGTCGCCTGAAGAGCCCGCCTGACTAAGGCGCCACGGCGCGTTGGTCAGGCGGCGGAGCCGTCCTTGCTTAAACCAACCCCGGCTCAGGTAATGCTGTTCAGTTAGCGGCGGTTTTCATTAATTTGCGGACGTGCAAAATGGGGACAGGCACCTGCGGCGCCAGTCCCCGCTGCTGCAAGCGTCACGGCGCCTTAATTAGCAGGGGGACTGGCGCCGGAGGTGCCTGTCCCATTTTTCGCATTTCGTCGTACGGCTTCCTTAACTGAACGGCATTACCCAGCTCAGGGGCAATTCTCGATCACGTAATACCCCGCCGAGGTCTGCGCCAGGGTCGCCGTATAAAACGTATTGTCCAGCCCCATGTTCTGGTTCGAGCCATTCGCCAGCGCGTAGCCGCCGCTGTCATGGGCCCGGCCTGCTTGCACGTGAGCATAATTGCTGGCGTTGGTGGCGGTGCAGACGAAGCCGTTCGAGGTGGTGCCCGTCACGGCGCCGGAGAGCGCGCTTTCGCCGCCCGATCCCACGGACGAAACCTGGAAGTTGTAGGCCGTGCTGGCCGCCAGTCCGGTCGCCGAGTACGAGGTCGCCGTGATGGGCGAGGCCGTGATCTTGCTGCCGTTGCGATACACGTTGTAGCCGGTGGCGCCGCTGGCGGCCGACCACGACAGGGCGATGCTGCTGGCCGTGACGGCGCCGACGGCGAGGTTGGCGGGCGGCTGCAGGGCAGGGGCGGTGCCGACCAGGAACTGGGCGATGTTGCAGGCGTTGGAGCTCAGGCCGGTGCCGCCGTCGGTGGCTGTCACCGTGCCCGTGTAATAGCCGTTCGACACCGCGTAGCCCTTGCTGAAGCTGGCGCCGCTGCCGGCCGCGCTGTCGTTCACGGCGGTCGGTCCATTGAGCACCACCTTGTAGCCGGAGATGGTCCCGCCTGCATCCGTGCCCGAACCGCTCACCGTTACCGTCGTGCCTGATACTGCCGCGCTGCAAGCGGTCACGACCGGCGCCGGCACGCTTGCCACCCGCAGATTGTTCTTGAACCAGAAATCCATGATGAACGAGGGATAGTTCACGTGGGTTGCATCCACATAATTCGTGTTCTGCCCGCCCGAGCCTGCCGGCCAGGCGTGGGCCATGCCGGTAATCGTCATTTCGGAGGTGCGCAGCTTGCCGCTGGCATCCTTGTAGCGCACATCGCTGCCGCCGGTGGGCACGCTCACGGCCGCCTGCTGGGTGTAGCTGCCGCCGTAGGCCAGGCGCATGGCGGCCGCGTCCATGGGGCCGTAGGCCTGGGCCACCGTGTAATCGGTGGTGCCCCACACCACGCCCGCGATCTGGGTGGCGAATTTGCCACTGTTGCTGCCGGCCAGGGCCTTGCAATTGTTGCCGGCGGTGGTGGCCGTGTAGCCGGATGGCACAAAGCCGATCTGGGCGGTCGTCGTGCCCGGCGGCGGCCCCGCGTTGATGCCGACCCCGGCAAAGATATCGGGCGCCATGCAGCCCAGCGCCATGGTTTCGCCGCCGCCCGAAGACAGTCCGGCCACGTAGACCTGGTTGGGATCGATGGCGTATTTCGGATCAGACAGGAAGCGGTTGATCAGCTTGATCAGGATGGCGTCGTGGCCGGAGGTGCGGTTGTGGTTGGTGCTGGCGTAATCCCAGCAGTGATTGGAATACACATTGCCGGTGGCATTGGGCGCCAGCACCACGGCGCCGTACTGGTCGGCTGCCTGCTTCCAGTTAAAACCGCCGCCCGTGTCGATCACATCGGCTTGCGCCGTCTGGGTGCAGCCGTGCAGGGCCAGCACCAGCGCCCGCTTGCCGCCCAGGGTGGGCTGGGTGCTGGGCCAGTAAAAGAAGCCGGTGAGACTGCCGCCGTTGACGCTGTCGGCGTCCCAGGTTTGCTGGGCGCTCCAAGTGCCCGTGCCGGCCTGCACCTGCGCGTAGGCGGGTGCCAGGGCGCTGAGAGTGAGGATGGCAGCGGCCAGCCGCCTGCATCGCTGCGGGAATGCATGAGTCATGGTTTGTCTCCGTTGATTGTAATTGGGCAGGGCAAGCGTCTGTGCGCCATATGCCATGCAGGCACTGCAGTGGAACCGGGCGGATCCGGAGGGTGCGTCTGAAGAACTCAGACCGGCGGGGCCGCGAACTTTGATACCGTCACGAATGTTGCGAATTGATTCTAGTCGACGATTCAAGGAAAGCCGAGGTGCGCGCGAGCCAAGCTCACTGTGCGTGGATGCACATGTATGACATATCAATGATTGGAGATTGACAATTGCGCGGCGCCCCATGCGGCGCCGCGCACCCATGCATCAGGCAGCAAAGCCGCCATCGATGAGCAAGTCGGCGCCCGTGACGAAGGCGGCTTCCGGGCTGGCCACGTAGGCAATCATGGCGGCGACCTCATCGGCGTGGCCGTGGCGGGGCAGGGCCATCAAACCGTGCATGGTGGTAGCGAAATCGCTGGTGGCCGGGTTCATGTCGGTATCGACGGGACCGGGGTTCACATTGTTGACGGTAATGCCGCGGCTGCCCAGGTCGCGCGCCATGCCCTTGACGAGGCCGATGAGCGCCGACTTGCTCATCGCATACACGGCGCCGCCCGGAAAGGGCATGCGGCTGGCGTTGGTGCTGCTGACATTGATGATGCGCCCGCCGCTGCGCATGTGGGCGGCGGCCGCTTTCGAGGCGACGAACACGCCGCGTACATTGACGGCCACGGTCTTGTCGAAGTCGTCCAGGGAAAACTGGTCGACCGGGCCCATCAGCAGAACCCCGGCGCTGTTGACGAGAATGTCGAGGCGGCCGAAGCGGGCGGCGACCTTGTCGATGGCGGCGGTCAGCGAAGCGGCGTCGGCTGCATCGGCGTGCAGCGCAAGGGCCTTGCCGCCGCGCGCCGTGATTTCCTCCACCAGGGCTTCCGCCGCAATGGCCGAGCTGCCGTAACCGATGGCGACGGTGGCGCCTTCGCTGGCCAGGCGGCGCGCGGTGGCGGCGCCGATGCCGCGCGAGCCGCCGTTGATAAAGGCGACCTGGTCTTTGAGTTTGCTGTCCATGATGAATCCTTTCGTGTTGAGGTTGGTATGAGTCCAGTATTGTTCACCCCACCTCATCGCACTAGTCATAGGCCAGCCATTACAGTTTCAACCAAAAGTTTAAAATTTGCGTCAAAGGAGACCATCATGCGCCACGAACTGAGCACCCATCTCGACGCTTTTATCGCCGCGGCAGACGAAGCGAGCTTCTCAGCCGCCGCGCGCCGGCTCGGCCTGACCCCGGCCGCCATCAGCAAAAGCGTGGCGCGGTTGGAGGCGGGCGTGGGCGTGCGCCTGTTCCAGCGCAGTACCAGGAGCCTGAGCCTGACGGCCGAGGGCGAGCGCCTGTATCAGCAGGTACGAACTCCGTGGACGGAGATCGACGACGCCTTGTCCGGGCTGCGCCAGGGCGCCGGCAAGCCGGCCGGCACCTTGAAAATATCGCTGGCGCCCACGGTGGGACGCACGTATTTTGTCCCCCTGCTCGACGGCTTCCTGCAGCGCTACCCGGACGTGGTGCCGGACCTGTATTTCGAAAACCGCCAGGTGGACCTGATCGCGGAAGGCTACGATGTCGCCATCGGCGGCGGCCTGGCCTTGATGGAAGGTTTGATTGCACGCGAACTGGCGAGGGTGCGGGTGGTGCTGGCGGCGGCGCCGGCCTATCTGGCGCGCCACGGCACGCCGCAGGATCCCGCCGACCTGGCGCGCCACCGGGGCCTGCTGCGGCGCGCGATTGGCACGGGCAGGCTGACGCCGTGGGTGCTCAGGAACGCAGCAGGGCAGGAGGTGGTGGCCAGCGTGCGGCCAGTGGCCGTGCTGGACGACCCCGAAGCGATGGCGCGCGCCGCGGCCTGTGGCCTGGGCCTGGCGATGCTGCCCCTGCCGCACGCGCGTCCCCTGCTCGACAGCGGAGAACTGGTGCGCGTGCTGCCGGGCTGGTCGACCCAGACCCGGCCCATTTCAATCTACTACGCCAGCCGCAAGCTGGCGCCGGCCAAGGTGCGGGTGTTTGTCGACTACATCGTCGAGGCCACCCGCGAGCGCGCGTATACGGACCTGTTCAGCGCGGACTGACCTTTGGCGTGCGCGGCGTCAGCAGCAGCGCGACCAGGCTGATGACGGCCGCCGCCGTCAGGTAGTAGCCGACATACGGCAGGCCGTAGTGGGTGGCCAGCCAGGTGGCGGCATACGGCGCCAGCGAGGCGCCCAGGATGCCGGCCAGGTTAAAGGTCAGTGAAGCGCCCGTGTAGCGCACTTCGGCCGGGAACATCTCGGACAGCAGAGTGCCGAGCGGCCCATAGGTCAATCCCATCAGGCCCAGTCCCAGCGCCAGAAAAAAGGCGACGGCGACGGTGCTGCCCGAGCCGAACAGGGGCGCGAGCATCAGGCCGAAGACGGCAATGGCGGCCGACACCCAGATCATGGTTTCGCGGCGGCCCTGCTTGTCGGCGACGACGGCGGCAATTGGAATGGTCAGACCGAAAAACAGCACGGCGAACAGCTGCAGCTCCAGGAAATCCTTGCGCGAAAACCCCAGCTTGCTGGTGCCCCAGCTGAGGGTGAACACCGTCATCAGGTAGAACAGGACGAAGGTGCACAGGGCGATCAGGGTGCCCAGCACGAGCGCCCTGGTGTGATCGCGCAGCACCGTGACGACGGGGATTTTGACGCGCTCGTTCTTGGCCAGCACGCGGGCGAAATCGGGCGTCTCCGTCAACTTCAAACGCACGTACATGCCGACGATGACGAGCAGGGCGCTGGCCAGGAAAGGTATGCGCCAGCCGTAGCCGAAAAATTCAGCTTCCGTCAGCACCTGGGTCAGTAGCAGGAAGGTGCCGCCCGAGAGCAGGAAGCCGATCGGCGCGCCCAACTGGGGAAACATGCCGTACCAGGCGCGCTTGCCGGGCGGGGCGTTTTCAGTGGCCAGCAGCACCGCGCCGCCCCATTCGCCACCCAGGCCCAGGCCCTGGCCGAAGCGGCACAGCGCCAGCAGCAGCGGGGCCAGGGTGCCGATCGAGGCGTAGGTCGGCAGCATGCCGATGATGACGGTGGACAGGCCCATGGTCAGCAGGGCCGCCACCAGGGTCGCCTTGCGGCCCACGCGGTCGCCGAAGTGGCCGAACACGGCCGAACCAAACGGGCGCGCCAGAAATGCCAGCGCAAATGTCGCCAGCGATTGCAGGGTCGCGGCGGCCGCGTCGGAGGCGGGGAAGAACAGCTTGGGGAAGACCAGCACGGCGGCGGTCGCGTAAATATAAAAGTCGAAGAACTCGATGGTGGTGCCAATCAGGCTGGCGAACAGCACGGTGCCGGCCGAATTGGGTTTGACGCTGGCGCTTGCAGTGATGGTTGATGTCATCGGTTCGTCCTTGTAATGACGGCTTGCGCTGTGGAGGTACCTATGCACGCCGTGGTCGAATCGATTTTAGCAGGCGCAGAGGCGCGCGCGGCCGCGCACGCCGCGCCTTTATTTCATCGGCTTTTGCGCCTGGCCGTAACGCCCCGTCAGCTCACCCTTGGCCAGCACATGGCCCTTCATCGCCGCCAGCAGGGTATCGCGGTCGGCGCCAAAGGGCACGTCGAGTTTTGCATCCAGTGCGAACAACTGGAAGTGATAGTGATGCGGCGCTTCGCCCACCGGCGGGCGCGGCCCGTAATAGCCGATCGATCCCCGCGTGGTGCGGCCCTGCAGCACGCCCTCCGGCTCCGTCAGGCGCGGCTGCTCCTGCACGCCCTCGGGCAGTTTCAGCACATCGGCGGGGATGTTCCAGGCCAGCCAGTGCACAAAGGGCAGGGCCGGTTTTGCATCCGGATCTTCCATGATGATGGCGTACGACTTGGCGCCGTTGACGGCGCTCCACGCCAGCGGCGGCGAGACGCCGTCGGCGTATTCGCTGTATTTTGGGTCGAGCAGGGCGTTGGCGGCAAAAGCGGGCGACGTCACCGTCAGCTTGCCTTGCGCCTGGGTCTGAGTCTGAGTCTCCGTGCGCGCCAGCGCCAGCGGCACATTGTTCCCCTTGGCGGCCTGCTGCTGCATCGGGCCCGCCGGTGTGGCCGGCATGGGCGCCGTCGCGCGCTGTCCAGCGCCCGTGTAAGCGACGCGATAAATCACGCCGTTGGCATCGTCCGCCATCAACAGCGCGCCATCCTTCGCCATCGCCAGGCCCACGGGCCGCGCAATATGGGTCTTGCCGCCATCGGTCAAAAAGCCCGTCACGAAAGGCTCGATGGCCGTCGCCTGGCCATTACTGAAACGCACGCGGACGATTTCATAGCCGGATGGCTCGGTGCGGTTCCACGAGCCGCGCATGGTGACGAAGGCGTCGCCGCGGTATTCGGCGGGGAACTGCGCGCCCGTATAAAACACCAGCTGCATGGGCGCGGCGTGGGCCGCGTAGCCCAGCGCCATCGGCGTGCTGCGTGCTTTCCACTCTTCCTTGCTGATGCCGCCCACGGGCGTGCTTTGCGGGTAGATGTCGCCGGCGCCGTAGACGTGCGGCCAGCCATACTCTTTACCCAGTTCGATCTTGTTGAGCTCTTCGAACTGCTGGGTGTCGCCCAAGAAGTCGATGCCGTGGTCCATGCCCCACAGTTCTCCCGTCTGCGGCTGCCAGCCAAACCCGATGGTGTTGCGCAAGCCGCTGGCAAAAATCGTGCGGCTCTTGCCGTCCGGGGTGATGCGCAGCAGGGTGGCGTTTTCCGGGTTGTTCTCGTTGCAGTCGTTGCAGGTGCTGCCCACCGACAGGTACAGCATGCCGTCCGGTCCAAAAGCGATGGTACGGTTGGGATGCTGGCCCGCGTCAGGCAGGTCCCCCGCCAGCATTTTCAGTTCGCCCAGCCGCCCATCGGGCCGGATATCGGCCACGAACAGTTCCTTGACGGTGACGAGATACAGTTTTTTGTCGTGGATGGCCAGACCGTGCGCGCCCGCGCGCGCCGCCACCGTCACCGGCGGCCCATCGGCCACGCCGTCGTTATTCGCATCGCGCAGCAGCAGCACGTCGCCCTGGTCGCGCCGGCTCAGGTACACATCGCCATTGGGCGCCACGGCCAGGATGCGGGCGTTTTTCAGCCCGGTCGCAAAGGCGCTGGCCTTGAAGCCGGCGGGCGCCTTGATGGCGGCCATGCGCTCTGGCGTGGCGTCGACCTTGTTGGGTTTGAAAATATTGGCGGCGAAGGCGGCGCGGGTGCCGTCTCCCTGCTGCGCGTGGACGCCGGCTGCGGCAAGGCAGCCAGCCAGGACGATCAAATGTTTCATTTGGGCCACTCCGATTTGACAATGATTAAAAAAGCATCATTGCACGCCGGACGCGATGAAACTGTGGCCCACACCACATAAGGCTGCTTACTGCATCAGCTCCCGAATGGTTTTCACGGGCGCGTTGCCATAGCTGAGGAACTGCTCGTGGAATTGCTTCAAGTTAAAAGCCGGGCCCAGCGCCTGCTTCCTTTGCTCGCGCAGTTCCATGATGTCGCTGTAACCGCTGAAGTAGCTCGTCAGCTGCACGGACGAGAGCTGCACCCGCCGCCATTTTTCGCTGGCCTCGGCGGGCGTCTGAAAGGCCTGGCGCACCAGCAGGTCGATCGCCTGCGGACGCGTCATGCCATTTACATGCACGCTGTAGTCGAGGATGGTGTTGCTGACGCTGCGCAGGTTCCACTTGCACCACATCAGCCACATCTCGGGCGCATTGTCGCCATAGCCCGATTCAAGCATCATGCGCTCCGAATACACGGCCCAGCCCTCGACCATGGCGCCATTGCCGAACAGGGATTTGACCAGCGACGGCGACTTGTTCGCATACACCAACTGGGCATAGTGACCGGGCACCGCCTCGTGCATATTCAGGATCTGCAGCATCCAGGTGTTGTACTCGCGCAGGGTGCTTTCGGCCTGCTCGGCCGACAGGCCCGTCAAAGGGGTGACGTTGTACCAGGTTTTATCCTGCGGCCGATACGGTCCGGGCGCGTCGATGCTGGCGCCGGCCACGCCGGCTTTGTACAGAGGTGTTTCGCGCACTTCGAGCGGACGGCGCGCGTCCAGTGTCAGCAGGTTATGCGAGGTCACCCAGTCCTGCAGCACGGGGATCTGGCGCCGGATCTCAGGGAAGAAATTCTCGCGCGCGACGTGGCTGTTCGACAGCTTGTTGATGACGAGGCCAATCTTGGCAAAGCGGTCGGCTGGTTTGGCGACGCCGCCCATGGTCTTCGGCCACAGCTCGTCGGCCAGGCTGTCCATCCGCGTAAGCAGTTCTTCCTTGGCCGCCAGCGCTTTTTGATAGGTCTGTTCGGCGCTGTTGGCCGAGCCGATGTCGTAGCTGAATTTGGCGTCGTAGAGCGCCTTGCCGATCCTGAACGAGCGCGCATTCTTATTGGTCTGCTGCTGCCTGTCGAGGGCCGTCAAAAAGTCCACGTAGCCGATCAGCGCGGTGCCGGCATTGGCGATGCGCTGAGCGAAAATCGCCTTTTCCTGCGGCGTCAAAATCGACTCCTGGGCCGCCTTGCCCAGTTCCGCCAGCACCACCATGGTGCCCGGCGCCTGCGAGATCGCCAGCTCCGTGTGCTCGTGGGTAGGGTTGACGATGCTGGCCTGCGCCGCCTGGTAATACGCCGGCGCCAGCGCCAGCCGTTTTAATAGTGTGCGTAGACGCTGGGGCTTGGCGGCGTAGTCGGTCGACAGGATCAGGTCGAGCGGCTCGGCGATGTTGTAGACGGCCGGGTTCCACTCCCATTCGCGCAAGGTGGTCAGCGAAAATTTGTCGGCCTTGACCTTGTTGATCAGGACCGCGAGGTCGGTTCGCTGCTTGGCCGAGAGCTGGCGCGGATCGATCTTGCCGAATTTGTCGAGCCATTCATCGGCAAACGCCAACTGGCGCGCGCGCAGGGCCGCATTGGGCACCGACATGGCGGCGGCGCCATCGAATTTGCCGACCACGATGGCGTCTTCCGGATCGAGCTTCCACAGCGCGTTGAGGAATTGCTGGGCGTTGTAGTCGAGCGAGCGGTCGGCGCGTTTTTCGGACGGTGCGGCCGGTGCGCTCACCACTGGGGTGATCGCGCGTGGCGCCGCCGTCTCTTCCACCACCGCGGCCTTTTTGCCTTTGGCTGATTTGGCCGCCTTGGTGGATTTACCAGACACCTTGGCAGCGCTCTGGTGCGCCTTCTTCGGCCTGGCCGCGGCCGCCGGGGCCAGCGCCACCGCCATCGTCAGGACAGCGAGCGCGATTTTTGTCTTCATCATGGTTGGCCTCGTGAGTTCATTTGTTGATGTTCATGGCGACTTCGCCAGTCCTTCTTCCAGCATGCGCAGCATCTCGCCGGGCGACATGCGCGCTGCCAGATCCGCCCCTTCCAGCAGGCTGTCCGCCAGGTCGCGCTTGTGCTTGTGCAGCTCGACGATACCCTCTTCAATCGTGTGGCGCGCCACCAGCCGGTAAATCGTCACGGGGCGCAGCTGTCCCATGCGGTGGGCGCGATCCGACGCCTGGTCTTCCACCGCCGGATTCCACCACGGATCCATGTGGATCACGTAGTCGGCCGCCGTCAGGTTGATGCCCACGCCGCCCGCCTTCAAACTGATCAAAAACAGGTCGCCATCACCGGCCTGGAAGGCATCGACCCGTTTTTTACGCTCCGCCATCGGGGTTGAGCCGTCGAGATATTGATACCGAATGCCCTGTGCGTCGAGATGGCGGCGGATCAGGGTCAGATGGTCGACGAACTGGCTGAACACCAGGGCCTTGTGGCGGTTCTCCAGCAGTTCGTCGACCAGGCGGGCGAAGCTGGCCAGTTTGCTGCTGGCCAGATTCAGTTCCGGCGCCACCAGGTTGGGATTGCAGCAGGCGCGCCGCAGCTTCATCATCTCCGCCAGGATCTCGATGGATTTTTGATTTTGCGGCGCTTCCAGCGCAGCCAGGCGATTGAGGGCGTCGCGCCGCAGCGACTCGTACAGGGCCGTCTCCTGCTCCGTCAAATCGACCGGCAGCACGATCTCCGTGCGGGGCGGCAGTTCGGACAGCACCTGCGCTTTCGTGCGGCGCAAAATGAAGGGCTGAATCAGCCTGCGCAGCCGCGCCCGTGCGCCAAGTTCCGCGCGCTTGTCCTGGGCCTTCTCAATCGGCCCCGCAAATTTCAGATTGAACTGGTCGGCGGTGCCCAACAGGCCCGGATTGATGAACCTGAACAGGTTCCACAATTCGCCCAGGTGGTTTTCCAGCGGCGTGCCGGTGGCGACCATTTTAAAATCGCCCTGCAGCGCCATCACGGCCTGGGAGCGCTTGGTGGCGTTGTTCTTGATGGCCTGCGCTTCGTCCAGCACCACCGTGTGCCAGGCCACTTTCGCAAACTGGGGCGCTTCCAGTTGCAGCAGGCCGTAGCTGACGATCACCAGATCGAATGCCTCGGCCCCTTCCAAAAGCGCGGCGCGGTCGCCCGCCCCGAACAGTTTGATGCGCAGGGTTGGCGCGAAGCGGGCCGCTTCCGCCATCCAGTTCATGCACACCGAGGTGGGCGCCACCACCAGGGCAGGGCCGCCGGTGGCGCGCAGCAGCAGCAGGGCCAGCGCCTGCACGGTTTTACCGAGGCCCATGTCGTCGGCCAGGCAAGCGCCCACGCCCCAGTGGGCCAGGCGCGCCAGCCACTGAAAGCCTTCCAGCTGATAATCGCGCAGTTCCGCCTGCAGGGTCGAGGGCACTTCCGGCACATAGGCCGTCGTCGCGGCCATGCGTTTCAAATGCTCTTTCCACAGCTTGTCGGCCTTGACCCCGCCCGCATCCTGCGCCAGTTCCTCCAGGGCGAAGCTGGCCAGCGGATGCACCCGCACGCCGTCGCCGGTGGCTTCACCAAACGAACTCAATTCCATCAGGCGGCGGTGCAGTTCGGTGGAGAGGGCCATGAACTGGTTGTCGCCCAGTTCAATAAACCGGCCGCGGCTCGAGCGCAACATGTCGAGCAGCGCCCGCAGGTCGACAATGCGCTCCTCGTCGATCTGCACCTCTCCCTTGGCCGCAAACCAGTCGTTCTCACGCTTGATAGACAGGCGCATGGATTTCGATTCGACTTTTTTGGTGACCCGGAACGATTCGCCTTCCGGCCAGGCCACCAGCACCTTGGCCGGATCGACCTCCTGCAACTCCGTCAACAGTTCCAGGCAGGGGATCGGCTGGCCCAGCAGCCATTCGCCGTGCTCCGATTCGCCCTGTTCCAGCGCGTGGCAGGAGGCGATCAGCAGGCGCTCCGCTTCGCGCTCGCCATTGAGATCGCGCTTCGCCTCTACCCGCGCGCCATTGAGGTCGGCGATGACGCTTTCTGCACCGCTGCCGGGCGGGTAGTAGGCGCCCGCGCCAGGCAAAGGCCGCACCAGCACCTGCATTCTCAAACCCTGCTGGTAGGGCAGCAGGTGCACATGCAGGCGGGGATCGGCCGCCACCTGCTCGATGTCGCCCGCGCTGCCGCCAATGTCGGACTGCACTGTCACGATCGATGAAATCGCGCTGATGGCTTTTAGTACCTGCTTCTCGGCCGCCAACGGCACCACCAGGCCGTTGCCGATGATGGCGCCGACGCGCCGGTGTTCGGCCGTCAGCCGCACCACGCGCAGGCGGCTGGGCGTCTCGCGGGTGATGCACAGGTCGTCCTCGCCCACGGTGGAAGGGCGCATGGTGATGGTCACTTCGCCCGCGCGCGCTTTCACCAGCAGTTCCGGCTCGCCCGGCAGCAGTTCCACCCGCGAGCCGGGCGCATCGATCCAGAACAGCAGGGGATGGCCGATCAGGGCCGCCACCGCCTTGTCGGTATCAAGCTCGTAGCGCGCGCCGCTCTGGCTGTAATATTTGAAGGCCTCGATGGCGCTCACCACCTGCAGGTCCTGCGCCGTCAGGTAATCGATCTGGCCCGCTTCATCGGCCAGGCGTTTGAGCGAGACGGCGCGGCCCTTGCTCCAGCCGCCCTGGGCATCGCGCTTCTGCTCGCGCGGTTCGATGCTGTTGATGCCCCAGTCGGGCGCGTAGCCGATCAGCCAGACCAGGCGCGCTTCGCGCACCGTCTCCACGTTCACGGCCGGCTGCAGATTGATCAGGGCATTGAGTTGCCGCTGCCAGGCTTCCTCGCGCTCGAACCACAGCGTCATGTCGTCGATGCGATGGCGCTGGCGCAGGGATATCGCCTGCTGCTCGCGGCCCGCCGCGCCCAGGTGACCCAGCACAGCGCCAAGCTGGGCGGCGATCAGGTCGTAGCCGGCGCCGGCGGCCAGTTCAAACATGGCGTCGATCTCGGCGCGCCGGTTCGACAACTGGGGCGCGCCCAGCCACCAGTGCAGCAGGGCGCGGAACATCACCGGCTGCATGGTCGTCTCCCACGCGCGCGTGGGCAGCACGTCCGGGTCGACCGTGCCGGCGCGGATCTGGCGCAGCATGCTCAGTTGCTGGTAGACGGCCGTATCGGGATTCTGCACGGCGCGGGTGGCGATATCGAGATAGGCTTCGGCCAGTTTCAGGTGTTTCGGGTCGCCGCTCTTGATCAGGCCCAGCACGTACAGGTGGCCACCAAAACCGGAAAAGATCGCCTTTTTCTTGCCCGTCTCCTTGCGCCGCAGTCTGAGGCCTTCGTCGAAATGGGCCAGCGCCGCATCGTCTTCGCCGCGCAGCAGGCCAATCGCGCCGGCGAACATCAGGCTGTAGGAAGGGTCGAGGTCCGCCAGTCGCCGGGCGACGTCCGTAAAACGCCCGCACAGCAGCAGGTTGGCCGTGAGGGCCACCCGCAAATCCATCGGCGCGGCGGGCCGCGCCGCCAGCGCTTCGGCATAGGCGCGCACGGCCTGGGCATCGGCCGGCTCCTGCTGGATGTAGGCCAGCAGCACGGTGATGACGTCGTCGCGCAGGTCGGGGTGGACGCGGTCGACCAGTTCGGCCTCGAAGGGGCGGCCGGCGATGTCGGCCAGCGGGTGCAGATAGCCCGCTTCGTGGCAGGCCAGGCAGGCGTCGAGCAGGGATCCATACACGGCGGGACCGTCGCCATTGATCATCGCCATGCGCAGCAGCGCCACGCCCTGGCGGTAGCTGCGCAGGACCACATAACCTTCCCAGTTGGTCCGCAAGGGCATGATCTTCTGGTAGGCGGCTGCAATCGGCGCAATCATGTCCATGTCGAGAGCGGCGCGGATGGCGGGCCAGGAGGCCTCAGGCGCGATGACGAAGCCGCGTCCGACGATTTCCGACACCACCTTCATTTCACGCAGCAGTTGCAAATCGCTGTCGAGGGTGGTGGCGGGAATCACCATGCCCATTTCCGAAAAATGCAGGGTGATGCGGCTTTTGCCCATGGCCTCGCCGGCCAGCGCCAGCAGGGCCGCAATCAGCTTTTGCGCGTCCGTGAAGGCGGCGAACTGCTGTTTCAGACTGCTGCCTGTCATGCGCGCGGGGGCAGGTTCTCGATGCGCACTTCGGGCAGGGCCTCGCTCGGCGTGACGCCGAAAATGCGCAGATAAAACACCAGCTCTGCCTGCAGGGTGCGGATGATGCTGTCGGCCTTCCTGAAGCCGTGGCCTTCGCCTTCAAGCGTCATGTAGGCAACCGGCACCCCGGCGCGGCGCAGGGCGTCGACCATGACCTCGGACTGGGGCGGCGGCACCACCTTGTCATCGAGCCCCTGG
>Ga0265798_10006741_pt1 | contig 15021 bp, 13 predicted proteins | sample P3T30metagenome_FD_192430 | JGI IMG/M metagenome (GOLD analysis project Ga0265798, IMG submission 192430) | Plant litter microbial communities from East Loma Ridge, Irvine, California - P3 T30 | ecosystem: Environmental > Terrestrial > Plant litter > Unclassified | place: USA: California... | reverse complement strand
CGGCCGGCGTCTGCCCGCGCTCGGCCACCTTGACCTTGACCGTTCGGCAGCCGCGGTAACGCGCGAGCACCTCGGGCACCCGCTCGGCGGCGACGGCGGGCAGGGTCGCGTTGACCCCGATCCGTGTCGTCGTCGTCGCGGGCGTCCGGCCCCACCCGAAGTCGATCGTGGCCGCCAGCCAGGCCGAGGCCTCGGCGGGCCCGTACTCGACGAAGGGGCTGAACTCGGTCCAGCCCGAGGGGCCCTCGACCAGCAGCGCCTCGCGTTCGACCAGCCCGCGGAAACGCGTCCGCAGGGGCAGGCGGACCACGTGCGCCCCCTCGACCAGGTCGGCGAGCGGGGGCAGCGGGCGGGCGGTGGGCGCGGCGGGGGTCGGCATCCGCTCAGTGTCGCACCGGTCGTCCCGGTAGGGTCGTCGGTCATGGTCGACCGCGAAACCGTGCCCGCCCCCGAACCGGACGACGCCGCCCACGACTCGGTCGGCTCGGGCGTCTTCGACGGCCCCGGCCTCGATCCGACTCCCGCCGAGCCGCGCAGTCGTCGGCTCGGCATCGTGACGTTCGTGCTCTCGCTCGTGCTGCTGGCGCTCGACGGTCTCGCGCTCGGCCTGCTCGCCGCCGACGTGGTCGGCCCGGCCGCCGTCCTCGCGCTCGTCACGCTGCTCGCCTCGATCGGCGTCGGCGTCGTGGCCCTGATCGCGGTGGCGATGAACCGGGGTCGCGGGTGGGGGGTCGTGGCCGTCCTGCTCAGCGTGCTGTCGAACCCGTTCGTGCTCGTCTGGCTGGTCGGCCGCTTCGTGACGACCGTCTGACCCGTGTGACCCGTCCGACCCGCCGGGGGGCGCCGTCGCTAGGCTGGCTCCATGGCTTCCGAGGTGTCCGACCTGTTCGATCCGACCGAGTGGCAGGGCGTCGACGGCTTCGACTCGCTGACCGACGTCACCTACCACCACAGCGTCGACGGCCGGGTGGCCCGGGTGGCCTTCGACCGTCCCGAAGTGCGCAACGCGTTCCGTCCGCACACGGTCGACGAGCTCTACCGGGTGCTCGACCACGCCCGGATGAACAGCCGCATCGGCGTGGTCCTGCTGACGGGCAACGGCCCGAGCGCGAAGGACGGCGGCTGGGCGTTCTGCAGCGGTGGCGACCAGCGCATCCGTGGCCGCGACGGCTACAAGGCGGAGGGCGCCCAGGCCAACGTGGCCGACCCGGCGTCGGCCGGTCGGCTGCACATCCTCGAGGTGCAGCGACTCATCCGGTTCATGCCCAAGGTCGTCATCGCGGTCGTGCCGGGGTGGGCGGCGGGCGGTGGGCACTCGCTGCACGTGGTCTGCGACCTGACCGTCGCCAGCCGTGAACACGGCCGCTTCAAGCAGACCGATGCCGACGTCGGGTCGTTCGACGCCGGGTACGGCAGCGCCTACTTCGCCAAGCAGATCGGTCAGAAGTTCGCCCGCGAGGTGTTCTTCCTGGCCGAGGAGTACAGCGCCGACCGCGCCTACGAGATGGGTGCCGTGAACCGCGTCGTTGCGCACGCCGACCTCGAGCGCGAGGCCCTGTCGATGGCCCGGACGATCCTCACCAAGTCGCCGACGGCGATCCGCATGCTCAAGTTCGCCTTCAACGCGACCGACGACGGCATCGTCGGTCAGCAGGTCTTCGCCGGTGAGGCCACCCGTCTGGCCTACGGCACCGACGAGGCCGTCGAGGGTCGCGACTCGTTCCTCGAGAAGCGCGCGCCCGACTGGTCTCCCTTCCCCTGGCAGTACTGATGCCTCCGGCCACGCCCCTGCGCCGATCCGCTCGGCACGACGAGGCGCGCGCCCCCGAGCCCTGGAGGCGCGGCGCATGACCCGCCCCCTGCTGCCCGTCGACGCGCGGGACCCCCGTGCCGTGCTCGACGCCCTCCGCCTCGCCTTGGCGGGTGGTCCCGCGGTCGCGCCCCGCACCGACGACCACGTGCCCGACGACCTGCCCGCCGAGGTGCCCCGTGCCGTCTCGCTGGTCGTCGAGACGAGCGGGTCGAGCGGACGACCGAAGCGCGTCGCGTTGTCGTCGGACGCCGTCCTCGCCGGGGCGGCCGCGGCCGACGGCGCCCTCGGCGGCCCCGGCCAGTGGGTGCTCGCGTTGCCCGCCCACTACGTGGCCGGCGTGAACGTGCTCGTGCGGTCGATCGCCGCGGGCACCGACCCCGCCCTGCTCGCGCCGGGCCACTTCGACACGCGGGCCTTCGTCGACGCGGCGTCCGCGCTCGACCATCCCGTGCGGTACTCGTCCCTCGTGCCGGCGCAGCTGGCCACGGCCCTCGACGTCGCCGAGGCCGACCCGGTCGTGGCCGACGTGCTGCGTCGCTTCGACGCGGTGCTCGTGGGCGGTCAGGCCACTCCGGCACTCCTCGTCGAGCGGGCGCGCCGGCTCGGCGTGACGGTCGTCCGCACCTACGGTTCGAGCGAGACGAGCGGGGGCTGTGTCTACGACGGCGTGCCCGTCGGTCGCACCCGCGTCGAGGTCGTCGACGGGCAGATCGAGCTGAGCGGTCCGTCGCTCGCCGAGGGCTATCTCGACGACGCCGACCGGACGGCCTCCGCGTTCGTCGTGCGTGAGGGGCTGCGGTGGTACCGCACCGGTGACGCCGGCACCGTCTCGGCCGCCGGCGTCCTGAGCGTCACGGGCCGACTCGACGACGTGCTGGTGTCCGGGGGTGAGAAGGTGTCGCTCGGCGTCGTCGAACGCGTCGTGCGCGAGCAGCCGGGCCTCGGCGGTGCCGTCGTCGTCCGTGCGGCCCATGCCCGGTGGGGCGAGGTGCCGGTCGTGGTCACCGACGCCGCGCCTCCCGAGCTGTCGGCGCTGCGCGCCGTCGTCGCGGCCGTCGCGGGTCGTGCCGCGGCCCCCGACCGCATCGTCGAGGTCGCGGCCCTGCCGCTGCTGCCGAGCGGCAAGCCCGACCGGCTCGCCCTCACGCGGCTCGTCGCAGGCCTCGCGGCAAGCTGATAGCCGGCTGCGAACTAGACTCGACCCCGTGGCGAAGAAGAAGACCTCGACCCCGAGACGCAACGGACGACCCGGCGGGCGGCCCGGCAAACCGCCCGTGCGCCGCGTGACGGCTCGCGACTGGGTGGGCGGGGCTCGCCTGCGTACCCTGCCGCTCGGCATCGCACCCGTCGCGCTCGGCACGGGCGTCGCCCGGGCCACCGGCGGCTATGACCTCACCCTCGCGCTGCTCTGCCTCGCGGTCGCCGTGTTCTTGCAGGTCGGCGTCAACTACTCGAACGACTACTCCGACGGCATCCGGGGCACCGACGACTTCCGGGTGGGGCCGTCGCGCCTGACCGGTTCGGGCAGCGTCCGCCCGAAGACCGTCCTGCGGGTGGCGCTGACGTTCTTCGCCCTGGCCGCCGTCGCCGGCGTGGCCGTGATCGTGCTGACCCAGATCTGGTGGCTGCTCGCGGTCGGAGCCGCGGCGGTCGTCGCCGCCTGGTTCTACACCGGCGGCAAGCGCCCGTACGGCTACAACGCCCTCGGCGAGGTGTTCGTCTTCGTGTTCTTCGGCCTCGTCGCCACGGTCGGTACGACCTACGTTCAGGTGCGCGAGTTCCCGCTCGACGCGTGGGTCGCCGGCATCGCCGCCGGGCTGTTCGCCTGCGCGGTGCTGATGGTCAACAACATCCGAGACATCCCGCAAGACACCCGGGCCGGCAAGCGCACGCTGGCCGTCGTCGTGGGCGAGCCCGTGGCGCGGGCGCTCTACGCGCTCTTCCTGCTGCTGCCGTTCTTCATCCTGGTGTACTTCGCCTTCTTGTACCTGCACGCGCCGTACGTCTACTTCACGTTGATCGTGGCCGTGCCGGCCGCCGTCATCGGCGTCACCGGCAAGACGCCCCGCGAGCTCATCCTCGCGCTGCAGCTCTCGTCGTTGACGGCGCTCGTCTGGGCGTTGTCGCTCGCGGCGGCCCTGTTCTTCTAGAGCTCCTGCGGGGCCCGGCCGCCCTCGGGCCTCAGGCCCGGTCGGACGTGGGGTCGGGGCGGTGCGACCGGTCGTCGTCGGCGAGGGCTTCGTCCTCGGCCGCCGAGTCGTCGTCGAGGCGGGCCGGACGCGACCGGCGCTCGGCCAGGTCGAGGGCGACGCGGCGGCGCAGCGGGGCGAAGAACAGGTACGAGACGCAGAAGCCCACCACGGCGGCGATCAGGGTGGCCCAGAGCGGGTCGAAGCGCAGCACGAGCAGCACGCCCAGCACGAGGGCGAACAGGCCGAGGCGGACGATCGAGTACTTCAGCCAGGGTTTCACGACGTGGAGTCTACGGGCCGTCCCGTGTGCCCCGACCGGGCGGACGCCGACCCGGGGGAGGCGCGGTGCGGCCGGGCAGGGCCCGTCATGTCACAGCTCGGCCACGGCCCCGCCGCCCTCAGGCGTTGCACCGGATCGCGAACTAGGCTCGGTCCATGGTCAGGCTCTTCATCGTGGGCATCGTCGCCGCGACAGCGTTCATCGTCTTCGCGCTGATCGATTGCCTGTTCGCCGACGCCTCACGGTTCCGCGCTCTCAACAAGCCCCTCTGGGCCGTCATCATCGTCCTGCTGCCGGTCATAGGCGCGGTGCTGTGGTTCATGCTCGGTCGGGCCCGCAAGAGCGGTCGGCCCGCGGCGACGCGCACGGTGGCGCCCGACGACGACCCCGAGTTCTCGGGCACGAGCTGGCGCACGACGAGCGATCTCGACCGTGAGACCACTGATGAGCGCATCCGTCGACTCGAGCAAGAACTGCTCGACCTCGACAACGACGACAAGAGCGGCAAGCAGTAGGTGTCCGCCCCGTCCACCGAGTACGCGGTGTCGTTGCTCGCGTCGCTGGTCGACGCGGGGGTCCGTGATCTCGTGCTCAGCCCGGGTTCGCGCAGCCAGGCCCTGGCTCTGGCGGCCGCCGAGTTCGAGGCCGACGGGCGTCTCTCGGTGCGGGTCCGCATCGACGAACGGTCCGCGGGGTTCCTGGCCCTGGGGCTCGCCGTCGGGACCGGACGTCCGACCGTCGTCGTGACCACGTCGGGCACGGCCGTGGCCAACCTGCACCCGGCCGTCCTCGAAGCCCACCACTCGGGTGTGCCGCTCATCGTCCTCACCGCCGACCGACCCGTCGAGATGCGCGGCATCGGGTCGAACCAGACCACCGTGCAACCGGGTCTCTTCGCGACGGCCACCGGGTGGGTCCGCGACGTCGAGGCGCCTCGGTCCGGTCCCGTCGAGCACGACGCCGTGCGCGACCTCGCACGTGAGGCGGTCGCGGCGGCCCTCGGGTTCGGGGACGCTCTCGACGAGACCGACGCCGGTGGCGCGGCCGACGCCGGTGGCACCCCCGGCAGCCCGGCACCGTCGTCGCCCGGCCCGGTGCACCTGAACGTGGCCTTCCGCGAACCCCTGTCCTCGGGCGAGCAGTCGTTGCCGACTGCGCGACCCGAGAGCGTCGATGCGACGCACGAGGCGGCACCGGCCGTGCTCGAGGTCGACCGCGACCCCGGCACGGTCGTCGTCGCCGGTCATGCCGCAGGCCCCGCCGCCGAGGCGGCCGCGCGTGCCCTCGGTGCGCCGCTCGTCGCCGAGGTCTCGAGCGGTGCCCGCTTCGGCCCGCACCTCGTCCCGGCCTACCGGGCACTCCTCGACGCCGACGAGTTCGGCGGCCGCGTCCGCCGGGTGGTCGTGTTCGGGCACCCCACGCTCAGTCGGCAGGTGCCCACGCTGCTCACCCGCGCGGGGGTCGAGGTCGTCGTCGTCCGTGGTGCCGGCGCCGAGGCGTACGACCCGAGCCGCTCGGCGACGGTGGTCGACGCGATCGACGTGGCCCGCGCCTCCTCGGGGTCGGGGTCGGCCGACGACGCCGAGCACCGGGCCTGGGTGGGGCGATGGGTGCACACCGGACGTCGACTCGTCGACGCCGAGGCCCTGGCCGCCGAGGCCGAGGGTGACGACCACGGTCGCGAGCCCGATGCGGACGCCGCCGACGGGCCCGAGGGCCCGGACGCCGCCGACGGCCGCAGTGAGGCCGCCGAGCGGGCCGAGTTCTTGCGGCGCGAGGTGCAGCTGCTGCGGCGTCCCGTCACCCGGCGAGCCCTCGCCGAGACCCTGTGGCGGGTCAGTTGGCCGCACGACCGGCTCGTGCTGGGGGCGTCACGGCTGATCCGCGAGCTCGACCAGGTCGTCCCGGGCAAGAAGATCCCGGTGCACGCGAACCGCGGCCTGGCCGGCATCGACGGCACGATCGCCACCGCGACCGGCATCGCCCTCGCCCACCAACGCGACGATCCGTCCGCTGGGGTCACGCGCGTCCTGATCGGCGACTTGACGCTTCTGCACGACGTCGGCTCGCTGCTGTTCGGGCTCGGCGAGGTCCGACCGCGCCTGCAGGTCGTCGTGGGCAACGACGGTGGGGGCACCATCTTCGACGGGCTCGAGGTCGCGGCGACGGCGTCCGCCGAGGCGATGACCCGCGTGCAGTTCACTCCGCACGACGTCGACCTGCCCGCTCTCGCCGCCGCCTACGGCTGGCACCACGTCGAGGCGGCCACGCGGGCCGAACTCGACCAGGCGCTGGTGGCACGGTACGACGCACCCGTGCTGATCGAGGTGCCGCTCGGTCGCTGACCGGACCGAACCGGACCGGGCAGGCCGTCCGCGGGTCGTGGCCGTAAGGTCGGATCATGGCCAAGACCTGGACGACCCCTCCCTCCCAGTCCCTCCGAGCCGACGGCGGCTTCGTGCTCGCCGACGTCGACCCGTCGTCCACCCCCGGCTTCCGGGGTGACAAAGAATACGGTCGGCAGTCTCTCGACGCGGGTCGTGAGACGCTCGGCGACCTGCAGGAGAAGCTGTTCGCCCAGAGCCGCCACGGTGGCGGCACCGGCAACGTGTTGCTCGTGCTGCAGGCGATGGACACCGCCGGCAAGGGTGGCATCGTCCGTCACGTGGTCGGGGCGGTCGACCCGCAGGGCGTGGCCCACCACGCGTTCAAGGCACCCACGCCCGACGAGCTCGCACACGACTTCCTCTGGCGCGTCCGCCGTGAGCTGCCCGGCCCGGGCATGATCGGCGTGTTCGACCGGTCGCACTACGAGGACGTCCTGATCGGCAAGGTGCGCCGCCTCGCCTCACCGGACGAGATCGAGCAGCGCTACCTCGACATCGTCGCCTTCGAGGACGACCTCGTCGCGAACGGCACGACGCTCGTCAAGGTGATGCTGCACATCTCGTCCGACGAGCAGAAGGAGCGCCTGGCCGAACGCCTCGAGCGTCCCGAGAAGCACTGGAAGTACAACCCGGGCGACCTCGAGGAGCGCCTCGTCTGGAACGACTACCAGGACGCCTACGAGACGGCGATCCGCCGCACCTCGACCGACGCCGCCCCGTGGTTCGTCGTGCCCGCCGACCGCAAGTGGTACGCCCGCGTCGCCGTGCAGAAGCTGCTGATCGACGCCCTCGCCTCGCGCGGCCTCGAGTGGCCCGCAGCCGAGTACGACGTCGAGCTCGAGAAGACCAAGCTGGCGACCTCGTAGGGTCGGTACCCGTCGGGGGACGATCTGCCACGCCTCGACGGCGCGTACCCCGAGCCCCCGGGCGGCGAACTCGGACGAACCAGACGGTCCGGGGTACACGGCTTGTCGTTGACGATCCTCATCACTGACAATGCCTCATGCACAGTCGCCGCCTTCCGCGCATCCTGGCCCTCGTCCTCGTCGTGGCCTGTGGAGCGCTGACATCGGTCGTGAGCGTGGTGCCGGCGTCGGCGGCGACGGGTGGCTCGTCCACCGTCACGGGTCGGGTGCTCGAAGAGACGCCCGACGGGTCGACGCTGCCGAGTGCCGCGGGTGACCTCCAGATGTTCCTGAGGTCGACGGTCGGGCAGGTCGCGCCGCCGACGCCGCTCGAGCGCCGCCCCGACGGGACGTTCACGTTCTCGGGTGTGACCGCCGGTACCTGGTTCGTCGTCCTGACCCCTCCGAGGCCGGGGCCCTACCGGACGGCTCAGGTGACGCGCAAGTTCACCGTGCCCGAAGGAGTCTCCGCGATCGCCGTCGGCGATCTCGTCCTGTCGCTCTCGAGCAGCCTCTCGGGCCGGGTGACGACCGGGTCGGGTGCTCGAGCCGTGCCCGTGCCCCAGGCGACCGTCACCGTGTTCCTGCGGGATCCGGTCACCGGTCTCTACCCGGCCCGGGGGATCAGCAGCAATGCCTCCCACGACGGCAGCTGGACGATCTCCGGACTCGGCCGGGGCACCTACCGGATCGAGGTCGGTGACCCGACGTGGATCTCGCCTCGTGTCCACGACGACTCGTTCTGGCCCTCGGGACTCCGCGCGACCGACGCCTCGGACATCGTCCTGGGCCCCGGTGGCAGCGTCACGGGTCTCGACGTCGTGCTGGTGGACAGGACCGTGGCCACGAAGCGGATCGCCGGTGTCGATCGCTTCGCGACCGCGGCTGCGGCGCTGGCGTCGGACTGGGGGTTCCCCACGACCGACGGCGTGGCGCCCGATGTCCCCGTCCTGTACGTCGCCAGCGGTCGCGACTTCCCGGACGCACTGAGTGCAGGGCCCGCAGCCGCTCATCAGGGCGGGGCGCTCCTCCTGGTCGAGCGCGAGAGCGTGCCGGCGGAGACCGCGGCAGCCATCACGCGACTGTCCCCGGACGAGCTCGTGGTGGTCGGTGGTGAGGCCGCCGTGTCGTCGGCCGTCTTCGCGGAACTCGCGAGCCTCCAGCCCGCCATCACGAGGCTCGCCGGCGCCGATCGATACGAGACGTCACGGTTGGTGGCTCGGCACGCGTTCGCCGGCCCGGCCCCCGTGGAGGACGTCTTCGTCGCCACCGGATCGTCGTTCCCGGACGCCCTGTCGGCGGGTCCGGCTGCGCACCGGTCGGATGCGCCCGTCGTCCTCGTCCGAGGCCAGGAGGCCGCGGCGGATGCTCCGACGATGACGCTGCTCGACGATCTCGGCACGTCGGAGGTCCACGTCGTCGGAGGCGCGGCGAGCATCCGCACCGACGTCGAGAGCAGCCTGCACGGCGACGCGTCGCGATCCGTGTTCCGCGTGGCCGGTGCCGACCGGTTCGGGACGTCCGTGGCGCTCGCGGGAGGCTCGTCCGAGACCGTGTTCGTCGCCAACGGTCGAGGATTCGCCGATGCTCTCGTCGCCGGAGCCGTCGCAGCGCGTGCCGGAGCGTCGCTCCTGCTGAGCGAGCAGGGTTGTGTCCCCGCGGTGACCCGTGACGCCGTGCTCGACGCCGACGTGCACACGATCGTGCTCGTCGGGGGACCCGCCGTTCTCGGCCCGGGCAACGAGGCGGTCGCATCCGTCTGCGGGGGATGAGGTCTCGGGCCGAGGACCACGCCCGCCGTTCGGCGACCGTCGACTGACGGCCCCTAGGAGGCACGGGCTCGCAACGCGTCGCCGGTCCCCTTGGGCAGCCGCAGCCCCTCGACCAGGCTGAGCAGGGCCAGCACGGCCAACACGATCAGCGCGGCCTGGTACCCGAAGGCCGTGGGTGCCGGTCCGTCGGCCGAGGCCAGCAGGTCGGCCACGCGGACGGCCAGGGCGGTCGCGGCGACGCCGAGCCCGACGGCGAGCTGGCTCGTGATCGAGGCGATGGCGTTGGCCGGGCCGATCATGGCCGCGGGGACGTCGGCGAACTGCAGCGTGTTGTAGGCCGTGAAGCCGACCGAGCGGAAGACGCCGCTCAGCAACAGCACTCCCGCCACGACGATCGGCGAGGTGTCGGGGCCGACGAGTGCGGCCGCGACGAAGGTCGCCGCGAGGCCGACCGTCGCGACCACGATGATCGGGACGACACGGAACCGGCGCAGCAGCGGAGTGGTGAACGGTTTGACGGCGAGGTTGCCGACGAAGACCCACATCAGCATCAGCCCCGCCTCGACCGGCGACCAGCCGAAACCGTCCTGCAGCAGCAGGGGCACGACGAACGGGACGCCGTTCACGACGGCACGGTAGAGCGACCCGCTCAGGTTCGTCACGCGGAACGATCCGATGCGGAAGGCCGACAGGTCGAGCAAGGGATGCCCGGCCCGGCGGAACCATCGCACGGCCGCGAGGCCGAGCGCCGCCGCCCCCGCGACGAGCAGCGAGCCGGGCGCCAGCGTCGTGGGCTCGCCCAGCAACTCGAAGCCGACGACGAGCGCGACGATCGAACCGGCGACGAGCCCGAGGCCGACGAGGTCGAGCGGGTGGCGGTCGCCGACCTCGGGCGAGGGGACGACCCGCCACGCGACGACGAGCAGGGCGACGCCGACCGGGACGTTCACCAGGAAGACCCACTGCCAGCCCAGGTGCTCCGTCAGCAGCCCGCCGATCAGGGGGGCCACGACCGGGGCGACCAACGCGGGCCACGTGAGATAGGCGATGGCTCGGATCAGCTCGGACTTCTCGGTGCTGCGCAGCACGATCAGGCGGCCGATCGGCACCATCATGCTGCCCGCGAAGCCCTGCACCACCCGCGACGTGGTCAGCCCGACCAGGTCGGTGCTCGCCGCGCAGGCGACGGACGCCAGCACGAACAGCACGACGGCCGCGAGGAACACCCGTCGGGCGCCCCACCGCTCGGCGAGCCAGGCCCCGAGCGGGATGAACGCGGCGACGGCCACGAGGTAGCCGGTCACGGCGAGGCCGAGCTGGGCCGGCTGCACGGCGAAGTCGCGGGCGATGGAGGCGGTGGCCGTCGACAGGATCGTGGCGTCGAGGTTCTCCATGAAGAACGCGGCCGCCACGACGAGGGCGACCGGCCGCGACCAGGTCGGTGCGGGCGGGTTCATCGACTGAAGGCGTCGACCACGGGCCGGAACTTCATGGCCGTCTCGGCGACCTCGCGCTCGGGCACGGACTCCGACACGATGCCCGCGCCGGCGAAGGCCCGGACCGTCCCGTCGGGGTCGACCTGGGCGCAGCGCAGGGCGATGGCCCACTCGCCGTCACCGTCGGCACCGACCCAGCCGACCGGCCCGGCGTAGCGACCCCGGTCGAACGGTTCGAGTTCTCGGATCAGGGCCAGCGCCTCCTGGGTCGGGGTACCGGCCACGGCCGCCGTCGGGTGCAACGACGCGATGAGGTCGAGCGAGCTCGACCCGTCGGTGAGGCGCCCGCGCACGTCGCTGGCGAGGTGCCACAGGTTCGGCAGCCGCAGGGTGAACGGCTGCTCACCGGTGACCACGTCGCGGGCGTGCGGTCCGAGCGAGAGCAGCAGGCTGCGCAGGGCGAAGGCGTGCTCGTCCAGGTCTTTGGCGGACGTCGCCAGCGAGTGCGCGGCGTACTCGTCACTGAGCGCGTCGACCCCCCGGGCCGCGCTGCCGGCCAGGACGCGGGCCGACACCTCGCCCCGCTCGGTCTTGACCAGCGTCTCGGGGCTGGCCCCGATCAGACCGTCGACGGCGAACGCGTAGCAGTCGGGGTAGGCGGTCAGCAGCGTCGCCGCGACGAGTCGCAGGTCGGCCTCGGCCGGCAGCGAACCGACGAGGTCGCGGGCGAGCACGACCTTGCTCACCCGTCCCTCGCCGATGGCGGCGACGGCACCGTCCACGGCACTCGCGTAGGCGTCGGCGCCCATCGCCCCGTCGACCAGCGAGACCCGGACGGAGGCGCCCACCGGCTTCCCGGCCGGCAGCTCGGCCCCGTCGACCCGAGTGATCCAGGCCACGCCGTCCCGTCGCCCGATGACGATGCTCGGCACGATCAGGACGCTCGTCTCGGCCGACTCGTCGTCGAAGGCGAACGAGCCGAACGCGACGAGCCCGGTGCCGGGGACCCCGACCTCGTCGTGCACGCTGGCGGCCGCCGCGACCGCGCGCCAGGCGTCGGCCGCCTCGGCCATGCGGGCGGGCCCCGAGAACTCGAGCCGCAGTGCCTCGCCGATGCCCGCCATGCCGGCCCCACCACGGACGAACACCAGCGGCCGGGCCCGGTCGACCACGTCGAGCAGCGGGCTGATGTGGTCAATGCGGGTGGTGCGGACCTCGAGCGACGGGGCACGGAACGCGGGGGAGTTCACCCGTCGACCCTACTCGGGACACCCCCAGTGCTTGACGGTAGGATCCACCATCGTGACCAAGGCCGACATGAACAAGCAACCCGACGAGGTCGCCTCGATGTTCGACGGCGTCGCGCGGCACTACGACCGTACGAACGACGTGCTCTCCGCCGGCAACGCCGTCCTGTGGCGCATCGCCACCGTCAAGGCGATCGGTGCCGGGCCCGCCGACAAGGTGCTCGACATCGCCGCGGGCACGGGCACCAGCTCGGCCGCCATCGCACAGCGGGGTGCCGAGGTCGTCGCGCTCGACTTCTCCAAGGGCATGGTCGAGGTCGGCCGCGAGCGCCACCCCGAGCTCGAGTTCGTCGAGGGCAACGCCGAGTCGCTGCCCTTCGACGACGACACCTTCGACGCCGTCACCATCTCGTTCGGGCTGCGCAACGTCAACCGACCCAAGGTCGCGCTCGCCGAGATGAACCGCGTGCTCAAGCCCGGTGGCCGCCTCGTCGTCTGCGAGTTCTCCACGCCGCCGTTCGGCCTGCTGCGTGCCACCTACCGGGCCTACCTGAAGTACGGCATGCCCCTCGTCGCCAAGTTCACCAGCAGCAACGGTCCCGCGTACTCCTACCTCGCCGAGTCGATCGAGCAGTGGCCCGAGCAGCAGGTCCTCAGCCAGTGGTTGCGCGGCGCCGGCTTCACCCGGGTGGCCCACCGCAACCTCAGCTTCGGCATCGTGGCCCTGCACCGCGGTCGCAAGCCCGCGCAGTCGCCGACACGCGCCTCCTCGCGCTCGAAGCGGGCCGGCTCGTGAACGCAGGCGCGCCTCCCGCGCAGCGCAACTCGCTCGGCCGGTCGCTCGGCCTCGGCGAACGGCTCTTCGCCACGCCCGCCGAGAGGCGCTTCGTCTCGGCCGTCGACGACGGCCTCGAGCTCGTCGAAGAGGGCCTGCTGCGCGAGATCGCGTTCGCCGACGAGATCGCGGACGCCACCACGCGCTACCTGCTCGCCGCCGGGGGCAAGCGCGTGCGCCCGACGCTGACCCTGCTGATCGCCCAGCTGGGTGACGGGGCCACCCCGGGCATCGTGGCCTCCGCCCAGGCGACCGAGATCACCCACCTCGCGTCGCTCTACCACGACGACGTGATGGACGAGGCGCAGATGCGCCGCGGGGTGCCCAGCGCCCAGACCGTCTGGGGCAACAACGTGGCGATCCTCGCGGGCGACCTGCTGTTCGCGCGAGCCAGCACGATCGTCTCCGGCCTCGGTCAGGAGGCCATCCTGCTGCAGGCCGAGACCTTCGAGCGGCTCTGCCTCGGGCAGCTGCACGAGACGATCGGCCCCCGCGAGGGCGACGACCCGATCGCGCACTACATCGACGTGCTGGCCGACAAGACGGGCTCGCTCATCTCGACCGCCGCGCGGGCCGGCGTCATGTTCAGCGGTGCCCCGCGTGAGTACCTCGCGCCGGTCGCCGAGTTCGGCGAGAAGATCGGCATCGCGTTCCAGCTGATCGACGACGTGATCGACCTGTCCGACCAGCCGGCCGAGACCGGCAAGAAGGCCGGCACCGACCTGCGGGCCGGGGTCGTCACCCTGCCCGTCCTCTACCTGCGGCAGCTCGCGCAGACCGACCTCGACGCGTCGGCCCTGCTCTCCGAGATCGACCGCATCGTCCAGGCCACCCGCGCGGCCGCCCAGCGCACGGGCCCCGACGCCGCCGGGGCGGTCGAGGCAGACGTGGCCGATGCGACCGCCCACCTCGACGACGAGTTCGCCGACCTCGTCCGACGCGTCCGCGAGCACGAGGTGACCGAGCGCACGCGCGTCGAGGCGCACCGGTGGGCCCGCGAGGCACTCGACGCGTTGGCGCCCCTGCCCGGCGGCCCGGTCAAGAAGGCGCTCACCCGCTTCGCCGACCGCGTCGTCGAGCGTTCCGCCTGACCGGCACCGCGCCTCCTCGCCTCGCGGCGACCTCGAGCACCAACGTCCAACCGGCCGGCACCGCCGAGCCACCCCAGATCCAGGGAGAACCCGTGACCACATTGCGACTGGCCATCGTCGGCGCCGGACCGGCCGGCATCTACGCCGCCGACATCCTGTCCAAGGCCGAGAAGTCCTTCGACGTCTCGATCGACCTGTTCGAGCAGCTGCCGGCGCCCTACGGTCTGGTGCGCTACGGGGTGGCGCCCGACCACCCGCGCATCAAGGGCATCGTCAACGCCCTGCGCGACGTGCTCGACAGCGGTGACATCCGCGTCTTCGGCAACGTCCGGTACGGCGTCGACATCGGTCTCGACGACCTCAAGAAGCACTACAACGCCGTCATCTTCTCGACCGGCGCGATCCGCGACGCCGACCTCGACGTGCCCGGCATCGACCTCGAGGGCAGCTACGGCGCCGCCGACTTCGTCAGCTGGTTCGACGGCCACCCCGACTTCCCGCGCACCTGGCCGCTCGACGCGACGTCCGTCGCGGTGGTCGGCGTCGGCAACGTCGCGCTCGACGTGTCGCGCATCCTCGCCAAGCACGCCGACGACCTTCTGCCGACCGAGATCCCCGACAACGTCTACGAGGGTCTCAAGCAGTCCTCGATCACCGACGTCCACGTCTTCGGCCGCCGCGGGCCCGCACAGGTCAAGTTCACTCCGCTCGAACTGCGCGAACTCGGCGAGGTGCGCGACGTCGACATGATCGTCTACGACGAGGACTTCGACCACGACGAGGCGTCCAAGACCGCGATCGCGACCAACAAGCAGGTCTTCGTCATCGACAAGGTGCTGAACCAGTGGCGTCAGCGGGAGGTCGGCCAGGCCTCGCGACGCCTGCACCTGCACTTCTACGCCAAGCCCGTCGAGATCGTCGGCGACGAGCAGGGTCGCGTCGCGGCCTTCCGCTACGAGCGCACGCGAACCGACGGGCAGGGCGGCGTCGAGGGCACCGGCGAGGTGCGCGACGTCCCCGTGCAGGCGGTCTACCGCGCGGTCGGGTACTTCGGCTCGCCTCT
>Ga0265798_10006740_pt1 | contig 15022 bp, 15 predicted proteins | sample P3T30metagenome_FD_192430 | JGI IMG/M metagenome (GOLD analysis project Ga0265798, IMG submission 192430) | Plant litter microbial communities from East Loma Ridge, Irvine, California - P3 T30 | ecosystem: Environmental > Terrestrial > Plant litter > Unclassified | place: USA: California... | reverse complement strand
CTGGCTCGCGCGGCCGCTGGCGCGACGCTGGGGCGACCTGCTCGCGGGCGTGTGGCTGGCGCGCCTGGCGCTCGTGCTTGCCGGTATCTTCGGGCTGGCGATCGCCTTCCAAACTCTTGCGATCCTGCTGGTGCCGGCATGCGTCGGTTAAGCGCTCTCCTCTCACTTCTGTTGCTGACCCGCGCTGCACCCGCAGTCGCGCATGCGACCGGCGCGGCGGACCATCATGCGCCGCCGGGCTGGACGCTAGACCCTTGGATCACCGGACCGCTCGCGCTTTCGGCGCTACTGTTCGTCCGCGGCTGGTGTCGGCTTCACGCACGCTCGCGGCAGGGGAGCGCCGCGCTACGACGTCGCGGTGTGCTTTATGCGATCGGGCTGGCGGTGCTTGCCGCGGCGCTGATGTCGCCGCTGCACGAGGCGGGCGAGCGCTCGTTTGCGGCGCATATGTTCGAGCACGAGCTGCTGATGCTGATCGCTGCTCCCCTCCTGGTGCTGGCCGAGCCGCTGGCGATCATGCTTTGGGCCTGCCCGCCTGGTGGCCGACGCGGTATTGCCGCCGCTGTGTCCGTGATCGCCGCGCCTTGGCGTCGGTTCACCGGCGCGGTCGCCGCGACCGTCTTGCAGGCTGCCGCGCTCTGGCTTTGGCACGCGCCCGCGCTGTTCGATCGCGCACTGGCGAGCGAGGCCTGGCATGTCGCTCAGCATCTCTCCTTTCTCATTACCGCGCTGCTGTTCTGGACAGCGATGCTGCACCGACGCACCCCGGAGGGGATTGCCGCGCTCTGTCTCGTTGCCACCGCGATCGTCTCAGGTGCGCTAGGCGCGTTGATGGCCTTTGCTACCAGCCCTTGGTACGCAGGCTATGCCAGCCTCGGCATGGCGCCGTTCCGGCTGACTCCAGCGGAAGATCAGCAACTCGCCGGACTTCTGATGTGGGTGCCAGGCGGGTTGGTTCATGCTGGCGCTGCGCTTCTGCTGATGCGGCGGCTGCTTGTCGAACCAAGAGAGAGCATGCCTCATGTCCGCTAGTCTGAAATGGCTCGGTGTGCTGCTTCTAGTCAGCGTGTCGGTGGCGATCATGGCTGGCGGGATCATGTACGGGCAGGGCCGAACGCGTACGCGGATCATGGCGGATCAGATCAGCGGGGGAAACAGCCGGGCGGGGCGGATGGCGATCGCAGCCTATGGATGCGGGAGCTGTCACGCCATTCCGGGGATCGCGGGGGCGAAAGGACAGGTCGGGCCCGCGCTGGCGAAAATGGCGGTCCGTGCGACGATCGCCGGGAAGCTGGCCAACAACCCGGCCGCGATGGCGCGCTGGCTGGAGCATCCGCAGGCGCTGATCCCCGGCAATGGCATGCCCGAGCAGGGCGTGACCCGCCGTGACGCCCGCGACATGACAGCTTACCTCTACACACTCAAATAAGCCGGCGGCTGTCGAACTGCTCTCGGCCAGTGGCATATTCCATCTGGGGCTTCACCGCAGCAGGCTCCCGCCCGTGCTGTGACGACGGCGCGCCAAATTGCCGTTCTCGTCCGGCAGGTGCGGCTCGGTGACGCGCCCATCCGCCTGCATCGGCCGCTTCTCGGCGACGTGGATCTTCCTCGCGCAACGCCGCACTGAGTGAGCGGGAGCCCGTCGGTCAGCGGCACAATGAGGGCTCGGGAGGGAAGATGGCATCGCAGCGCGGCGGTAAAGGCGGGTCGCACAAAAAGCCTTTACAAACAGGTGTCTACCTCCAATCTGCGTGGCGCCGCTATGGGCTTCCCCAGGAGTTTACCCGTGTTTCGTCCGTTTCGGCGGGGCGTGCTAGGCGCCTTGCTGTCGCTCGCCGCTTTGCTGTCCTTTTGCCTCGCTCCCGCGCTCGCCTCGGTGCCTCACGAGCCCAGACCGCGACCGGGCAGTTTGGAGTCACGCCTTAGCTGGGGCGTGCAAGCGTCCGGCGTCGGCAGTGCCTATCGAAAAGGTGCGACCGGACGCGGCGTCATCGTTGCGATGGTCGACACCGGCATCGATCCAGCGGCCACGGCGCTGTTCGGTCATCTCTCCCCTCAGTCGATCGACCTCGTGCCGAACCGCCGCCACGACACCGGCGATCGCCGTCACGGCGCGCAGGTCGCGACCCTGCTCGCGGCGCGGGTGGATGGCGCCGGAACCTTCGGCATCGCCTATGGCGCGACACTGCTGTCGATCCGCGCCGACCGGGACGGTTCCTGCCTGCGGACCTGCGCCTTCGATGCAGACGTGTTGGCCCGGGCGATCGACTATGCCGTCGCGCAGAACGCCCAGGTGATCGGACTCCCGCTCGCCTCGGGTCGAGCGATCCCGGCGCTCGAGGCAGCGTTGACACGTGCCGTAGCGCGTGGCGTCGTGGTGGTCGCGGCGGCGGGCAATAACGGCGGGGACGAACCGGTCTGGCCAGCGCGCTATGCCGCCGAACCGCGTTTCGCCCCGCTGATGCTGGTGGCGGGCGCGAGTTCGGCACGCGGTACGCTCGCGCCCTGGTCGAACCGCGCCGGATCGACCGCGAACCGCTACGTCATGGCACCGGGCCAGCACGTGATCGTCGGATGCGGTCGGCGTACCTGCGACCTGACCTCCGGCACGTCCTACTCGGTCGCTTATGTCGCTGGTGCGGTCGCGCTGCTGCTCAGTCGTACACTCGCGCCCGACGGCGTGGCCGCTGCGGAAGCGCTGCTGTTCCATGCCGATGCGCGTCGGCATGCTGGGTCTGATCCGGTTGTCGGTCGTGGACGACTAGATGTCGCGGCGGCGCTGCGGTCGCTTGGATAGCGTCTGGCCGACGTACCGCGGCTGGCCTGCGCGACGTCCTACGAGTGACCGCCGTGACCGGCGTTCTGCCCACCCGTGCGGCTGTCCTTCGCATTGCGGCTGTTATCCTGTTTCTTATTACCGCCCTCGTCGTCCTTGCCGTTCTTCGCGAAGTCGCCTTTCTTCTTGTGATCGGTCATGCTGGATCTCCTGTTCAGGCCAAATGCAATACTGGCGCGTGGTCCTGCGCATCATGCGACGCGCTTCGCTGTAAGCGTGGTCAGCGGAAGTTGTCGGCATAGCTCTGCAGCAGCAACCGACGTCGCGGCGCATCCTGCAGCGTGTAGCTGAGCCCCTCGCGCGAACAATATGCGACCGCTTCGGCCGAGGTTGGGAAGATGAGCCGGACTTGTGCCTGCGTGTCGGCACCACCGGCCCAGCCCGTCAAGGCGTCAGCCCGCTGCGGCGCATCTGACAAAAATTCGAGCGTCCACCCGAACCGCTCCTTCTGGAGCAACGGGCTGCCAAGTCCCTGGTGACGGTAGATGCGGACAAGAGCCACTATGTTCCTCCGCGGATGAGCGCGTGAAGGGGTGTGGACGCGTGAGTGGCGGCGCTGCTCGCCAGGTCAAAGCCGCCGCCCGCTCCGTGTTCATGCTTCCTGGGTGATGCCCGGTAGCAAGACACGTTCGCGCCGAAGCGAGCGCCGATGTGGCCAGCAGCCGTTTCGACGCTCGCTCGAACGGCGGTCAGCGCGGTTGTGGCGAGTTGGCCGACGAGCCCTGTTGATTGCCGGCCCGCGTGTGACCGGCGCGATGCTTGCCACGCGAGCTAGCAGAGTTGTGGCCGGATTGGCGCGAGCCCGACGAGGCAGCCGTCCCACCCAGACCGCCCGCCGAGGATCCTGCTGATGCTCCGCCAGTGCCGCTGCCGTTCTGGCCCGTGCTCGAAGTGCCGGAACTGCCGCTTGTGGTCGATCCTGCGGACCCGCCGGAGGTGCTCGATCCCCCGCCTGTCTGCGCTGACGCGCTCATCGCCAGCCCCGCCGCCGCAGCAGCGGCTACTATCCTTGTCCAACGCATGATCATTCCTCTCGCTAGGTCGAGCGTAAACGATCCATGTCGATCAGCTGTCCCGCTCAGAGATGTGAAATCATGCTAAAACAGGTGTTTATCAGGCATTTGCTTCTCTCCGGACACAAGGCGCCTGTCGCGTATTCCTCCCAAGCAGCCGCGGCCTCGCACATCAATACGAACAGGCCGAGGAGGTTGGGGGCGCACAGCGCGCCCCCCTGAGCGCCTGTGGTCAACGATCCTGCGTATCGAGACTTGTGCTAACGATGCCTTTCGTCGTTTGTGATCTGGTCCAGCGCCAATGAGTGTCCCGCGGGCGTAGGCCCGGTGAGTTGCGGATCCAGGTCGCCGCGGGTGATCGCGTCTTCGAAGGCCTGTAGGAAAGCGGGAACATGGTCCCGCCGCCAGAAGGTGACCGACTGCCCGTTGATCACCAGCGGCTGGCCGTCGGGTCGTGTCGGCGAGAAGGCCACCCGCCCGTTGTCGTCTTCGGCAAGCCACTGACCTCCGGCTTGCGACGATTGCTTCATGTCAAAGGCGGTTCGCGCCTGACGTAGCTTGTCCAGCATCGCGGATCTCGCAGCCTCTGGATCGATCGTGGCAGCGCCCACCATGGTGTTGACGACGTCTTTGAGGGACATGGCCTAGCTCCGTGCGTTGATGCCAGCTTGGTGATGGAAGGCTCGACTCACGAGAAGGTTGCGCGACACCGCGCACATCCGATCGGGCACGGGGACACGACGGATAGGGTGCGGGCGATGATACCATCTTTCGAGCAGCCGGCTGAGGCGTTGGCGCGTGCGCTCATCGGCGTGACCTTGCTGTTCCACGGCGTCGGGGGCGAGATCGTGGAGACTGAGGCTTATGACGCCAACGACCCGGCCTCCCACAGCTTTGCCGGTCCGCGGCAACGCAATGCTACCATGTTCGGCCCGGCCGGACATGCCTATGTGTACCGCATCTACGGACTGCATCATTGTCTCAACATCACCTGTGGCGCGGGTGCCGCGGTGCTTGTCCGTGCGCTGGCGCCGACCCGCGGCGTGGCGGCGATGACAAGGCGGCGTGGCATGGACGATGTGTCGCGGCTGTGCAGTGGGCCCGGCCGGTTGAGCGCGGCTCTCGGGATTGACCTTTCCGTCGACGGCGCTGACCTGCGTGCGCCGCCGTTCACCTGGATCGAGCGTCGCGGCGATCCGCTTATTGCCGCGGGACCACGAATCGGCATCTCACGCGCCGTCGATCGGCCGTGGCGTTTTGGGCTCGCCAACTCACCCTTTCTGAGCCGCCCGATCAGCAGCGATGACGCATCGCCTGCTTCGTCGGCCTCGCGGCGAGGCTCTACCGGGATGGTCTGACGACCGCCATCTGTCGAGCAGTAGGCGTAGCCGCTGGAGCACAAAGTAGCACAGCGCCGCGCCTGTGCCTCAGCCGGAGCGGGGAGTGAGCGACAGCCGAACGCCCTCAAAGCTCACGATCCGCGCCGCCGAGCGGATCGGTTGATATACCGTGAGTCCCGGGGCGTCGAAGCGGAGGACGCCCCGATCTAGCCACTCGATCGCCGATCGCATGTCCTCCAGCCCGGACTGCCATCGTGCCGCCACTGAGGCCTGTGAGAAATCGAAGGCTTTGCCGCTGACCTCTCGAACCTGATCGTCGTAGGCCAGATGAAGCAGGCAGATGGGCGCGGATGCGTTCTGGATGGCGTTGGTCCGAGCGTCGAGGATCGCCTGCCATGCCGCAATCGCGCGGCGGCTCTGCGTCGCAAACTGAAGGTCTTGTGCGCGCGAGAGCGTCTCGCCGAGGCTGGCCGGGCGCGGCGCGCGTAACGGCAAGAGGTCGAGCGCGAGGCAGAGCGTCGGGCGTTCGGCGTGCGCCCCGAGTACCGAATCGAGCGGCAGGTTGGCGGAGAGGCCGGCGTCGCCGAGCAGGCGCTCGCCGATCTGTACCGGCGGAAACGCCGGCAGCAGTGCGCTGCTCGCGCGGAGATGGTCGGGGCCAACGTGGTGCGTTCTCGTGTCGAACACCACATCTTCTCCCGTCTCGAGATCGACGGCAGCCACCGTCAGCGGCGGGGCGGCGGTGTGAAGCAGGTCGAAGTCGACAAGGCGCTTGAGCGTCGCACCCAGCGGCGCGGAGTCATACAGGCTCGCGGGCTCGAGATTGCCCAGCGGGTTCCAGGCGGCCCCAAACAGGTGCCGCGGCGAAAAGCGGCCAGGCTGACCTGCCAGCGCGCTCGTCAGTGCCGCCGCGGTGCGGCGCCAATCGTCTGAGAACGAGAGAGCCGTAGTCGAGGGCAGATCGTCTTCATCGACGCGCCAGAAGGTGCGTAGTCTCGACAGCCGCCGATCCGGCGGATTGCCACAGATGAGCGCGCCATTGATCGCGCCGATCGAAGCGCCGGCGACGAGGTCAGGCGCGAGGCCGGCCTCGTGCATCGCCTCATAGGCGCCGGCCTGATAGGCGCCGAGTGCGTTGCCGCCGCTCAGCAGCAGCGCGACCCGCACCGCAACGCCGGTCATCGGCCGGCGGGCCCGGTAGGGGATTGCTGACATGCCGCCGCGCGCTGACGCTTGCCCGCGCTGTGACGACCGCTGGCTACTTTGCCGCTCTCGTGGTGGGCGTGGAGCTCGGTGCCGCTTCCCTCCGCCTGTGTCAGCTGCATATGGATCATGTCTCTCTCGTGCGTGGACGCCTGAACGTAGCGGATCCCGACTGCCGCCCTTTCGAACGAGGCGCAGGAGACAAAGGTTCGTGTGCGATTTCACCTCGTGACAGCGTGGCGGTCAATCCGCTTGCACTCCCCGGTCGACGCCGTGCTGGTATCGAAGGCCGCCGGCGCCACGCGGTTCACGACCATAGCGGCCGCAACATCCTGTTGAGCCTCGGGTGTTACTGCGTGCGTTTCGGCCTGACCCTCTCCGCGCTCACCGTCATGAGCGTAGAACTCTTTAGATCTTAGATAGTTGGCTGGACATGATGGCTATTCCAATCACCGCGCTTCCTCATCGCTGGAGGCTGGCGTGACACCGCGTTGGCCCCGGCGGCTGTGGATCGTTCGCCACGGCGAGAGCGCCGGGAACGTGGCGCGTCAGGAGGCGATCACCGCGGGCGCGGCACGGATCGCGCTCGAGCAGCGCGACATGGACGTGCCGCTCTCCCCGGCCGGCAGGGAGCAAGCGCGTGCGCTCGGACGCTGGTTCGCACGCAACGGCGCAGAGCGACCGGAGGTGTTACTCACGTCACCCTATCTCCGCGCCCATGAGACGGCCCGCCTGTTCGCCGAAGCAGGGGGATACGCGCCTGACGCGCCGATCTGCTCCGATGAGCGGTTGCGTGAGAAAGAGTTCGGCATCCTCGACGGGCTTACGGCCGAGGGGATCGCCGCAGTTGAGCCGGAGCAGGCCCGACTTCGCAAAGTCTTGGGCAAGTTCTACCATCGGCCGCCCGGCGGTGAGAGTTGGTGCGACGTCATCCTGCGCCTACGCTCGCTGCTCGACACGGTCTCGCTACATCATGGCGAGCGCAACGTGATGATCGTCGCGCATCAGGTAGTCGTCCTGTGCCTGCGTTACATCCTCGAAGGCTTGGACGAGGGAAGTATCCTTGCGATCGACCGTGAGGCACCGATTGCGAACTGCGGCGTGACCGAATACGTCTTCGATCCGTCCGCGAGCCGAACCGGCGGGCTGCGACTGTCGCGTTTCAACGTCACGGCCCCGCTCGTCGAGGAACAAGCCACCGTCACCGCCGAGCCGCCTCGAAAGGGAGAAGTGGCATGATCGAGATCGACGAGCGTTGGCGCGCCGAACATCCCCTTCCGCTACCGACCGGTGAGATCGACAAGAAGAGCCGGGGGCGCGTGTTGGTTGTCGGTGGCTCGGCACGTGCGCCGGGTGTCGTTCGGCTTACCGCCGAAGCGGCATTACGCGCGGGAGCGGGGCGGGTGCGGGTTGCGACGCTCGGCAGTACCGCGACAATAGTGGGTATGCTCTCGCCCGAGCTAGGGATCGTGGCACTACCGGAGCAGGATGGGGAGATCGTTGCCGATGGCGCGCTGGTTCGTGAGCAAGCCGCGGAGCACGATGCGGTGGTGCTCGGCCCGGGAATGACGAGCGAGCATGCCGCGGCTCAGCTGATCGATGCGATCGACCCGTCTGTGGCGACGACCAGCCTGCTCCTCGACGCGGCGGCCGCGACCTGCATCCGTGACATGACCGATAGGTCGCACCGATGGACTGGGCGCCTCGTACTTACGCCGCACCACGGAGAGATGGCCAGACTACTCGAACGCGAGAACGACGACGTTCGCCGCGACCCCGGCGGCGCAGCGCACGAGGCGGCGGCTCGCTACGGCGGAGTGATCGTGCTCAAGGGAACGGAGACCATCGTTGCCGACCCGGACGGCACGATGTTGCATTATGCCGGGGGTGGTCCGGGTCTCGCCACCGGCGGCTCCGGCGACGTACTGTCCGGCGTGATTGCCGGCCTGCTCGCGCGCGGCCTTCCGCCGCGAACCGCGGCGGGATGGGGAGTGTGGCTTCATGGTGAAGCGGGGAGGCTGCTTACTGCAGCGGCGGCGCCAATTGGATGGCTGTCGCGCGAGTTGCTGCCCCAAGTGTCACGCTTACTGCCGCGATGAATCGCACACGGCTCCGATTCAAATAGTAGGCTCGGGTCGGATTGTCGAATCACGACACCGGGATCGATCGTCCGTTTATCGAAGGCAATCTTCCTAAAGATTTCATTTTATCTGGGTGGATAAAACACGAAAAGCTAAGACTGCGCAGAGAAATTAGGCCGCGGTATCGCTTTTTAACATGGGGCAAACAACTAGAAACAACGTAGGTGAGGGAGGCGAAAAACGTTTTAAACGGCTTTAATGGGCGAGACATTTTTTATATTGCCGCGTTTGATGGTTTATGCTTAGTTTCTCCCTTCACTACATGGATAAATCGAGCCGTCTGATCGAGGGTCGACGTCTGCGGGCGCCAGATGTCTGGCACGCGATGGCCTGCGCCAACCGCAGGCTTCATCGATCATTCGCGGGATCGCGTCAGCCAGAACTCGATCCTCAGGGCAGGGTCGACGTGCTCGACCAGGATGGAGCTATCGTCGCGCGCATCTATTGTGCCGAAGCTATTGCCGCGATGTCGTAGTGGTTATGCTAGCCAATAGTGCTGGAGGTGAGCCTGCGGCTTTCCATATCCCCGAGCCGGTCGATCGGCCGTACGGGCAACCCTTAACGCTACATGTCGACGTAAGCGACCGCTGGCGAGGGATCCTGCGGGTGCGCGAGCGCATCCCCATCGCCGGCGCGGGCGAGCTGATCCTGCTATATCCCAAATGGCTGCCCGGCTTCCACGCACCCGTGGCACCGATCGAGCTGCTCGCAGGCCTGCACTTCGAGGCGGGCGGCCGATCGCTGACGTGGCGGCGCCATCCGACGATGATCCATGCCTTCGCCGTGTCCGTGCCCGACGGGGTGGAGGCGATCGCGGCCGAGTTTCAGTTCCTCTCGCCGACCGATCCGGCCCAGGGGCGCGTCATCAGTTCGCCCGAGCTGCTGCTCCTCCCGTGGAACGCCGCGATCCTCTATCCCGCGGGCCACGCCGCGCACGCGATCCTGGTGGACGCCAGTCTCACGTTGCCGGAGGGATGGACCGCCGCATGCGCGATTGCATCGGCCCAGCGCAAAGGAGAGCGCCTCGTCTTCGAGCGCAGCGCGCTCGACACGTTGATCGACTCGCCTGTGCTCGCCGGGTGTCATGTAAAAAGCTTTTCGCTCGACGAGCATGTCAGCCTGCACATCGCTGCCGACGAACCGTGCCACCTTGCCGCCAGTGACGAGCAAATCTCCCTTCATTGCGCGGTGGTAGCGGAAACGATCCAGCTGTTCGGCTCACGATCCTTCGATCGGTTCGACATGCTGCTGGCGCTCAGCGACACGCTCACCGCAGCCGGCGTGGAGCATCATCGCTCCTTCGAAGCGGTCAGCGTGCCGGGCTATTTCGCCGATTGGGACGAGCATGTCACCCGGCGCGACACCATCCCGCACGAGTTCGTCCACAGCTGGAACGGCAAGCATCGCCGCGGCGCGGACTCCTGCACGGCCTCGTTCGACCGCCCGATCCGGAACGACCTGTTGTGGGTCTACGAGGGGCAGACGCAGTATTGGACCAACGTGCTGTGCGCGCGGTCCGGTTTGTGGTCGCAGGAGCAGACGCTCGGCGCGTTGGCGCTTACGGCGGCGCGCTACGAGGCGCGCCCCGGTAGCCGCTGGCGCCCGCTGCTCGACACGACGCGTGATCCGATCATCGCGGCGCGCAGCCCGCTGCCGTGGCCGAGCTGGCAGCGTAGCGAGGATTATTATTCAGAGGGCGCACTGCTGTGGCTCGAAGTCGACACGCGCCTGCGCAAACTCTCGGGGGACATCCGCTCGCTCGATGACTTCGCACGATCGTTCTTCGGAGGCGCGGAAGGCGACTGGTCGACACGGCCGTATGACATCGAGGAGGTGGTCGATAAGCTTCACGCGATTGCGCCATTCGACTGGCGCGCCTTCCTCCTGAACGCCGTCCACGATACGCGCGAGGGGACGTTGCTCGGCGGTCTGACGCGCGGCGGCTACCGGCTCGACTATGCGGATACGCCCAACGCCTATCAGCGCTGCCAGGAGAGTGAGACCGGGATCGCCGACCTGACCCATACGATTGGTCTGAGCGTCGGCGGCGGTGGTCGCGTCACCGATGTGCTCTGGGGCGGAGCCGCCTTCGACGCGGGCGTAACGGTCGGCACCATCATCGCCGCCGTCGAGGGGCGGCCCTTCACCGCGGAGCGGCTGCGTACCGCACTGAATTGCCGGACCGATCGCGGCCTTGAGCTGGTGCTGCGCCGCGGCGTGACCGTGCGCACGGCTGCAGTACGTACGCCGGGGAAGCTGCGCTATCCGAGACTGGTGCGCACGCTGGACGAGCCTGACCGGCTCGGTGCCATCCTTCGGGCGAGGCGCGTAACCTAGGTGTGAAAACGGAACGATCGTCTCTCAGTCTCTTTCCGCTCTGAGCCGACGCGACGACCCCCTTGGGCGTCTCGTCGATCCGTGAGCGAGGGCGAGTTGATCGAACGTCATTTTGCGAAGCTTCGCGCGCGCGGGGCCGTAACGCTCGAGGAGGAGCAGGCGGTCCGCGACAGCGTTGCCGAGATCCGCACCGTCGCTGCGGACACGCTGGTCGTGCGGTCCTACGAGGTGCAGGATCACAGCACCCTGCTCCTCGACGGCATCCTGTGCCGCTTCAAGGATCTGCGCAACGGCCAGCGGCAGATCACCGAACTTCATGTCGCCGGCGACTTCGCCGACCTGCACAGTTTCACGCTAAAGTATCTGGACCACGACGTGATGAGCCTGACGCCGTGCCGTCTCGCGATCGTGCCCCATCGCGCGCTGCTCGCGCTAACCGAGCGCTTCCCGTCACTTGCACGCAGCTATTGGTTCAGCACCAACCTTGACGCGTCGATCCACCGGGAGTGGGAGGTGTCGCTCGGGCGCCGCAGCGCTGCGGCTCGTGTCGCGATGCTGCTGAGCGAGCTGCATCAACGCCTGCAGATCGTCGGGCTCGCCGACGCGCGAGGCTATGAGCTGCGGCTGACTCAGACCGATATCGCGGAGTGCACCGGGCTCACCAACGTGTCGGTCAACCGCGTGCTACGCGACCTGCGCGAGTCTGGGACGGCGTCGGTCGGTGCGGGGCGAGTCTCGATTCTCGATCGCGACGCGCTGTGGCGCACCGCCGAGTTCGACCCGCGCTACCTCTATCTTGGCGTGCAGCCCTCGATCGATGCCGGGCGGTAAGTTCAGCGTGATCGATCGACCTCGCCGAAGCCAATGTCGTTTAGGCCCGGTCCGAGCGGTGAATAAGACAGGAAAATCGTCGTAACCGAACGATGCCGCCGGGGTCCGCCCGATCCTTTAGATGAGCAGCTCTTGGTACTTGCCGCCTCGACCGCTTGGGCTATGTCGCCGGACGCTAGCGTGCGCCGTGTCCGCCGTTCATCCACCAAGCGGTCGCGCAACAGCGAAAAGAGCGCGCCAACTTTCACCTCACCCAGGCGGTTGGTGTAGTTCTGATCTTCGTAGACCGGAAAGGTGCCACGGCTGACGCGGTAGCCGCCATAAACATAGCCGCCGTTGTTAGCGATTGAACAGGTCGCCGCGGTTGCGGTCGGCGAAGAACGGATCCTGTGCATGAACCGCGCGCACGGTGACCTCGGCCATCACCCGAGCGAAGATGCGACGCTCGAATCCGGCCATGATCCACACGCGGAGCGCGCTGAGGCCCGCCACCATCAGCAGCAGCATGAGCAGCACGCCAGATAGCGCCCAGAGCGGCGCCGGCATGGCGGTGTTCGCTACGCTGTTGATCAGGAGCTGCACCGAAATCGGCGTGGCGAGCGCCAGCAGGCTGATCGTGATGGTGCAGACAATACCCAGCCGAACATAGGCGCCGTCGGGGCCGATGATCTGCGTGGTGACCGTAGAGACAGATTGTTGGTCTGCCCTCGGTGGACGCCGCTTCAAAGAAACGCGTATCTGACTGGTCGTCGAGGTTGCCCGCCCAAGCTCCATCCTTTTGGATCGTCGATCGCGTAAGGGTATGACAGGCTCAGCCCGTGCTCAGGCGTGAGCGCGTCGTACCCTTTGCAGAAGTGCCGAACCACTAACCGCATTCATCATGGCGAACCGCTATCGTGCGCGATCCCCAAACGCGGACGTTGCCCATCATGGCGAGCTCTGTCCGGACGCTCCTTCGAATGCAAAGGAATGTTCGGACGATGTGATCGCGCGGGTTCAGCTGCTTTCGTGTGTCCGGCTTGTTGACGCAGCCATCATCACGGCTGCTGGCCTGTATGGAAGTCGCAAATTGGGTCCAGTCCGGAGTTGAACGCTCGGCTCGACCGAGTTGTCTTCCCGACCGCGACGCTGGCGCCGGCTGCCCCGAATTATCACAGCCGGCCACGCACACCGAAGAAGAAGGCCCGGCCCGAATATTCGTAGAAGTTGGGCACGTTGCGTAGGTCGTTAAAGCGCTTCACCGCTTGGCCGAGCAGGTTTGAGCCCTGCGCGTAGACGGTCAGGTGGTTGCTCAGGTCGTAGGACAGGGTCGCCGAGACTTCGTGGTACGGATCCTCCTTCACCGGCAGATAGGCGAGGTTTCCCGACTGCGCGTAGGTGAAACGCGACTGGAAGCTGTACGAGACCTGCGCGCCGATCCCGTGGTTCTCGTAGAACAATTTGCCGTTGGCGGAGAAGGGGATGGCACCGGGCAGGTCGGTGGTGACGTCGCCGGAGGTGGCGCGCGAGCGATTGTAGGTGAGGTTCGCCTGCACGCCGAAGCCGTTGTCGAGGAAATATTGCCCACCGACCTCGACGCCATAGACGTCGGCACTGTCGCCGTTGCGCACCTGATATTCGACGAAGTCGAAATTCTGCTGCTGGTTGGCGGGCTGCGCCGTCGGCGTGACCACCACGTCGACCGGCACGGTCGAGACGAAGTTGGTGATATGCTTGTAAAAGGCCGCCGCGGTCAGCGCGAGGCGGTTGGACGGATAATATTCGAGCGACAGGTCGAGCTGGTTGGCCTCGGTCGGCTTCAGGTTCGGATTGCCCGCGTCGTAGATGATGTAGGTGCCCGACTGCGCCGAGGTGGCGTCCTTGGCGGGTGACAGCTCGGCGAAGGTCGGGCGCGAGATCGCCTGCGACGCCGCGAGGCGGACGCGTAGTCCTTCCGCCAGATCATAGGCGAAGTTGGCCGCGGGCAGCAGCCGCAGATAGTCGCCGCCGCCCGTGATCGGCTCGACCTCGTTGAAGGCGACCGCATTGTCCTGCGTGCCCGCGCGCGGGATGATCGTCGCGATCGAGGCGCCATAGCCCACCGACGACACCTTGGTGGCGACCAGCCGCCCGCCGATGTCGGCGCGCCAGCGCTCGCCCGCCAGATTGAACTGGACGTAGCCCGCCCAGGTGCGCTCGCGGATGCGGTAGGAGGCGGGCAGGTCATCCTGGATGATCTGGGTCGAATAACCGGCGGGGTAGGGGGACAGCGCGCAGCCCTCGATCGTCGCGCCGCTCGCATCGAGGCAGCTGTTCGGATTGAGCACCGCCGGGTTGTTGTCCGCGCGGGGCAAGGCCGCGAGATAGGTGTCGATATCGAAATTGGGAAAGTTGCGCGGGAAGTTGCCCGGCAGCTTGCTCAGGATGTTGCCCTGTCCAGGGCGCACCACGTCCGCGCCGATCTGCCCGAAGGTGAAGGGATAGCCGCAATAGTTGCACGAGGTCGTGTATTGGTTGTCGACGGTGGTGACATTCTTGCGGCGGTCGGTCCAGGCGGCGCCGAAGCTGATCGCCTTGAACGCGCCGTTGTCGACGCGATACTCGCCGTCGACCTTCGCGCTCTTGATCTCGTCCGAGACGTCCTGGCCCTGAATGCCGATATAGTGCGCGCGATAGTCGTCGTTGGTGGCCTGGTCGATCGTGCGCCCGCCCGGCAGCGTGATCGCGAGGTCGGGCATGCCGTCGTCGCGCGTCGCGAAGGTTGCCGAGGCGCCGGGGACGCCCGCGACGACGAAGCGGTTGCGCCCGCCGGTATTGTTGGTCGCCTTGCCGTAATAACCGTCGAAGGCGAGCTTGAGCTGGTCCACCGGGCGCCAGTCGATGCGGCCGCCGATCTGATAGGTCTGGCTCTGCCGCGGCTCGTCGGTGGTCAGCACCTCGGAGACGAGGTCGTTGATCGCGAAGCCGGTGACCACGTTGTTGCGATCGACCTGGATCGACGCCGGATCCCAGCGCGGCGAGCCGTCGTCGCCGAGCGGGTTGAGATAGTTGGACGAGCGGTAATTGTGCTGGGTGACGTCGAAATGGCTGTAGACGCCGTCGATCGTCAGTTCGAAGCGGCTCGACGGCTTCCATTGGAAGGCACCCGCCGCGCCGATCCGCTCGCGCTCGCCGGTAACATAGCCGACGCTATAATAATCGGGCCAGATATAGGCCGGTCCGGCGGTGTTCGGATCGACCTTGCCGTCGCGATTGAAGTCGAGGCCATAGCCCGCCTCGGTGCCGTCGGTGATCGAATATTCGCCGAGATTGTCGGTGCGGAACTTGTATTTGTTGTAGCTG
>Ga0265798_10006738_pt1 | contig 15023 bp, 11 predicted proteins | sample P3T30metagenome_FD_192430 | JGI IMG/M metagenome (GOLD analysis project Ga0265798, IMG submission 192430) | Plant litter microbial communities from East Loma Ridge, Irvine, California - P3 T30 | ecosystem: Environmental > Terrestrial > Plant litter > Unclassified | place: USA: California... | reverse complement strand
TTAATTCGAATTCACCATCTGGGGGAATGAATGAGATTGTTCGGTCATTCTCGAATCGGGATAGACGGACACATTGGTGGAATTTGACATCTTCCATTTCGATTGATTTGCCTCGTGCCGCTACTTGTCAGCTTTCGCGATGACTCGGGACACGAAGCTCACCTCGACCTGTGGACTCAAACATGACTTTGTCGTTTAGACCTAGACGTAGTTCTGGCATTCCGGATAGATAGCACTTCATCTTGACCGCTCCTAGAATCTCTGATCGAATAACATTTCCAGCTGCATTCACCTGTCCGTCAGCTTCTGTCTCCTCAGAGGGCCCGGTAGCTTACCAGTAAATTGACACTCTCGACGACATCCAAGAAAACCTCATTCTTCCTATACCTGATCCCCTCTGATCTCCATGAAACAGCATTCGTGACAGCCATAGGTGGTCTAGCCTGAACTTCAAGTTTATGGGATTCTTGCGTAATGTACCTATCATCAGCTTCCTTCAATAGGTGGTAGGGACATACTCTTGTAAGATCTTGCTCTCTGTAGTCTGAGGGTATCCAAAGTCCATCATCTCATCCAGAAGCTCATAGACGATAACGAAGTTATCACGAATTGACTCTTCTTCTAGCTCTTTGAAGTACTCCGTCAACACCTGACATCAGTTGAGCTTCTGTAGTCGAACAGGCCAACTTACGGAACATAATCGATGTAAAAAAAAGATGATCTCCGCGGCGTTCGAATTACGTTTAGACATAGCCAGCACTATCATCAGCTCTTGCCTTCCTGGGCTAGGGCCAGCTTACGGTAAAGGTTGTTATGCCGTATATGCATATAATTGATCCCCTCGTCGGTAAAGCAAGGTGTTACGGCGATATTGTCCTCCTCCATATCCAAAATCAAGGGAAGGAATCGCTCAATATATGAAGGAGGAACATCATCTCGGTAAGAACGTTGAATCAAGGACTGGATATCAGCTCTAATTAGAAAGAGCTAGTTGAGTTGTATACCTTTCCCTTGACATCTAGAATGGCGACTGGGCATCAGCTATCTCCGGGTCGCAAAGGGTGGAGGGAGCTGACCTAAGCTTGCCATTGTGATTCCTCTAGACTTGTATTAGTATATATGTAGGTAACTTGCTATCATCCATACATTACACGCGAGGATCATCACTACTACTGGAATACATCCACTCCCCCCATTTAAACAAAGCACGGACCTCCACTTGACGCGTCCGAGCTCAGACTAGTCTTATCCTGCTTGTCCTTTCGCATATACCATACATCGCACTTGCAATTCCCTTGAGTAACATACTATAAGTATAGCGATCGCAGAAGATGTCAAACACACAGCAGGTGAGCTTGTCGGTTCCTCCTTCTCGTTGTCAAGGGTGCCCAAGCTGATCCTTCAGCCCGACGAAGATGATCTCAATCCTACTCAGACAGAGGGGTACAAGGTGAGTTAGCTTTTCAGGACGTTTTCCTTGGACACAAGCTAATCATCCAGGTCGGACAGAGCAAGACAGTAGCCGAGCTCGCTGCTCTTGATGAGGTCAGCTTCCTGGTGCTGCTCATTGTCGCAAAGCTGACAGCCAGGGCGATGAATCCCTCCAGCGCTGGAAGGCTTCTCTAGGTCTCGCCGGAGGACCTGGATCAGGAGCTGGTCCTAAGCGTGTGAGCTAGCGTGCCTATATAGGGACAAAGCTGATATACAGGTGGTGATGAAGACCCTCTTTTTGAGCTCCCCGACTTTGAAAGACCGAATTGTTATCGATCTGAAACAGACCCCAGCTCAGCTTGCGGAAACAAAGAAGAACCCTAGTATGTCAGCTTATCGAAGCCCACGTCTTCGAATAGCTGACGAACAGTTACTATCAAAGAAGGTGTCGAGTACTCTGTTGGAGTTACCTTTTCGTAAGCTTTCATGGGCGCGTGTCAAGCTGATTCCTAGTGTTGAAGGGGAGATTGTCTCTGGGTTGAAATACCTCCAAGTCGTCAAGCGGGCTGGTCTGACTGTTGATAAGACTGAAGCCATGTTGGGATCTTATGGTCCCCAGCAGGAAGAGTATACCAAGATCGTAAGTCACCCCCCGGTCGGCTTTGATCATCGTCGCGGCCTCTGGCCATTCCGGGCTCTCCTTGACTTGGGACCTGATACAGTCGATAGTGCGCATAGAAACCAGAGCTGACTCGCAGTTCGCTTCCGAGGAATCTCCTTCTGGAATGCTTGCTCGTTCTGGCTCTTACGCAGTCAAATCCCGATTAATCGATGACGACAAGCAAGTCTGGTTAGACTTCGAGTGGGGTAAGCTGAAGTTCCTCTTCCCGGTGATGGGCGATCCGAGCTGACAATCAGGATTCAAGCTTGCCAAGGAATGGTAGATGGGTTGCATGAGGTGATGATTGCTATGAGATGACGCGGATGGGCATATGACTTTTGATGCATTTTTATGAATTCTGTTCGAATGTCTAGAATCCTAGGCTCTCGGAGACGGACTAAATGTTGCCCGAGCACCGGTCAAGCGTTGCATGCTGATCTGCGTGACCCCTTTATGCATCGCAGTGCGTGCCGTTAATAAGACACCGCCTCCATGTGCCACAATCTCGGGAATATGATTGTATAGTATACTATATCTCCGCAATGGGTCGATAGCTTGCTGTGCTTTATTAAACGGAATCAAATTCAGTTCAAGGGGGAGGAAGAATAGGGTCAGGGTTCAAAGTGATTGTCGCGTTTAAGGTCATACACCAATACATCTATCTTACTATACTCTACATCGCACCAACCATTACTACACCAGCTACTGTATCTCTCTCTCAATCTACCCTAACGACCCAATCAATCAAACAAAGATGTCAGGTGAAATCAGACGGAAATTAGTTATTGTCGGTAAGTCACACGTCCTCCTTGAAACACTTTGTTAGACACGCGATCCGAGCGGTATCTACCAAATATCCACTCGTTTTCAAGGAATCAACGCTGACCTATAGGTGATGGTGCTTGCGGAAAGACATGTCTGTAAGTATACCGCGAGGAGAGGCCAAGAGAAAGCTCAAACTGACCCACAGCCTTATCGTCTTTTCCAAGGGAATGTTCCCAGAGGTCCGTTCCCCATTACCTCCCTTTGTCACGCAATACTGATGAAATAGGTTTACGTCCCCACTGTTTTCGAGAACTATGTCGCCGATGTCGAGGTTGATGGTAAGAAGGTCGAGTTGGCATTATGGGATACTGCCGGTCAGGAAGATTACGAGTATGTTTATCTTAACGACCGAGCGGCAATTACCTGTGCTAATTATATAGTCGACTCCGACCTCTATCTTACCCCGATTCGCACGTCATTTTGATCTGTTTCGCTATCGACTCCCCTGATTCCCTCGATAACGTCCAGGAGAAGGTATGTTTTATCCTCCCTCAATTTACGTTTAGACGGGACTGACAAAATGTAGTGGATCTCTGAAGTTCTCCATTTCTGTCAAGGACTACCCGTTATCCTCGTTGCGTGCAAGAAGGATCTTCGAGAAGACCCCAAGACGATGCAGGATTTGCAGAGGATGAACCAGCGTGTCGTCTCGAGGGCTGATGGTTTGGCTGTTGCCCAAAAGATTGGTGCTCAGGGTTACGTCGAGTGTAGTGCCAAGACTGGAGAGGGAGTCAGAGAGGTCTTCCAGCAAGCTACCAGGCATGCTTTGATGGTGAGTTCCTTCTACGCTCTAGTGTGAATCATGCTAAACATCTTCCTCTTCCTCGACTATACTTTACTGCTATCCGATTACACATACCTACCTACCAACTCGCAGTCATCCAAGAAATCCGGACGAAATGGAAAGAACAAGAAAGGATGTGTCGTCCTCTAATTCCCTCCAACGATCATATACGACCGCCTACTACCCTACTTTCACTTCGTAGATTAGTTGTAACTATTATCCTGTTCAGAACGACCGATTTTTACTTTTCCGATATATGGAGGATTATACCTTTTCATCCCTTCAATTAGTTTCTACCCCTCTCTCCTATTCCTTCTAGTTACGCGCTTTCGATGATGGGTGATGTGATTTGATGTGACACGAATTGGCTGCTGGGGCTTTGGGACATGATTTGACTGACTGAACTGACACAAGTAGGCGCTAAGCCAGATCGATCACCTTGCTTCAGCTTACATTAATCTCATGACAATATCTGTACTACATGACCGATGTTGTTCCAGGATATACTCGAATCGAGCCAAGGCACCATACTGATACATCATGACTACGCCCAATACTTCGGCCCTTGTCCGGCTCCTGCACTCCTTTAATGCGAAGTGTAGCAGCTCAAACCGCTGACCAGGGTGGATGCCCTTCATCATGAGAGCTCCGCCATGGCCTCGCTCCCGTTATCAAAGGTGCAGAATGTGAGTGAAGGGGACGTGGAAGAAAGGTTCGTCAGAGTGTCACTAAGCCTTTCATGCGGTCCAAGAGCGGATCATCAGAGGTCTAGTAGCCTGTGTAGGGTGTCGAGGGAACAGCCCCAGGCGTAGTGGAGGTGATGAAGGGATGGGTCGAAGGCTAGTGGAGTTAACGAAAACAGAGTGCCATGCTTTTCACGTTTCACACCATCTCATGCGCTCCGTTCATGGACTGCTCCAAGAACCACTTGCATCTGTTATCAAAGGTCACATAAAGGATACTGCAGTTTTGCGCCTGGCTGATTAAGTGGTGGAGTTCAGGGTAAAATGATGAAAGGCCTTATAGAGCTGTGCTTTACCATGAAGGGATATATCGAAGGCAAGTGGTGCTAATGCCTATATGTGGAGCTGAGTGAATGGATGGACAGATCTGGGAGACATTGAATGGAGGTTTTACTCGATTTGCCACCTGATTCTATGCTACAAGAGCTGTCTCCTTCAGCCGGGATTGTGGAATTGTAAACCCACTTCACCTTTCTTCAATATCTTCTTACTCACCCATTCACACTAACATGGACTCGTCTAAAGATGGCAGTCATGACCTAGGGTGAGTATCAACCACTAGGCTTTTGCGCCGGATTGATGGGTCACTAACAGAAGGTCCAAAAAAACAAACGTTCTCCAGAAATTGTGGCGAGAAATGACTAGCGCCAAACGCAGTGGGAAAAGGTCCGAAGCATCGTCAAGATCTTATCGCAAGCAGAGAAGGTACATCTTTTAGCACTTTACCCTCCTTCCAAAGGGAGAGCCTCGTAGCTCCCGTGCCCCAATAACATAGCATAGTCTCCCGTTGATGAGACATTGCCCCAGCCTACGATATGCAGTGCTGACTATAGGTGGGGCGAGGTCAGTGAATATGGAGCATCAGAACAAAGTCCAACCGACTTGAGCCCAAGAACAAGTGTCACTTCGAGAATCACACCTGCCAGCTACGTTTCTCAGGAGCGAGCAGACGCTACGAAATTATTAAGGAAGGCACTTGGAGCGGCGACCGCAACACAGCAAATTGGGACACCAAGCAACAATGTCAGCCTTGCGGCGACCAGATCTGGCTCCTCGTATGTGTTCTTGGAGAATCCGAGTAGTCCGCTGATACTCGCGCAGTCCTTATACAGCAGAGAGTGGGAGCCGCAGAGATTGGAGAAAAGCTGACCGGCGAGCATGGTTTGTTGAACCGGGCGGTGGTGGCACTGGAAATGAATTGGATTCTCAGACGTTCTCTGGCGACGGTGGCCAGGGAGGATTTGGTGGAGGATTCGGAAACGGCGGTGGGGGCGGATTCAGTAGCGGAAGTGGGGGCCCAGGGGACAGCGGCGGTGCGGGTCCATGCTGAAGTACGGAGTGTGCGTTATGGAACGCGGTTCCAAATTCTTGTTTATGTACAATAACGGCAGTTGAATGTGTATCGGTTTCATGTATTGTGCATACTTGCTTCATGGTACCGCAACAGCCATCTTACCTGAACAGCTCAATGTTGGATTCCTCTAGCCTCACAGTGTGCAGGCAGGTGAAAAGCACTCCCTTTCTGCTTCAAGCGTGGTGTTTTAATGATTGAAGTGCGATGACTTGCTTGACGCTGCAGAAGATGCGAGGTTTTACCAGGATCACTCTTTGACTTCAGATCATTCTCGTCCGTTATACAGTATAGGGTATCGTTCAGACCCCTACTAGTCTCAATCCGTGCTGATATATCACCTTTCACACGTAAGCTCCTGATTTCGTTGTGCTCTTGGACACCGCATCGGGCAGAGAGGTGTTGAGGGGGGTGACTTCGCGCCAATGACAGGTAGCTCATATGCATGTCATTGGGCATCCTCATGTACAAGTCGTCGAACTAGGACAAGGTACGAAGGAAAGGTGTGCGAGCATCGCCCTACATAATGTTCCTACTGTAGCAATATGCTAGGTGTGGTGTAGAAGGCCATACTAGCACTGGAAACAGCTGGAAGGATATCGAGTCCGCCACGCTGCTCCCAGAACAGGTGTACAGATATCTAGACAAGTATCGCTCAAATCTGTCTGAATCACATGAAGGTGATATTCATTCTGGTCACGTTGTGTATACCGTGGATCATGCAAGTCACATGAGATGATTCGACGGCCTGTAGTAATGTAGAGTGACTGTGGCTGACACACCTATGGCGGTCAGCAAAAAGAGAAGGTACAAAGGGTCCTCTGCTGTTCCGCATCCATGTTGATCATGAGTACAAAGGGTCCTCTGGTGATACACCACGAATACATCACAATACTCCACCAGCCGAGGGGTTGAAAAGAGGTCAAGGGATGAAGTACAAGACCTCCCTTCAGATTTGCCACCCAACACCATCCCTCTTTCGCCCCATTCAAGGTGCCAGATTTTGCGGTGCATTTCAATCAATGGAAACACAAAGGGCAATGCGACGAAACGCTAGCGTGCCACTCGCTCCACTGCGCGAACTAGATGAAAGGGGAGGAGTGTTAGAAGGCACGCCTACATGGCAAGGTATAAGAGCCCTTTCTCCCCTAAGGGTTTTAGACGATTCCTCTAACTTTCCCCAAACATTATCTTCATTACATACACACTCCAGCAACAACGTATACAATGGGTGATAAATCAAACCTGACCTCTGTTGCAGTCTCGAGCTCAGCACATCCATCTATAACCACAGACTTGTCCCGCTACAAGGTATCTTACGGAGATTCTCGTCTTTTAGACGATTTGCTGTGAGTTGAACCGGACGCCTGATGAGGCTCAGTGTGATTGACCGACAGTGATGGCACACTTCCTTACAGAGATTACGTGAGAGAGCGCAGGGAGCAAGATGAGCGCTCGTGGGTGTTCAAAAATACCTTTGTAGCTGTGGTGCTGACGTGCGGAGTTCTCGCAACGAGAACTGGTGGTCCAGATCCTCCTCCAGATCTTTCAGGGAAAAGGAGGCATTCGAGGAGGAGAGATACCTCAAATATGTGGAAGAATTGAGAGATAAAGTGGGTTCTACGACTGCAGGGTCGCGATACCAGCCTGAGAAGGTCACGCAATATTCGGGCTCGGAAGGCAAAGGTGACAGTCAAGAGGAGAAACAGGGCTAAGAGAAATCGACTAAGTGAAGGCTGCAAGTGTCCCTTGACTGCTGCCTCGGCACAAGAGTTCTGTGCATCGTATGAAGTGCTGTACATAGTTTGCTATTTGTTCATAGGTTTTGTGTCCATCCAGTAAAGCAATGCATGTATGAGTTGAGCTTGCATCGCGCATTTGATGGCTGCGCAATAAGCACGACAAGGATGGTACATGTGCAGAAGCATTATAAAAAATCTACAATACCAAGCAAAGTAATCTACCTCAAACTCTCCCCAGCATATACGGGTGGCGGATCACTTTCCCTCCTCGCCTCTCCCCAAGCTTGGCTATCCTCAGCTCCATCATGTACTTTCTCCATCTCTCCACTCGGTAGCGTCTGGACAATAGTAGGTGGCACGACCCCAACAGGAGTCTCTCCAGGAGGTACAGGTAATCTCCTTGAGCTTGATCCCTCATCGTCTCCCGACATTCTAGGTTTCGCTCCTCTCCTGAATGCCGCTGCTGAGATCTTGCCTCCTCCTGTCCTAGATGATCCACCGAACGTATTGGTGGATGTTGGGGAAGTAGGGGTCATTGGTGTTGGTGAGTCTCGACCGGTTGGAACGGGGATTGGCATGGGTGGTGGAGGTGGTGGGGCGGTGGTTTCGACCTCGTTAGCAGTGGGAGGGATAACGTAATCTTTCTCCATCTCTTCTAATTGTTGAAGCTGATTGATCGGATCAGCATCCAACTCTTCCATTGGTGTATAAAACCCTTCGGCAGGGGTTGCGCCTCGAGAGTTGGTCATGAATGCCGCATTTGGTGGTGCGAGTTCACTTAGTTCCGAAGGAGAAGGTGCAGAACGATCCTCAACGGGTGGTGCGAGGTCGACTGGAGCGCCAAGTGAGCCAAGGGCGCTTTCGGTTGGGGACATGACGTGTGCTACGTCCGATCCATTGTTCTCGACCACAGCAGTGTCTCGGTTCACACTCAGCGGTTCCCATGATGAAGCGGTAGCGGGTGGGTACACCGACTCGTGTCCATTCCCATTCGGGTGTTCGGCAATAGGTGTAGCTTGACTTTGTTCCTGCCACGCAGCAGAATCCATTTGCCTCTGCTGCTCATACTCGTAATCATGCCCTTGCTGCTGTTCCCGCTGACTATGCGCATGCAAAGCTTCCTCGGTAGGGCCTTGCCATACAACCTGATTACCACCAGATGCGCTTCCGTAGCTTTCCTGTTGACCTCCGAATTCTTTGTATCGATCTTGTTCGTCGTAGCCTCCGTAGGGATTCTCGTCGAGGCCATAGGCTGTATCGCGGTTCTTGCCTTTTGCTTCAGGCGAGGCGACGTTCCCGGGGTAATTCGCGAATTCCTCAGCTGCTACTACTCGCTCTTGCTGGATCGGGGGTGTTTGAAGTGGTGCCGTATGTTGATTGTGTGCTGCTCCAGGTGGTTTGGGTGCGCTATTGGCAGCGTGGAATTGGACACCGGCGAGCTAGGTATCAGCTTTGAACTGCAGTAATGAATAAAGCTCACACATCGCGCAGCCTCGTTTGCAGCATTGGCAGTCTTTTCGTAGCCATTGTATGGTGCTCGTCCATACCCTGGTGGTGTCTCTTCAAGTGGGACCTCCTCCAGTAACAATTTACCGAGCTCTCCAATGATGCACATCTTTTCCCCGAGCTCTTCCATTCCTCCGAACTTCAGAGATAGAGCCTCTTTCAGCATTCTACCTATCAGCTCGAACTGAAGTGAATCCAAAAGCTGACTTACTGTCGCTTGAAATCCCCAAGCTTAGACTCCTCCATGACGATCTCTGTATCCATACTCCTCATCTCCTGCCTCAATTTCTCAAGCAGATCCGTCTGACCGGGTAAACCCTTGTTCTCAGGACCCATCTTTGCCAACTTCTTCTCTGCGCTTTCTGATTTTGCGCCAGTTGACCGACGTCTCCTTCGAAGATCATCCAGAGTCTCTTCTCTTTCTCGTATACGTTTGTAGGATATTCGCATTTTCGCTTGATGTCCTGCGAAAACGTCTAGTGCGGAAGAGAGGTGATTGAGGAGAGTGGACGATTGCGTGAGGATATCTTGAAGGTCGGGTCCTTCTGAAGTCCCAAAGGCAGGTAATGCGTCTGCTGCTTTGGATGTTTCTGTCTGTCAGCTATCGTCAGAGAGTGAACAGGGTAAGCATACCCGCTGATAATCGCTCAGTAGCAGTCAATACGCTCTTCTCGGTCGAGATCACACTATGATCAGTGTGTCCTTTGACCCCTTCACTGCGCGAACTCACTCTTGCAACTGCCTCAGATCCTGATTCCCCAACCCAGGGATCAAGCTCTGATGAGCAATCCTCTTTCCTAAATTCAATCCACCACTTCCACTTCCCTTCTCGCCTCCTGGGCCGAAATCATCGTCCCCACTCCCGCCTCCTGATGAAAAGAATCGACCATGAGTCGGACCTGTACCTGTTGGTGAGGCTGGTGTCTTGTCGGATTTACGCCCGAATGGGATTGTGAATTTGCCTGATGTATTTCTCATACCCATTGCTGTAGATGAATGGCAAAGGATGGTATGCTGTGTCTGTATATAAGTAGACTGAACTTGTACTGCTTCTGCCTGCGCAAAAGAGGTAAGTTATGACGGTACTCGCACCGCCACTGACGCCAAGCAGCCTCTTGCAATTGAATTCAAACCGGAGAAAGAGATAGGCTTATTCCGAGGAACGGTAAGATAGGCATGGGACAGGCACGAGCTAGTTAGGTATGCGAGATAATGAGCTTGTGACGTTTGACCGTAAACGTGCGTTAATTATCTTACCTTTCATCAAGTTGTATAACCAAATTATAATCCACAACAATGCCTACAGAGGTAAGCTGAATCGCCCGGATACTGAGACAACAGCTGATATCAGACAACCCCCCTGAACGGCAATGGACAGCCTGAATCATCGTTCAAGAAGATGACCGACGCTTTCTTCCAGCCGCAAGTCGTGTCACGTCTATATCTGATAACCTCGTACTGATGGACAGATTCTCTTCTGGAGCATTAAGTAAACTACCCAACAAAGGCGAGGGCTCGAGGACAAAAGCAAAGAGGGCAGATCGTATACCCGACGAGTATGTTTATCCTCAATACAATAACTAATGATAGACCTGTATCGGAATACCATTCAATCAATGACTCGGCAGTCAGAGTCAGAGTACCCAGTAAGCTGACTTTTGCGCTCAAGGGTAAAGCTGACCATCAGAAAAGATCGCAACTCCAGTCAAGGTAGAGGCTAAAGTATGGTTCGCAAATGAACGTACCTACATCTCATACCTCTCAATGGGCCTACTACTATCAACTATCTCTTCCGGTCTATTGTTCGGTGCAAGAGACGGAACAGCTCGATACTTTGCTATTGCTTATGCCGCCGTGTAAGTCATCTTAGCCTTCAACGGATCAAGCCTAATGGTAGATCCGCTGCTGTCTTGATTTACGGTTATGTGCTCTACCAGCGTCGGTTGACCATGATCTCGGCAAGGGATTCTGGTAATTTCGGTATGTCCCCACCGTTGTGTGCGGAGGGCAGGGCTGATTTATAGATACCCTACTTGGCCCTTTGCTCATTTGTGCGGCACTGTTCATTGCTATTCTCGCCAACTTCATCTTCCGATTAAGAGAATCCCATAAACATACCGGCATCAACCCCATGTCATTCCAGAATGCATGGTACGAGGCTGGTGTCAAGAGTTCATGGGTCGGCAAGTAGGAGTCAGGCGTTTAGAGGCGATAAGAGGGACGGACGCCAGACCAATGGGTTGTCATATGCATTATTATACATACGAGGTGAACCCCGACCTATCAACTCAAATGCACATGCACGACAGCGTCGCCCCGGTCAGACAGAGACTAGCGCACCATCGTCCGGCCTGCTGAGGGATGAGGCCTCAAGGAAAACATGTCGAGCGACACTTGTAGCGACGGTCAGAGGAGTAGACATGATTTGCCCTGCGGTCTGCAGTAGAGTGAGTTAGTGAAAGGGGCTAAGCACGAAACAAGCCGAGGGTCGGAGAGGTAGAAGAGGGACTGCTGGAATACTTCTTTCCGTTTGCCCCACTGGATGATACCCTCGGAAACAAAGCGTGCACTGATGTAGAGGTTCGTCAATCAAAAGAACATCATTTCTCTGTTGTGAGTACAGCTTGGTCAGATCTTCGATCCTAGCTCTTGATCACCTCCATATAACTTCCCGCGCGCAGACCCCAAAAATCCTCAGTGCGACATCCTCATCTTGTCGGCAGAAGGACGATGGAGCGGTTCACCCAAGAGAATTGGAAGTGATTCTAGCCTCACGCACACATTCATCGCATACGGACTAGCTAATTCTCGAGACTAAAACATGACATATTCTTTTCCATACAATCCTAAGCAGTAGTTCCAGTCTCCTTGTAGGCCTATCGATCAGTTTCATTCACGTTGTGCTAGGTGTGTACTCACGCTCATCTCGGCATCTAGCTCCTCAGCAGTCTTGGGCTTGGGTCGGGCAGTCTTTGGCTTTCCACCTCCTCGTCCACCTCGGCCTCGGGCGGCTCCGGCTGGTGCACCATTACGGGCTGGTGCGGGGGCTGCGACTCGCGATGCGAGGGATTGGAGCTGGGAGGGGTCAAGGGCGATTTCAACCTTCATGGGTCGTTCTGTTGGGTGAAGTGCGGTGATAGATCGGGTAGTATTCGAGAACAGGGAGTGGAGTGATCATACATGTTGGATTGGGTGAAGACAGATGGCAGGAATTGGTCGAGTTTAATTGTTGTCGGAAGATAAGGTGTATGGTGGCATAGATGGCGTGAAAATTGTAGAATGTGTAGATATAGGCGTGGATGTAGAGGTGTTGATGGTAAGATAGTAAAGATGTCGTAAAATAGAATGTAGTGTCGTAGTTGTATAAAGAAGCGATAGCGTCAGTGCCATTCGCTAACGGTTGATTGCCAAGCCCGGATATTCGAGAAACGAAGAGGGAAGAGAGCGAGCGAGTCCAATGACCTCGGTCAAGCCAGCTGTGATCCGCAAAACACAGACATCTCCAAGTCTCCATCCAAAGGAGGAAATGGCGCGTCGAGACCCATTCGTCGCGCTCGTTCTGCGATATCTACAGCCGCGCCAGGCTTCTAGCGAGGTCGGAGGAATCACCCAATCCTATACCTTTCTACGCGACTAGCCAGCGGTCTAGCGTTGTAGCCAAACTCGATATTGCCTTGGTGACTCCGAATCCCCCGATCCCTATGTGGTTTCGAGTCTCGCTCGATTCTCTTCTCTCTTCGAAAGGATATGATTCCGATAAGGAAAAGTGATGTGTGAAAGCTAGAAAAGTTAAAAATAAGACTAACGGTTGTCGATCATCCTGTTGTGGTCTTTCTATTAGCTTTACCAATATCTTCGAGACGACGTTAGCTTACACGCTCCATGTGCCTTGTTTCCATCTCCTCTGTTCTTGAAGATAACAGTAGCTACACCAGTACTCTGTCCACGGGCATTGTAAGCCATTTGAACACCTTTAACAGGTCCAACGGTTGATTGCATTAAATCCTATTTCATCAGTCGCCATACATACAGGAATGTCGCGGACATACCCTAACAGCAGCCTCTGTAACATCGTTTGGTAAGTTTGAAATGATGACCTTGACAGCATCGCCTCCTAGAGGTTTCTGAGCAGCCTGGTTGATCTTGGCATTAACGTTCTTATTGGCGTTGGGGACATTGTTTGCGTATCGCTGTCGAGCACCTCCAGCGGCTGGGGCAGGTGCGCCGGCGGAAACACTCCTGGATCCTCCTCGACCTCCTTTCCTCTGTCGGGGCTTGGCCTTGATCATCTACATGTCAGTTGACTTGCCACTGAATGGAAGGAAGGGAAGTCTCTCTCAACGACTGGCGCAAGGAGGGTTGGTTGAGTGGAGGGACATACCTCGTCTAGGGGCTTATCGATATCCATTGTGTGATTGATTTGTTGGTCGTTAGTGTTGAAGATGACAGGTACTTATAGGTATCGAGTGTAGTAATAGTAGATGAACAGGTAGAATACGGAGCACAAGGGTAGTGAGATAGCGCGTCTGGGAGCGACGGAGTTACAGCCAAGTCACACGTGTGGCACCTTGTTCTACTCTTAATATCTGCATTCTAGATTCATTCCATTACAACCAGCTATTCAAGTGTCCATGTATTCCACTCGTACCATGTCGTGCCCATTCACTAGTTACCAAGAAGTCCAAAGCAACGTTTCCCCCAAATCTACGTGGCTTCCTTATGCGATTTTAGAGGAGCATTGTGGATAACCTTGAACTTCTCCTTATCCAATTTCTTCGTATTTGTAGGCATCGAATTCCTTCTAGTTCCATTCCCTGCGACCACTTGGGTCTCTGGACTCCTACCAAGTAACTTATCCCGATTACTCTCCCAAGTGCCTTCCTTAACTTGGTAACCACCTGGTGGAGGCTCATCATCTGAATCCGATAATGCCATATCCTCGGAGACCTTCTTGGGAGGAGGGCGAACATATTTCGGACGGATCAGTGAGGGTTCCACAGGAATAGGAGATTTCGATCGTGCAGCCTGTGGCGGAGGGATGGATGGTGTACTCTCTGTTGGTTCGGGATGTTCTTTGCCTTCGACAATGTAGTAACCTCCGGCTGGGGCTTCATCATCAGAATCCGAAGGGAGGAAATAGTCTGGATCGGCTTTGACTCCGGGCTGTTTAGGTTTCTCGGGCTCGGGTTCGGGCTGGGGCTGAATGGATGGGTCGGCAGATTTGTCGGTCTTGATAGATTTGTCGGTCTTGGCAGATTTATCGGTATTGCCAGATCGGACAGAGATAGTTTTGTCTTTTCTCTTTCTTCGTTTGGGTTTCTGGGATCAGCCAAGTCGTAGACTCAGTACAGGTACTCACAAGCTGCATTCCGATTAGGAAGTTATCCTGGTGCTCAATCAGGAACTCCAGCACTTCCCGTGACAAGCCATGTTCCCTTGGATGCATAGCATGATCAGGATGCGACAAGACTCCAGGTTGGAAGATGAGCGCGAGGTCTAGCGTCAGCCACTCGGTCATTCACTTGAACAGGAAAAAATACGTACTTGGAGCTGTCATGAGATTGACATCTGATTTCCTAGCAAATACGCTCAACAGATCAAGGACGTAAAGCAGTAAATACTGGTTGACAGGCGGCATAGCTCTAATCAGGCCTTTGTACATTTTTACCGCATTCTCGTTTTCACGGTCGACAGCTCGGAACTGATATCAGCCTAGACTCGACGGGAGACGGAGGGGGAGTACGTACATCGTGGTAAAAGTCGTTGGGGATGATTGATTCTGGTGCTTGAGTAAGGAATCGACGGAATATCGTAGCTACATCGTGGGTTGTGAAGTTCAACGTCTTCCAATCTAGGTTCTTTCCGAACTGATATCAGTCCCATTGTGGTACGCAAGTGAACGAGGAGAGGGATTCACCTTTGGTCCGGTATCAAACAGAGTTTGGAGTTCCCTCATACGTTTCGATGAACCTGATATACA
>Ga0265798_10006737_pt1 | contig 15024 bp, 14 predicted proteins | sample P3T30metagenome_FD_192430 | JGI IMG/M metagenome (GOLD analysis project Ga0265798, IMG submission 192430) | Plant litter microbial communities from East Loma Ridge, Irvine, California - P3 T30 | ecosystem: Environmental > Terrestrial > Plant litter > Unclassified | place: USA: California... | reverse complement strand
TTGGATTTGGCGTCCGTGTCTGAGACGACCGAAAGTGGACTTCGCATCATAGTGCTGCTGTTCGTCCTTCCCTTGCGCATTTCGGCGAAGGGAGCATGCGAGTGCTCGTAAAGCTCTGTGGGTGTCGTTGCGATGCTGTTGGGGGTGTCCGGTAGGTCTTTGTCGATGAACCTCGGGGGCGCTGGTATCTGAGAATGAACAACATCGTTCGCGTCCGGGTAAAAGTCTGAAGTCTGGAGCATGGCCAAGGTCGCGCCGTTTGCCTTACATGGTCGGGGTGACTCGATTGGAGTCTTGGGTTTCTTCTGAGCCGCCGCCAACTCGACGGATACCCCCGAGATCCCTCTCCGATGAGTGACAACCTGCCGCCTGAGACCTTGCTTTGCAATCCGTTGCGCCCTCCCTACCACCGGACGCGTCTTCGCTGGCGATGTGACCGCACTGCCTTTCTCGCTAGCAGATGCTATCTTGCTACTCCCAGTCCCACTTCGCGATAAAGACCTCGCCGGGCTTTTGGCCGCCTTTCGGATTTGAAGAGGCTGGACACCAGTCAGAACGGACAATCCGCTGGGCGCTGTCGCCGCTTGTGAAGGTTGAGGTGGAAATTGTTGCTCACCTGGTGCTTGACCGATGGAAATCGGATCTTCCATCGCCATCCTCAGCTCCGCCATTGCTGAACTCAGAGCTGCATCAGAAGACATTGTCTGCTGTTTTCTGGATGTCTCCGCTCTTGAGGTTACCGAACTGATAGGATTCGAGCCCGAACGTGCTGTACGCTGCTGTCGTAGAGGCGATCTTTCCGGAATCGGTGGTGGCGGCGTTGAAGGCGGTGGCGAAGCTGGACCCGACAGCATCGGTGGGCTCGAACGCATTGGCGGGCTCGGCATCGGGGGGCTGGGTAATGGTGGTGGCCTCGGACTACCCGTTTTCACCGTCGCCATCATCGGATAGGCACCTGGCATCGCCGGAGTCGGCTGTGACGGCGGCGGAGTGGCCGGGCTCGCACTGGCGCTGCGGAACGAACTCCCAGCAAACGACTCCGGCGTAAGAGCACGAGGGAAAGAATCCGGCATCGCCGCTGACAACGGCGGGCTCAGGAACAGCTCGCCCGAAGGTCTTGCTGGCCTCTTCGGAGGCGCCGCCTTGTCTCTCCGCTCCGCAGGCGGCGGCGACGACGACGACGGCTCTTCGACAATCGACTCGACGAAACTGGCCGCATCGCTCCTCAAACTAGGCGGCCCAGGTGGTGGCGGAGGGGGAGGCAAAAGCGTCGCGGGCAAACTGATTCCACTCCCGCCTTCTGCGATCGACTTGCCATTCTTGCTGCCGAGCTTGGGTTTTTTGAACTTCCACGTTTCCTTGTCCGTCTCGCGGATTTCTTCGACCCCGCCTCCGCTGCTGCTGGTGAAGCGGCTTGACTTTTTGGCTTTGGGGGTCTGAGGGATTGGACTCGAGTCCGAGGTTTTTGTGAGTTGCAGGTCGTTGCCGCTGCTGATGGAGCCGCCTCCTGTGCTGCTGGCGCGTTTGGCTCTGAGCTCCGCCCGTTTGGCTTGGATCTCGGCGCGCGAGAGCGTAGCGGCTGGGGGCGGGGCGAACATTGCGGTGCCGGCTGCTCTGATATCGCTTGGAAGCAAGGGATGATGTTGACAAAAGTGCAAGAAAATGAAATCGGGTAGGGATGTCGTTACTTCCTTCCTTTACGCAACACACAGAGGATAATGGACACGCAAAGCTATTGATGCGCGAGAGAGAGCAACCAATATCCTGCTTTTGGGGCTTCCTACCCTCTTTCTTCTTCTTTGTGTTCAGCGTGGCTTTGCACAGCTGAGAGCGGAAAGGTAGGAGCTGGGTCGCGATGCTTTGAGCACAAAGGAAAAAGTGGGATTCGGCTTGCTTCGCTGCCTGCTTCTGGATGGGCTTGTGGTACACGTGCGTGACTCGAGGTGTTTGTCTGTTGGGTGGGTGGTGGTCTAGACCATTTTTGGTAGGGCGTGTTTCCTCACCTGTCGTTCAACGCACGGGTCAATGTATGGGGATTTCATGGTAGTTGCTAATGTAGTGAATGGCACATGGTCAGACAGGCGCTTTCATCTTTGGTCATTTACTCTACAGCTTATAGCTTACTGTACACTTGGCGAGTGCTCGCCAATGACTTCTTATTGGGGCGGCTTTTGGAAACATGGCCGTGCTGGCTCGACTCCCTTGGGCATTGCAGCAATGTTGCCCTCGCGTTCGCTCACGAAGGGAACGAGCAACGTTACTGCTGCCAGCAAACACTAGATCAACGATGTGCTGCGTCGTTGCGCAGGCGGACCTCCCTGGTTGTGGTTTCTTGCTCATGCTTGAGACTCGAACGCTAGAGGGGCGTGTCGGTGACGGAGACCTCAACCGTCGTGGTCTCGGTCTCAGTCACCGTCCGGGTATGACGTGCTGTTTGGGTATGAGCGACAACCACCGTGCTCGGACTCTCATTTCCAGCCTCGAAGCTCTCTGGATCACGCTCTTCGGTCATTATGCCCTTCGTGTTGCTAATCACAAGTTCTGAGTTCTGCGAACCCGCACTCTGCAGTTCCAAGCTCCGGATCCTCGAGTTGTACCTCTTGTCGAATACCAGGTGTTCCTCCGAATGAACATAGTGGCTATTGCTGCGGTCGTGACACCGGTTCTCAGGCCGCGCGAGGACGACCCAAGCCGGAACGACATACCGTCGGATCTCGTGCTCTATCGCTGGCGGCGAGTCCGTAAAGTCGGGCGGGCCATGGAATAGCACGACCGCGAAAGCGACTGGAATTCCCCAGCGCAGAAGAGCACCAAGTCGAGCACGCCCGACACGGAGTCGTTGCCGAGTGGCATTTGCATGGTGGCTGTGGTTCGCCGCATCGAAGTGCACACCTATCATCTCGGTCACGCTCGCACCTCCTGCCAAAGTGCTGACAAACCCCGAACGCGAGAAGCGGCGGACCAGATAGTATAGGGCCTTTTTGCACTCGAGGACGAGGAGGAGCGTTATGCCGAGGAAGGCGAGGATGAAGCGTATGAGGTTGATGGCGAGACTTTGGAGGACGGCGGCGATGGCGCGGACGTGGGGCGATCTTGCGAAGTGGAGATAGTGTTGGAGATACTCGAAGTCGTACCCGATGTAGTGCGCTCCGGAATATACAGCAGCGGCGAGAGCGAGTAAGATCGCTAGCCAGTCGGTTTCTGTCGATGTGGAAAAATCGCGGCAGTCGGCGCATGGGTCTTTTTCTGCCCGCATGACTTGCATTTGAGTGTGTGTTTTGGAGATGCACTTTACGAGCAGCACTCTAGGCCACCTGTAGATTGTCATAACGCCTTCTGGTTTTTTCCTTGGTCGATGACCTGGTTCCTTTGATGTGACTAGAGTCTTTGTTGGGATGAGCCAAGCCGAAAGCGGATATAAGTCTCAAAAAAGTAGTTCTTTGTAGTTTACTTACGACTGCTCGGATGAGAGACGCTGTATCGTGTCCCGTAGAGAATGCAATCGCCGCCGAAATCCGTCTTCGAGGTGACGTGCAGAATCAAGCCTGAGACCGCGATCCACCAACCGGACCCTCTCTTTCATCTTCTAATGCGTCCGTATCTTTGGGCTCTCCATCTTCCACGCCTCGCCATCCAGTCCCTGCCTGAACCAATACCATCAAAGCTGCAAGCCCGGCACCACTCAGGAAAAGCATCTTCAATGCCTCTTCGTAGCCCTGCACGGCAACCTCCCTCTGTACTCCCTCCAGGCCACCGACAAGCGCCGGCGATCCCAGTAGTCGCACAACCAATTCCTCGTTCTTGATGCCGCGCTCGGCAAACTGACGCGTCAGTGAGTTGTACAACGTGCGTGAAAACATGCCGCCTCCAATCGCGGATCCAAAAGATCCAGAAAACCCTCGGAAGGTTGCCAGTAAACTTGTCGCGACGTAGTGCGTGCTCTTGGGTGTAAGATGCAGAAGGTGCGCAAGATTGTAGTTCAACGCTGCACCGGTCAAGCCACCAGATACCAGGATGTCGAGCACGTATAGCCACTTGTTGGAGTCGTGTGTGGACAAGAAAGCCAGGAGCACCATCGTGAATGGGAAGGCGGCATAGACAACAAGTGTGGGCACGTAGAAGGATCCCGAGCGCCTGATGTGGAAGCCACCGACGAGCAGACCACCAAGTGCAAAGCCCGCGTTCGTCGGTATCAGTATCGCGCCTGCACTAGCGGGCGACCAACTACGTACAGCAATGGCATATGTAGGCGTGTAGAACAACACAGCCCAGCGAGCCATCATGTATCCCACGGTCGCCAAGCACGTGAGAAGCAGACCGCGTGACCTGAGTAGTGAAACTGGAATGATCGGATCGCTGGCAATGTAGACCTCGTTCAGGACAAATGCCGCAAAGACGAACGGTGACATGATAAGAGGTGGCAAGGGAATGTGGCGCGGAGCGCCCAGGCTGTATAGTACCAGAACAATGGAGGCAGTCAGAGTTATAGCACCAACATAGTCGAGTTTGGCGAGGCGCTTCAGAGTCGGCACTTTGTTGTCTTCCTGATCCCCAGTGGTGAATGTCGAAGGGAGGCTTAACAAAAGGCCTGCACCTCCCAGCAAAGCAATGGGCGCTTGGCCGAGGAAGAGCCAGCGCCAACCCACGACGGGAAGTAGAGCACCAGCTGCCGTAGCTCCAACGGCAACGCCAATCGTAAATCCAGTATTGAGAAGACCAATGGCCAGGCCACGTTGTTTGGCGCTTGTAAGCTCGAGAACAATGATGATCGAAACGGTGAAGATACCTGAAGCACCAACACCCGTGAAGATTCTCCCAACAATGAAGCCAGTGAAATCATTCGCAAGGCCAGATGTAATCGTTCCGATTGCTAGCAAGACGGTTGAGACAAAGATAGTGATGCGAGGCGTGAACACCGCTGCCAGCTTGCCATTGAGTGGCCCAAGAGCACTCATAGCTATCAGGTAAGCAGACGTGAACCATGATGTCCTCTCGAATGCGTCTAGATCTCCGGCTATCGCGGACTGTGTGGTGGTCAAGATGGATATGTTGGTGGACTGCAGAAAGATAAGGCTTCCAAGGGCTATTGCTGAGAAGGTGGCCCGAAGAGTTGTGATGGACTGCGAGACTTCATGATCTTTGTGGCGCCTTTCGGTTGGTCCTTCAAGATCCCTATTAGGTTCGCCTGTGGGCGGCTGTACGAAGATTAACGGCGTTCTTTCATCGTCGTCAATGGCGCGGCTGTCGTTTTGAGATCGAGACATCGGTGGTCTATTTGAACAAGGAGACCGGAAACTTCTTCGTGACAAGACTGCGTGTATCTTGTCGTGATAGAAGCAAGAAATGTTTCAAGATAGAAGATATCACAAAGATGGCAAGAGAAGACGATTACAAATCTCGAATGGAAGACGCGGATGGCGTGGTAAGGGTTGAGTCTAACTTGATTAAGCGCAAAGCTTCCTCCTCGTGGTGTGACGTAGGCGCCAACCTCTCGGATTCAATCAAACGTCTTGCCATTTGTTTCCCATGACAACCATTCATAAATCTAACACCAACACCCGAACTGCAGTACTTCACGTTTTGCGGACTCGCTACTCGGCATGAGCTCTCTGATTCTTCAGTGGAACATTTCCCAGTAGAATATGACAGTGTATGGAAATTCGCCATGAACCGCGGCGGTCGAGGTCAGCATTCCCGAGGCGGATACAACAGCCGCTATAGCTCTCGCGGTCGTGGCTATGGCGGTGGAGGCAGAAGTGCTCCGAGGTCTACAGAACCAAAAGGTGTTTTCGCCGATGGAATATGGCACTGCGAATGCAAGCCTCGCCTCCCAGCTGAACACTTCAAGGTGAAGAAAGAGACTAAGAACAAAGGTCGTTGGTTTTACACCTGTCAGAATCAAGCAGAGAAGAGATGCGATTTCTTCCTGTGGGATGAGGATGCCAAGCTTCGAGAGGAGGGAGCAGTACTGAACAACAGCAGGTCTGAGCCTCAACAAAGACAGGTCTCGAATGCTCAGGATGGGTGGAATGCGGGCAGAACCCGGACGGGCATATTTGCAAACATCGATCCTACGGCGACAACACCGATCAGTAAGGTGGTAGCAGATGATGACGACGCAACGACAGACGAAGGAAGTCCTCCGCCAGTATACTCATCGCAGCAAGCAGGCAATAAGCGCAAGGCTGAGGCTGCTGACTTGAACGATGACGACGACTATGATGATGAACTATTACCATGGCCTCTCACTGGACAAGAAGAGCAGGACCTTGTCACTGCTGCCGACAAGATTGCGCCACCGCCCGAGACACCTCGTAAAGCTGCGAAGACTGGTGTCTACGCGACTCCCGCGACCACGGTGCAGAAGAAGCGTACATTGCCTTGGCTGCAAGAGTCAGTCGAACCGACCGTCGCGCCAAGAAGACCTTCAGTATTTGGCGACCAGCAGAAAGAGTACATGAACTCACCTTCTAAGCCTCCAACCAAGGCTCTTCCCGCGATCCCTGAACACGTGTACGGACCGACCCCGACTTTACAGGCTCCAGCTCTCGAATCTCAGGCCAAGTCGCCATCTCCGCCAAACCGGCACAGAAATGCCCTGGCAAATCCAGCCGATAGCTCCAGCTCGTTGACGAACGAGGCACTCGCCAGCCTGGCCGGGACTTCCATTCCACCGTCCGTTCTCGGCAATTTGCGCGAGATTCTTAGCAAACATGACCTCAAGACGCAAGGCATTGTCAAAGGCAGAGACATTTCGCGACTGGCTTTGAAAGCGAAAGAAGCCAAGATTGTGGAGTTGCAGGCAAGGATCGCAAGCTTGAAGGCCGAGAAGGAGGTTGACAGAAGTGTGATCAGGGGTCTAAGATGGGAAGGCGAGACTGGTTCGCGTGGCGCCTTGGAAGGGGAGTGAGGGGACCTGCTTCATAGCAGTATTGTGATGTGAGTTTCTTGCATGAGAAACGCCTGAGATACCCGCGAGTCTTGGAGTTACGGAGTCTTGATGCGTTCTTTCCAGGCTCTTTCACACAGATCAGTCCGCACAGCATAGCATTTTCATTTAATACCTTACCTATTTAGATGTTCTCACACGCGTCAGACATCCGGCCCTCAGGTACTGCTAACATGAACTGTAGCGTCATGAACGAACGAGGTAAAACTCATGTTTGTCTTGACTGTATCTTAGACCGCTGAGTTGCCATAAAGTCACACAATCCACAGCCTTGCTAATGCACACCCGCCCACTCACAACACTCGCCGGTAACAGCTTGAACTCCGTCTAGTTCAACCACACTGGTTTCACAATGGAAGTACAAAGCACCTTTCTCGACAAGCTCTCATCAGAGATTCGTCTATCAATTTACAGCCATGTCTTCGGTCTGAGTCTGGTTATCAAGCCTAGCAGCAGCGACCTGCCCTCGGAATGAAGAAGCACCCACCCGAAGACATCGTCTATCTGCCAGAGGCCGACACGAGTATCAGCTCGAGCATACTTGCCACCAGCAAATTTGTCTTTAACGAAGCGATCCCAGTCCTTTACAAGGACAAGATCATCCGCGGTACCACGCGTGATCTCGAACAACTTCTCGACAATGCCACCTTCACGGAACATGCTCAGTACATCGAGATCGCAGAATGCATCTCCACATACCACGATGCCGATTTCCACTCCATGCTGTGCCGCCTCCAGAGCCTGCCCAAGGTTCGCTCTCTTAGCATTCTCAGTGACTGTCTGTATTTTCAGGGAAACGGAAGGACATTCACAGTTGCGCAGTTCTGCGAAGAGGCGAACCTCGGTGGAGCAATTTGTATCGACATTGGCAAATACAGATTGGACGACAAGTATTCCGACTTTCAGTTTGCTCATCGAAGGCTTGTCCAGTTGTGGCCTAATGTCCAAAGCAAGCCTGGGAACTACGACCCCTTCAAAGACCTTGAGTCCATGCAGAGCAAATGGCCATCGCAAGACGATGTGCTCAATCGCATACCCTGGTACTTACAGACATCTCTGCGATGCTGGGTTGGTTTGTTCGAAAGATACAGCAATACCGAATCCATACGCGATCTCGAGCCACACGATATCCCAATCCACGGTCCATTCCTACCGGACAAAGCCCAGGCAGAGATCCTTGCCGAGTTCGAGAAATCATTATGGCTGCCCGATATGGACGATTGGGATAAATAATACGAAACGAATGGGAAGGAGAAGGCGAAAGGCATCGGCGGTCTCGCGCCCGAGCATGGCCACGAAATACTCTCCCTATTCACAGAGATTCTATCCGCGAACATCACCGCCTACAATTCGGCTTACCACGGGAACAATAACCCGGAGCGACGCCTTCGCAGATCCCACTGGGCCGAAACCGACGGCTGCATGCCTACAATCGAATACATGATGATGCATCGAGACATTGCCAGGGCTGACCTGCCCGACGAACACTACATTGCGAATCCGTTGCGGTCTGACATTATTGATGAAATCGGACTATTCGAATATTGGATTCAGGGTCATGGCCATTGCTTTCGAGGGATCTTGCCCTACACCTCTCGACGCGGGACCGAGCGGCTGGGGGCGCTGGAGAAGAAACAGCTTGCGGACCTGCGCATTGCATTGAGTGTCTTTGCTCCTACCAGCGAACGCTACGACGATGGGTACCTGGGAGACCTCGAGACATGGTCTGCGGGCTTACTCAGACGGTACATCAGAGCATCAGGCAATATCAACCCATCGGAGAGTGCAATGCTAGAAAATCCGAGTCTTAGTGACCTTCGCATCATCGTGGAAGCGACTTTGTCAGTTTTGGCATCGGAAGAAAGGTTAGAGTTCCTCCGAGTGGCACCTGCGATGTGCACATTTGGACCTGAAGATTTCGATGATGATCTATACGAGCCGTTTGCATGGCTGTACGGTGCGTTACTCGCGGCTGGTTGTCGTGCGCTCTTTAACCCTACCTCTATCAACCTTGAGGCGGATTGGAGGCCGTATCTGGCCTTGTGCAGCATGCCGTACTGAACATGCGCAAAGTCGAGATGCGGACAAGGAAGTATATGACAACGGCAAAAGCGGGCGTTTGAGGTTTACATTACAATAGTCCATCGTACGACCCGAAAATGCCATGCTTCAGAAGGACCTACTAGTAGTCAATTCTATACAACTATACACCCAACTTTGCAAGCAAGCGATCCTCCACACCCTCCAAGATATACCTGTGGTCGATAACCTCCAAGTTCTCGCCCTCGGCAAGGAAAATCTTCTCGGGGTCCTCCGCACCGCCCATGGGGTTGGCACCCATCTGCGCCTGCTGCATCTGCTGGCTCATCTGATTTGCGGCGTTTTTGCTGCCCAAAATGAAGTTGTACACGGGCTGCAGACCGAAGAGCGTCAGGAAGTACCAGGAGAGCGATGACACCCACCTGACGTCCAAGTCGCGTGTACCCACACCGGCCTGAAGCATCTGCTTGAACTGGGGAGTAAGCGGAAAAGGCAATTTCACTGGAGCATGTTAGCAATTGATCAAGTGATGACACAAAAGATAGTCATACTAATCACGTATCCGCTGAAGAAGGCATTGATCCATCCCATGATCAAACTCTGCGGCACCATCATGGCCACGTTGCCTTTCATCATGCCCATCATGCCCTCCATCATCGCCGGGTCGCTCATGGGGTTCGGCTTGGGCTTGTTCTTCGCATCCGGGTCGGCCAGGAACCTGCCATCCTTAGTACCGTCGAGGAAAGCTTCCTTGCGGCGCTCGAAAGCGGCTTTGGAAACTTGTTGGTAGTTCATGCGGAGGTTCTGGGCGCGACCGAGAGAGCGTTGTTCACGGATCTTGGCTAGGAGCTGGCGCTTTGGGGTCGATTGGAGGAGAGTGCTGAGGTAGTGTCGCAGGATACCGGTCAGGATCATGACAATTGTGATTGGGAGGAGGATCCAATAGCTGAGTTTGGGGTTAATACTGTGGTGTATAGGCGATTGTCGTGAAAGGGTGTACGTACAAGAGCGCAGGATCACGATGGATCTGCTGCTCTACTGGGCCGGCCATGTTCGCGAGTTGTCGAGAGGTAGCCTTGCAAGCAGTGTCTATTCTGTCGTTGAGATACGTTCAATCGTGGTGATCTTGTTGTCCAACTTCACATGCAGCTCCGCCATGGGCCGAGAATTCCCCGATCCGCTTAGCTGTCCTTGAGATCAGCTCGACATGCAATTGTTAGTGTTGAGAGCAACCACACACATTGCCGACGCACCACTTCGAGATTGGTCACTTGTTTGTCAGAGCTTCAATTGAAGATATATCGATCATGGCCGACACCAAAATCTCACCCTACTCTCTACCGGATCTCAAGAATACAACCGACGATGCGCTGGGCAACTACCTTAGAGGAATTGGCTTCAAGCAGGACAACAGCAAGACCGATGTGAAGCTGGCCGTCGGCTACCTGGCCGTAATCATCGCAGGAACAATATTCGTGGCAGACTACAAGCTCGGTTGGGAAGCAACCAAAGGCTGGACCGCCGTTGGAGTGGCCGCATATGCCGTGTTGAACGGCTTCTTCACATACTGGCTGTGGTTCGTCGAGAAGGGGATCATCTTTGAGGGAATCAAAGATGACAAGAAGGTGGGTCCCTATCATGTCTCTAAGTTCAATATCGACCTTAACTAACGAAATGCTACCAAAAGATCTCTGTCCTCTCCAAAGTCAATAAGAACGAGCCGACCTACTACCTCGACGTCACCACTACCTCGCCCTCTTCAACGCCAACCACCAGACAAATCCGCACGCCTTTCACCACATGGTTCACCGCAGACGGCTACTTTGTAGCAAAGCCTTTCCAACAATGGCTCGCGCGCAGCGTGGAAACAATAGGAGATGTGGACTCGAAGAACGCTGGCCGCGACGAACGTGATGAGCTTGCTGCGCCGGGTCCTGCGGTGCCGACGAACATGGTTGCTTCAGCTGCTCTTGGAGAGACTCAAGCTACAGGGATCGAGAGCAATAGCACCAAGAAGACCAAAAGAAGGGCATAAGTGACGAGTCAGTGTTGGTATGTAACGAACTTAGCGAGAACTTGACAAAAGAACTTTGGGGTATATTTTGTTACTCAGGTGTCCAGCAACGTGTTTTCTCCTTGTCCGTCAAATGATAGACAACCTCGGGGGCAAGTATCTCAGCCTCACGAAAGACTGTCTGAGCCCAGCGTGAGGTTGTGACCGGTCTGATTGGTTCGGCTGGCTGTATGCATGAACGCCACGAGGCAATCGTGCAGCTGGAGGCCACAACAACGTCGCCCCAGCATGGTCCTGCCCGACAGGCGCTTATGCAAATACACACGTGACGAATGCTCGGCTTGCGGACCTGAAAGCTGAGGGGTCGGGCCTATATTATCTCTGGCTAGTACTTTTGCTCCTTCCGTCCCACTCCCTACTTGCAAGATATTCCGCTAGCTCGCTCCCCCCAGAGAGGCCAGCATAGTCATCTCAATGGCGCTTCGGTGGTTGAAGTCCGACCAGAAATCGAACATCGGAGGCGACAACGAGGAATTACCTCCCGTACCGGTGAGGTTCTCACGGTATTGCAAATTGTCCTTCGCTGACTATCAGACAAGCGAGAAAGTCATCAGATCTCCAGATCTTGAACCCGCCAGCGCATAACGCAGATGTGGACATCGTAGCTGTTCATGGGCTTGGCGGCGATGCCTTCGATACTTGGACCTCATCGAATGGCCACCTCTGGCTGCGAGACTCGCTGCCACAGGCCTTGGAAAATCCACCAGCGGATTACAGTCACGGTCCAGATGGACTCCAAGATTGCGCGGGTAATGACATTCGGCTACGACGCCAGTGTACTTACAAAAGCTTCCTCTCAGAGATCCTTCACCTTCGCTGAAAGTCTGCTGTCGGAGTTGAAAGACAGGAGGCATGGTCAAGCGGTATGCTCTTTGAACTGACCGTCTATCGCATGTACTGAGTACGTTCCAAGGCAAACCGACCTTTGATATTCTTGGGTCATAGTCTGGGCGGCATCGTCATCAAAAAGGGAAGCACGGCTCCTTCATACAACATATGAAATCTTCTGACATGAAAACAGGCCTTACTGATCGCACAGTCTCGTCCAAAACAGTGGGGTGACATCCTCGCCTCTGTTGTTCACCTCTGCTTCTTTGGCACACCCCATCAGGGCACACAGTCAACCTTATTGAGCCTGGGCGCAATACTTACCAAAAGCAAAGCTGGCAGCGTATTGGAGGAATTGAAGCTCTGGAGCCCTTCTCTGATAGAGACAAACCAGCTGTGGGTCGAGATTGCAGATGGTTTCACCATCACATCGTTCTATGAGAGGAACCCATACATGGGCGTTCTGGTAAGTCAACAGTCCCAACTCCGAGCCACATCGGTCATAACAAAAATCATAGATCGTACTAGAGGGGTCCGCGCGATTGAACAGGAGCAACGAAACCGTGGTTCCTATGGACAGAGATCACATCACAATTTGCAAATTCAGCAGTGCTCGAGAGTCGATGTTCCTAAAGGTTTTCGGACGCTTGCATGCAGAAGTGGCAGCCATTGGGACGGTTTCACAGGGCGAAGAGCAGGCGCAGCGAGTACAACGTCTCCTTGAGTCCGTACCCGCCTTACCTACCGTTGAGTAGAGCAAGCTCTAATATACATTTATTTAACAGACTCCATGAACAGCGCTTACGGACTGGAGATCGACTGAGAGTCCTCGAATGGCTAGCTCCACCAGAGCTCAGACCCCTTGTCACTGGAACGAAAGAGCCTGGAACACTTCAATGGTTTGTCGAAGGCGAACTGTTCCATGACTGGCTGGCAGGAGAGAAGCAATATTTGTTTGTCCATGGAGGAGTAGGATGCGGCAAGACGACATTATTGAAATCTGCGGCCAAGTCTTGTCATCAAAAGCTTGGAGAAATCCAAGGTCATTCTGCAACTTTTGTGGTGACATTCTATTTTTCTTCGACAACGAATCAGCGCTTTGGACTGAACGAACTGCTGAGATTTCTCGTGGGCCGGCTCTCTCCTCTGGACTCTGTTCCAGATGCGCTGTATGATATGTACAGAGCTAGCACCAAGACGTTTCCGCCCGAACCGCCAACCGACAACGAGGAGCTCATTGGGGTTCTGAGCAGGATCCTCGCCGGATCCTCACCATCTGGCGCAAATCCTGCTCCACAGACCTACATCTTACTCGACGGACTAGACGAAATCGCGACGCTCTCAGAGTGCCGAAAAGTGACGAATTTTCTCAATGTTTCGGCGGCGCTGGATCTCAAAAACCTACATATCCTTGTGACCTCGCGTTCTCTTGAACTATCCAACCCTTGGCAACCTATCTGGAAGCAATACGCTATAACAGCACAGGAAGTCGCTCATGACATCGAGCGTTACGTTCGCCGGGCGGGTTTCCAAGAGCTCGGCCACCTTACGATCGACTCGCAACGGAAGATCATTGCAGAATTGACTGGTCCCAAGCAAATAATGTAAGTTATCGAGGTTCCCGATAACAGCCTTTGTTGACAAGTGAAGGTTCCGATACACATTCCTCCAGATGCAAGGTCTCCTGGAAAGGGTCCTCCTTCTTGATGCCGATATCGACGAGATATTGAGTTTTTTGCCATCGACGCTCAACGAGACTTACGACAATATACTACTGCGGGTCAGCCAGTTCCCGCAAACCCACCAGGATCTAGTGAAGATCGCACTACGTTGGATTGCTGTAGCACAACAACCTCTGCTGGTTGAGGAGCTTATCGAAGCTTGTACCGTGAAACTCGAAGGTGGAGGTCAGGTTCGCGAGGATTTGTGGCTGAGCCCTGCACAAATCGCTCTTCTTCTACGACACCTCGTTGTTCTCGAGAAAGACCCGAACGAGACTGCCACAGAACTTACGTCAACCGCAGCTTGCAACAAAGACTCGGTCGTCTTTGCCCACTTCTCGGTCAAAGAGTATCTCACAGATCCCGAAAAAATGGCCCCGGACATCAGATCCAAGTTTGGGGTAGATCTGAAACAAGCCCACTCTGAAGTTGCCAGCAGCTGTATCGCGTACCTCTTGCGGACAAATACCCTGGAAGAACGCAAGACGGCACACCCACTCCGCGAATACGCATGGGATCTTTGGGCACTCCATACTTGTTCATCGACGATGGATACGTCGGTCGAGGCGTCGAATCAAGCACAAGACCTCTACGAAAAAGTCGCTTTTTTGGCAGCGATTCCTGGATTCCCGAGTCTTTGCAACCGATCGTATGGTGGGCAGGTTCAAGGCGGGCCGTGCTTGATTGTCTCTGTAATCCTTACTTTTTCGAGGAATATGCCGAGCGCGGACTGCACTGCATGCACATCCAGGCAGATCAGTGTGCACCTCATGTCTACAGACCATTGGGTGCCACTATCAATGAGATTCGACTCCTGAACATTGTCCCGGGACACCACAGGTCCACAAGTGTCAGGTGTAAGACTATCTACGCCTCATTGAATGCACCCCAGACATTTGAAGCGATATCATACGCGCCGGGACAGACTTCTGTCATGAAGTACATATGGCTGAATGGACATCGTTTTGCAGTGCCGGCCGATGCTCAAACAAGCCTGCGAGTCTTACGGAGTCCAAGTCTTCCGGATCGACTATTCTGGTTGGATGCAGTATGCATCAACACACATGACTTTGACGAAAGACGAAGACAGTTAGCACTCGTGGCAAGAATCTTTGCCGCTGTCCAATGCGTCAGCATTCATCTCGAGGACGCTTCAGAAGATGAAGTCTGGGCACTAGAAATCATGCACCTGACCGAACAACTCTTGAAAAGAGACTTGGATAGTACCTTCGTCGACTTGGTGGATTTGTTGCGCTCTCGCGAACCTACCAATCCATTCGGAAGTCTGAAATCACTATTCCAGCGACCGTGGTGGAGCAGACCGTGGGTACTTCAAGAAGCCATCTTGGGCAAGAGTCCGGTGCTTCTTTACGGAATTCATGCTTTGCCTTGGACTCGCCTACAAGACTTTG
>Ga0265798_10006736_pt1 | contig 15024 bp, 26 predicted proteins | sample P3T30metagenome_FD_192430 | JGI IMG/M metagenome (GOLD analysis project Ga0265798, IMG submission 192430) | Plant litter microbial communities from East Loma Ridge, Irvine, California - P3 T30 | ecosystem: Environmental > Terrestrial > Plant litter > Unclassified | place: USA: California... | reverse complement strand
CCGATCCATTTTCGCCCTCGGTCACATAGGCCTGGCCCTCGCCGCCAGTGATGGTTCCTCCAGATGCCTGAATCTGTGCTGCCCAGTCGCTGTACTGGTTAGTCGATCCTCCCTTGACCACAGGAGCGTAGTGGCTAAACGAGCCGGCAGTGTAGAGGAGAGCGAAGCTTCCGGGGTCAGCGATGGGGCTCACCTTGCACTCGACGGGAGGAGTGGTGCCTCCGCCACCGGTGCCTGGAGTAGCCTCGGGGGCCTTCATGCCAGCGAAGGCTGTGATGGTGCTGTCATCGCTGTTCACAGACTGAACTCCGAAGCCACCGTCCGTCACGGAAGCTGACGCCGAGGGCAGGACAGCTAGGGTGCCGAGCACTCCCACGAAGAGAGTGGACGCGATGAGCTTAGCGCGCTTGTTCTTTGTAGCCAATGGAGTACTCCTAGTTAGTGACCTGTATCTGTGATGCTGCGAGACCGTCGGGTAGGCTTCGCAGTGGGGATGCTTTCCATCGGCTAATGGCTCTGGCGCATTCCTATCGAGCCATCATATCAGTAGTGGAACGAACTCAGTGGCCTGAAAGCGTATGTAACAGCTGACTGGCTGCAGTAGGACCGATGATGATTGACTCTCATATGTTGGTAGATAGCTCCGGCACTGAGGGGGACAGAGAATCGGTTCCTCCTCAGTGCCGGAGCCTGGGCTATCTGGCTGTTCAGCTGGGCCTAGAGAGCACCGTAGTAGCTGTAGAAGTTTGCTGAGATCTGAGGAGTTGCGCAGTTCGAGTGCTTCGATCCCTCAGGCCACTCGATGGTGACCGGGTAGGTGATGTTGATCTCAGAGGTGGAGACATAGATTCTAGAGCTCTTGCTGTCGATGCCAGCGAGTTCCTTGAAGGCAGCTGTGTTGGCAATGTCATCGATGGCTCCGGGGTCCGGGAAGCCGCCAGCCATCTCAAGAGCACTGTACTTCGCGGATTCCTTCTGAGCGTCTGACCAGTAGTCCATCTGTTCTGTGGAGTTCGCTGGCACTACCTTGATGTCACTGAGGGTTAGCTCGGGCATCTCGATGACCTTTTCGACATAGCCCTGCTCGCCGGTGGCCTCGTTGTAGAAGCTCACTGCGGGCACAGAGGCTACGGGCTTCCCAGCCTTGACCTTGCCTCCAGCTGCCTCGACCTCTTCGATCCAGTGGGAGAATCCGTGGGGGTTGCTCGGAGAGACTGCAGCTGTGGGCACCAGGAGGTTAGCCCCGAAGAAGGGATCAGTGAAGCCGGTGGGGGCCACGAGGTCCAGGTCGCAGGTCGGCGGAGCAGGCGTCTCCGGGCTGCTGGGCGTGCTGGGATCCCCGGTGCCAGGTGTGCTCGGGGTAGAGGGATTGCCGGGACTAGAGGCTGCCCTAGTCATTCCCGCGTAGCCCCGGATCGAGCTGTCCTCGCTGTTGACGGAGCCGATGCCGAAGGCTCCGTCGGCAGTGCTCGCAGAGACTCCCGGAAGGAAGGCCAGAGAGCCGAGCACGGCGGCGGATAGAGCGACTGCTGTGGCTCGCGGGAGCCTACTGTTTTTGTTTGCCAAGGTCTGTCTCCTGAGTGAAATGAGGACAGCCATATCGCTTTCGTATATTAGATGATTGGCTGTCAACTTCTGTCCGAGGGGCTGTCAAAAGAGAAGAGCCGCCGCACTCGAAAGTGCGGCGGCTCTAGCACTGCTTAAGTCTGGCTAACCTCAGACCTTCCGGGGAGCTCCGCTGAACTTCATCTCACCCACGATGGCCAGGAGCTCATCGCCCTCGCTCCGGTAGAGCACAGCATCCCCAGGCTCCTCGCCCCAGAGCTCGAAGTGGAAGCGAAGCCCCTGGAGCCCGCTGCTATCGCTGGGGCTCTGGAGCTCGTTGACCACCGTCACCAGGACTTTCAGGGCGAGCTCCAGCTCCGAGCTGTTGCCCTCCGCTCCATCTACCGAGAGAACCAGTGAGCTATCCTCGAGCTCCATGCTGAACCAGAAGTCGAGCTCGCCCAGGGCATCGCTGTTGGTCTCAGCGATCCTTCGCCGAAGGATCTCCAGGCTGGCACTGGGAACCAGCTCGATGGGGAACTGCTCGAAGTTGTAGATGCTGCTGTAGTAGCCCATGGTGATTCTCCTCGATGAGTGGCTCTGGCCGGAGCTCAGAAGCTCCTGTAGATACTGACGGTGAGCTGGAAGTCCGCGGCGCTGATCAGCTCGGCGAGCTCAGCGCGGAGCTCCTCGACTGTGCCGTCCTCGGTGAGCCCAGCGCCCTCGATGCCCGCCCAGCGGAGTGCTGACTCCAGGACCTGAGCTACCGTCTTGCCGCTGATGTCCGTGCTGCCGCCCTCCGCAGCCTCGGAGACTCGAGCCCAGTAGCCGAGCTCGTCCTCGTCAATGAGGATCTCGAGGATGAGCCCAGTAGCCTCGCCGCTGTAGCGGAGCTCTCGGGGCGCTTCGGGATCTTCGGATCCCTCTGCTGCTGCAGCCCGGGCCTGGCGGAGGATGTCTCGCTTGGCCGCAGCGATGGTCCGGCGGAAGGAAGCGTCGGGCTCCATGTTCTCGAGGAGCCTGAAGTACTCTCGCTGAGCCGGAGTGAGCCCACTGAGGTCGGGTTCGGTGCTGGTCATCTTGTTTCCTCTTAGCGGTCGGGTCGTCAGGGTGTTCTCAGTGGTGCTATCAGCTGCCCATTCCCAGGGGCTAGGCTGATTCGGCGATCCTTGTCCAGGTCCGGCTTCGGGCGCCGTGGTGCAGGTAGTGGCCCTCGGTGAGTGCCTCGGTGAGGTTGCTCTGCAGGATCTCCAGCACCGTGACCATGTTCCGGTCGTGGGCCCAGAGCTCCCGGTCGTAGTCCTCGGCGTCGAGCACATCCCCGTCGGGGAGGACGAAGGAACTCAGCAGGCCGTTCTCGTCGGTGAGGAGTTCGTAGCCCTGCGCCTCAGCGTAGATCTCTCGGAGATCCGCCAGCACATCGGTGCTGCCGTAGGGTGCGCTAGGATCGACTGCTACGGCCCCTGAGGTCGGTTCCCCCGTCCAGATGAAGTTCAGTCTGCGGAGTAGAGCAAGATCGAAGGCGGTGACTCGAAAGCTGTCGAGGGCCATGGTGCTGTTCCTGTCTAGGAGTGGTGCTGTGGGGATTGCTGGAAGGCTGTCGAAGGATTGCTGGAACTGCTGAGTCCTAGGGATTCATGGGCCGGGGATCGGGGCTCTCGGGGCCGCGCTCCATGGATCCGAGGAGCTCCCCGTCCTGGCCGTAGAAGAACAGCTCCTCGGGGTTGCCGTCCTCGAAGCGAGCGCTGGAGCTCTGGCCGAGCCAGCCGTTCTTGTACTCGCCGTTCTCATCGGGACAGGCCATCTTGGTGCCCACGAAGCCGTCGAAGCTGAGCTTTCCATCCGAGAGCGTCCACTGGGAGCCCTGACCGTTGCAGCCATCGCTGCCCCGGGCCTCGCCGCCCTCGGAGATCTCGAGGAACTGGTCCTCGGCGTTCCAGAGGCCGAGGTACTCGTCCTCGCTGGGCTCGAAGTCGGATAGCCTCTCGGCCATCACAGCCACGAGCACGACCGTGCCCACGGCCACGACGATGGCCGTGGCTACCGAGGCGATCACTGCCGCCTTGCTGATCTTCCTGATGCTCTTGCTCATGGTGGTATCCTATATGCTCGGTCTTAGTTCAGACTATCGGCGCCTGCTCACCAGCTGTTGTCGAAGAGGTAGTCTCCCCGGGGGATCTCTCCCCGGCGGATGAGATCAGCGAGGAGCCCTCGGAGCCCCGGAGGCGGAACTCGACGATCACCGACCATGAGCGTTGCGCCCTCGAGATCCTGGACGCCGCTATCTCTGGCGGTGACCTCGCGAGGATTCTGTGTGTACTTGATCGAGAGCCAGTACTCCAGCTCAGTGAGCCCGATCTTCCTGATGGGCTCCCAATCCGAATCGTAGCCGAGGACGATCTCCTTCAGATCGAACTCAGCGAGGGCTTCCTCATAGTCCGAATCGGAGCCCAGGGGAATCTCCACGAGCGTGTCATTGGGGATCCCCTCCTCCGTGGCGACGGCCTCGATGAAGTTCACAGGGCGGCCGTAGACTCTGGCCGCGATCTCCTCTGCGGGGACCTGACCCCTGTATTCGCCGATCCGGTAGTAGGCCTTAGCGACGGGCGCTCCGGCGCCCTTCGGCTCAGCTGCTCCGTTGCTCTCAGCGCGCTTCCAGTCCCAGAGGTAGGGACCGGAGCGCTCGTAGGTCCCCGGAGCGATGCCCTCGGGGTTCTTCGCCAGGATCTGAAGAACTGTCTCCATCTGTCGGTGGGCACCCCAGATCTCCTCGTCGAGATCCGCGGCATCGAAGCTCGTTCCGTCGGAGCGGACGAAGCCGAACTCGAGCTCCTCGTCCTCGGGGTCGTCGTCGTAGCTGAGCCCGTGAAGCTTCGCGTAGATCTCCCGGATGTCTGCGAGCACATCCGAGTTGCCGTAGGGCCGCTTGAAGTCCACGGTGGGGGAGCCATCGTAGCCACCCTCATGCCAGCCGAACTCGAGCCGCTTGAGGAGAGCGATGTGGAAGGCGGTGAGCTCAAAGCTCGTAGCCGGGGTTGAGCTACCCATGGGGTTCCTATCTCTGGAGGTTGTCAGAAGTCTGCGCTATCCGGGCCGATCCTACGATCAGCGCTTCGAGACGCGCTCCTCGATGTCGGCCTGGCTGAAGCCCGCGGGGTTGGCCAGGGCAGCGGTGCCGAGGACCCAGGGGAGGAGCCGAGCGATGTTCCGGGTGTCCGAGATTGCCCGGTGGGCGGTGCCCTCGAAGCTCAGGCCGGCGGTCTTCACAGCGCCTCCGAGGCCGAGCCGGCGCTTGATACCCTGGCGCTCGCTGAAGGACTCCTTGATGTTGAAGTGGGGCTGAGGCAGCGGGTCAGGCACCCGGTGGAAGCGGACATCCTGCGTGAGCTGGTTCCGGTCGTACTTGCCCCAGGATCCCCACCAGCTGATCTCGTTCTCGGCGGCCCAGAGCGCGAGCTCAGCAGCCACCGACTTGAAGTCCTCGGCAGCGTCCACATCTGCCTGGGTGATGGTGGTGAGCTCCGTGGCGAAGGCCGAGAGCGTGGTGTGGCGGACGGGCCGGATGAAGCGAGCGAACTCGCTCAGGGTGTTGAGCTCGGGGTCCACCGCGATGGCGCCGATCTCGATGATCTCCATCTCACCTCGAGGCACCTCGATGGGGCCGGTGCCGTTGGAGCAGGTAGCCTCGAAGTCGAGGACGACGAAGTTCCCCGAGGGCACGGGGAGGCGGGGACCGAGGGTCCTGGTCGATGCTGTCATCTGTCTATTTCCTATCTGAAGTCTGTGGGTCTGCGGAGTTTGGATTCTGCAGACCATCGGAGCGCTCAGTGAGCGCTGGAGTCTTTGAGCTGAGCGAGGCGCCGGAGGACGAGCTCAGCATCGGCCGCGTAGGCTTCGAGCTTTGCGACATAGCCCTCTCGGCCGATCCAGTTGCCGCCCTTGAAGACCCAGGAGTTTTCGAGGGGATGGGGAGCGAGCCGCACGGGGCCGATGCTGAAGAGAGCCTGCATCAGCTTGTTCCGGCGAGTCTTGGAATTGATCGCTTTTCTTCGAGGCTCGTCGTAGCGCTTCATGTATTCGAGGATCTCAATGACTTCCTCGTGGTCGAGCTCCCAGCGCCGGACCTTGTCAAGGATGGGGTTCTTGGAGCTGGAGGAGATCAGCGTGGGAGTGGTCATGGGAAGAACACTACACCCTCTGCTCGTCCTTGGCGATGGCCTCGAGCACTGCCTCTCTGACCTTCCAGGCGTAGATGTCCGGGTAGAGCCGGACCTCGGCATCGATCTTCTCGATGACCCGGGAGATCACGGCATCGAGCTCGTGGGGCTCGACGGTCTCGGGTCGGCCGTACCTGTAGCCGTTGGCCGCGGTGGGCTCCTTGCCGGCTCTGCGAGCTGAGCTCATCTGTCTGTTTCCTGTCTGAAGCTAGGGGTGAAGCCTAGACCGTGTAGCGCGGTCCGCGGACCTTCTCCTCGATGATCGTGCCGTCGGTCTTCTCGATGAGCTGGATCTTCTCACCGGGCTCGGAGAAATCAACCGTCTGGTCGAGCCAGATGAAGCGAGCGTCCTCGGCGAAGTCGGAGTCCCGGAGGAGCACCTCGCCGTCCTCGCTGAGGGTGACGATCTCGTAGCTGTGGTCGTAGTTGGGTGCGGTTTCGGTTGCCATGGGATGATCGTACGCCACGGAGACCGATTCCGCAACGGCCTCAGACCTTGGTCGCGCAGGTCAGAACATCGCCGCTATCCCGGTCGATGAGCTGAACGAAGTCTCCGGTCTGTACTTCGTCGAGCATCAGCACTCTGCCGAACTCCTTGAAGCTGTCCTCCCTGGAGAAGTCGCTCTTGCTGAAGCGCTCCTGGTCGGTCACGCTGGAGTAGACTTCGACTCTGAGATCGTGCTCCGGCTCGCTCTGCTCCGAAGGTCCATCGGCGTGCTGGACCTTGGGAGACTCCCCGACCTGAGCCAGGAGCTCTGAGAGCCTGTCGCGCTCCCAGACCAGCTTCAGCTGAGCGCTCCGGAGCTCCGACTCGGCCTGCTCGACGGCCTCCCGCTGGTTGGTGAGCTCCGTAGCCAGGTCGGGACCGGCACCCTTCCGGACGAACCACTGGATCTGCAGCCCGTGCTGAGAAGGGATGTAGTTGCGGTCCTCGGGAGCGTAGCGCAGCCACTCAGCGGGAGTGCCCCGGCGGCTGGGGTGCTCGACCTGCTCGAACTCGTCGGTGTCGAACTGGAAGACAGCGGAGGCGATCTCATCCTTGGAGAGCCGGCTTCGGTCGTTGCCCCAGAAGGTGTCCAGGAGCACGCCCTCCTCGGTCTCGACGGCCGTGCCTTCCTTGCAGTGGTTGCTGCCTTCGATGGTGTAGCTGTAGACTCTCATCTGTCTTCCTCTGGGATCAGTGCTGTGGACAGCCCTCGTCTGGAGCTGTGGTGGAATGAACTTCGGCCGCGGCTGTACTGAGCGGTAAGTGGCTGGGCTACTAGGCCCGGGAGATCAGGCTGTTCTCGAGCTCTGTCAGCCTGATCTGCGCGCTCTGTCGCCGATCCTCTGCGAGCTGGATCATCGCTGCCAGGATCTCGAGCGCTTTGTCCTCCAGACCCCTGGCGAGCTGAATCGTCTCCTCAGCGTCCCTGATCTCCCAGCGCTCCCGGAAGATGTCCATGTCGATCTCAGGATCGGTGGCCTTGCGAATGAACCATCGCCGGTACTTGCCGTGCTGGGAGGGGATCAGATGGCGATTGGCCGAGGAGTAGCTCGACCAGATCGCCGGAACCGTGCCATCCTCCTTCCCGGTGAGCTCATCGAACTCCTCGGTCTCGAACTGAAAGTGGAGACCCGCGATCTCCTTGGCCGTGAGCTCGATGCCCTCGGCGCCATCGGTGCCCGGGTGGGTGTCCCGGAAACGGCCGGGCTCGAACTCGACGGCCCAGCCCTCTCGGCCCGTGTAGCCGTCCGTGACGGGATAGGTGAAGACTCTCATCTGGTGTTCCTCCTGGCTGCTGCCGGATCTGCGGATAGCGCTTTGAGCATACCTTACACGGGTCGAGCTCTCAGCGCAACCGTAGCTGCTGATCTAAGCCCAGAGCGAAGCGCACGGACGGGATGTACGAAGATAGCCTCCAAGGCGCCTGTGCGGCTCCCTGGAGGCTATCTGTGGTACCTACTGGCGATGCTCAAACCGCAGCACTGACAGTGCTGCCAGCGTGCTGAGCCTTCGGGGCTACTCTGCTCGCTGGGCTCTGAGCGCTCGGCGGCGCTCTAGCATCTCAGCGTGGAGATCTCGAGGTCTGCGGCCCTCAGCCCTGGCACGCTCATTCTCCAGGCGCTGAAGCTTACTGTTCGCGCTCTTGGCGGCTTTCCCCATGTCTGGCATTCCCTGGGTAGCCATAGTCAGCGCCACTCTCCGTCGATCTGGGACCAGGCAGCTCCCACGGGGCCGTAGATCTCCCGCATGGTGGCCTTCATTGCATCCAGGATGAGACCCTCGTCATCCTCGACCTCGGGATCGAAGGAGATCGAGAAGTGGTCTCGCTCGAAGCTGCTCTCCTTGACCATCCCCGGAGTGCCGAACTCCTCCAGGCCGTTGAGCACGAGCTCGCTGTGCTCCGGCAGCACGGACTTGTACTCCACGGTGACGCGGAACTCTTCGAAGGGAATCTCTGACTTAGCCATGGTTCCATCCTACACAGGGAGCTGCTTCGCCGCAACGATTCCGAGATCTGTTCACCATCTGTTTCCCGGCAGACTACTTCGCGGCCCGGTCGCCGAGGGCAAGCGCAACTCGCTCCCGGATTCGAGCGTCCACCCAGCCCCGGTGGGAGTAGCCCTGCTCGGGGATGTTCTGGAAGTAGCGCCACTCCTCAGCGGTGAGCTGGAGCCGGTTCTTGAGCCCCATCTCCTCGTCGCCGCCGACGCTGAGGGCATCCATGGCAGCAGCGAGCGCAGCCTGGCCCCGGTGGTGGCGGATCAGATCGGCGAGGGAGGAACCCTCGGGGAGACCCTGGGCCTGAAGCTCAGCTGCGAGCTCCTTCTGAGCGGCAATAGCCCGGTGGTCTTCTTCCGCAAAGGCATTCAGAGTGCCGATGAAGCGCTGGTGGAGGATGAGCTCGTCGAGGAAGGCGTCCTCGGGGAAGTTGGAGGCCTCCATAGTGAGCCTGCGCTCGTCCCAGAGCGCCGTCACAGCAGCCGAAGCCTCGGAGGCGAGCTGGAGGTTGGGAGCCAGGGAGTAGGGCACGGGGAAGACTCGGATGTAGTCCGAAATGGCCGCCTCGATCTCAGCGAGGATCACTCTCACTGGCCGAGGGCCGTGGACGCTTCCGTGGAGCCAGTCTGCGAACTCGTCGGGGGTCAGAGCCACTGGACCGAGACCCTTGCCTTGGCCACAGCGACTTCGCCGTAGGCTTCCTCGAGGATGGCCGCGATGAGCTCTCGGAGCCGAGCCTCATCCGGGTCGGTAGTGAGCTCGAGGCAGAGCGTGAGCTTGCCCTCCTCGAAGCTGCTCTCGAAGAGCATGCCGATCTCCTTGAGACCGTCGAAGCTGTTGAGCACGAGCTTGGATTCGTGGCTGGGCTTGATGGGGGTGTACTCGATGGTGACCGTGGCCTCTTCGGCTTCGGCAGTGCTGTTAGTCATGGATCCATCCTACACGGTAGAGGACATCGCTGTCAACTACCGTGCAGGAGGACCTATCTAGAGCTACCAGCCTCGGGGTGATGCCTTGAGCTCCCGGCGAACGAGCTCGCTAGAGATGGTGAGCTCAGAGCCGCTGGGGATCTTCACAGTGACATAGCCATCGTAGTTTCTGTCGGCATCTGCAGCATCTGACTCGGTGACCTGTCGCATCCTCACGAGGTCTCCCACGGAGTAGCCGCTCTCTGCTCGAAACTCGCTGGCTTCGGCATCGAGCTGAGCCCCACTGAAGCGAGCGGGCGGCCTAACTGTAGCTGTGGGGGCGAAGCGGGGAGGCGGCACATCTCCCGTGAGAGGCCGATTGGGCTGCTTGGCCGAGGAGTTACTGGCAGCTACCTGTCGGCGTGCTGCCTCGTCCTGGGCAGCCCTGAGGGGAGCCATCTTTAGGCCGGCAGGCTGAGCGGCAGCTGCCTTCTTCGCGGCGTTGTCCTGCCTCCACTTCTCATCAGCCTCTGCTCGAAGCTTGTCCATTCTGGAGCCTCCACCGAGGCCCCCACCGATGGGAGGCAGCGGAGCGACTGGAGCCGGAGCAGCGGGTGCGTCACCGCGCTTGTAGGCCTCCTTCTGTCGAGCGAGCTCAGCAGCTCCCCGGAGGGTGGCAGCGAAGTCCTCGGGCTCCTCGACCTTGGCTGCGGGAGCCTTGGTCTGAGTGTTGGCGAAGAGATCCCCCTCCATGGTTGCCTCGTAGTTGGCACGAGCATCCTCCCGGGAGGCTCCGTGCTGGCTATCGGACTGACCGAAGCGGCACTGGACCTCAGCGCCACACTTGCCAGTGCGACCCGTCTCGGGGTTGAAGTGGAAACGATCTGCCATGATAAGCTCCTGAGCTAAGAATTTCAGTTGATCTCAGGAATGCTCTCTAATGCTGTGGGACAGCGCAAAGGAGGGTGCAGCCAATCGGCCACACCCTCCTCAGAGGTCTTGCTGGAAGAGCTACGCGGCGACGAGCTCCTCGGTGACGATCGAGCCGTCCTCGTGGATGAGCTGGACGGCCGCGGGGGCTTCCGTGTTGGCGAGGATGTCGTCGAAGGTCGCCATGGCAGCGCCCTCGTCCATGGCCTCGGTCTCGAGGATGAGCTCGCCGTCCTCGGTGAGCGAGCGGACGGTGAAGAGAGCGTCGGTGGTGATGGCGGCCATGGTGTTCCTCCAAGTTTGCGGTGCGGCGTGGTGTAGTTCCTACGCTACACCCTCCTCGAGCGCAGCGCAACCATCAGTTGCTCTCAGTGTCAGAAGGTGATGCCGAGCTTGCGGAGCGCGAACTCGATGCCCTTGAGCTCAGCCAGGATGAGCTCGCTCTTCGGAGCAGCCTTCAGCTTCGAGCGCTCCAGCATGAGGCAGTAGACGACCTGATCGACGCCCGGGGAGCGCAGGCTCTGGGGCATGAACCAGAGAGCGAAGTCCACATCCGTCTCGAACTCGCTGCGTGTGTCGTGGCTCTCGCCGCAGCTGCACATGCCCGTGGGCTGGTGGGTCGGAACGAACTTCTCGGTCTCGGTGGGAGCGATTGCGGCGGCCATGGGATTCCTCCAGGTTTGCGGGGTGCGGCGTGGTGTAGTTGCTACGCTACACGCTACCCCACCCCGCCGCAACCCTCAGTGGAAACTCAGTAGCAGACCCACCAGCCGCACTTGGCCACATCGAGACAGCGAGTTCCTCCATCGACTCCGAGGCACTCAGGATTGACCCCGCAGCGGGGGCAGGCCTTGCCGGTGAGCGTGAATCGTCCCTGCTTCGTCCTCACCGTGGTGTACTGGAGCCAGCCCGTGTGCTTCACCGTCTCTGCCGACAGCTCACTGAGAACTCCGAACATGGCTCTGCAGCCCTGAGCGTACTCAGAGTCGTAGACCCTGTCCGCTCGGAGGAGCTCGAAGAACAGCACCGTGAGCTTCTCCACGGTGAGCCCGCCTGGGAGCTCAATGCTGTACTTCTTCAGGAAGGCTTCGATGTTCCGGTCATAGTCCTGGCCCTTGGGATTAGCAGTGATCCGGGTGTCGTTGTAGACCCCGGCCAGTGCAGAGGCGAGATCTCTGATGGGAAGGTCTCGGGGAAGCGTTCGGGGTAGCAGTGAGAGCTGCGCAGTTGCCATGGGTAATCTCCTTAGTTCTTCTGAGCCACGCTGATGGCGGCTGCGATCTTGCCGTAGCTGTGGATCGGGATGTCTCGATCCGAGCTCGGAGGGCTGTCGATGATGGCCTGAGCGAGCTCCACGGACTCTCGGATGCCGAGGCCTCGGAGCCCTGGAATGCCGTTGCTGCTCTTGCTGTAGATCCGGACGCTGCGGAGGGTGGTGAAGGCGACCCATAGCCGGGGATTCTCATCCATGTCCCGGCCCTCGATCTTCTCCCAGAGGAGCTCTTCTGCCTGCTTCAGCGTGTGCTGAGCGGTGGCGTCGTCGAGGAGTGCCATCAGCGCTTCTTCATCTCATCGAGCTCAGCCTGCTCCTTGGCCATGAGCCGGCTGGCCTCGTCTCGGAGCTCCCGGATCTTCGAGTTCTCCGGAGTGTCCCAGCTGCCCCAGTGGATCACGGCGTAGCCGGTCTCCTCGGAGTGAGATCGGCTCTCCATGCCCACCATGACCGCGTTCTCCGGATCATCGAGCTCCACATCGATCTCCGAGCCGATCAGGGTCATCTTCGAGTTCGAGAGTTCGATGAACTCAGTGCCGGGAGCGGGGTCCCGGGCCCAGAAATCCTCGTGGCCCAGGATCTCGATCTTGCTGTAGTCTGTCATCAGCTGTTGTCCTCTTCGATCAGTTGGCGAGCTTCCTCGAGGCACTCAAGTGCGTCGATGCTCCATTCGTCTGCGGGGAAGGTCAGCTCGGGCCAGACCTGGCGAGCCCACTCCTCGTTGTCCGAGTTGCGCTGAACCCAGAGCTCTAGCGCCACAGCTTCCTCGCGCTCACGCTTGGTCTTAGCGACATCGGGCGCGAGGTAGCGCTCGGTGAGCCCGTGCTTTCGAGCGTAGTCTAGGGCTCGATTGAGCTCAGCCTCGGCGAAGCGCCACTCGACCACGGGCCGCTTGCGCTTGACCTCGGCGACTCGGCTCTTGAGGTAGTCGAGGTAGCTGTCCATCGATGATCCATCTGCTGTCACAGTGTGATTCCTTCCTGGGGAACCGGGCGGTACTGGGTCTCGGTCCGGCTGTAGGCCTCCTCGAAGGTCTGAGCCATGGCACTGAGGCGCCGATCTGCCATTGCCCTACCCGCCCGGGCGGCGATGCGGATGCTCTCTGTCTGACGCTCGGCGACCAGCCTGTACCCCTCGGGGACGATCTCTGTGCTGTGAAGCAGGAAACGGTCGAGCTCTGCATCCATGAGATCGGCCTTCTTCAGGCTGATCAGTTCGTTGAGCTCGACGGTGCGGCAGATGAAGAGGTACTCGGCGAGCATGCGCTCGTAGATTGCTGACGACTGCTCCATGAGACGCTGAAGCTTCCGGTTCGCCCGGGCGATCATTCGGCGAAGGAACTTCCTGTGGAGCTCGACCTTAGCCTCGGTGAGGTAGTCGTCGAGGACATCGAGCCCGACCTTGGTGCTGAGCTGGCGGTCACGGATGGCTTCGATCTTTTCTACGGCTCCGGTGTAGCCCCCGAAGGGGATTCCCACTGAGAAGCCAGCGTCTGTGGCTGCGACGAGCTGGGTGAGGTCGAAGCGGAATTTCTGGATCTCGACGGGGAGCCGCTTGAGCTCCTCCGGGGAGTAGGCCTCGATGAGGTCGAGATAGCGAAGTTCGGTGGCTGTGGTGTCCATGGAGCAACTATACACCCTCGGGGCGGTCTACGGCAAATGTCACTCTGCGGCCATTCTCCTCGAGCTTCACAGCGAAGCTCAGCCAGCCATCCTCGAAGATCCGGGAGCTCCAGGTCGCGCCCTGGGGAGGCCCGACCGTCATCTGTCTGCAGAGCCAGTCAGTGGGAGGCAGCGTGAACTTCCGGCCGCCGATGCCGTCGAGCTTGCTGAGCTCTGAGGCCACGAAGGGAATAGCCTCTTCCTGAAGCAATGCCATCAGGGAAACCCGCCGGCTCTCTCGCTTCCTACTACCGTGCTCAGCCACCGCCGCGAAGCCCACTCGAACAGCTGCGTAGGTCACCGCTATCTGCAGGGGCAGGAGCCAGCTGTAGCCGTGGCCGTTGAGCTCGACGGTGGGAAGGCTAAAGGTGTCCCAGAGGTATGCCAGCAGAGTGACGGCAGCGATGGCGGCAGCCGAAAGGCCCAGGCTGCGCCAGAGAGCTCGAGTGTGCTGAGCATCGGTCTGATCCAGTGCCTCGAAGTCGATCGGCCTCTGGAGCTCCAGGGTGCTGAGCGTGGTGCTCTTGGCCATGGCGTTTCCCCTAACGGGATCGTGGCGTAGCGCTAGCTATTCGGATGGAGGTTTAGACTATGCGGAGAGCGCATAGCAAGGGATTCAGCTTACGATGTAGACTTCCCGGGAGATTCGGAAGACCATGATGGCCTCCTGCTCGTAGTAGACCTTGCTCATCTCGGCGATGGCCAGGATCTCCTCGCGAGTGCACATGATCCGGACGGGGATCATGCGCTCCTTGAAGGTCTCGTTGGTGGGGGAGACCCAGACGCCGTTGACGGGCGAGACGATGGTGAGCCCGCCGGAGACAGCCTTCACTCGCTCGTCCCAGACCCTGTGGTACTTCAGCTTGAAGGGCCGACCGTCGTTGCGAACCGTGGGGACGAGGATCTCCCAGAGGTGCTGGTCCGGGTCATCCTCGTCGGTGTTCTCGGCCAGGGGTGTCGCCGTAGCGGCGAAGCCCTCGGCCCGGGTGAGCTCGTTGGTCGCTGAGAGCACCCAGTTGCTGATGCCCGAAGCGAGAGCGTCGGCCTTCTGACCCTGGAGGTACTCGATGTAGTCCTTCAGCAGTACCTCGGTCTTCGGCTCGGCTGTCTCCTCCGCGTAGCCGTAGTTGTCCTCGACGAGCTCCAGGAGCTCGTTGGCCAGCCACTCGAAGGCGGTGTCGTGGGCGGGACAGTCGGTGCCGTCCTGGGCGCTGTGGCCGTCGATCTTCGCCTGTGCTCGAGTCTCGAGGAACTCGCTCAGCGCTTCGAGCTTCTGTGCTTTGGTCAGGGCCATGGGAGGTCAGTATCCGATCTTGGAGAACAGTCAGTGGTGTGCTATGGAGCAATGCTAACCGCAGAACAGCCTGCTGTCAACCCTGTCCTCAGCCCTGGCCGTGCTCCACGAGGAAGGACTGGATACGCTCGTAGCTGTTGTCCGTGTCCTGGAAGATCTTCACGAGCTGAGCAGAGGCTCGAGCGTAGAGATCGAGGTGAGTGGGGGAGATCTCGCCGCCCAGGGACCGGGCTGCGGCGTTCTGCACGAGGAGCATGAGCTCCACGAAGTTCGTGAGGAAGAAGTACTCCTGGAGGATCTGCCGGTGGAGACTCGCGCTGCGGCGAGCGATGACCTGCTGAACGATCTGTCGCTGAGCCCGGATCTTCCTTCGAGTAACGGGGAGGAGGATCAGGGGCGCCTTCCAGGGCTCGGAGAGAGCCATCTGCTGCTCAGTGCTCTGGACCAGCTTCTTGGAGAGCTTGTCCATGGTGGTGAGCTCCGGGATGTCGAGCCGCAGGCCGTTCTCAGCGAAGGCTCGGACGATCCCCGAGAAGTCGTTGCCGTAGATGCCGTACTCGAGGGGTAGTCTCTCCCTCTCCTCAGCAGTGAAACCTCGCAGAAGCTGGAGGTAGCGCTCTTCACCCGTGTTGTCCATGGCTTGGACTATCAGCGCTTGCCCTTTGCTCAGTCCTCGGGATGCTCCAGCCGCACCTTGAGCGCGAAGGTGCG
>Ga0265798_10006735_pt1 | contig 15024 bp, 13 predicted proteins | sample P3T30metagenome_FD_192430 | JGI IMG/M metagenome (GOLD analysis project Ga0265798, IMG submission 192430) | Plant litter microbial communities from East Loma Ridge, Irvine, California - P3 T30 | ecosystem: Environmental > Terrestrial > Plant litter > Unclassified | place: USA: California... | reverse complement strand
TCGTCGAACCTGTCGCGCTTCGATGGCGTGCGCTATGGCCACCGCGCCAGCGAGTACAAGGATTTGCAGGACATGTACCGCAAAACCCGCGCCGAAGGGTTCGGGGCCGAGGTCAAGCGCCGCATCCTGGTGGGCACCTATGTGCTGTGCCACGGCTACTACGACGCCTATTACGTGCAGGCGCAGAAGATCCGCCGCCTGATCGCGGACGACTTCCAGGCGGCGTTCGCGGACAAGTGCGACGTGATCATGGGACCGGTGGCGCCGACGGTGGCGTGGGATCTGGGCTCGAAGGCGAACGACCCGGTCGCGAACTACCTGGCCGATATCTACACGCTGTCGACCAGCCTGGCCGGCCTGCCGGGCATGTCGATCCCGTGCGGTTTCGGCGCCGGCGAGAAGAACGGCAAGCGCCCGGTGGGCCTGCAAATCATCGGCAACTACTTCTCCGAAGCGAAGCTGCTGAACATCGCGCACCAGTACCAGCAGGCGACCGACTGGCACCAACGTGCGCCGGAAGGCGTCTAACGCAGATCGCGCGCCGGCGATGTCGCCGGATCGCGCAACGTAGGGTTGGCGGCTCTGCCGCCGACGCGTTCAACCGGCGCAACCGCCGTCGAACATGCAATCGAAGCAGGTAGCGTTCAACCGGCCCATGCGCCGTCGAATGCGGAACCGAAAGCAGGTAGGGTGGGCGGCTGTGCCGTCTACGCGTTCAACCAGCGCCAGCACAGAATAGAGAGAATCACTATGCAATGGGAAGTCGTCATCGGTCTTGAGAACCACGTCCAGCTCACGACCCAATCGAAAATCTTCAGCGGCAGCGCGATCCGTTTCGGCGCCGAGCCGAACACGCAAGCGAGCCCGGTCGACCTGGCGCTGCCGGGCGTGCTGCCGGTACTGAACCGCGGCGCGGTCGAGCGCGCGATCCGTTTCGGCCTGGCGGTCGGCGCAAAAATCGCGCCGCAATCGGTCTTCGCGCGCAAGAACTACTTTTATCCGGATCTGCCGAAAGGCTACCAGATCAGCCAGTTCGAGGATCCGGTGGTCCAGGGCGGCACGGTGAGCTTCGCCTACGAGAAGGACGGCAAGCTGGAAACGAAGACCGTCAACCTGACCCGCGCCCACCTCGAAGAAGACGCCGGCAAGTCGCTGCACGAAGACTATGCCGGCATGAGCGGCATCGACCTGAATCGCGCCGGCACGCCGCTGCTGGAGATCGTGTCCGAGCCGGAAATGCGCAGTGCGAACGAGGCCGTGGCCTATGCGAAGGCACTGCACTCGCTGGTGATGTGGCTGGGCGTCTGCGACGGCAATATGCAAGAGGGCTCCTTCCGCTGCGACGTCAACGTCTCGGTGCGCCCGGTGGGCCAGAAGGAATTCGGCACCCGCTGCGAGATCAAGAACCTGAACTCGTTCCGCTTCATGGAAGAAGCGATCCACTACGAGGTGCGGCGCCAGATCGAGCTGATCGAAGACGGCGGCAGGGTAATCCAGGCGACGCGCCTGTGGGACCCGGACCGCAAAGAGACGCGTTCGATGCGCACCAAGGAAGACGCGCAGGACTACCGCTACTTCCCGGACCCCGACCTGCCTCCCTTGATCATCGGCCAGGACTGGATCGACCGCGTACGCAGTGAGATGCCCGAACTGCCAGGCGCCATGCGCACCCGCTTCACGGGCGACTACGGCCTGCCGGAATACGACAGCCTGGTGCTGACGTCGTCGCAGGCGATGGCGACCTATTACGAAGCCGTGGTGGCGAACGCCGGCAAGGAAAACGCGAAGGCTGCGGCGAACTGGATGATGGGCGACGTCTCGTCGACGCTGAACCGCGAAGGTGTGGACCTGGCGGATTCGCCGGTGAGCGCGGCCCAGTTGGCGCTGCTGCTGAAGCGCATCGCCGACGGCACCATCTCGAACAAGGCCGCGAAAGAAGTCTTCGCCGCCATGTGGGAAGCGAAATCGAGCGATGAAGCGCTGGCCGACACCGTGATCGACCAGAAAGGCCTGAAGCAGATCTCGGACACCGGCGCCCTGGAAGCGATCGTCGATGAGGTCCTGGCCGCCAACGCCAAATCCGTCGAACAATACCGCGCCGGCAAAGAAGCCGCCATCAACGCCCTGATCGGCCAAACGATGAAAGCCTCGAAAGGCAAAGCGAACCCAGCACAAGTCACCGAGCTGCTGAAACAAAAACTCGCTGGCTAATCAATTAGCCGCAGGCAAATCAACCTGAGGGTCAGAGTAGAATTATTGAGCAATTTCCCAAAATTGCCAATAATGCGACTCTGACCCTCAGTCATTTTCACTTCAAGCACTTGCCCAACTCAGGCACTCTGTCCCCATTTATTGGGCGACCGCGAGAAATTGCTCATTAATTCTACTCTGACCCTCATTAGAATTTGGGCGAAAAATTGCCGCCTGAATCTTCTTTGGCAGAGTATTCCTCAAACACTCAGTAGGATTCTGAATGCGATTCCAGGAAGAATCAAAACCAAATCCCATAAGCAAAAAATTAAATAGGGTCAGAGTCGAATTGTTTGACAACTTCAGCAAATCAATTGCGAATTAATTCGACTCTGACCCTAATTAGTCAGCAACATATTGCCGCGTAATGAGGGTCGGAGTCGAATTGTTTGACAACTCGAGAAGTTGCCCGATAAATCTACTCTGACCCTAATTATTGGGCTATTGCTTTAGATGCCGTAGCGGGTGCGGTAGGCGGCGACGGCGTCTTTGTGCTGGGACAGGCGCGCATCAGCCGTGTGGGTGTCGAGGTAGGTGAAGAGGTCGGACAGGTTGGCGATCGAGATCACCGGGATGTTGAACTCGCGCGAGACTTCCTGCACCGCCGAGAGCTCGGACAGCGCGCCATCCGCGCCCGAGCGCTCCATGCGGTCCAGGGCGATCAGCACGGCGGCCGGTTCGGCGCCGGCGGCGCGGATCATCGTGACCGATTCGCGTACCGAGGTGCCGGCCGAAATCACGTCGTCGATGATCACGACCTTGCCCTGCAGTTTGGCACCGACGATGGTGCCGCCTTCGCCGTGGTCCTTGGCTTCCTTGCGGTTGTAGGCGTACGAGGTGTCGCGGCCCTTCGCGGCCAGGGCCACAGCGGTGGCGCTGGCCAGGGTGATGCCTTTGTAGGCGGGGCCGAACAGCATGTCGAATTCGACGCCCGAGTCGAGCAGGGTCTGGGCGTAGAACTCGGCCAGCTTGCCCAGCGTGCCGCCGTTGTGGAACAGGCCGGCATTGAAGAAGTATGGCGACAGGCGCCCGGCCTTGGTCGTGAATTGACCGAACTTCAAGACCTCGGCCTCGACCGAAAACCCGATGAATTGCTGGCGCAGATCGCTCATGTACTTCTCCCTGAATGTCGAAAGGCGCTATTTTAGAACCTATCCCGGTAGGTGGGAGGAAGTTCTTAATCCGTTGGCGCCATGCCCGCGACTACTCGCGCCGCGTCACTTGGGCTAATCGGCTTGACCAGGTGGCGTTCGAAGCCGCAAGCGCTGCTCCTCGCATGGTCGGCCGCCAGCCCGTAGCCGCTCAGCGCGACCAGGCGGCAGTCCTGCCCGGATGGCAGCGCGCGGATGCGCGCGGCCAGCTGGTAGCCGTCCAGCACCGGCAAGCCGATGTCGAGCAGCGCGACCTGCGGCCGCAGGCGCTCGAACGCGGCCAGCGCGCTCACCGGGTCGTAATAGACCTCGACCGTGTGCCCGTGCGCCGTCAGCAGCCGGCCGAGCGTGTCGGCGCCGTCCGCATTGTCATCGACGATCAGCACCCGCTGCGGGCTAACATGCGCGGCCACCTCGGCGGCGTCCGGCGCATCCTGCGCCAGCATCCCGGCCACGCTCTGCAGGGGCAGGCGTACCACGAACTCGCTGCCCAGGCCCCGCCCTTCGCTGTGTACATCGACGCTGCCGCCATGCAGCTCGACGATATTCTTCACCAGCGCCAGCCCGATCCCCAGGCCGCCTTCGGCGCGGTCGATGCTGCGTTTGCCCTGGAAGAACAGCTCGAACACCTGCGCGCGTACCTCGGGCGCCAGGCCGATGCCGGTGTCGCGCACGCTGATCTCGACCGCGCCGCCAGCGCGCCGCGCGCGCAGCCACAGCTGCCCGCCCGGCTCGGTGTAGCGCGCTGCATTGGTCAACAGGTTCGCTACCACCTGCGCCAGGCGCACCGGATCGCCCTCCCACACCAGGCCAGGCGCGATATCGATCTCGAGCCGGTGGCGGCGCTGCTCGATCAGGAGGCTCGCCATCTCGACTGCTTTGTTCATCACCTGCCCCAGCTCGACGCGCTCGAATTTCAGTTCGATCTTGCCGCGCGTGACCCGCGACACATCCAACAGGTCGTCCACCAGCCGCACCAGATGGTCCACCTGGCGCTGGATGATCTCGCCCTCGCGGCCATGCGCGCCATCGCCGCGCATGCGCATCAGTTGCAGCGCAGTGACGATCGGCGACAGCGGATTACGCAGCTCGTGGCCCAGCATCGCCAGGAATTCATCCTTGGCCTGGCTGGCCGCCGACAGGTCGACCAGCAGCCGCTCGCGCTCCTGGTTCGCGCGCTCGATCGCCTGGCGGCTGCGTACGTGCTCGGTCACCTCGACCGCCACCACGATCACGCCTTCCGGCTTGCCGTCGGCGCCGGCCAGGGGCTCCAGGCTGAACTTGAAATAGCGCTGGCAAGGCTGCCCCTCGGCGTCCATACGCGTCAGTTCCAGCTCGTCCGCCTGGAACGGTTCGCCGGTCGCAAACACGCGCGCGATCTGCCCGGCCACGCCGCTGCCGGCCAGGCGCGGAAACGCTTCGTCGAACGTGCGTCCGACCAGCTCGGGGCAGTCGACCAGCTCGCAGTAGCGATGATTGGCCAGGCGAAAGCGCAGCTCGGGTCCCATCAACAGGGCCGCGGCGACCGGCGCATTGAGCAGCATCGCGTCGCGCTGGGCCAGCGCCACATCGCGCTCGTGGCGCTCGGTGGCGTCGCGCGTGAAGCAGCGGGTGTAACGCAGTTCGCCATCGACGAAATGGCCGTTCGAATGGATCAGCACGCGCTTGATCGTGCCATCCTTGCAGCGCAGGCGCGCCGGCTGGTCGTACAGCGCCCCACCCGACAGCAGCGTGGCCAGGATGTGGTCGATCGTTTCCGGATCGGCGTGGAAGTCGGCAATGTGGCGTCCGACGTATTCTTCCCAGCCGTAGCCGAGCATCTGCAGCTCGGCGCGGTTGGCCCACAGGATGGTCCCATCGGGGCCAACCCGGTGCAGGCCCTCGACCGCGTTTTCCACGAAATCGGACAGCTCGGCAGCAGAGGCATCGTCGGGCAGGCGTACGCCGGAAACGACGACACCCGCGGGGTGCGGATTATCAATATGCATGAAGTTGGGAAGATGAAAACGTCGCGCACAAGCAGGCGCTGAGGAAGCTGCTAGTGTACCAGAACATTGCCTCCCATCACGGTTGCTACTGCATTTACGCAACAACGGCAAGCCCTGACGAGCGGTTCAAAAACGCGCTACACTGTGCCGCTTGTTGCCGGATATCTATTAATTTCCGCCCCTCTTCAGCTCTCTATCATCACCATGCCACGAATTATTTCCGCGAACCTGAACGGTATCCGTTCCGCCCACAAGAAGGGCTTCTTCGACTGGCTCGCCACCCAGGACGCCGACTATATCTGCGTACAAGAGCTCAAGGCCCAGGAAGCCGACATGACCGAGGACTTCCTGCGCCCGCACGGCTATCACGGCCGCTTTCACTACGCCGAGAAGAAGGGCTATTCCGGCACCGGCGTCTACAGCCGCACCGAGCCCGACCAGCACCGCATCGGCTTCGGCTGCGTCGAGTTCGACGCCGAAGGCCGCTACACCCGCTGCGATTTCGGCGACCTGACCATCATCTCGCTGTACGCGCCGTCCGGCTCTTCGTCGCCCGAGCGCCAGCTGGCCAAGTTCCGCTTCATGGAAGTCTTCCTGCCGCACCTGCAGGAGCTGCAGGCGGAAGGCCGCGAGATCGTCATCTGCGGCGACTGGAATATCGCGCACCAGGAGATCGACCTGAAGAACTGGAAGGGCAACCTGAAGAATTCGGGCTTCCTGCCGGAGGAACGCGCCTGGATGACGCGCATCTTCGACGAACTGGGCCTGGTCGACGTGCACCGCGGCCTGGACCCGCGTCCCGAGCAGTACACCTGGTGGAGCAATCGCGGGCAGGCGTATGCGAAGAACGTCGGCTGGCGTATCGATTATCACGTCGCCACCCCTGGCATCGCCAAGTGCGCGCATGCCGTGTCGGTGTACAAGGACGTCAAGTTCTCGGACCACGCGCCGCTGATCATTGACTACAAGCGCTGATCGATCGATTGGACGACATGTGGGGTGGGCGGGTACCCCGCCCACGCGTTCAACACACGCTTCCATGGCTGATTGCGCGGCGGTTGAACGCGTGGACGGCAAAGCCGTCCACCCCACGGGTCTGGCACCCATTGTCGGTCACCCCACGATCAGGCACCCGCCGCCGGCCACTCCAGGCGTAATTCACTGCTGAAGCTGCGCGCCTGCCCCGTCAAGGGATCGTCAAACGCGATCGAGCGCGCCAGCAGCTGCAGGGGCGATGCAAAATCGTCGCCCTTGCACGGTAGCGCCACCGGATAAAACGTATCGTTCAGGATCGGCGCGCCGAGCTTCGATAAATGCAGGCGCAGCTGGTGCTTGCGCCCCGTATGCGGATGCAGACGGTAGCGCGCCAGATCCCCGCGCCGCTCGATCAGCTCGACCAGCGTCTCCGAATTCGGCTCCCCTTCGACTTCTTCGCTCACAAAGAACTGCTCCGCATCCTGCATGCGGCTGCGGTAGGTAAAGGGGAATGCACGCCCCGCCAGCAGTGGCGCGATCGCCTCGTAGGTCTTCTTCACCACCCGCTTCTGGAACATCGACTGGTAGGCCCCGCGCGAATCCGGATTGTGCGAGAAGATCACCACGCCCGCCGTCTCGCGGTCGAGCCGGTGGATCGGCACCAGGTGCGGCAGGTCGTGCGCGCGCTTCAGGCGCACCAGCAGTGTCTCCTTGAGAAAACGCCCGGTCGGGATGGTTGGCAGAAAATGCGGCTTGTCGGCCACCAGGATGTGCTCGTCCCGGAACAGCACGGTTTCGGCGAACGGAATCGGGGTCTCAGGCCGCTCGAGTTCGCGGTAATACCAGATGCGCATGCCCTGCCGCACCTGGCTGTCGGCCTGCAGCGCCACGCCGGTGGCGTCGACGATCTCGCCGCGCGCCAGGCGCGCCGCCCATGCCGCCGGCGTCACGTCGGGAAAGCGCTCGACCAGAAAGCGCAGCAGGCCGCCGGTGCGGGTCTCGGTCAGCCACAGGTAGCTCGGCGCGACGCCGTCGCGCACGGGCAGCGGCACGTAGGCATTGGCTTCGGCCTGGCGCCCCTTGACTCCCTTGCCCATCACCGCCTCATTTCACGATCACTTCAGTGGCGTGCTCTGGTACGCCGGCAGCTTGGCCACGGTCGTGTTCTTGGCGCGCGCATACAGCGGCAGCAGCACGTTCATGTGCGCTTCCATGTCCTTGATGCGGGTCTCGCCGCCCGGGTGGGTCGAGAAGATCTCGAGCGGCGCGCTCTGGTTCAGCGACGCCATCTTGCGCCACAGCGCGATGCCGGCGCGCGGGTCGTAGCCGGCGCGCGACGAGATATCCAGGCCCACCAGGTCGGCCTCGCGTTCTTCGTCGCGCGAGAATTTCAGCACCAAAAACTGGCCGGCGTAGTTGACGGCGGTGCCGGTCAGATTGGGGTCGACCCCGAAGATCCCCGACAGCAGCGCGCCGCCGACGCGCGCGCCGATCGCGGTGACATTGGTCTTGGCCAGGCGCTCGCGCCCGTGCTCGCGCAGCGCGTGTGCGATCTCGTGGCCCATCACGGCAGCGACTTCGTCGTCGGTCAGGTTCAGCTGGTTGATGATGCCGGTGTAGAAGCCGATCCGGCCGCCCGGCATGCAGAAGGCGTTCACCTGGTCGGACTTGAACAGGTTGACCTGCCATTCCCACTTGCTGGCCGCGGCGTTCCAGCGCGTGGTGTGCGGGATGATGCGCTGGGCGATCACGCGCAGGCGCTTGAGCTGCGGGTCGCTTTCCGGCGCCAGCACGCCCTTGGTCTTGGCCTCGCCCACCATCTCGGTGTACTGCTGGCGCGCGGCCTCGTTGACCTGTTCCTCGGGCGCCAGCACGCGCATGCGCGACAGCGGCTTGACGGCGATGCCGTCCTGGACGACCGGGGCTTCCTGGGCCGTCGCCAGGCCGGTCGCGGCCAGCAGGGACAGGCAAAGGGCAAGGCGTTTCAGTTTTATCATCTCGTCACCGACAGGCTGTTGTTAGCAGCCCTATCCTCTCAGAAATTGTTCGGGATGGGCAACACGCCCACGCAAGGTTGCCGTGGATCATGGAGCATCTGCCGCGGCCGTTCAAGCCGCGAACGCACATAAGACGCACACATCTGTCTTTACAGCGCTGGCGTGACTTTCTTACGCAAGCGGAATACCGCCAGGCTGCCGCGCAGATTCGGCAGAAACTTGACGACTTCGCCATCCGCCAGCGCCACGCACTCGAGCACTTCCAGGCCGCAGGCAATGGCCAGTTCCTGGAAATCGTAGATGGTGGCGTAACGCACATTGGGCGTGTCGTACCATTTATAGGGCAGCGAACGCGACATCGGCATGCGGCCCTTGAGCAAGGCCAGGCGGTGCGGCCAGTGGGCAAAGTTCGGGAACGAGATGATCGCCTCGCTGCCGACCCGCACGATGTCGCGCAGCAGCGCCTCGACGTGCTGCATCATCTGCAGCGAGTTCAGGCACAGCACGGTGTCGAAGGTGTTGTCGCCAAACAGCCCCAACCCTTTTTCCATATCGTGCTGAATGACGTTGATGCCGCGCGCGGTGCTTTCCAATACCTTGTCGTCGGCGATCTCGATGCCGTAGCCCGAGCAGCGCTTGCCGGATTCCAGGTAGCGCAGCATGGCGCCGTCGCCACAGCCGACGTCCAGCACGTGGGAGCCCTCACCCACCCAGTGGGCAATGAAGGCCAGGTCGGGGCGCAGGGTGTTCAGGTCGTCGAAATTCATGCGACCTCCTGGGCATTGACGGTAGCGGCGTCCAGCGCCAGCTCGTCCGCGATGCGGTTGTAATAGGCCCGCACCACGTTCATGTAGCGCGCGTCTTCGAGCAGGAAGGCATCGTGGCCGTGCGGCGCATCGATCTCGGCATAGCTCACGCGGCGCCGGTTGCTGATCAGGGCTTCGACGATCTCGCGGCTGCGCTCGGGCGAGAAGCGCCAGTCGGTCGTGAACGAGGCGATCAGGAACTGGGCCCGGGTGCCCGCCAGCGCCTTGACCAGGTCGCCGCCGTGCTCGCGCGCCGGATCGAAGTAGTCGAGCGCCTTGGTGATCAACAGATACGTGTTGGCGTCGAAGTATTCCGAGAATTTATCGCCCTGGTAGCGCAGGTAGGATTCGATCTCGAAGTCCACCCCGAAGTCGAAGTTGTAGTCATTGGTCTCGGCCGCATTGCGCAGCTTGCGCCCGAACTTTTCGGCCATGTCGTCGTTGGACAGATACGTGATGTGGCCGACCATGCGCGCCACCTTCAGGCCGTTCTTCGGCACCACATTGTGCTCATAAAAATCGCCGCCGCGGTAGTCGGGATCGGTCAGGATGGCCTGGCGCGCGACGTCGTTGAAGGCGATATTCTGGGCCGACAGCTTGGGCGTCGAGGCGATCACGATGCAGTGGCGCAGGCGCTCGGGGAACATGATGCTCCACGACAGGGCCTGCATGCCGCCCAGCGAGCCGCCCATCACGGCGGCGAACTGGTGGATGCCGAGGCGGTCGGCCAGGCGCGCCTGGGCCGCGACCCAGTCTTCCACCGTCACCAGCGGGAAGGCCGCGCCATACGGCTTGCCGGTGGCCGGGTTCACGTGCATCGGGCCGGTCGAGCCGAAGCAGGAACCGAGGTTGTTCACGCCGATGACGAAGAAGCGGTCGGTGTCGACCGGTTTGCCCGGCCCCACCATATTGTCCCACCAGCCCGCGCTCTTGGGCGTAGCGTAATGGCCGGCCACGTGGTGCGAGGCGTTCAGCGCGTGGCAGACCAGCACCGCGTTCGACTTGTCGGCGTTGAGCGTGCCATAGGTTTCATACATCAGCGTGTAATCGCCCAGCTGGGCGCCGCTTTGCAGAAGCAAGGGCTCGGCGAAGTGCATCGCCTGCGGTGTGACTATTCCAAGAGATCCCATGGGGGTATTTTCAGAGCGTTAGGTGACTGCGGTACGGCGCTGGTGGTGCTGGCTGCGGCCGGCGTTGCGGCCGCAGCCTTCAAGATCAAAGCGTCTGGAGCTGCTCGACGGCGCTGGCAATTTCGCCCGGCTCCATCGCGCGCAGGATGCGCCGGGTACGGGTGGTGACGGCGCCGAGATCGGTATTCAGGATCTCCTGCTTTACCGCCAGCAGCTGCGCCGGATGCATCGAGAACTCGCGCAGCCCCATGCCCAGCAGCAGGCGGGTGAGCTTGACGTCGCCCGCCATCTCGCCGCATACCGCCACGTCCAGGCCGGCCTTGTGGCCGGTGGCGATGGTCTGTGCGATCAGCTGCAGCACGGCCGGGTGCAGCGGATTATACAGGTGCGCGACCTCGTAATCGACCCGGTCGATCGCCAGCAGATACTGGATCAGGTCATTGGTGCCGATCGACAGGAAGTCCATGCGGCGCACGAACAGCGGCAGCGCCAGCGCGGCGGCCGGGATCTCGATCATGGCGCCAACCTCGATCCCCTCGTCGTACTTGACGTTCTCGAGGCGCAGCTGGGCCTTGGCCTGCTCGATCATGTTCAGGGTCTGGTCGATCTCGAAGGCATGCGCCAGCATCGGGATCAGGATCCGCACCTTGCCGAACGCCGACGCTCTCAATATCGCGCGCAACTGGGTCAGGAACAGCTGCGGCTCGGCCAGGCAGTAGCGGATCGCGCGCAGCCCCAGCGCCGGATTGAGCGCGGTCTGGTCGGTCTGGTCGAGCGGCTTGTCGGCGCCCACGTCCAGCGTGCGGATCGTGACCGGACGGCCCTTCATGGCCAGCACCGCCTTGCGGTACTGCTCGAACTGTTCGTCTTCGCCGGGGATGCGCAGCCCTTCGGCGCCGCGGCCCATGAACAGGAATTCGGAGCGGAACAGGCCGACGCCGTTGGCGCCCGCCTCCAGCGCCGCCGGGCAGTCTTCGGGCAATTCGATATTGGCCAGCAGCGTGATCGCGGTGCCATCCTGGGTGACGGCCGGCGTCTTCTTGAGCTTGAGCAGGCGCTTCTTCGCCTTGGCCATCGCGGCCTGGCGCTCGCGGTACTGCTCCAGCACCAGTTGGCTCGGATTGCAGATCACCACGCCGGCATCGCCATCGACGATGACCCAGTCGTCCTGCTCGATCAGGCGCGAGGCCTGGTCCATGCCCACCACGGCCGGGATGTCCAGGCTGCGGGCGACGATGGCGGTGTGCGAGTTCTGGCCGCCGACATCGGTGACAAAGCCGATGAAGGAACGCGGCGCGCCTTCGCGGTCGCGGAAGGCAAGCATGTCGGCCGGCGAGATATCGTGGGCCACCACGATCATCTGCGGCGGCGGCTGGTCGGGGTCGACCACGATCGGCGGAACACTCAAGGCGGTGCCGGTCAGGACCTTCAGCACGCGCTCGGCCACCTGCTGGATGTCGTGCTTGCGCTCGCGCAGGTACTCGTCCTCGATCTCGTCGAACTGGGCCGACAGGTCGTCGATCTGGGTCACCAGCGCCCATTCGGCGTTGTAGTGGCGCGCGCGGATGATATCGAGCGGCGCTTCCGAGACCATCGGATCCGACAGGATCAGGGCGTGGACGTCGATGAAGGCGCCCAGCTCGGTCGGGGCGTCCTTGGGCAGGTCGGTCCAGAGCTCCTGCAGGTTGCGGTGCACGGCGGCGATCGCATCCTGCAGACGCCGTACTTCGTTTTCTACCTGGTCGTCGGCGACCAGGTAATGCTTGACGTCGAGCGCGGCCGGGGTGAGCAGGTGCGCGCGGCCGATCGCGATCCCGCGCGAGACCGGTATGCCGTGGAGAAGGAAGGAAGCCATGCCGACGTCCTGTGAGCGAGATGCCGCGTCACGCGGCATTACTCGCCTTCGCCGAACTTGTCGTTGACCAGCGCGGCCAGGGCGGCGACGGCAGCCTCCTCGTCCTTGCCCTCGGCTTCGAGTGTCACCTTGGCGCCCTTGCCGGCGGCCAGCATCATGACGCCCATGATCGACTTGGCATTGATGCGGCGTCCGTTACGGGTGAGCCAGACGTCGCTCTGGTATTTCGCGGCCAGTTGCGTGAACTTGGCGGAGGCGCGGGCGTGCAGGCCCAGCTTGTTGACGATCTCGAGTTCTTGTTGAATCATGTTTCGCTTTGTAGTTATGTGAGAACCTGGTGTGGCGCACGCCGGCCACCTTGCCTGTCTGTAGAGGAACCTATCCCGCTCCCACCCGGATCCGGTTATCCACCCGCACTGCCCCATTCTGGGCGCCCGCCAGCGCCATCTCGACCACCACGTCGAGCGTGTCGCGCCGATACGTGATCGCGCGCAGCAGCATCGGCAGGCTGATGCCGGCGATGACCTCGACCCGGCCGGCATCGGCCAGCGAGTTGCAGCAGTTCGACGGCGTACCGCCCTTGACGTCGGTGATCACCAGCACACCGTCACCTTCGTCGAGGCGCGCGATCGCCTGTCGTGCGAGGCCATTGACCTCGCCGATATCCTGGTCGGCGGCCACGTCGATCGCCTCGAAGCGCTCGGTCGGACCGCGGAACACGTGCGCCACTGCCGCGATGAACGCCTGACCCAGTGGCGCGTGGGTCATCAGCAGGATGCCTACCATGATGTTATTTATTCACTTTCTGTTCGACCGCGTCGATGAACATCGCGGCCACGTCGAATCCGGTCTGATCGAAGATCTCCTGGAAGCAGGTCGGGCTGGTCACGTTCACCTCGGTCAGGAAATTGCCGATCACATCTAATCCTACCAGCAACAGACCACGCTCGGCCAGCACCGGGCCCAGGGCCTCGGCGATCTCGCGTTCGCGCGTGCTGATCGGCTGCGCCACACCCAGGCCGCCGGCGGCCAGGTTGCCGCGCACTTCGCCGCCCTGCGGGATGCGCGCCAGCACGAACGGCACCGGCTTGCCTCCGATCACCAGCACGCGCTTGTCGCCCTTGTCGATGGCCGGGATGAATTTCTGGGCCATGATGGTGTTGGCGCCATTGCCGGTCAGCGTTTCGATGATGGCGCCCAGGTTCAGGCCATCGCTCTTGACGCGGAAGATGCCGGCGCCGCCCATGCCGTCGAGCGGCTTGAAGATGACGTCGCCATGCTTGGCGTGGAAGGCGCGCAGGCGCGCCGCATCCGAACTGACCAGGGTCGGCGAGGTATGCTCGCTGAACTGGCCGATCGCCAGCTTCTCGTTGTGGTCGCGGATCGCGCGCGGGCTGTTGATCACGCACGCGCCCTGACGCTCGGCCAGTTCCAGCAGATAGGTGCCGTACACGTATTCCATGTCGAACGGCGGGTCCTTGCGCTCGATGATGGCGTCGAATGTGGACAGCTGCACGTCTGCGGCAGGATCGGCCTTGTACCAGACGTCCTGGTCGCCGGTCAGGTGGATCTGCGCCACGCGGGCGCTGACCACGCCTTCCTCGAGCACCATGTCGCGCTGCTCGAAAGCGTAAATGGCGTGACCGCGCCGCGCCGCCTCGCGCATCATGGCGAAGGTCGAATCCTTGTAGATCTTGAATCCGGACAGCGGGTCGGCAAGAAAAGCGATTTTCATGGGGCTTCCATTCGAAATAATGCCTTGATTTTAGCCCGAAACGCGAAACCTCGCGGACCATGGCCTCATCGGTCCGGGCTGGAAATTGCAGTGCGGCAATTTGCAGGTCTTCACCGCGCGCGCCTGAGACACCTCAACCTCTCAAACCGCGCACGGGTGAGCATGACGATATGGAACCGCAATCAAGCCAACAGGCCGAGCAGGAGCGCATCGCGCATGTCTACCGCAGCTGGCATGGCGGCGCGGCGCTGGCGCGCTACGCCTGGCACCGGCCCGAGATCCTGCAACAGGTCGCGGCCCGTGCGCGCGGCTTCGCCGACCTGCTGTCGAACACGGTCGGCTCCGACCTAGCGGCGCTGCAGGTGCTCGACGTTGGCTGTGGCACCGGCGGCTTCCTGCGCCAGATGATCGACTGGGGCGCCACCCCGAGCAAGCTCACCGGCACCGAGTTGCAGAACGACCGGCTCGAGCACGCGCGGCGCTGTACTGCGCAGGGGGTGCAATGGCACCTGGGCACGCTCGACGTCCTGCCCCAGGCCGGCTACGACCTGGTCACAGCGCAAACTGTGTTTTCCTCGGTGCTCGATCCTGGCCTGCGCGGCGCGCTGGCGGCGCAGATGTGGGGCGCGCTGCGTCCAGGCGGCTGGTGCCTGGTGTTCGATTTTCGTTACGACAATCCCCGCAACCGCAATGTGCGCAAGGTGACGCGCGCCGAACTGCAGCGATGGTGGCCGGGCGAAGGCGCGCGCTACCGCAGCCTGATGCTCGCGCCGCCCATCCACCGGCTGCTGGCCGGCGCGCCGCACATGGTGTCCGAGCTGCTGACGGCTTGCGCGCCGATGCTGCGTTCGCATTTCATGTACGTGATCAGAAAGCCTGGCGCCGTGCGACAGCATGTGTCACCAGGCCTCGACCACAATTGACCTTGCCGTGACGATCAGTTAGTTTCCAAGAAGAAAGGCGTGACATGCTCAAGCACGTTTTCGTTTGTATGATCAACGCTCGGAAGGAAGCATGGCAACCCGTATCGAACTGCGCCACAAGGACACCGGTATCGTCGAGGACGGCTACTACGGTTTTTCCTGGACCTGCCTTTTTTTCGGATTCTTCCCGGCGCTTTTCCGTAGCGACTACCTC
>Ga0265798_10006734_pt1 | contig 15026 bp, 18 predicted proteins | sample P3T30metagenome_FD_192430 | JGI IMG/M metagenome (GOLD analysis project Ga0265798, IMG submission 192430) | Plant litter microbial communities from East Loma Ridge, Irvine, California - P3 T30 | ecosystem: Environmental > Terrestrial > Plant litter > Unclassified | place: USA: California... | reverse complement strand
CCCGGAGGTGCTCTTCAGTACACAGTCCTGTCCATCATACACCATGGGAGCGACATTGGAAGCCGCTCCCATGGGCATGTGCTTTCAGGTTGCTGATCGATGGGATCAGATGAGTCCCGCGATCTTGTCCTTGTGGACACCGAAGATGTAGCCTCCCCGGCGCTGAGCCTGGCGAATCACTCCCCGGCGGTAGCGGAAGGGCGCCATGGCCCAGCTCTCCTCGTCGAGCTCTCCAGAGCTCAGGGAAAAGAGCACTCGGAGCGAGACCGGCGAGCTGTAGACGCGCTCCGAGCCGAAGCGATCCACGAAGGGCGGCACATATGGAGTGAAGGGCAGCTGACCGCTTCCAGAGCGGAGGAAGCGAGCCTGCATCCTGGGACCGACCGCATCGATGTTCGCGAGCACAGCATCCACGATTGAGCTGAGCGTGCTGTGGACAAAGCTCGCACCTCGGCGGGGGTTCCGAACGGACTGGACGATGAAGAAAAGAGCAACCATGGTCTGATCGATCTTGTTCTCGTTGCCCTCCTGAGAGCGACCCTGAGCGTAGAGACCCTCCACGAGGCTGAAGAAGAACTCTGCCCCATCCTCGTAGAAACCCATGCCGTTGACCTTGGGGTGGATGAAGTTGGCATCCGAGGTCTCGAAGTCCATGACGCTACCCTCTGCGAAGTTCACACCCGGGATCACGACAGAGCGAGTCTCACCCTGGCGCTTGATCTTGTGGCCGGAGAGGCAGAAGTTTTTCAGGTAGGTGAAGGGCATCCAGTGCTGCCTGCGAGGGGCGCCCATGGGACCATAGTCGTGGATGACACCTCGAACCGCAGTTGCCAGGAGGGTCTTGGTGACCAGGTTGAAGAGCGACCCGTCACTGCCCTTGAACTTCTCAGCGAAGTGGATGGGGTTGGAGAAGAAGCTCTTCAGCGAGGCAGCGAGCGCGGGATCTGCCTTAGCGTGGACACCAAGGCTTGCGATGCGCTCGCCGGGAGTGCTACCCTCGAACTCGAGGCCGAAGAGGAGTTCCAGCGCGGTGAGCTGGTCTTCGAAGATCGCAGCAGCGGTCTTGGTGGTGGCGTCCATGGGGCAACCGTACACCACCGCCCGGGCTCCCGCAACCGTGGATCGATCTCCTGAACGGCTCTAGGACTCGATGCGCTCCGTGATGACGAAGGCGAAGCCGTCCTCGTCGCTGGAGATCGTGGCCCAGTCATCGTAGCTGATGTCGAGGCCGAGCTCCTCAGCCTTGTCCTTTGCCCAGCTGAAGGCAATGCCGAGATCCTTCATGTCACCGCCGTCGGGGACCTCGAAGCGGTGCTCCTTCACGGTGACGGTGGAGGTGGTTGCTCTGGTCATGGAAACTCCCGGGATCTGCAGCATGGATAAAACTGTCAGCCCTATCATGCCAAGTCTCCTATGCGGTTAGCCCGCGAAGTCGCGCGTACGGTTAGGCCAGTAGGATGGAGTATTGAGAGCTACAGCGAGCTCTTCGACTGAAGCAAAGTCGAAGAAGGGGTCACCATTGCTCTCTCGCATGTAGCCGTAGCCTTGGACTCCGGGCGAACCGTACATGCTCTCAGGATTGACCTTCTGATCCCGAACCTTGATTAGTCTGACAGCTCCACAGGACTTACCGTAGCAGCACTGACGCTCGATGAGTTCGGGAAGCTCATCGAAGCTCGCATCGGGGCTCACAGGAGGCTGCGGAGTCAGAGCCCAGAGTCGCTCATCGGCATCGGCTGAGCCAAGGAACTCTTGCTGTAGCTCAAGGAGCTCAGGGGCAGAGGCCCAGAGCTCGGCGATGGTGGGAGCAGGTCTGCGCTCAGTGCCCTCAGCCATCAGAAGAACTCCCCGCTGAGGAAGAGCTTGCCCGACTGAGGGTCGATCCAGTGACGAGAACGCCAGGCGTCGGGCTGAGGCTCATCCCAGATCTTCAGGCTGTCACCGCTGAGACGGTAGTGAGAATCGTCGCCGTGGGTACGGAGCCAGTTGATCTGCTTCGCCGAGGTGGGAGCTCCATCCTCGAGGTACTCAGCGATGAACTCCTCAGTGTCCACATCCACGCCGGACTCATCCCGGACGGTGACACAGTCGGTGTTGTGGCGAAGGAACTTGACCCAGCTCTCGATGTCAGGGAAGTGCTTGCCGGAGACGGTGCTGAGGCCGTAGAGATCTCCGCCGGAGCTCGTGGCCTTGCCGATGTGCATCTTGTAGACGACTCCGCTGGAGCCTCCGAGCTCGAAGTGAGCGTAGTAGTTTGTGCTCATGGTGGTCAATCCTTTCATCTGATTGCAGCTGAGTTTCCGGGGCTGACCCGGGGGAGTTCTAGCTGAAAAGCGCACCGCTCGCATCACGAACGGAAAAGCGCCCATCCTGCCGAAGTACCAGGGGAAGTGCGAAGGCAACAGCCTAGAGCGTCGATCTAGCCGATGCTCTAGGCTGCGCGCTAAGAGCGCAAAATCAGCGCTCTGGAGGAGGCCTAGAAAGTCGGTCCCGGGGTTGCTGAGCCCGACTTCCTAGGCCGATGGATTAGCCGACCAGGATCCGGTGGTTCTCGAGGATCTGAGCGGCCTCGATGGCCTCAGCACTGTCCGCAGCGAGGTCAGCTCCGAAGCCCGTGAGCTCCCGGCTCATCTGGTCAGCGGGGATGCCGCCACCCGAGGGGAAGGGACCGCCGCTGGTGGCGAAGTAGGCCTGCTCGCCGCTCTCGAAGCGCAGCACGGTGAGCGTGTCGAAGAGCTCGTAGCCCTGGAGGCTGATGTAGGTTCCTCCGACAGCGATCAGGGGAGCGGTCGCCGAGGTAGCCAGCGCCAGGTCGGCCTCCGTGAGCGCGATGGGACCCGAGACCACGGTGCCGACGGTGGGAGCGCCTCCGGCTGCGGGGCCGGCTGACTCCTCGACGGGCTCCTCCGAGGGCGCAGTCGAGGCCTCGGGAGTGGCGCTCTGGGTAGCGGGCACTGCCTCCGGAGCCGAAGGCCGGCTCAGCACCGAGAAGAGGCTCGCGAAGCCTCCGAGCACGACGGCCGCCACGATGATGATGACGATGATCTTGTTGCGAGTCTGGTTCTTGCCGATGGCCACGGGGACCCCTTCTGTAGGATGCTAACTGGTGCTATTCTCGATCATGCTATCGAGGGAGCTCAATGCTGTCGAGCTCAGCGACTACTCCGAGACCTTCCAGAGGTGCCTCGTCAGAGTCTTCAGCGCCTCGAGCTTGGCGCTGTCGGAGAGCTCGTTCCCACCGATGGCGCTCCACCACTCGGCGAGATCCCCCTGAGTGACCACAGCCTTACCCACGATGGCAGGAAGCTCCTTGACGATGCTGCCCCGGCCGTCAGCGTAGGGACGGCCGTTCTGCTTCAGAGCGGGCTTCTTCCTCACGGCACCCCCGTAGGGAGCAGCGTAGAAGGTGATCTCGAGCTCCAAAGTGCCGTAGCCCTGAGTGCGAACAGAGGCTGCCCAGCCTGTGGCAGGGACAGCAGCTGAGCTCAGGCTGTTGATCAGTCCCAGGATCTCCTCGCTCGTGAGCGATAGGGGGAGGTTCCGCTTCAGATCAGCGAGCTCCTCGTTGCGGGAGTAGTAGCCGTAGCTGCTGGATCGACGAGCACGCTCCCGGGCGGGGGTGGTCAGCCTGTGGAGCTCCGTGGGGAACTCCTTACCGAGGAGCACGGCCTGGCTGAGCTCGTAGTCCACGACCTTGAGCTCGTGCTCGATGGTGGTGCGAGTCTCGGTGGCCTCAGAGAGCTTCTTCTTGTAGAGCCTCTGGAAGCTGGGGGTGAGCTTCTCGAAGTCCTCCTCCGTGAGCTCCCGGATGCCAGCGCTCTCATCCTTGGGGATGTAGCTGACTACCTCTCGAGTCCAGACGGAGAGGACGAGCTCGAGGTCGCCGGAGCTCGCAGCGTGGAGCCGGACGCGCCAGCTTCCACCGAGGGACTTGATCGTTTCCTCGTCGAGGACTCCAGCGAGGGGCGCTAGAGGCTTGCCGTCCTCCAGGAGAGCGATGTTGTCGGAGGATCCGGTGCTGTTCCAGAGGATCATCGTGGCGTTGGGGAAGCGGTAGATCTGAGGCGCTGTGCTGGCCATCAGTTGGCCTCCTTCGTGCTCGTGGAGCTGTTGATCGCAGCGATGACTTCCTCGGAGAAGCCCTTCTCGACAGACTCGATGTAGCTCAGAGCCGCCTCCTCGGAGAGGAAGAAGAACTGAGCGGGGTTGCTCTTGAAGTAGGGAATGCTACTCTTGCCGTCCGAGGAGATCGCTCGATCTCCGAGCTCGACGCTCCAGATGGAATGCGTGCCCTTGACTGCTGCCTGCGCAGTGTCCAGGGGATCGAAGCTTCGGTCGGGGGCGACCCGGTGAACGAAGAGCTTGATGTTGCCGTAGCTGTTCTCCGCGACGGAGAAGTACTCGCTGCCGAGGGACTTCACCGCGGTCTCGACGCTTCGGACCACAGCGTTGAGGATGGCCGAAGTGGAGATCACGGTGGGCAGGGCAATGGAGTCTGTGCTCATCGGTCGGCACCTTCCTTCAGGGTGATAAGAGCCTCGAGGTACTGCCGAGCAGCCTCCCGGTGGGCGCCGGAGTCAGCGGCGAGGTCCAGGGGCTCGAGCTCGGGGAGGAGATCGCGGAGCGCCACGGCGATGGCGTAGATCTCATCGGTGAGGGGCTCCCGGAGGTCCTTGCCGGTGACGATGGCGTAGGATTCCTGCTCAGCGACGAGCTTCTGAGCCAGGGAAGGGTGGAGCTTCCGCTGCTCGTCCTCGGTGAGGTAGCGAGTGACGGTCTCCACGGTCACCGACTTGGTCGGGAAGACCTCGGGAACCTCACCGTCCTCGAAGTTGTCATCCTGATCCTCGGTGAGACCGCGATCCCAGCTGATCCCGTAGAACTTGCCGTCGTCGGCCTTGACCACCGTGTACATGCCCTCGTACCAGCGACGAGCGCCGCCACCCTCGCTGGTGACTTCGCACTCGTAGACGAGGTCCTTCTTCTGCTCTGCTGTAAGATCCATGGGTCCATAGTACACCATGGAGGACAGCAGCACAACCGGCAGCTACCAGCGCTCAGTGATTCGATTCCTATTCAGGCTACAGCAAAGGCTAGAGCTGAACCACCAGCGAAGATCCGGTCGAAGTAGCTCCGGCTCTGGCCCTTCAGCCCAAGCGTCTTAGCTCCGCGCCGGATCTGCTCTGGAGAGCTATAGCCGAGCCGAAGGAGCTCGAGGAGAATGTCTGCAGTCATCTCAGACTGCCGAAACTTAGCGAGCTCGCTGAGGGCCTTGGGATCGGCTCTGGGATCGAGCCTCAGAAGGAGGCCCTCGGCGACCCGGAGGTTCCGACTGTCGAGGACCAGGGGAGCGTGGATGCCGTAGGTCTTCCAGATCGTGGTCTCATGGCCGTTGGAGAAGGCGACGCTCTCGTAGTCGGAGATGGAAGGCTTGAGCTCCCTGAAGATCCAGGAATCGATGGCGCTCACTGGAAGGCTGCTCTGCCAGACCTTCCTGTGGATGTGGGGCGCACTCCTGGGTCGAGCGCGAAGGAGCTCGTCGGAGCGCTCTTGAGCCCTGGAGCGATCCTCCTCCGGAAGTTCGATGTAGTTGGAGTAGATCTCGAAGAGCTGTGAGTGGCTCAGCACGGTCTCGGAGCGAGCGTGGCCACCGTGGCCGTAGAGCCCTACGAAGTGCGAGTAGAGATCAGTGAGCAATTCGAAGGTGGGTGGCTCTCCGGCGGGGAAGACTCTCCTGTGGGCTTCCATGAGCTCGGAGAAGGGAGCGAAGTCCGAATCGACCAGCGAGCCATCCCGCCGCCGTGCTGGAAACTCTGCGCTCAGTCTGTCGATGATCCGAGAGATCTCGCTGAAGAGCAGCTCCATCTGGGCTTCTGTGTGGGTTGCTCGGTCTACTGTCATTGGACGATCCTATCATGCTGAGATCCAGACTCCGACGGAGGGAGCGCCCGCCGACGATCAGCGAGCGCTCCCTCAGGACTAGCAGGACCTATCGGTCGTGGGACTCATTCTTCTCGTCGAGCACGCAGCGGATCTTCTTCTCGTAGAGGTGGATAGCCGCATTGACTGCCTGGTGCATGTCGTAGTAGAGGAAACCGGCTAGGCGGCCACCGAAGAAGACACCGTTCTCCTCTTCAGCGCGAGCTCGCTCCTTGTAGGCAGCTGCCAGATCGCTGCTCGAATCGCTGTTGATCGGGTAGTAGACCTCGTCATCCTCTCCAGCGAAGCGTGAGTACTCTCGAGTGATGAGAGTCTTGCCAGCAACCTTGTTCTCAGCTGACTGGGGATCGTAGTGCTGGTGCTCCAGGATCCGAGTGAAGGGCACATCCGCGTCGTTGTAGTTCATCACTGCAGTGCCCTGGAAGTCGTCTACCTCCACGACCTCATCCACGAGATCCACGGTGCGCCAGGGGAGCCTTCCGAGCTCGTAGCCGAAGTACTCGTCCAGGGGCCCAGTGTAGACTGTGGGAACCCCGCTGAAGGCCTCTCGCTGTGCGAAGTAGTCCTGGCCGTAGCGGATCTCGATGTTGGGGTGCTTCGCCATGGACTCGAACATGGCTGTGTAGCCCTTGGAGGGCTGACCCTGGTAGCGGTCGTTGAAGTAGCGAGCATCGAAGCTGTAGCGCACGGGGAGCCGAGTGATGATCCCAGCGTCGAGCTCCTTGGGATCGGTCTGCCATTGCTTTGCGGTATAGGAGCGGATGAATCGCTCGTAGAGCTTCCGGCCGATGAGGCTGATGGCCTTCTCCTCCAGGTTGCTAGCAGACTCACTGTCGATTTCTGCGGCCTCCGCGGCGATGAGCTCCTTTGCCTCGTCCGGAGTGAAGTAGCGGCCGTAGACCTGACCGATAAGGTGGAGGTTCATGGGGAAAGAGTAGACCTGACCCTCGCTGTTGGCAAAGACCCGGTGCTCGTAGGGAGTAAACTCGGTGAAGCGGTTGAGGTACTTCCAGACTCGCTCGTTGGGGGTGTGGAAGAGGTGGGATCCGAAGACATGCTTGGTGATCCCAGTCTCCTCGTCGAGCTCGTCGTAGCAGTTTCCACCGATGTGGTCCCGGCGCTCGAGAATCAGGACCTTCTTGCCGTGGCGAGCGGCATGCTCAGCCACCGTGAGCCCGAAGATTCCGGCGCCTACGATGAGGAGGTCTGGCTTGTCAGTTGCTGTCATGGTGCTGCTCTCTATCTCAGTGTCCTGCGGCTGTGCTTACTATATCTAAGCCTGATCGGACGGTGACTCGAGCATCTCCGCAAAGTTTCGCCACAGCAGAACAGGCAGACAGCTGTTGGATGCTGTCTGCCTGTCTGTGGCCGCCAATGCCCCTGAGCGGCCCGAGGATCTACTCTAGGCGCCGATGGTTGATTACGCGAGGAACGATGCCATCGATGGCCTCCAGCGCCTCAGACAGCCTTCCCTGAACCGTGGACTTCGAGAGCTCGACGAAGGGCAGCTCATGGGCTCTGAGCACACTCCTCCAGTAGTCGTCCGACTGCTCCCGGTGGTCTCCCCCGTAGCGAATGGGGTCTGTTTCGAAGGGGATGCTGCTGTCGAGGAAGAGGTAGAGGTCAGCGCGAAGCTCGTCCGCATCTTCCTTCAGACCTGCTGGCACTGTCTCAGGCGACCAGAACTCCCAGTAGCCCAGAGTCGAGTAGAGGTCCGTGTCGAGGATCACTGCCTGGGGGACAGGATCCATGGCCTGAAGTCCCTGCTGCAGGGCCTTCTGTCCCCTCCAGATCCCCCTCATCTTCGGATCGTTGAGCTCACCGGGGGTGTTCTCCAGGTAGCCTCGAGCGTACTCGGGGACTGCGATGGTGTTCTTCAGCGCGTCTCGGATAGCCCGGGCCAGAGTGCTCTTCCCCGTGGACTCAGCTCCGAAGATCACGATGCGCTTCTGGATCAGCCTCTGGAACTCGGGGATCACCCAGCCCCAGTTGTCAGCGAGGTTCTCCCGGATGCCCGTGGCCTTGGTGTAGCGAATGGTCCGCTCCATGTCGTAGGGGAAGAACTCGCCTCCGAGGTAGCCCGCGATCTCAGCACCCCAGGGCTCGCTCACCACAAGGAGATCCCCAGGCTCGAAGCCCTTGGAGCGAAGGAAGTCCGCCCACTCGAGGTTGGTCTCTCCCACAGCCTCATCCCAGGCGGGAATCTCCAGGGGGAGCACCTCGACGCTGGGATCTCCAGCGAAGCGATCCCGGAGGGACTGAAGCCGCTCCTGCCGGTAGGGCTCACCCTCTCGGAGCACATGGACGACCTTGGTGGAGTCGCCGAGCGCCGCTGCGAAGTTGATCAGATCCGCGTGGCCCAGGGTGGGCGGCATCGCCGAGAGGAGTACGAAGCTGGTAGCCATCAGATGCTCTTTTCTGTGTTCATTGTCTTTCTCCATTCGATCCAGCCCCAGATGTTAGCCAGCCCGAAGACTAGCTGCTGCATCAGGGCGAAGTAGATGCCGCTGTTGAAGTAGAGGATCACTCCCACGATGTTCACCAGAGTCCAGACCACCCAGGCGAGGATGATCTTCTGATCCTGGAGGAGCTGAGCCAGGATGGTGAGCACGAGGATGGCCGCGTCCCAGAAGACGAAGCTTCCTCCGAGGCTCTGGGTGAGCCAGACAGCGCCGAGGTAGATCAGTCCGGTGGCGCCGAGGTAGACGGGCGCCCACTTGAGCTGGAGGTAGCGGACCGGTCGAGTCGAGCCGTCCTTGCCCCAGCGCCAGTAGCCGTAGATCAGCGTGAGCACCAGGTAGAGGTTTACAGCGCCGCTGGCGATGAGCCCCTGGCTGAAGAACACATAGGACCAGGCTGCTGAGCCGACGACACCTACGAGGGCGTAGCTTCGCTTCTGCTTGATACAGAGGAAGGTGGCCACATAGTTGAGCCCACCTGCGAGGATCTCCATGCCGTTGAGGGATCCGGGGGCTATCCAGCCCAGCGCCACCGCGGCCAGATAGCTCAGCGATGTGAGGATCACCGCTACGAGTGCGGCCTGAATGAAGGGGTTGGTTCTGAGGTCTCGCTTGGGGAGACCGGGAGCTATAGCTACCATGGGTTGATTCTTCCTTGTTGTTTGAATACGGCCGATCAGGAACGCCGTGGTTAGATACTATCAAACTCCGCTGCAGATAGCAACTGGGTAGCGCAGCAAAGAGGCGCTCGAACACCGTAGTATTCGAGCGCCTCTTGGGGCCGTGCAGTCAGAGCACGAAGACGGTCTTAGCTGAGCTTCGCGGGATCGAAGACCCAGACCTCGGAGCTTGCCACCCTGTTGCCAGTACCAGCGTCATAGGCCAGAGCCTGGAACTTACCGTTGCTGTAGAGCGCATCGCTGAACTTAGCAGCGGGGCTCTTTGTGGCGAGCTTCCGCTCCTTCCAGTTCACACCGTCCTTGGAGATAGCAACCGTGGATCCGCTGTCGCCCTCCTTCTGGATGGCCACATAGTAGCCGCCGCCTACGGCGAGCTCTCCGTAGGAAGCGTTCAGGTTGGTGTCCTTCACTGCCCAGGTGTAGCCGTCAGAGGATGTTGCCATCTTCTTTCCATCTGTGGACAGAGCGGTGAAGGTTCCGCTGTCCTGAGTTACTGCACTCCAAGATCCGTCGAGCACACGGGTCCGTGTGGGAACCGTAGAGCCGTTCTTCTTCTCGTAGACCTGGATGCCGTTGTAGACCTGCTCATCCGTGGTGTTGGAGAACTTCTTGCCCTCTACGGCCATGACGACGAGATCCTTAGTGGGGGATCCCACCATGGACTTCACTGCGCCCTCGGGGAACATCACGCTGGCAGTAGTGAGCTGGTTCAGCACGAAGGGAGGACCGTAGGGATTGTTCTTATCGTAGACTGGCTGGGTCCAGTAGACAGTACTGCTGAAGTCTCCTGACTGGCGATTGATTGCCACGAAGCCCGCTGAGGTGGCGGCGACATGGGAGGCGTTTACGCTGCTGTAGATGTTCCAGGCTCCGCCGTTGAGAGTGTCAGCTAGGCGAATCACGGCCTTGGAGGCCCCGGAGGACTCAGCTGCAAACATACCCTTGGGGCCCGATGCCATCTGGTCTGCCCTGAGGTTACCAGCGTAGAGCTTGTTGCCCCAGGTGATGCCATCTGCCGAAGTGTAGCCGTACTGGTCGATGACCGTGCCGAATACACCCTTGCTGTTCACGGAGAACGACCTGAAAGCAGGAATGCCAGTGACGGCGTTACCTGTCCAGGCGGCCGCCTCCTTGGCTTCCTCAGCTGCCTTGGCTGCTTCCTCAGCAGCCTTAGCCTCGGCGGCGGCCTTGGCTTCAGCCTCTTCCTTAGCCTTGGCCTCTGCAGCAGCCTTAGCGGCCTCTTCTGCTGCGATCTCCTCCGCGGTGGGGCCCTTGGCTGGAGCCTCAGCTCCGGCGATGCCCGTGATGCTGTTGGTTTCCTCGTTGATGGCCTTGACCTTGAAGTATTCGTCACTGGGAGTCTCTGCCTGGGCGCTGAATCCGACGGCCGTAGGTACGACCAGCGCTGCAAGCACTGCGCTCGCCACTAGGGTGTGGCGGGTGTTCTTTCTGTTCACTTGGGTTTTCTCCTTGACGAATGAGCTGATCCGCTGAGTCATATCAGCAGATCCATACGGCTGTATCTAAACCCAAACTAGATACTGCAGCTAATAGCGGACTACGACAGGGCTCAGTTCCTCCAGTAGGCAGGCACAGCCACCGTGGGTAGCCCCCTCTTCTGAGCGAGATCGAGGAGCTTCGGCCGAAGATCCAGGGCAGCGATGAGCCCCGTGGTCTGAGTGAAATCGAGCTGGTGAATCTCCCCGGTCTGAGCATGGAGGAAGTCAGCGGGATCCAGGGTTCTCATGTTCTCCACATAGCGCCGGACCTGATCGGCAGCTCCAGCCGCAGCCACGCGCTTGATCTCCACGGCGATGGGCGCTCCATCCGACCCCACCGCCAGGATGTCCACAGCTCCAGCACCTGTCTGGAACTCCCGCTGCAGCGTGGTGATCCCCGGACCCAGAGCCTCGGGATGATCGAAGAGCCACTGCTGAAGGTGAGCCTCAGTGCCGTCCACCTTGAGCCCAGGCTCATTGCTCTTGTCGAGGAGCTGCTCCTCGAAGGATCCGTGGATCCTGTGGATAGTGATCTGCAGGAGCTCGTGGCGAGCGTCGAAGCTCCAGACTTCCTCACCGTCACCGTTGATCGTGATGAGCTGAGAGGCCGTCTTCATGTAGTTCAGCGGCTTGTTGCTGTTGTCATTGTGGATCGAGACTGAGCCATCGCTCTTGATCAGGATAGCTCGTGTTCCCCGGGCCAGAGTGCTGTCTCCCCGGCCTGAGTAGACAGCTGAGCAGTCTGCTATGATGACTCGCATGGGTTCCTGTTCCGGTAGAGCTCAAGGGCTTAGGTTCAGCCTCAGCGCTAGTGCTGGGCTTCGCTGTCGATGAGTCTACCCTAACGAGAAAGGGCCGGAGAGGAGGGGCTCTGACCTCCCTTCTCTCCGACCCAGCTTGGGATCTCCCCTAATCCTGCTGAACCATCTGTCTCCGGTCCAGAGGAGGGAAGAAGTTCTCTGCATCGCCCCGGCCCCAGAGCTGCCTGCCGTCCTCGGTGCGCTCACCCTGGGTCAGCGATCCCTGGGCCTGGCTGATCCTCCTCCAGAAGTCCGAAGGGAGGATCTCGAAGCCCCAGACGGTTTCGTAGACCGACCGGAGCTCACTGATCTCAAAGGACTCAGGCAGGAAGTCGAAGGCCACGGGAGCGTACTCGAGCTTGGCCCGGATTCGCTCTAGGGCGTCCGCGAGGAGCACCGAGTGATCGAAGGCGAGCTCCAGCTCTCCACCCAGGGCCTCCTCCACAGGGACGAAGCGAGCCTTGGCAGCATCGTCACCTGCGAGCACTGCCGGAGCCTCGGAGAGCAGGGTAGCGTAGAGCGTCGAGATGATGTAGCCTCGGCGGTCCCTGCCGGGGTAGCCGTAGGTCTTGACCTGCTCGATGTAGCCACCCTCGGAGAGGTCGACTCCGGTCTCCTCGAGGAGCTCCCGGACTGCGGCCTGGTCCAGGGACTCGCCGATGTCCACGAAGCCTCCGGGGAGTGCCCACTTGCCGAGCTCGGGGTGGTTGCCCCGCTCGATGAGCAGAACCTGGAGCTTCCCATCGAGGATGGTGAAGATGCTCAGATCCACCGTGGCTCCGACCGAGGGCCAGCGGCGGGCATCGTAGTGAGCGATGAACTCGTCCTCGGTGAGTTCCTCTGTCTTGTAGCTCCGGATGAGAGCGTGGAAGGCTGCCGACTCCTCGGGAGTCTGGCTGGCCGTGCTGTTCTCACCCTGAGCCTCGACTCCTCCGAGGAGTTCCTGGAGGATCCTCCGGACCTCCTTGGCAGTAGCGCGCTGCCAGCCCCAGGATCGACCCTGGTAGATGGCGTCATCGCTGTAGAGGTTGGCCACATCCCGGGCCAGGGACCTGGTGGGAGTGTCCACAAAGCCGTTGCGGATCACTGCGCCGATGGCACCGACCTCATCTTCTGTCAGATCTTCGGCAGTGCGCTCGCCGCGCTCTTCGAGGAGCATCTCGTAGCGCTCAGCGGGCTTCAGCGAGGCTAGCCTCTCGGCCCTCGTGGGCTCGGGGTCCAGGGGGTAGCTCAGGGCGAGCCTCCGGAGCCGGTCCTGGTGGGCGTTGCCCTCCCTGCGTAGCACCTCGTCGCTGGTGCCGGGAGCCCAGATGGGCCAGGGGTTGCCGCTGAGCAGCCTGGAGATCAGGTCGGCCACATCCTCTGCGGCCTCGATGGTGAGCCACCACTCGGGGCCGTTGACCCGGGACTTCCGGATCAGGGGATCGGCCTCAGCGAGGAGGTCCTGGAGGAGGATCTCGGAGAGCTCAGCGAAGACGATGCCCTCTGCGATGAGGGCCAGGGTTGCGGTCTCTCGCTCGTCGGCGGGTTCACCGTCGTAGTCGTCGAGGCCTCGAAGCTCGTCTCCGAGGATCTGGTGGACATGGCCGTGGTGGGAATGCTCAGATTCCTCGACCTCATCTCCGATCAGCTCCACGGCGAAGTCCTCGTCACCCTCGGACTGGCCTCCTCCGTCGATCTCAGCGACTCCCCACTCGCCGTCGTCGGATGTGTCCGCCGGTGACTCTTCGGGGCTTAGATCGTCGGCTACGGTCCAGAGCTCAGGATGGGCCGTCATCTCCTCGTGGGTGGCGATGACTCGAGGATCGTTGACGACGAGCTCCTCGACATCCGTGAGCGCTCGGGGAGCGTAGTCCTCGGGAACTTCCTCCTCGAGCTCCTTGTCCTCAAATCTCACATCGATTGCCTCGGCGCCGAAGCTCAGGGTGACGCTCTCCACCCGGCCCTCGATGAGCTCTCCCAGCTTCCTGACGAAGCTCTCGCGCTCCTCCTCAGAGATCGGGTAGTCGGAGTCCTCGATGATCTCCTCCAGCTCCTGGTCTCCGAGGCTGTCGAGATAGAAGTTCGTGGCCGCCTCGATCACGGCGGGATCGAACCAGCTGTAGGTGCGAGCATCCTGCACGAAGTCTGGAGTGCTGTTGCCGACGAGCTCAGTGAGCTCCTCCAGGGGCACGAGCACGCCGAGCTTGTCCTGGAGCCGAGCCTGGAAGGACTCGAGCTCAGCCTGATGGAGGGGCTCGTAGTCCTCGTCGAGGGAGCCGCTGGCGATCTGCTCTTCGATGATTTGCCTGAATCCGTAGACCTCTGCGGCCTCGGTGAGCTGACGATCCTCGAGGTCGGGGTCCGCATTCTCATCTCGAGCGCCGAGGAGAAGATCCCGGAGAATAGCGTCGAGAGCCGAGTAGGCATTGAAGGATGCCCACACGCTCCGCTGTTCCTCACCGGAGGGAACGCTCCAGAACTCGAGCTCTGATCCCGAGCGCACGATGGACAGCACGGGCTCAGAGAGCTCTCGGATGTCCCGGAAGAGCTCATCGCTCACATCTGTCTCAAGGATGAGCTCAGAGAGCTGCCGGAGCTCCAGCTCTTCCTGCTCAGTGAGCTCAAGGGCTCCCTGCTGTTCTCCGTCTGTCATCTGCGGTTCCTTCCGCTCGGTGCTATGCTGAGTATGTTCTGGGGAAGCGCTCAAAAGGGTGGCCAGCTCCCTGCGCTTCGAAGCTTCCGATGCCACTCGCTGTGGATCTTCCTACTGATGACCGAGCTGCCGCAGACCATGCAGGCATAGATCTTCACGGGCTCGGCTGTCTTGGGGTTGATCTGAGGCACTGCCCGGTAGTGGGGGCTCGACTGATCCCAGGGGGATTCTGTCTGCTCATGCTCTGCCATCGGTACCTCCTTCCAGCGTTTCTATGGTACTAACTATCAGCGCTGTCGCGCTCTGAGGCTCGATACTCACGAACGACTCGAACCGCTTCGAGCCCTATGAAGAGGAGGAAGAGCCCGGCACCTTCGAGGGCGACTGCGATGGCGATGAGCCACCCATCGGGGCGGCCTGGAACGATCATCGAGGCCACCAGCGGGCCGAGGAGTAGGAGTATGAAGCCTAGAGCTACTGCTGCTATCGGTCTGAACATGTGCTGTCCTCCTCAGGGCAATGCTATCACGGATGCTAGTCAGTGGCGAACAGAGCGGCTGCGAGCTCTGCGCGCCTTCAGTGCTCTGTAGATTCCACCGAAGCCGAAGATGAGAAGCACGATTGCTGTCACTCGAACGGGAAAGAAAAGAGCTCCGAGCGCCCAGCTGTAGTTCTGACTGTCTGCGGGGTTGTTCACCACGAGCACCAGGTAGCACGCAAGGGCCAGAACTACGATCCCCGCAGCGAGCTGAATCAGTGACTTCTTCATGGAGTTCCTATCGGCTCAGTTCGCAGCCTCAGCACCTTCGCGGACAGCCTCGAGCCGAGCCTCTCGAGCGATGTCAGCGAGGAGCGTTCGATCGATGCCCACAGCTGAGATCACTGCACCGCCGATGATGGTGAAGAGAGCCACCACTGGGCTCTCGACAGAGCCGAAGGTTCCGGCGGGTAGGCCGTGGACAAGGGGTCCGACGAGGAAGGTCAGCAGGAAGCCGCTGATCATCACGGTGAGG